>Ga0208826_1000130_pt1 | contig 84094 bp, 66 predicted proteins | sample AD_UKC115_MetaG_FD_184451 | JGI IMG/M metagenome (GOLD analysis project Ga0208826, IMG submission 184451) | Active sludge microbial communities of municipal wastewater-treating anaerobic digesters from Hong Kong - AD_UKC115_MetaG (SPAdes)... | ecosystem: Engineered > Bioreactor > Anaerobic >... | reverse complement strand
AACCTTCTGAAGGTTTCGAGCCTTCCGAAGGTTTTTTATAGATATATGTATTGGTTCGTCTTTTCTGTAACTCTACAAAAATCATCATTTGAAGTCTCTTAAATATTTACTCTTTTCAAGAAAGCGAATTTTTAATAAGTGAGCATATATTTTTCATAGTACCTAATATATAAATTGAATATATTTTCTTTGAATTTTTATTAAATTTGTTTTTTATTAACTTATTAGGTATAAAAATGAGCAAACAAAAAACCTCTTCAAAAAAAAGCAGTGCTCAAAAGCAAATAATCCCCGAAAAATATTTAGACTTGTTTTATATACTATCATTGTTTGTATTAATTATAATCTTCCTATCGTCCGCAATTTTTGGGAATGGATTTGATTCCTCAGATACTCTATCGTCGCTTGCATTCAAAACATACTTAGAAGACGCAAAGGCAAGCGGAAATTTCCCATTATGGATACCTTATATTTTTTCAGGGATGCCGTCTTATGCTTCTTTGCTTACAACGGGTGCAAGGATCTGGGATGTAGTTGCTCAGGTAGTATTTGGAATAGCGTCATTTTTCGGTGCTTTATTTGGCAGTGATGTAGCAAGGCTTGCTTTTTGGTATGGGTTTTATGGATTAGGAATGTATCTGCTCACAAAAAGCAAAATAAATGATAGATTTATTTCATTTCTTGTTGCATTTGCAGCAGTATTTTCGACCTGGATAATATTATGGGTGATGATTGGACACAACACGAAACCCGTTGTACTAGCTTTTGTGCCATTTTTATTCTTGTTTCTGGAAGAATTGCAGGAAAAGTTCTCTTTGCTTGTATCGGCATTATTGATTATAGCAATTCACTTGATGTTCGAGGCAGGTCATTTGCAACTGATTTTTTACTCATTTTTAGCAATTGGCATTTATTTGATTGTTGAAATAACAAATAGATTGATAACTAAAAATAATGTATCAGGAATATTACGTTCTACGGGTATTTTAGCATTATCAATTGGAATAGCATTTTTGATGTCGTCTGATAGATATTTTGCTACTCTGGAATACACACCTTACTCAACAAGAGGAAGCGCCCCTATAATTAAAACAGAGAACCAACACCAAACTGAAACGGGTGGCCACGACTATGAATATGCAACAATGTGGTCATTTAGCCCACAGGAATTATTCACATTCGTTGTTCCAAACTACTTTGGTTTTGGCAAACTCGAATACAAAGGACATTTAACAGGCAACACTGCTGTAAGAATGCACACTTATTGGGGACAAAAACCTTTCGAAGATGCAGCACCTTATGCAGGAATATTAGTTTTGTTGCTTTCATTTTTCGGTGCTATTAGGAATTTCAAAAATGTGTTTGTTCAATTTTTAATTATCTTATCAATTGTTGCAGTAATTATTTCTTTCGGCTACACATTCCCGCTGCTATATGATTTCTTTTACTACAATGTGCCTTATTTTAACAAGTTTAGAGCTCCTTCGATGATACTTGTGTTAGTCCATTTCGCTCTTCCGATTTTAGCAGCTTTTGGGATAAAAGAAATTTTTGGAATGAGAGAAAATCTAACGGCAAAAGATAAAAAAGCCTTGAATATATTAGTTGGCATCAGTGGTCTAATCCTTATTTCGGGATTTTTTTTCTCAGCGATATTTCAAACTACTTATCAGGAAGCAGTTGCAGCATCGAAATATGGGAAACAGATGATACAGGCTTATGGTGATGCTACTTTTGCTGAAATTAGCAACTTTATTTTTGATGAAATGATTGCTGACTGGTATCGCGTTGGGATAATTGCTCTTATTGGTAGTATTCTTATCTACGCTTATGCGATTAAAAAGCTTTCGGGTGGAGTGTTTGCTATTGGTTTGTTTTTATTGGTAGCAATAGATTTATGGCAGGTAGGATACCGACCAATGGAAGTAGCCGAAAAGAAAGCTGACAAAATTATGTTTCAAAAAACAGATGTAATAAATTTCTTACTTGAAGACAAGAGCAAATATAGAATTGCCGATTTTTCCTCACAAATAGTGAACTTACCTGCATATTTCAGACTTGAAACAGTGAATGGCTATCATTCTGCAAAACTGAGAGTATATCAGGACTTGCTGGATGTTGCAAATCAGGGTTCCACCTCACAAGTAACTAATCCATTTTTATGGAACTTGTTGAATGTAAAGTATGTGATAACACCACAACAAATTGGCGGAATGCAACCAATTTTCCAATCGCAGCAAACGGGTGCGTTTGTCTATTTCAATGCGGGATACACACCAAGAGCATATTTTGTTGATTCGATTGAAGTTATGAAAAACATTGACATTTTGAACAAAATTAAAGACGCCGCGTTCGACCCAAGAAAAGTTGCTTTCTTAGAAAAAGAGTTGCCATATAAGTTATCAGAAAAGCCTGAAAATAGCAAAGTTGAAATCAAAAATTATGAGAATGAATATATAAAAATTGAAACAGAAAATAGTTCAGATAATTTATTGGTGTTGTCGGAAATATATTATCCAGCAGGTTGGAAAGCATTTATAGATGGGAAAGAAACAGAAATTTACAAAACTAATTATGCTTTGCGTTCAGTTTTTGTTCCGGCGGGCAAACACACAATAGAAATGAAGTTCGAATCCCCTGCATTCGAAAGAGGCAAATTAATAAGCACATCTTTAAATATTATTGTGGTAATACTTCTTGGACTTGGAATTTTTGTAGAAATCAGAAAGCGAAACAAGTCAAAAATAGTTAGTTAAATCAAATGAATGATTTAAATGTAAAATATAAGGTACAGAAATTTATTGTTTCTGTATCTATTATTTTGCTATTGTGCAAAATTTTAGCATATCAGATAACAAATTCCGTTGGTATTCTGACAGATGCATTGGAAAGCATAGTCAATGTAGTAGCGGGTTTGCTTAGTTTGGTGAGTATTTCAGTTTCAATCAAACCAAAGGACGACAATCATCCGTTTGGTCACGGGAAGGTTGAATTGCTTTCTGCATCGGTGGAAGGTATGCTGATTGCAGTTGCAGGATTTATAATCATCTATGAAGCAGTTTATAGGCTTTTTGTCCCGAGCGAAATTCAGAAGCTTGACGTTGGAATTATTATAATTGCAATTGCAGGACTGGTGAATTACATAGTCGGTGGATATAGCATTAAAGTTGGGAAAAAATATAATTCAATAGCACTTATTGCTGGCGGAAAGCATTTGCAATCAGACACATATTCAACAATTGGGCTTGTAGTTGGGCTTATCATATTGTATTTCAGTAAGCTACAATGGCTCGACAGTGTTATTGCGATAGTGTTTGGCTCGATAATAGCAATTACAGGTATCAAAATATTGCGAAATACAGTTGCTAATTTGATGGATGAAGCGGACGCACTACTGCTGGACGAATTTCTTGAAATCATAAATTCCAACAAACAGGTCGATTGGATAGATATTAAAAACACGAGAATTTTGAAATACGGGGATACTTATCACATAGATTGTGATTTAATTGTCCCCTGGTACTACAATATTAATCAAGCAACTGAATTAACAGAGAAAATGAAAAAAATATTGAATGATAATTTCAAAGAAAATATAGATTTAGCAGTGCATATTTTCCCTTGCAAGCCCGAAAATTGCAAAAATTGTGTATTATCTGATTGCAAACACCGTGTTTATCCATTTGAAGAAAAAATACACTGGACAATTAAACAGATAATTCGTTTTAAATAAGTTCATTTTTTAGATGCAACTAAATACAATTTCAGCAATATTTGTTACGTCTTAATTATATGAACATTTTGGAATATATTATGAACAAAACAATCATTAAAATAGCAATAGGAGCAGTAGTTGGTGCGATTTTAGGATATTTATATTATTACTTTGTAGGCTGCAATGGCGGTTGTCCAATTACTTCGAATTGGATTATTTCCGTTATCTACGGTGCATTATTTGGAGCAATAGTTGCAATACCAACAAAGCGAGGTAAAAATGGAACAAATAACTAAAAACACTTACGTTGAGGAATTATTAGAGATAAAACCTCATGCTGTATCTTATTTTCTGGACAAAGGCATTGCCTGCCTTGTTTGCGGGGAACCTTTTTGGGGAACAATCGAGGAACTTGTCTTAAAAAAAGGATACAGCCAGGAGCAGCTGGAACAATTCGTTGAAGAACTCAATAGATTGCCTGAAAAAATAAGTTGATATTTTTTTCGTTATTAAGAAAAAAATGGTGCGAACGTGAAATCTATTAAAGTTGTAATTGGTGGAGAGGAATACAGTTTAATTGGTGAGGACGAGGAACTGATAATTCGTTCGGCAAATGAAGCAAACAGGATGATAAATGAAATAAAGTCAAGATATGATAAAGAATTGCCAATGCTAACAATTACAACATTAGCATTGGTTAATTCGATAGAAACAATGGAAATAGAAAGACGCAAATTTGAGGAAGAAAAGCAGTACTTGACGGAAGAATTGGAAAAGATGAGAGAATTCTTAGCAAATTATATAAAACAAAACGCTGAATCGCAATAGTTCTTTGAAATTCGGTCGCATCATACAAATATTGTCGATGAAGAACTAATAGTATAACAATAGGGAGCTACGCTCTCGCCGGCAATGGGAGGCCTCAACCTCGTTGGAGGTAGCATTGTATGCTCAGTGGAACCCAGACCCGGTAAGGATAGCACCCACTGTGTGTTGGAGAGGTTCTTCTGCACACAATTAATCTGTATGATGCGGCTTTTTTAATTAATGAACATTTGATTAAAATATAGTAATATTATTTTTTCAATTGGATATTTTAACAATTTAATTTAAATTGTATTTTAGGTTAAATTAAATTTATTGTCAATTAATTTTTTTTAATTTTCGGGTATTTTATTGAAGAAACGAAATGAAAAAATCAGAAGTTAGATATATAAAAATCAACGGGATAATTGGACTATTGGAAAAAGGACAATTAGCTTCAATTATTTTGATTCCCTTCGTTTCTCAATAAAATCCCACTTTTATCAGTAGTTATTATTAGTCATATTTAGGGAGAATTGAAAATGAGCTCAATTATTATCATTGTGGCGAGCATTGTTGGATTGATTGCGGGATTTGCAGCTGCATATTTTGTTGCCACCAAGATGTCCGCAGCAAAAATTCAACAAGCAGAAGAAAGTGCTAAAAACATTCTGAAAGATGCCGAAAAAGAGGCAAACAACATTAAAAAAGAAAAAATCATAGAAGCAAAAGAAGAATGGCACAAAAGAAAGCTCGAATTTGAAAATGATGCTCTTGCTAAACGCCAAAAATTACAGCAAATTGAAAAACAGCTTAAATCTGTCGAAGATGATTTAAAACGTAAAGAAAATGACTTGAATAAAAAAGAAAATGAAGTTAAAAATTACGAAGAAAATTTAAAGAAAAAAGAAGCCGAACTAACAGAAAAAGCAAAAGAAATTGATACAATTATTGCTGAACAGATGAAAAAATTAGAATCAATTGCGGGACTATCGTCCGAAGAAGCTAAAAAGCAATTGATGGAAGCTATGATTAACGATGCTAAACAAGATGCTGCAAATACAATCAGGCAAATTCGCGAGGAAACCAAACTCAAAGCGAATCAGGAAGCTCAGAACATAATTGTTCAGGCTATACAGCGAACTGCTTCCGACCATAGCGTCGAAACTACCGTTTCGGTGGTTACTCTCGATAGCGACGATATGAAAGGTAGAATTATCGGACGAGAAGGAAGAAATATACGTGCTTTTGAAGCAGCGACAGGAGTAGATTTAATTATAGACGATACGCCAGAAGCAGTTGTTATTTCTGGTTTTGACCCATTTAGACGTGAAGTTGCCAAAAAAGCGCTTGAAAAATTGATGCTTGATGGGCGTATTCATCCTGCACGTATAGAAGAAGTTGTAGAAAAAACTAAAAAAGAGCTTGAAGAAGAAATAATCAAAGTCGGTGAAAGTGCATTATTAGAACTTGGAATTCATAATATGCATAAAGAGCTTGTTCGGTTAATTGGCAAAATGAAATACCGTTCCAGCTACGGACAGAACTTGCTTAACCACTCGATTGAAGTAGCAAATCTATGCGGAATAATGGCTTCTGAACTTGGACTTGACCCGCAAATTGCCAAAAGAGCAGGCTTGCTGCACGATATCGGTAAGTGCGTTGATAAAGAGACAGAAGGACCTCACGCTTTGATTGGATTTGAGCTTGCTAAAAAGTTCCGTGAAAATCCAAGTGTTTGCAATGCGATAGGTGCTCACCACGAAGATATTGAGATGGAAACCCCTTACGCTGTGCTTGTACAAGCATCAGATAGTATAAGTGGTGCTCGTCCTGGTGCACGCCGCGAATCGCTTGAAAATTATGTGAAGCGATTGCAAAAGCTTGAATCCATAGCAGAAAGTTTCGAAGGAGTGGGCAAAACTTTTGCTATTCAGGCGGGACGCGAAGTTCGCGTAATTGTAGAACCCGAAAAAGTTGATGACAACACTGCTGATATTTTAGCTATCGAAATTGCTAAACGAATCGAAAACGAAATGGAATATCCAGGTCAAATCAAAGTTACTGTTATCAGAGAAAAAAGAAGCGTTAGTATTGCTAAATAATTGGGATTTATATTTTTTTGTGAAAATGGGGCTGTCTCAAAAAGGCAGCCTTTTGTTGATATTATGATATTATATAAAAAGAATTTGGTTATTTATATTTTTTATTTATATTTAGAAGTAATTTATTTACTGAAAATTAATAGTGCGGAACATTAAAGAAATATTATCTTATTCTCTTATTCTCTTATCTTTATATCTTTATATCTTTATATCAAAATTCCAATCTTTATCTTATTTTAAATAAGTATATTATTCATTTTTATTTGTTTTATAATTTATCTACAGTTTCAGATAAAATATCCATCAAGATAATAAATAAGTTATTTGGAAAAAGTAATTGTATAAAAAATATTGAGGAAATATTAGCCGGCATTGCGAATATCAGTGCTGGGATTAATACAATATTTCAAAGTAATTCCAAGCACTGTTATTACTTATTTGATAAGGATATCGAAATAATTCTAAATAACTTGAATAATTCCGATTATTAATTATCAATTTAAATATAGGAGTAAATGTTATGTCGATAAATAACCTTCCAAAACTTAATGATATAAATGCAAAAGAATATTTCATAACTATCGAATCAGATGCCATTGCATTTGAAAATCTATATAACGATATGATTAATAATTTTTTAGGAGCTATCGAAAGCCGATTTTTGATAACTGATTCTCAAAGAATTTATATAGGATCTCTTACCAGTCAACAAAAAGAGGCTATAATATGTTCATTGAGAACTATGGCTGATTATCTTAGAGAAGATCATTTCGAAGGTAAAAAAGTCGTTCCAATGATACAAGGTTTATCTGAAAATCCCCCAGAGCCAGTTAATAATATAAGTGTTAAAGCTGGCGCAAAAGTAGAAAAGGATTTTCAAACCGGTGCTACAAAAGGCACCTTCTTTATTGAAATAAGTTGTTAAATAAGAAGTGGCTGTCTCAAAAAGGCCAAAATCTTTGAATTTCATAATTATTTAAGTGGAAAAATCAATCACTCGCTTTTATGAGTACTCAGAAAAAAGATAGATTTTGGACAATATTATTTTTGAGACAACCTTTAATAAAATACAACTAATAAAGGACAGAACTGTGCAAAAAACCTCGTTTATTTTGTTTATCTTACTTTTATATTCTTGTTCACCAAGTAGTAAGATAACTATCTTCGAACAAAGACAACTAATTAATGATGAATTTATTTCTTTAGATTTAGTTTTTAATTCTAAAGATACGCTTCTTAAGTATTCATGTAATATTGTCCCCTATAATATAGAGATTCCTGACAATAAAGGTAATGTTGTAAGATATGTTCTGTGGACACCTCCTTATAATTTTGATAAGTCAAAATTAGCTGTTATGGTTCCGGGAATTAATTTGAAGAATCAATTATTATATCCAATTGCATTTGAATTAATCAAAACAGGTCTTTCTGTATGTTTCATTAATCTTAGAGAAAGTGAAAATAGTCTAAATTCTAAACTAATGAGAGATACAATAAATCATGAAATTAATGACTTAATAAAATTTATAGATTTTTATAAAGAAGAATATGAAGTCGATTCTTTGAAACTTGCGTTCTATGGCATTTCTTTGGGTGCTGTAATATGTTTAAACTATATAAATAACTCAAATGAAGACATCAGGTTATTAGTAACTGAAGGCTTACCCTATAATTTAGAAGCCTCTAAAAAACGTATGAATTTGAAAAACAAATCAGATATTGAAAGCGCATTAATCAATTTTTCGACTGATAAACTTAAATTAAAAAATAACAAATCTACTTTCGTTTTTTCGATTTGGGGGAAGAACGATCCTATAGTACCTTATAACGAAATACAAGCAGCAATTTCAAAGCTAAAAGCACATTTTTTATCATTTAACTTTAAAATTATTGACACTCAACTACATACATTTAGGACAGCAATTAACGAAAATATGTATTTTGAAATAAACAAGGAAATAATTCAACACATTTTATCAAAAATGTAATAATTATTTTATTAGCAAGGAGTGGGCAAAACTTTTGCTATTCAAGCTGGACGTGAAGTTCGTGTAATTGTAGAACCCGAAAAAGTTGACGACAACACTGCTGATATTTTAGCTATCGAAATTGCTAAACGAATCGAAAACGAATTGGAATATCCAGGTCAAATCAAAGTTACTGTTATCAGAAAAAAAATAAGCGTTAGTATTGCTAAATAAACAGAGTATTATATCCAACACGAAGCAGCCTTCAATTTCAGGAGGCTGCTTTTTTTATAAAACTTTGAATTTGATGAATGATTTTTATCTTCAAGTTATTATTTGTAATTTTGTTGTCTTTATTTTTTGAATTTTATTGAAAGCAAAGATATGTTTGAACCACAGAAAGAAAAATTAGAAGAGTTAAAAGGAAGGTTAGAGAACCTAAGGAGGTTTCTTTGACATTGACGGAAAGAAAGAAAAAATAGCAACACTAAAAGAAGAAACACACAGAAATGATTTCTGGGACGACCCAAATTCTGCAAAGAAAACAATGCAAGAAATTTCCGACTTATCGGAATGGGTAGATGAATATGAAAAAGCTGAGCAAATATTTCAAAATTCGGCTGCTTTTTTAGAATTAGCAGTTGAGGCGGAAGATGCATCTCTGGAATGTGAGTTGAATGATGAAATTTCTCAATTTGAGAAATTCATAGAAGAGCTTGAAATAAAAAATATGCTATCGGGTGCTGATGACACAAAATCAGCAATTCTTACAATTCATTCGGGAGCGGGTGGTACAGAAGCGCAGGACTGGGCTGAAATGCTAATGTGTATGTACACACGTTGGGCTGAACGCCATAATTACAAAGTGTATCTACTTGATGAACTCGAAGGAGATGGTGCAGGAATAAAATCTGCAACTTTGGAAATTAACGGCAAGTATGCTTATGGATACTTGAAAGCAGAGAATGGTGTTCATCGTTTGGTAAGAATTTCGCCATTTGATGCCAATGCTCGGCGACACACATCATTTGCATCGGTGTTTGTCTATCCCGAAATTGACGACGACGTGGAAATAGAGATTAATCCGGCTGATATAGAAATGGAGACGTTCCGTTCGGGTGGCAAAGGCGGACAAAATGTCAATAAAGTCGAAACAGCAGTCAGACTGCGACATATACCAACAGGTATTGTAGTTGCTTGCCAACAGGAACGTTCTCAATTTCAGAACCGCGAGCGAGCAATGAAAATGCTAAAATCAAGACTTTACCAGAAGAAGAGAGAAGAAGAGGAAGCTGCTCGCGCTGCTATCGAAGGGACTAAAAAGAAAATCGAATGGGGTAGCCAAATTCGTTCTTATGTTTTCCAGCCTTATACTATGGTCAATGACCACAGAACTGAACTCAAACGAACAGATATTCAAGCAGTGATGGATGGAGACCTTGATGATTTTATCAAAGCATATTTATTAAGTGATTTAAATCAATAGTGATGCACTGGTTTTATTTGCTATTGGCGGGAATTTTTGAAATTGGGTGGCCAGTTGGATTTAAGCTATCGCAAATAACTTCTTACAGATATTTATGGATAGCATTCAGCGTTGTTAGTATGGGGTTAAGTGGCTACTTTTTGTGGCTTGCTCAAAGACAAATACCAATCGGAACTGCATACGCAATCTGGACAGGGATTGGTGCTATCGGAACATTTACAATAGGTGTTCTATTTTTCAAAGATACTGCAAGTTTATTGAAAATCATTTCTATTTTTCTAATTATTGCAGGAATAGTTGGCTTGAAGGTTGCTAACTAATAAATCATAGACTTCATTTTGACAAAACTGAGCTGGCTTGGATAGGTTTGAGCAATTTTATAGGCACCTTCTTCAATTGCAACATCAACTGTGAATTTGGCACTGATTTTAGAACACTTATAGTTGATTGTACCGCGATAAATCCATTTGTTTTCTTTATCTGCCATTTTAATAAAAATTCCTGAAGTAAGAGACATTTCAAGAAGCTCACCGAAATAATTCTTGTTGGCAATTTGTGCATTTTCGAACTCATTGTAGCTGTGATTTGATTTGTAGCTACGGGTAGTGTAGCATTCATAAGCCTGCCAAAAATTTGCATTCTTGATTAATTCTGAATAGGGTCTAATTAATTCGTTGAAAATTTTAGGTGCAATTTCTTCATTCAATTTTTGAAATGATTTGTAAGAATAGTAAGAGAGAATAAGTATTACTATTAGAATTGCGACACCAATAATATATATTCTTTTCATTTTTCAGAATTATTTGTTCAAACTAACTTTCAAAATACGACGATTTTTTTTATTTTGAAATAATTATTATTAACCAAATAGGAATATTGAATGAAAAGAGCAACGCAATTTGTTTTGATAATATTGTTGGTGATAATTCCATTTTCGTCTTTTTCGCAGAAGAAAAAACCATATACCTTTGAAGATGCAATGAAGTTTAAGCTTATCAGGGAAACAACTATTTCGCAAAACGGTAAATGGCTCGCATACACATTGGTTCCAGACAGAGGCGACCGGACGCTATATATTCAATCGCTCGAAGATACTGCAAAGTTTGTATTTGAACGAGGTTCAAAGCCCAAATTGTCACCCAAAACAGACTGGGCGGCATTTGAAATTCTTCCTAAACAAATCGAAATTGAAAATGCAGGCAAAAAAGATAAGTCAAAGAACAAGTTTGGAATTATGAATTTGTCGAATGGACGCACTGTGGAAAGAGAAACCGTGAAATCATTCGAGTTTTCTAATGATGGGCGATGGTTAGCGTTTCTTTATGAAGGAGGTGAGGAAAAAGACAAGAAATTAAAAGATAAAATTGTGGGTTCGCAACTGAATTTAAGGCACTTACCAAGCGGGACGGAGATAAGAATAGACTATGTTGCTGAATTCTTGTTTGATAGTTTGAGCAATTATATTTTTTATTCAGTTTCAACAAAATCGGGAAATGGTGACGGTCTATTTTACAGAAATTTGAATGAAGAATTCGCACCTGAATATGAAATAGTCTCTAAAAATAATATCCATATTTGTAATTTAGCCTGGAACGAGAGCGCTCAGAAGCTTGCATTTTTCTTATCTGAACTTGATAATAGCGGCAAAGCAAAGGATTATTCAATTTATACTTGGGACAAGGAAAAAACAAATGAGATTGTTTCGACAAAAATGATAACAAGCAATTATTATATTCCACAAGTTAATGATATAAATTGGAGCCGTGATGGCAGTAAGTTATTTTTTGGAATAAAACCAATATCTGAAAAATACGATACGAAGCAAGATTTTCCAAATTACAATGATACTACATTCTACAATATAGATAGTATTGCACAGCGGGCAGATTTATATCTCTGGCATTGGGACGACCCACTGATTATATCGCATCAGAAAATCAGCTGGAATAGGTTTAAAGACAGATATTTTTTGTGCGTATTTGATTTAACTAAGAACTCATTTATTCAACTTGGTGATAGTGTAGTAAATAGAGTTTTTGTTCCCAAGAACAATAATTACACAATTGCGTATAGCGAAACCCCTTATTATAAAGAGAAAACCTGGTATGGTGATGTTTTTGACCTCTATTTGATTAATCTTAATAATGGCGAGAGAAAAATCATTCAAAAGCGAATTGAGGAAAATGCATATTTATCACCGAATGGGAAATATGTTGCCTATTACTATCAAAAGAATTGGTATTTATATGATATTTCGAACAATATTGCAAAGAACATAACTGAAAATCTTGACGGCAAGTTCTTCGACATAGAGTTTGATATGCCGAGCAATGTTCCTTCGAATGGGTTTGGTTGCTGGCTCGATAGTGGAAATGCATTTATTGTCCACGATTGGTATGATTTATGGAAGTTCGATTGTGCAAGTGGTAATGGAATGAATTTAACTAATGGAGAAGGTGAAAAAGAAAAAGTAAGCTTCCGAATTCGTAATATATGGGCTGATAAGGATTTTTATTCAGAAACTGAAACACTAATTTTGCAGGGATATAATAATTACACAAAAGTTCAAGGTATTTATACTTTGCTCCTGCAAAACAATGAACTCAAGAAAAACTTGCTCGAACAAGAGAAGAAATATACTGTAATTGCAAAGCCTCGCTACGATAATAAGATATTATTTACACGAGAAAATTATAGTGAATATCCTGATTACTGGTTATCTCAAAATTTGAATTTTACAGAAACGAGAAAAATAACAGATGCAAACCCTGAAATTGCGGAATTCGAATGGGGCACAACGGAAATCATACGCTGGGCAAATTCCCGTGGTGATAGTTTAGATGGGTTTATTATAAAACCATACAACTACAACCCCAAAAAACGTTATCCCGTTTATGTTTATTTCTATGAAAGATTTTCGGATAGAACTTATAATTTTAATCCGCCAATGCTAACCCACCGCCCTATTCCACAAGTGTATAATTCTTCGGGGTATATAATGTTTCTACCCGATATAAAGTATTATATTGGAAATCCTGGGTTTGATGCATTGGATGCAATTATGAGTGGAGCAAGGCGGTTAATTGAACTTGGGATAGCTGATTCGACTAAATTCTGCATTCAAGGGCATTCTTGGAGCGGATACCAAACGGCTTTTATTGTAACGCAGACTGATTTCTTCAAAGCAGCTTGTGCAGGGGCACCTGTTGGAAATATGACAAGTGCTTACGGGCAGATTAGACTTGAATCGGGACTTACCCGACAATTTCAATATGAGGCACAGCAAAGCAGAATTGGTGGCACTTTATGGGATAGCTTAGATAATTATATTCGAAACTCACCAGTTTTCAATGCAAATAAAGCAACAACACCGTTGTTAATTATGTTTGGGGACATTGATGAAGCAGTGCCCTGGCAGCAAGGCATTGAGCTATATATGGCATATCGCAGGCTCGGGAAAAATGCGATATTTTTGCAGTATGAGAACGAACCGCATCATCCTCGCAGGTATCAGAACAAGATTGATTATTCAATCAAAATGAAAGAATTCTTCGACCATTATGTATTAGGGAAACCTGCACCCGAGTGGATAAAGAAAGGGATTCCGTATAAGGGCAATTGATAAAAACGTCTATAATTCAATTGTTATGTTAAACCTTCGGAAGTTTTCAACCCTTCCGAAGGTTTTTACAAGATTTTCGCAAGGTAGCTGAAAGATAATAATTTACTAAAAAATCTACTCTAATAATTTAATATCAGGTATTGAACTACCTGCGAGACCTTTTATTGAACCGTAAAGATTTACTGCATTAGTAAGGATTTTCTCGAGTTGTTTTTCTCGTTCTTTCCAAATTTTCATAATCTTGTTTTTTTCGTCGATGTAGCTTTTCTGAAGGTCGTTGAACCCAGTAATAATCGCCTCGAAAGTATCAGCAAATTCTCTGCTTGTAAGATAATTATAAACAAGTTCCATTTTGCTCTCTCTATTGACATTTACAATAGAGGCATTATAAATTTGAATAATCATCATTCGCATAACATTTGCAAAAGCACGAATTTCGGAAAAGGGACACACCCACACCCCATCTTCGAAAAAGTATCTATCTTTGCCTTCGGGCATTGCTTGCGTCACAAGAATCAGTATATCTGCTTTTGCTTCTAAATTATCTTCTTTAAGTTTTGCAATCCAGCCTCTGTCGTAGTTCTTAGTGCGTTTGCTTTCATAGTAGATTTTGCCACACTCTTTACCGATATTATTTCGGACAATCTGAATAATATCACCACCACGCTGCCCCTTCTTAATTTCTTGAATATCGTCCAGAGGGAATAATTCTTTGAGCATATCTTCTAAGAATAATTCCTGCACTTCACCTTGCAGTTGCATAGAACCTTGTTCGGCTCGACGACGTGCATCTTCGAGCTTTGCTGTTAAATCTTCGATAGTCTTTTCTTTTTCTTTAAGTTTAAGCAAAAAGTTATCTTCGAATTGCTTGCGTAATTTATCCTGTTCTAAACGCATATTTTCAGAAAGTTTACGTTCGTATTCAAGCTGCAATCGAGATTCGATTTCCTGCTTTTCGCGTTTTAAGCGTTCAATTTCTGCTAAGGCATTATTGAGTTCAGCTATTTTTTGAGATTTTTCAGTTAATTCCTGTTTAAGCGCTTCAATTTGAATTTTGTTTTCGTTGTAAATTCGATTTTTTAAGTTTTCTTCAATCTGTGATTTTTCGCTTTCAAGGCGTTTTTGAACCTGTTCCTGAACGATTTGATTTAGTTTAACTTTTTCTAATTCAATTTCACGTCGTTGATTTTCAAGTTGCTCAATTGCCTGCTTGAATTGCTCTTGTTTTTCACGGAATTCTTGTTCGAATTGATTTTTTAGAGTATTCTCTATTTGAGAATAAAGAGCCTTGCTAACGTCAATTTTAGCACCACAAGAATGACAAATTACGAAATTGTCCATACGAGCCTCTATCAAATAGATTTTTCAATTATGCTAATTAGTTCGCTCATAACTTTTGCAGACATTTCACCAATGCCAATACTAGGGAAAAGTTCATTCATTTTATTAGGGTCGCTCTTCATCATCATAATATTCACAATCCCATCATCATCTTCGAAAACAATGATATTTTTGGGCATAAAGCACCCAAGTCGCTTATCTATACTCAAAGCGTGATGTGATTTTACTGGATTGCAAATAGAAAGAATAGTGTAATTGCGTTCCCAATGCAAATTATTACGTTCGAAGGTGTTCCTTATATTATGTTCGGCAACAAGGTTAAATCCTGCACTTGCTGCGTTTTCTTTTACTGCTTCTATGGCTTCAGAAAATGATTTATGAGTTTTCTGAATATAAAAAGGTGAAGAGTTCATTTTTGCACCTAAATTTTATTTGCGAATATATAAACAAAAGAGATAACAAGAATTAATATCCCAAAAATTGGGAAAATTTGCGAAATGTTAGCATATTGAAAGAGTGGCTGAACAACAATTGGCGAAAGAAACTGACCAACGTAAAGAGAAGTTGTAAGCAATCCACTGTTAATTCCACGATTATTTTCAGTCGAATGTGCTAATATGTGAGATTTCAAATTTGGAATTACCAGACCATTTCCTAATCCAGAGAAAATTAGCGACGAAACAAGCAAAACTAAATTAGATGAAAATAATACCAAGAGATGCCCGAAACCCCAAATTGCAAATCCAATCATATAGACATAGCGAAACGCTACTCTATTTTTAATTTTCGGGTAAAAAAGTGATGAAATTGAAGAAAACATTATCCAAATTGCAATCAGCAAGCCAATTTTTGATGCGGGGAAATCTGGGAACTGCGAATTTATTAAAAAAGGCAATTGAGTGGGCACCATCAGATAGCAAATCATAACAAAAATTGCACTTAAATAAATCAAAGATGTTTTCAAATTAAAAGAGAAGTGGACACGTTGCTTTGTCTCAGAAGCACGACAAGTTTCATCAAGGAAAAATAATAGAAGAATTCCGACAATAATTGACACAGCATAGGTGATAAAAGGGACATTCCAGTTAATATCAGCGAGCAATCCACCAAGCAGTAAATAAATAACCCCTGCGAAACTCATTATTGCACCCTGAATGCCAATGAATTTGTTTCGCTTTTCACCTTCGAACAAATCACCTAATACAACTATAAATCCTGTCATCAAGGCAGAGATTGCAATTCCAAGCAATGCTCGCCCGACTAAAATTAAATAAATATCGTTAAGATAATAGCCCGTTGTTCCCGCAATTCCATAAAGAATAGCAGCAAAAATTAAAATCGGTTTTCTGCCGAATCTTTCGAATAAATAACCTGAAATAGGAGAAAAAATAGCAATAAATAGCGGTGGCAGTGATAATATTAATTTCGTAAGAAACTCAATATTGTCAATATCTGAGAAATCATGAGTAATATATGGCAAGGCAGGCGTTACAATTGCACCTGCCATAACTGATAGAGTGCTTCCAAATAAAATAACAGCATTGCGAATAGTTGTTTTCATATTAAAAGATAAGCTCAATTTCTTCTACATTTGGACGATTTCCAGCGATGAGTTTTTCGTATGTCATTATAATGTGGTCAAGATAGTCATCGAAATTATGGGTCAATTTGCAATTTGAACGCCAAATACTGATTAATCCAGGATTTTCTACAACTTCCCACAAAATTTTTGTAAGTTCGGAAGGAGAATTGTGATTATAGAGTTTGCCATTTATTTCGTGTTTCACAAAATCGGGAAATCCTCCCAAACGAGAAGCAATAACAGGAAGTTTCATTGCGATTGCTTCGGCAATAACAAGTGGGGCACAATCCTCCCAAACGCTTGGCAATACAATCGCGTCAAGTTGCTCAGCAATTGAAGGGAGATCATCAGTTGAATATTGCCCCATAAACTTAATTCTATGATTAACATCAAGTCGTTCAAGCAAGCGATGGTAATCTTGCGAAATAAAACCATAAATGAGAAATTCAGCTTTCTCTTTCGGTATTGACTGAGCTGCCTGAACCAGCACGTGAGCACCTTTGTGTGGCATAACTCCACCAATATAACCGAAACGAAGCGGATGTTCAGGCTGCCTATTTCGTATATTCAATGAAGTTAATTTTTGTGCTTGCTCGGGCACTTGATGAACGATGGCAATCTTATCAGGGTTAATTCCAAAATCTACGAATAGTTCCTTAACTCTGCGAGATACAGCAAGGGTGTATGTAATGTGCTCATTCACTAATTTTTTGGCTGCCTGAATACGATTTCTAAATGAATTGTGTAAATCTGGATAATTGCGAGCAAGTTCAGAATTGGCAAAAAAGTCTGTGTTGTTCCACAAAGATAAATCAGAGCGATAGAGATAAAGCATTGGGTCGATAATATGGTAATTATGCGTTGTGAAAACAGAAGGAATTCCTTTGGAGAAAGGAATTTCTCCAATTGCAAATGAAAGTCCGAGGAAATTGTTGTAGTGAACTATATTAGGTCTGAATTCATCAATAACCTGTGCAAAGAGCTGGACTATTCGTTCGTCTCGGATTTCTCTTTCTGGGTTTAAAGCATCTAAAAACACCGTTGGACGATTATAAACACCATATAGATGAACACCTTGCTCTACTCTATATTCCAGGTAATATGGTTTTTGAATTGTTGGATGGTTTGCCGTTGCATAGAACACAGCTACTTCATATCCACGTCGAGCAAGGGCAATTGCAACTGAACGAGGGAAAGTAGTTCCGCCGCCGCTTTCGTTCCAACCGTACATTGTTAGCAAAATGCGCGGTTTTGCTTGTGTTTCGGGGCTTTCAGCAATGATATTTACAGGCTCGGGCTTTGTATCAGAAATATCGAATAAATCTTCGAATTGAAAATCTGAACTTTGTTCGCTTATTTTGCAGTATGAATTGAACAATTCTTCATCAATTTCGAGCGACAAAATTTCTTGTTCGCTCAATGAATGCAAGTTTGGAACTAATAGTATATTCCCTAATCTCTGGATTTCGGCGATCTCACCTATTTCGGACAAATTCTGCACAACTTGCAATAAACGTTGATTTACAGATTGTTCGACGGGGAAATCTTGGTTATCAATATCAATAGCGTTTTCTATTTTAGTAAGTTTTCCCCACTTTTGAGCGAATAGAGCAATTTCGGGTTCAGACGGCATATTTACTTCAAGTCTTTCGTTGATAATAACTACGCTATCAGTTATACAAATCGGTGGAAACCCAATTTCTTTTGCTCGTAAGGAAAAATCAATTTCAAAGAGGAAGCTATGAAAGCTTTCGTCGAATAGCCCAATTTTTTCAATTAATTCAGAGGAAAAAGCAAGGCAATTTGCAGATAAAGCATCTGAAAAAACGCATTCGACTGAGGTGGCAAGTGTTTCATATTCTTCGTTTTGATTCTGGTATAAAAAGTTTAGTTTTTCGTCCTTTGCTTCGATTTTAATACCTGTTGAATGAACTAAACTACTATTTGGGAAAAGCTTTGGCAAAGATACAATTGACTTTGTGGATTTTAAATTATCAATAATGACATCCAACCAATTTTGAGAAACTGATTGCACTTCGTTGAGAACAACGAAGTAATTACCATAGGCATTTTTAATTGCATTATTGATTGCCTTTGCAACAGGCAGAATGTTATAATTTCTTACAAATCTAAAATTAATTCTTTGTGAAGCAAATTTTTTGAGGATATTTAATGTTTCATCAGTTGAAGCATTATCCGAGACAATGATTTCAAAGTTATATTTAGAATTATGCACATAAATAGAATTAATCAGGCGTTCGAGCAAATGAGCCTGGTTTTTTGTATGAATGATAATCGAGACGAGTTCTATTGTGTCTTTTGTACTTTGCGTTTTTGGTTGAATTTCTTTATTAATAGATTTTGCAGGACTGAAGACGGTATCGCCTGACATACTTTTTTTCAAATTTGCTTTTAACGAAAGTAAATCGACATCATATCTGAAAATTGAAAGGGCTTTTTCGCAATATTCATAGGAAGCGGTCTTCTCACCAATTTCAAAATATGAAAACGCAATAATTTTGAGTGCATCGAAATTATTTGGCTCAAAGTCGAGCAAACGTTTTGCAACTTGAATTGATTTTTCGTATTGTTTAGACTTCCAGTAGGCTCGGGCTAAAAGAGTGAGTGCTTCACGATTGAAAGTTTCTTCAATTAGATTATTACAAACATCTATATTATTGGAGTAATTTTCAATTTTAAAGTAAGATTGAGCAAGTAAAAATTTTGCCTCGTTGTTGCTCGGGTCAATTCGAAGGACATTTTCAAGAAAATCAATAGTGTCTTTATATAAATGCTTTTGCAAGGCAAGTTTAGATAGAAGCAAAAATGCTTTACTGTCGCGTTCCTGGTCAATAACTTTAAGTAAATCTGCAATGATTTTGTTATTGAGAGCATCAATATTTGGGAAATATGGTATTTTCAGAGTATTTTCAAGAGCTGAGAAAAGATATTGTTTAACTTCGCTTGCATATGAATAATTTTTAAGCTTAGTAAATAAATCAAAATAGTAGGTAGCTTTGACAAATGTAAAAATATCGTCAATTTGAGAATTAAAAAGTCCGGTCATCATATCAAGAGTATTAATATGCCCAAGATGGCGGTCTTGCAATGTTTTTGAAGTCCAGGCACTTTTGGGGTGTTCGCGATATACAGCCATCACATCATTTATGAAGAAAATATCTCCTTTGCTTGCATTAAGAAGATGAACAGCATAATCACGTGCGGGAATTGTTTTCAAAATATCAAGGTTAGTGTCGAAAAGACCGTGACGAAAAACAACGGAAGGTGAATGCATAAAGTTTCCGAAAGCAAGGTCGTAAATTGTTGAAATTTGTTTTTGCTGTGGATTAGAAATAATCGGTTTTTGATTGCTTTCTTCGTAGATAATCTTAACGGGATGAAAACAAACGGCGATATTTGGATTTCTTTCCAAAATGTCAATTTGTTTTTGCAATTTATAGTCATCAATCCAATAGTCGTCGCCGTCGCACCAGGCAATATATTTACCACGATATGCGGCAATAGTGCGTTCGCCGTTAGCAACCACACCTAAATTTCTTTCGTTTTCAATAAGATTAATAATATCAGGATACTTTTCTTTGTAGTTGCGGCATATTTGACGAGTTGCATCAGTGGAGCAATCCTCGCCAATGATTATTTCAAAAGGGAAATTTGTTTTCTGAGAGACAATTCCTTCAATACATTGAGCAATATATTTTTCGTGATTATAAGTTAAAATTCTTACACTAACAAGAGGATTATTAACTAAATTGCTCATTATTCCACCTTTTTCAATAGTTTTGCGGGATTACCAGCCCAAACTTCACCTTCCCCAATATTTTCGAGGACAACAGCACCCATTCCAACAGTAGCATAATTACCAATTTCAACGTATTCACGGATACAAGCATTTAGGCTGACAGTTACTGCTTTACCAATTTTCAAATAAGCACCAGTGCAGCAATTTGCGGCAAAAAATGAGTAATCTCCGATAACGCTATTATGTCCAATAGTTGCACCAACCATAACCCTACAACATTTTCCAAATTTTGTGCCTGACGACACTGAAACATTAGGCATAATCACACACCCAGGCGATAATTCAACATTCGGGGCAACATAAGCCATAGGATGAACAAAAGTTGCAAGCCGTTCATCAGGAATATTCAAACTCTCAAATAAGGCAATACGTTCTTTTTGACCTCCAACTTTAAAAATTGTATTTATAAAGAAGTAACCTTCGTCTAATAACCTGGGAATATCTTTCAAGCCTCCATGCACCGGGAAGCCCTCAATTTCGCTTGTGTTGTCTCTATCATTAATGAAACCAGCGCATATTAGTTCCTCATAGCCTCGTTTGTTTGCGTCGGCAATAGCGTGGGCAATTACCGAACCATTTCCAAGACCACCCATTATTAATACTTTTTTTGCCATACTATATTAACTCATATTGTTCTAAATAGTTCGCAATTGTTTTCGGTGAATTATACATTGCTAAATCAATAATTGAATAAAAAGAAATATAACAATTTTGGTCGAAATTTTCGATTAAATTAGTTTTTAAAAAGTATAATTTAAGAGATTTTTTTTCGAAATACTCTTTGCTGTATAAGTCGACACCGCCAATAGCATTGATATAAGTTAAGCAGTTTTCTTTCTTTGCAATGTCAATCAATCTATCTGCACCTTTTAATTCATTCTGATAGTTTGTCTGAGAAGATGAAATTTTAAAATCACGTTCTAAACCTATGTATTTACAAAATTCAAGAATAGAAGAAATGGCAAGTTCTGATATTTTGATTGGTTCGTTTTCTAAAACTTTGAGAATAATTTCAATTACATTATTAAAATATGGAGAATGCTTATAATTATAATGTAAAGTTTTGATGAATTTACCGAAAAAGTCACTTTCCCAATCGATAATTGTCTCGCAAATGAGTTTGTTTTGACTAATGGATTTGCAAGGGATGGTAAAATAATATTCATTGCCATTTGCGACAATTCGGTTTCTGTTTATCCAGCCCTTTTTAATAAAATTAACATTATCTAAAAATATAAATTTATCAACAGAATGAATGAGTTGAAAGTATCCAATATAAGGGAAAGCGTATGGCTGCATTATTGCAATTTTCATACTTTGCTTTTTTTATTAATCAATTCTTGTTTTTTAAGAATTTTACGAGCAGCAAGTATCATCGGCGGTCCGATAAATTTACCGTCTTTGACAGCAACGCCTTTGCCTTCGGAGTGTGCTTGTTCGGCAAGTTTAAGCATTTCTTCTGCCCAGGCAACATCTTCCTCGGAAGGTGAAAAGTATTTATGCACAAGTGGTATTTCCTTAGGATTAAGCACAAGCATTCCTTCGAAACCAAGATTTTTAGCAATTTTCAAATTGCGTTCAAGGTCGATTAAATCGTGAACTTTAATGTGAACAGTATCAATAGGAATTACACCATTAGCACGTGCAGCCATTGCAATTGTTGCCCGCGGAACGAATAAGCTTTTGCTTTCAGCGTCGTGGATACCTTCAAGGTCGGTAATAAAGTCTTCACAACCATAGGCAAGAGCAACAACACGATTGGATGCTTTGCATAAGTCCTGTGCATTTAATACTGCGGCAGTAGTTTCCACAAGTGCAATTATTTTAAATGTCCCGATTGGTATCATTTTCTCATATTCTATGGTTTCAAGCAATTTATCGAAAAAGTAAATATCTTCGCCCAATTTTGATTTAGGATACATAAATCCAGTAATACCATCGATGGTAAGCTGATACACATCTTGCAGAAGATGGCCGCTTTCGCGGTCATTCACTCTTGGAAAAACGAAGTGATTGCGGAATTTGCCTTCCTTTACAAATCTTATGATTGTGTCTCTTGCAACTTGTTTATTTTCATCGGGTTGAACCGAGTCTTCTATATCCAGAAGCAAAACGTCTGCATCCGACCGAGCCGCACTATTAAGCAACCTTTCGTTATGCCCAGGAACAAACATCAAGCTTCTCATGAGATAAGGAAAACGGCTATTCATTGCTGTTTCTCCTTTTGATTAGGACTTTTCTTCGAAATTTAAGAACTTCAACATTATTTTGATTGTAAGCTACCGTCTCAACATAGACAATTCCTCTATCTTTTTTGGTTTTAGAGGGTATTAAATCAAGAATTTTCGTTTTTACGTAAATAGTGTCGTTGATAAATACAGGATTCAGGTGTTCAATTTTTTCATATTCCAAATTAGCAATTGCTTTGCCGCTTATTTCAGGGACCGTCAGCCCAACCGCAAGGCTAAAAACAAGGGTGCCGACTACTAATATTTTACCGTGCTGACTTTTCTGCGCGTAATCAAGATTTGTATGCAATGGGTTTGCATTCATTGTAAGCAAAGAAAACAAATTATTATCGCTTTCGAAAATTGTTTTCGAAAGTGGATGCTCGATAATTTCGCCAACTACAAAATCCTCGAAATATTTACCTAATTTATCCATAATATTCCAGATTATAGAATAGATAACTATCTATTTTCTTGCCAAAATCAAATTTTCCTTCTCATTTAAGCCATAAATAGATGGTTGAAATTTTGGTAAAACCTCGTAGTGGTTATAAATCTGCAAGTGGAAACCTGCCTGTTTAATATCATCAAATAGTTGTAATCCGAATATTCTTACGTGGTCGTTTTGTCCGTAAAATTTTTCTTTTAAAGATGAAGTATCAATTAGAAAATCTTCGAAATTATTATATATCAACGATGAAAAAGGGGTTTGCAGTATTGCTGTTCCTTCTGGTTTTAGCACTCTGTATATCTCAGCAAGAGCTTTTTTATAATCAGGGATATGTTCTAAAATATGATTTGCAATAACATAATCGAAAGTAGCATCGTCGAATGTGATTTGCGTTAGGTCAATTTTGTAGAAAGGGTTGATATTCAGATGAAGGTATTTTTCGGGTTCTAAATCTCCACAAATAAAATTCATCGAGGGCTTTGCAATTTTCTTCAAAAAATTAATTTCAGGGGCAACATAAAGAATTAACTTATTCTCGAATTTATCCAGCTCCCCAATTTCTTTAAGGAACAAATACAAATGACGTTCGCGGTCAGTGGAACCACAAGCTGGACACTGGAAGTAACGCGGGTCTGTTCCAATTATATCAAAGTTGCGAACAAAATCTGTTCCTTCGTTTTTTTGCCATTCCTTAAACTCGTTAAAATAATTTTCGCAGAAAATGCAATAGCATTTTTCCTTGACGTAATATGGATAGTCTGTCATTTTTCAATTTTTATTAATCTTTAAATATTGGAATTAACGTATTAGAGGGCAAAATAATTTTGAAATAGTTGAAAAAAGAGCAATTTGTAAAGATGGACGAGCAAGAAAAAAACAAAACGATTTCAGACTTTGTATTTTCTTTGAATTTCGCGTTCGGTTTCCCTTTTTTTGGTAGTTTCGCGTTTATCGTATTTCTTTTTGGAGCGACACAAACCAATTTCCACTTTAACAAGGTGCCCCGAAAAATAAATTGAGAGAGGAATTAGAGTAACGCCTTTTTCTGCAACTGCGGATTTTAGTTTGAACGCTTCACGTTTATGAATAAGCAACTTGCGTGGTCGTTTTGGTTCGTGATTTTCTCGGTTGCCGTGCTCGTAGGGAGCGATATGAAAATTCACTAAATATAAATCTTCACCTTGAAAAGTAGCATAAGCTTCTTGCAAGCTGCATTTACTCTGGCGAAGCGACTTTACCTCTGTTCCAGAGAGGACGATGCCACATTCAATTGACTGCAACACAATAAAATCGTGACGTGCCTTGCGATTATTCGCAATAATTTTGACTTCTCTATTTAATATTTCGGCTGATTTCATTTTGCAAAAATACTAATAATAAGTCAATTGACTAAAATAATTGTGAAAAATAAGTTAAGAAAATTAAAGTTGGATTTCGGTGCGAAGTTGAATTTCTTCTAAAACGGAGCTTACTTGAATACATTTAGCAAGTTCACCTGAGTAGACGATTGCTTTGCCTTTATTATGAACCTCGTAGGTGATGGCTTCAGCTTTCTCGTAGTTGTATCCCGTAGCTTTAATAATCTGATAAATTACTTCGTCGAAAGTGTGCCAATCGTCATTGAAAAGAATGACTTTTGCGGCAAGTTTCACTTCGTCAATTAGTTCAATTTCGCTTTCTGGATTTATGTTTATTTGCTCGGACATAATTAAATATCAACATTTTTACAAAAATACAAAAATTTTCAATAATTTAAAAACAATGGTGTTAGTCGAGACTAATTATTAAACTAAAATAGCAAAAAAATGCATATTTTTGTGTAATTTTGTTTTTTATGAATTATGCGAATTGGATAGAAAATTTAGGAAATGAAAAAAGATATTGTTATAAATGCGGCTATCAACGAAGTAAGAGTTGCAATAACCGAAGACGGTCGCCTGAGCGAATACTATATTGAATTACCAGAAAAAGAAAAGTCTATTGGGAACATTTATTTAGGGAAAGTTAGTAAAATTGTAACAGGAATAAATGCTGCTTTCATAGATATTGGTCTAAATCAGGATGCTTTTTTGCACTTTTCTGATATTGATGACACGAATGAGAAAAATCTTTTCTTCGAAGATGATGATACCGAGAATAATTTAGAAGAAAAAAAGACGCAAAAATCAAAGAAAGGAACAAAAAAGAAATCACTTATTCAAAAAGTAAAATTTCATACGAAAAAGTCAGGGGCAGTTGATATAAATCTTGAACCAGGGCAATTAATTCTTGTTCAGGTGATACGCGAAGCATACCACAGCAAAGGAATGAAAGTTACAACAAAGCTGGGAATACCTGGTCGTTATACAGTTTTGCTACCGTTTGATAATGTGCTTGGTGTCTCAAAAAAAATTGCTTCTTATGTGGAAAGGCGGCGTCTTCGTCAGCTTGCAAAAAGCATTCTACCAGAAGGATATGGCGGAATAATTAGAACAGCGGCTCAGGGCAAAAGTGAAGATGAACTTCGACGAGATTGGAACTATCTGCTCGATATATGGAAGATGGTTCACCAAAAAGCTGAAAGTTTGAAAAAGCCCGGGCTTGTATATCAAGATTTGGGGCTTGCAACAAGCGTTGTCCGCGATTTGTTCGACCAGGATGTGAAATTGCTTGCTGTTGATTCAAAAAAATTACACAAAGAAATAATTAATTATTTAAAAGTAAATTCTCCCCATTTAATAGAAAAGGTGGAGCTATACAACGGAGACCGTCCTATTTTCGAAGCTTTCGGCATTGAAAAGGAGCTTGCAAAAACTTTTCGCAGGACTGTAAATCTGCCATCAGGTGGCGATGTTGTATTCGACCATACCGAAGCAATGCACGTAATTGATGTAAATTCTGGCAGGAGCAACGAAACAGACCAGGAAAAAAATGCGTTCAAAACAAACATCGAAGCTGCAAATGAAATTGCTCGGCAAATTAGGCTACGCGATTTAAGTGGTATGATTATTATCGATTTTATCGATATGCAACAAGAAAACAATAAGAAAAAGTTATTTCAGGAAATGACAAGGCTACTGGCAAAAGATAGAGCAAAAACTGTATGCTTCCCGCTAACTCAGTTAGGTTTAATGCAAATTACACGTCAACGTATAAATCAAAATCTTGAAGAAAAAACAAGTGAAATTTGCCACGTTTGCAATGGAACGGGAAGAATCATCTCGAAAGCAGTGTTGATTAATACGATTGAAAGGTGGCTCAAAAATTTCAGAAAAAACAGTCGTGAGTTCAAATTAATTCTTCAAGTTCATCCAAACATTGCAACATATATTACAGAGGGTACTTTTTCGATAATTTCGCGCCTGATGCTCAAATACTTCGTTAAAATTACAGTGCAACAAAGCGATACAATAGGAATTGACAAGTTTCGATTTATTTCTGTGAGAAAAGATAAAGATATTACAAACGAGTTTATGTAGAAATGAAACAAAATAAAAAAATACTGACAATACTTGGTTCCACGGGCTCAATTGGCAAGCAGACGCTTGATGTTGTAAGCTCGCTCAATGGTATGTATGAAATTGGATATTTAACAGTAAATAAAAACATAAAGGAATTAGAAAAGCAGGCGGAAACGTTCAATCCGAAAGGAGTTGTAATAAAAGAAGAAGAGTATTATCGAGATTTTGTAAAGACTACCAGATTCAAGGGAGAAATACTTTGTGGCGAAGAAGCAGTAATTTATGCCGCTGCTGACGAACAGAACGATATTGTTGTTTCATCGTTAGTAGGCTTTTCCGGAGTATTGCCTACTTTGAAAGCTATCGAAAAAGGTATAGATGTTGCACTTGCAAATAAGGAAACGCTTGTTGCAGCAGGCGAGATAATTACTCGTGAAGCGGAAAAATCTGGCTCGAAAATTATTGCTGTCGATAGCGAACATAGTGCTGTTCTGCAAAGTTTAGTAGGCGAAGACGATAAGTCGATTGAAAAAATAATACTGACTGCTTCGGGCGGTCCTTTTTTGAATAAAAACATTGATGAATTTGAAGGGATAACAGCTCGCGAAGCTCTTCGACATCCAAATTGGAGTATGGGGAATAAAATCACTATTGATTCGGCAACGATGATGAATAAAGGCTTCGAAGTAATTGAAGCATACTGGCTATTTGGAGTTGAAATTAATCAGATAGATGTTGTAATCCACCCTCAGAGTATTATTCATTCGATGGTGCAGTTTGTCGATGGTTCGATTAAAGCACAGCTGGGTTTGCCTGATATGAGAATACCTATTTCTTATGCATTAACTTATCCAAATAGATTAAAGTATGATTTCCCAAGACTTGACTTAGCAAAAATTGGAAGTTTGACTTTCCTGAAACCTGATGTAGAAAGATTCCCGTGCCTGGATTTAGCATACAAAGCACTTGAAATTGGAGGGACAGCTCCTGCGGTGCTAAATGCTGCAAATGAAATTGCTGTCGAGGCATTTTTAAACGAAAAAATTAAGTTTACAGATATACACAAAGTAATCCAATTTGCCCTTGGAAAAATTGAAATAAAGCAAAATCCTTCAATTGAGGAAATTGTCAGCATTGATAAGCTGACAAGAAAATTAACAAGTAATTTCATAACAAATTTATAGTTGAATTATGGGTGCATTAAGTGATATTTTTTATTTTATAATTGTTATAGGAATATTGGTTCTAATTCACGAATTAGGACATTTTATAGCTGCAAGATTAACGGGAATGAGAGCCGAAGTTTTCTCCATAGGTATGGGATGGAGGCTCTTTGGATACAACAAAATAAACGGTTTCACTTTCGGGAAACTACTTGATGATATAGATTTGCAAGGACATACAGATTATAGAGTTGCTGCTTTCCCAATTGGTGGATATGTGAAAATTGCAGGTATGGTCGATGAATCAATGGACGCAGATTTTTCATCTAAACCACCAGAAAAATATGAGTTTCGAGCCAAGAATCCATTACAGAAGGCATTTGTTCTTTCAGCAGGGGTTTTGTTTAATGTAATACTTGCAATCACAATTTTTGCAGGGATTATTTTCTTTAACGGCGAACAAACTATGGATACAACAACTGTTGGATATGTAAAGAGAGAATCAGTTGGTGATTTACTGGGTTTGGAGCAAGGCGACAGGATTATTTCAATCAATAATGTCCCTGTTAATAATTGGAACGATGTAATTAAAATTCTGACAACTGAAAAATTTGGGAAAAACAGAGTAGTTGAAGTATTACGCGACAACGAAAAAGTAACTATTCAAGCAGATGGGAGCCAGTTCATCAGACTGCTTTCAGAACAAAAAACTCTTGGTATAGAGCCCGAGAACACAAGAACTATCGTTCTTGCTGCTATTTTTGATAAGCCAGCTCAAAAAGCAGGACTGAAAAAAGATGATACAATATACTCAATTAATAGCGAGCCTATTGGTTCAGTTAGCCAGTTTGTCGATATTTTGAAAGCAAACCCGAATAAAAACCTCTTTGTTCAATGGAAACGAGGGAATGAAATCCTTGGAGACTCTATAAAGCCAGACGAAAAAGGAACAATCGGGGTTCAAATTGCACAAATTTATCTGGGGAAGACCTCTATAAAAGAATATGGATTTATTGAATCGCTCGCTTTTGGTTGGAATCAAACAGTTTCTTCGGTTAACTTATTATTTAGCTCGATAGGGCAAATAATAAAAGGGAATATGTCCTTCCGCGAATCAATCGGGGGACCGATAATGATTGCCAAGCAAGCAGGTCAGCAGGCAGAACGAGGAATAATTAGTTTCTTAAGTTTTGTTGCATTGCTTTCGGTTTCTCTTGCAGTATTAAATATACTGCCATTTCCTGCTCTTGATGGAGGACATTTGATTTTTGTAATTGTTGAAGCGATAATGCGACGCGAAGTGCCCGTGAAAGTAAAAATGGCAATCCAGCAAGGCGGATTGATTATCCTACTTCTATTTATGGCATTTGTTGTCTATAACGACTTAATGAGATAAAACAAAAATCATTTTATGGAAATTTTATTATTAACAGATAAAAATAACTTTTTCGGGCAAACTCGAAAACCTTGGGTTAGTATTGATACGCAAAAGTTTATTTCAAATCTTTCAAGTTATGGAATTAATTGTAGACTGTCAACTTTTCCATTGGTTGCTACTGGCATGGAAATTCCAAGCAACGAAATAATTTTTTACCATTTTAGTCAAAAATGGAACTTACGCCAATACTTAAAAAATGTGGCTGATATATTAAATCAACTCAATAATAAACTAATACCATCTATTGATTTACTTCGTTCACACGAAAACAAAGGTTATCAGGAACTTTTAAAAAAAGTTCGAAATGTAAATTCTCCAAAGGGTTACTACATTTCTTGTGTTGATGATGTTCTTTCAATCGACCTGCAATTCCCGCTTGTTGTAAAAACAATAGATGGCTCGAACGGCAAGGGTGTTTTTCTATGCAATAATATTCAAGAAATATATAAAAGTTTGAAAGAATATAGAGGCATTAAACTAAACGAGAAATTAGATTTGCTACGACGCAGGTATTTTCGGAGAAAGAAAAATTATCCTGAATATCCCGATTATGATAATTATAAAGATTATATTGAATATAAAGAATACATAAAAAGAGATATAAGATTTGTTGTTCAGGAATTTATTCCCGGACAGAAGTTCGACTATCGAGTGCTTGCTATTTACGATAGATATTACGTTATTAAGCGGCACAACAGAGAAGGAGATTTTCGTGCGAGTGGTGCAAAGAAATTTGATATAGATTTCGAAATTGACGAAAATTTGCTATATTCAGCTGAGCAATTCAAAAATGCTTTTCCAGACACTCCTTATCTTTCGATGGACATAATATTTGATAATCGAGATAAAACTTACAAACTGCTGGAATTTCAAGCTTTGCGCTTTGGAATAAATGTCATTGTCAAAAATGATGGCTATTTTATTAAGAAAAATGGTTGCTGGGTAAAAGTATACAAGCGAAATGCCTTCGAAGATGAACTTGCTTATGGACTTGCAAAGTTTTTAGGTGCAAGCTAATGAAGGAAATTGATAATGGTTTTTTCTGAAATTCTTTTGAAAATACCTTATTCGATAGTATGGAAAATTTCTAATTTTTTTAGAAAAAGCGAGTTAATTGCATTTTATTGCCACGAATTGCTGGATTACGAGATTTTTCGTAACGTTCACAAACTGCTACCAAAAATTCAAGTTATAGCAAAAAATAAGAAATTAGCAAAAGAATTGGGTGCAAAATACGGTATTAATTGTAAAATTTATCCTGTATTTCCTGATGTTGTAATTATGGCACGGCATAGCTTGCACCTATTCCCCACCTCGAATATTATCAAAATTGGGCTGCGACACGGAGCTTATCACTTCAAAAATTTCATTTCAGCGGAGAAATACAATAAATTTGATTTATTTTTCTTCACTTCGATTTCAGAAGTTGAGCAAGCATCAAAATTGGGGATTAAAAATGCAGAATATGGTGGATTTCCCAAGTGCGACACTCTTTTCGATGAAAAGATTAAGATTGAAGCCAATAAATTAAAGGAATTGCTTGTATATCCCGATAAACCAACAATATTGTTTTCATCCACCTGGGATAAATCGGGCATTGCAGGAGTGCATTTTTGGTACGACAGACTTGATGAATTATCAGGTAAGTATAACGTACTAGTAACTTTGCATCCCTGGGTTAGTATGCAAATAGTAGATAAAATAAAGAAAACGAAAAATGTCAAATTGATTTCGAACGATGAGATCTATAAATATATGTTGATTTCAGATGTTTTCGTAGCTGATGTAAGCTCGATAATTGCCGAATTTATGCTGCTTGGAAAACCAATTTTTACATTTAAAATACCGATTAAGGGTCGGTTATCCGAAGAAATTTATGATTTGCTCGAAAAATATACAATTAGAATTGCTAATTTTGATGATTTGAATAGAGAACTTTTTAGAGTTTTGCAAGAAAGAGATAAAAAATGGGACTATGAGCATTGCTTGAATTTATTTTTTTCGGGCAATTTGGGGCGACATTCGCAAATAATGGCGGGTAAAATCAAAAGTTATTTATTGACAAAAGGAATAGAAATTTGATAGCAAAAGGCAAAATATTAGTTACAGGAGTTGCTGGTTTCATTGGCTCGAAAGTAGCTGAATTGCTACTTAATGATGGATATAACGTTGTTGGAATTGATAATCTTAACGATTATTATAGCCCAAAGCTAAAATTGCATAGATTAAATTTTTTAGAGAATAACTGTGATTTTCAATTTTATAATCTTGATGTAGAAAATTTAGTTGAGCTCGAATATTTATTTGCAAGCAACAAGTTTATTTCAGTTATTAACCTTGCTGCACGTGCAGGTGTTCGAGCAAGTATAGAAAATCCATTTGTATATGTGAGCACTAATATTGTTGGCACATTAAACCTGCTTGAATTGATGAAAAAATATGCTGTTAGCAAATTTGTGCTTGCATCGAGCAGTTCAGTATATGCAGGGGAGAAAGTTCCATTTCAGGAAAATATGCGAGTGGATTTTCCTATTTCTCAATATGCGGCAACCAAGAAATCAGCTGAATTGCTCGCATATACATACCATCATTTGTATGGAATTGATGTGTCGGTTCTGCGTTTTTTCACTGTTTTTGGACCAGCAGGTCGACCGGATATGAGTTACTTTCAGTTTATCGAGAAAATACGTAAAGGTTTGCCAATCACGCTTTATGGAGATGGCAACCAGAAACGCGACTTCACTTATATTGATGATATTGCCAAAGGAGTTGTAGCTTCGATGAAACCACTTGGATATGAAGTTGTTAATTTAGGTGGTGGAAGAAATCCCGTTACTATTAATCATATGATTGAACTAATTGAAATAGCTTTACAACGCAAAGCAATAATTGAATATAAACCATTTAACAATGCAGATATGAACGAAACGGGTGCAGATATTACCAAAGCCAAAACACTACTAAGCTGGCAACCCCAAATTGATTTCGAAACGGGAATTGACAACACAATCAAATGGCACAAACAAAACATAAGTTTGTTGGATAGTTTAGACTAATTTAACAATCATTCCTAAATTATTGCAAAATGAATACTGAACCACTAAAAGCTTCGAAAGAAAGACTGTTTTCAACCTTTTCAGGTGAATGATGAACTATATCGAAATGATATATTTCATCTTCAACTGGTAACTCTTTAATAGGTAGTTCAACTCTCTCACTGGAAAAATTAGCAATACATAATATTTTCTTTTCGATAATGAAAGCTAAGATATTATCGGAAGTATCAAGAAGTTCAAAGTTTTCAAATTTACTTATTTGAAGGTGTGATTTTATTTTTTCCAGTGCTGAATTCACCTGCTGTATGTAAGAAACAAGATTATCAGAGCTTTCCCAATTGAGCGAAAGAGCAGAAAAAAGTGGAAGTTTGTCAGCCGGGAATTGTTTGATTTCATCTTCGGTGAACCCCAAGCCAGTATTGACAGGCAATTGTTCCCCTAATTCAAACCCATTATGAATAAATCTGATAGATGGAAGAAAAGACAAAACCAACCAAATCATTTTAGAAAAATCAGTGCCTCCTTTTCTGCTTGCTGAACGTTTTGTATTATGATTTTCAGGTGTCAGGAAAAAATCTATTGGGAAAACTTTATTTTCGAAATTTCTAATTATTTCTTTCATTTTCCAGCAAATATGGCTATCAAAAGGAACATATCCCAAAACAGCGTCGTAGCCTTCTTGTTTTGATTTTGAAGTAACTGTGAAATTTTCCTCCCAGAAAATAAAATTGGGTTTAATAATTCTTGCTTCTTCAATAATAGATTTCATCAATTCGTCAGGCATTGCGTGCCCCATATCAACCATAGCACCATCTATATCAAAGTTATTTATATAGTATGGAACAATTTGTCTGATGTGTTCCCAAAGAGAAGAGTTCACATATTGCTGTTGATAAAGACGGGTGTCATACATTCTAACTGTATTATAGGCAATATAATTGAATTCAGTATGATTATGCAATTTAAGATAAGTTACATCTGTCCATAGTGGTTGATTATCATCAGGGGGCCAATCAGCAAAAGCACTTGGAATTGTCAGTATCCTTCCATCATCAGTGTGTCCGATAATTTTACCATTTGATGAATACGAAACTTTGCCTGGTGTTCTGGCAAATTTGTTTAGATATTCTGATCCTGGCGAAGGAAGATTATCAAAATCACCAATTTCAATTTTATGTTTAATCAATTTTAAAGTTTCTTCATCAAATATTGGTGGGCGGAACTCTTCCTTTGTATCAAATATCCAGTAGAACCAATCAGGATGCTGCAAAGCAAGTTCACTATCAACCGAAGCAGTTCTGAAAACGAATTCCATAATCACTTTCATATCGAGGAGCTTCGCAGCTTCGATAAATGCTTTAAACTGCTGTTCGACTGTCAATTCAAGAACGGGTTCTGCTAAATTTTCGTCTAATTTATAGGGATTGTTAATTGAATATGGACTACCTAAATTGCCTTTCTTGCCGTATTTTCCAATAGAAGTAACAGGAAGTAGATATATAGTGCCAACACCTAACTTTTTTAGATAAGGAAGAATTGCTATGCTTTTAAGAAAAGTGCCTGTCGGGCGAAAAGTATCAGTGGGAGAATTAAGAAAATCACCATTTCCAAGATGGTCGAAAGCAGTTGCATATCGCGCAAATAAATTATAGACAATATCGCCACCCGAAGGTGTTGCTTTCGATAACTCTAAAATCCTTTCAAAACGCTCGCAGAAGAATTCAAAAGGATTTACGTTTATTTTCTGAGTACTGTTTTTTTCTAACCAAAGCTCAGGAATGAAGAAATTGTAATTATACTTAACTAACAAGTTTTTTTTCAAAATATTATATAAATTTTTGAATTCACTCATAATAACTTTTCATTTTGATTAAAAAAAATTTATTCATATTTTAATTGAAGTTTCCAATTTTAAAGGAGAATTTATGAAAATTTTCAGATTTATACTAATTGTAATAGGTATTTTTATATTTTTATTGTTCGCAATTCCTTTTTTTCTTCCAAATCGAGCATATTCAGAACGAGAGGTAGTCATAGGCAAGCCAATAGACAGTGTATATAAATATCTACTGGATTTAAACAACTTTATTGATTGGAATCCATGGACTGAAATGGAAAAGGAGTTGGTGCTATCTGTAACAAATAATAATATGGATGTTGGCTCAAAAATCGAATGGGAAGGGGACACTTTGGGTTCGGGCTATCTGGAACGTTTTGAAATAGAACGCAACAAACTAATAAAATCGAAGGTTGTTTTTATCAAACCCTGGAAGAGCGAAGCAAATGATATAATGAATTTTGAAAAAGTAAATGACACAAGCACAAAAGTTAAATGGGGAATGCAAATGGAACTCGAATATCCATTTGGCAGATATTTTAACTTTTTTTATGATGAAATGGTTGGTAAAGACCACGAAAAAGGTCTTGCTAAAATAAAGGAAAAATTAGAAAAATAGAGATTGAATGAATTACTAATCTTGTGGCTGTCTGAATAACATTTTTGTAATCATCGGAAGGTTTAAAACCTTCCGAATTTTTTTGATAAATTATTGTAGGGACACCAATTAGCGCATCCCTACAATAATCAAATTAGTTTTTATCACTGTTTCCTTATGAAACAGACACATAAGTATGCCTTATTCTAATGGATTCGCGTTAAGCCAGCGTTCGCAATCAATTGCAGCCATACAGCCACTACCAGCAGCAGTAACAGCCTGACGATAAACGTGGTCTTGCACATCTCCACATGCAAAAACACCGGGAATGTTTGTGTAAGTTGATTTGCCTTCTGTAATGATATATCCGTTTTCATCTAAATTGATTATTTCTTTGAAAATATCTGTATTTGGTTTATGTCCAATAGCAATAAACACACCATCAGCAGAATGTTCTGAAATTTCATTTGTTTTTACATTCCTTATCTTAATTCCGGTAAGAGATTTTATTCCGTTTTTTTCTTCGCCAAGAAATTCTTCTACGACAGAATCTAAAATAAAAGTGATTTTCGGATTAGATTTTGCTCTATCCACCATAATTTTTGAAGCACGGAATTCGTTGCGGCGGTGAATTACAGTAACTGATGAAGCGTGGTTAGTAAGATAAATTGCTTCTTCCAGAGCAGTATCGCCACCGCCAACGACAAATACTTTTTTCCCACGATAGAAAAATCCATCACAAGTAGCACAAGCAGAAATTCCTGCACCCCAGTATTTTTGTTCGGATGGAAGTCCGAGCAATTTAGCAGATGCACCGGTGGCAATAATTACCGCTTTGCTCTTGAATTCTTTGCCGTTTGCTGTATAAATAGTGAATGGACGCTTTGAAAAATCAACTTTTGTAGCAATTTCAAATACAGTTTCTGCACCAAACCTTTGAGCTTGACGACGGAAAATATCCATCATTTCTGGTCCTTGGACACCGTTTTCAAAACCGGGGAAATTTTCAACTTCGGTTGTAATTGTAAGCTGACCACCTGGTTGCAAACCTTCCAATACGATAACTTTAAGATTTGCTCTGCTTGCATAAAGTGCTGCTGTGAGCCCTGCTGGACCACTTCCTAATACGACAACATCATAGATTTCCATAAACTACCTTTAATAAACTCGATTATTGAACAACATAAAAATTAGTTGACGATTATACTCATATTTTCGCTTTTTACAATATAAGTAATCGGCAACGTCTAATTTCAAAGAATATGTTCAATATTTCATCATTTCTATATGAAAAAATGTTTTCTTTACTTGATAATACTTTTACTGCCTTATTTATCGTTGTTTTCACAAAGTGAAGGTGGGCGTTTTTCGGTTGGATTTTTGTATGGCTTGAATAAGTATTGGGGAGATTTTACAGACAATCAATTCTGGATGGCGGGCGACCTTACAATGCGACTTAATTTAACGTCATCATTTTCGTTGCAGGGAACATTCAATTTAGGACAGGTTCGATACAAGACTGACGAAAAAGTTCTTGCAAAATACCCAGAATATTTTGGGAATAATGCTCAAATTGGTGACTTTTATCCTAATACTTCGATTAGAATTCGCGATATGAATTCGATTCGCTGGATGAGCGGCGATATTACTGCTTCCATTAATTTATTCCCAACGCAAAGCTTGGTTCCATATCTGTTTGGTGGAGTAGGCTTGATGAATTGGGAACCAAAAGCAGGGAATACCGGCTATGGTGGTGCATTGCCAAATAATTTAAATAAGGCTTATGATAAGAATAAAATTGTATTTCCAGTTGGTCTTGGTTTCGAAATTTATCTTACTGACGATTTAGTATTAAATGCAAAAGGCACTTACCGTTTCGGAATGAGTAAATATTTCGACGATTTATCAAAAAAAGAAGCTGCTAATGCAAATTCATCAGCAGACCAATTAACAAATTTTGGTCTTGGCTTTTCGTATTATATTTTCGGAGTAGCAGACTATGACAAAGATGGATTGAGTAATTCACGCGAACGAGCCTTAGGCACCGACCCTCGCAACCCTGATACAGATGGAGATGGTATTAGTGATGGAGACGAAGTTTTGATTTATTACACTGACCCGCTAAAACCTGATACAGATGGCGACGGACTGACTGATTATGATGAAATTTTCACTTATAAAACTTCACCAATAAAATTTGATACTGATGGAGATGGACTTGGCGATGGTGAAGAGATAGCAAGAAAAACCGACCCATTAAAATATGATACCGATGGAGATGGACTTGGCGATGGAGACGAAGTAATGAAATTTAGAACCGACCCACTTAATCCTGATACTGACGGAGATGGACTTTCTGATGGCGATGAAGTAAAAATTTATTCAACAAATCCATTAAGCCGTGATACAGATGGAGACGGTGTTTCCGATGGAGACGAAGTGCTTGTTTATAAAACAAATCCTTTAAATTCTGATACGGACGGCGACGGACTGACTGACTATGAAGAAATCTTTATTTACAAAACTGACTCACTTAATCCCGATACCGATGGCGACAGACTTTCCGAAGGCGAAGAAGCAAAAGTTCATAAGACTGATCCTTTAAAAATTGATATGGACGGCGACGGAATTTCAGATGGCGATGAAGTATTAAAATATAAAACAAATCCATTGCTTGCTGATACTGATAGTGATGGATTGAACGATTACTACGAAATCTTTGTCCACAAAACTGACCCAAGTAACCGAGACACCGATGGAGATAAGCTTTCTGATGGCGACGAAGTGCTTGTACACAAAACAAATCCATTAAAAATCGATACCGACGACGATGAGTTGAATGATTACGATGAAATTTTAGTTTACAAAACTGACCCAAATAACCCTGATTCAGACAACGATAAGCTTACAGACGGCGATGAAGTGCTTCGAGTAAAGACAGACCCGCTAAATCCAGATACTGATGGCGACGGAATAATTGATGGCGAAGACGATTGTCCACTTGCACCAGGTGTTCCGTCTGATGTTAAAGGCAAACACGGTTGTCCTGAATCACCAAAAATTGGTACGAAAACTGATTTCCCTGATATTCTATTTATTGTTAATACAGATTTGTTTAATTTCGAGTATCCGGGAACAATTCGTAATCTAATGAGATTGCTTGAATATATTAACCAATGCGATAGTTTGCAAGTATCAATCGAAGGACACGCATCGGAAGAGGGAAATCCAAAACGTAATCAGGAATTATCAGATTTACGTGCTAAGAAAGTGCGTCAGTGGCTTATCGAGCAAGGTGTTCCTGAATATAAAATCGCAAGAACAATAGGATATGGTTCATCAAGACCAAAAATTCCAGAACCAAGAGGTGCTGCACTTAGAAAAATTTCACGAGACGAACTTGAAAACATTCGTAAACAAAACCGTAGAATAACAATAGAAGTTGTCCGAACTTGCGATTGAAAAATGAACAAGATTAGATTTTATCATTGATATTAAATGGGCTGCATAATAATTCACTACAATGAACCTTCGGAAGGTTTGGAACCTTCCGAAGGTTTTAATAAAGCAATTTATAATAAATAAAAAAACGATGTAGAATGATACTTACAATAATTATTTAGAGGACGGAAATTTTGAACCGCTACAAGGTAACATTGATAATATCAAATAGGGGCTGACTATTAAGACAGCCCCAATCAGTATCAATTCCCAAGTTAATTTAAATATACTCTTTAATTTCAATTTCTCCATTCAAACCGTAGTAAACGCCTTCGGATAGTGCCTGCATCTCGTCTTCGCCGGGATACACATAGACAGGTGCAATAAACTTAACGTGTTCTGTTAAGTAATCAGCAAGTGGCTTGGAACGAGCCATTCCACCAGTTATCAGGATTGCATCAACTTTACCACAAACTATTGGAGCAAGAGAACCGATTTCTCTTGCCACTTGATATGCCATTGCAAAGAAAACTTTCCGCGCTTCCTCATCATTTTTCTCTAATGCACGGATTTCGACTTCATAAGCATCGTTTGTACCAAGATAAGCCACAAAACCACCTTTTCCGGTAATCATTTTTTTGACTTCTTGAAGTTCATATTTGCCGGAATAGCAAAGGCTTACTAAATCGCCAACAGGTAGCGAACCAGAACGCTCCGGTGAGAACGGACCATCACCATCTAATGCGTTGTTGACTTCGATAACTTTACCATTTTTATGCAAACCAACTGAAATTCCACCACCAAGATGAACTACAATTAGAGTTAGATCATCATATTTTTTGGAATGCTCGCGTGCAAAGCGTCTTGCAACTGCTTTTTGATTTAGAGCGTGGAAAATACTTCTTCTTGGCAGCAATGGATGTCCGGAGAATCTTGCTAATTCATCAAGTTCATCAACAACAACCGGGTCAACAATAAACGCATTATTATCGCATCCGGCAGCTTTTGCGATTTCGTAAGCAATAAGTCCGCCAAGATTGGAAGCGTGTTCGCCTTGCAAGCCTTTTTTCAGGTCGTCTATCATTGCTTGATTGACGCGGTAAACTCCACCGGGAATAGGCTTCAGCAAGCCGCCACGTCCAACGACAGCATCAAATGAATGTACATCAACACCATTTTTTTCAAGGAATTCTAAAATTACTTGCTTTCTGAAATCATATTGGTCAATTATTCTATGAAAGGGCGATAATTCTTCGGTGCTATGCTTAAGATTTTGAACAAATACGGGATTTAAATCCTCGTAAACAGCAATTTTAGTAGAAGTTGAACCTGGATTGATTGAAAGAATTTTCATAATTACACACCTAATCAGAAATAGAGGTTGATAATGCTATAGACATAAGTTTGCTTTTATCGCTATCAGCACGTGAAGTAAGCACTATTGGGCAAGCAGCACCAAGAATTGTGGCGGCAACAGTAGCACCAGCAAAATAAGTAAAGCACTTGTAGAGAACGTTTCCAACCTCAATATTTGGTGCAAAAAGTAAATCGGCATCACCAGCAACTGGACTTTCAATGCCTTTGTGTTGAGTTGCTTCGAGCGAAACTGCATTATCAAAAGCCAGAGGTCCATCAATGATGCAACCTTTAATTTGCTTACGTCTATTCATCTGAGTGACAATTGCTGAGTGTAGAGTGTTTTCCATTTTGGGATTGACAGTTTCGACAGCTCCAAGCAAAGCAACTTTTGGGCAGCTGACGCCAATTTTATGAAATGCGGAAATAGCATTTTTCAAAATAGAGATTTTTTCTTCAAGAGTAGGACAGATATTTTGTGCAGCATCGGTAAGAGCAATCACTTTGTGGTAAGCAGGTACTTCGAAGAAGCCGATATGGCTCAGCAGTTCATCTTTTCTCAAACCTTGCTCGCGGTTGAGCACTGCACGCAGAAAATCAGCAGTAGAAACAAGCCCTTTCATTAATATTTGTGCCGCATTTTCACGAACCAAGCCAACAGCTTTGCAAGCAGCTTTGGCAGGATCTTTCTCTTCGATAATTTCAAAATGAGAAATATCTAATTTTAATTCATCGGCATAATGTTTGATTTTTTCTGAGTTACCAACTAAAAGACCATCTACTATTCCTTCTTTTTCGGCTGCTGTAATAGCTTGAAGAACGGGATCGTCTTCGGCGGCAGCAACTACAACTTTGCGTTTTGGACGGCTTTTAGCAATTTGCAAAAACAAGTCTAAAGATTTGATTTCCATTAGTTTTTCCTAAATATATTTTGTAAAAAAACATTTTATACAAATACTAAATATACATCATAAGTCTATAATATAAAAGGAAATTCTTAATTATTATTCACTATTTATAATTACAAATTATTCATAAACACTCGGATTAATCGGATTAATCATAAAAATTACCAATCAAATTGATAATTTATTTTGAAAAATAGTTAATATTTTGTAACTTTTCACAGGAATTAGGTTTTAAATAATAAGAAATATAATCTATTTGGAGTATTTATGAAAAAGTTCGTACTAATTTTATTATCGTTTGCATTTATCTTTTCAGCTTGTAAAGAAGAAAAAGTAGCATTATCACCTGAAAGAATAAGAATTGAAAAAGACAAAGTATTGGAAACAATCAAAGCTTTTCACACAGCTTACGAAAAGAAAGATTTTGGCTCTATGATACCCACTTTGGCAGGTGAAGTTGTGTTTTTTGGAACTGATTCAGGCGAAGTAATTACTACTTTTTCCGACTACAAGCAAAAAATGCTCGAACAATGGCAAGAATATGACATTATGAAGTATGGTGAACCTTACGACGTATTTATTGAAATGGATCCGTTTGGTAATTTTGCATCAATAATATATGGCGTTCAACTTTACGTTAAGAAGCAAAACTATGAGAACACTTATCAAGTGAGAGCAGCAAGAACTTTACGCCGTGAAAAAGACAAATGGGTAATTGTCAGCGGAATTGTAAGCATTCCACGTTCTCCTACTGAAACGCAAGCGGGCACAAAAAACATACAACAATAATTGAATTGCAGTAATTATTAAAAAGTGGCTGGCTCGGGATGAGCCAGCCTTTGTTTTTTCATAGTAGTGATAATAACTTAGGCGCTTAGTATTTCTCTCATATCTTGTTCAACTGTCGTGATTGGTGCAATATTATACGTTTTAACAAGAAACTCGACAATTTCAGGTTCTAAAAATGCGGGAAGAGATGGACCAAGTTTAATGTTTTTGATACCTAAATACAAGAGTGTTAACAAAATGGCTACTGCCTTTTGTTCATACCAGGAGAGAATTAAAGATAGAGGAAGACTATTGACATCAGTATTGAATGCTTCGGCTAATGCTACTGCTATTTTGATTGCAGAATATGCGTCATTGCACTGACCTACATCAAGCAAGCGAGGTAATCCAGCTACTTCACCGAATTCATATTTATTGAAGCGATATTTCCCACAAGCAAGCGTTAGGATAACAGTATTCTTTGGAGCAGTTGTTGCAAATTCAGTATAATAATTTCTACCACTTTTAGCTCCATCGCAACCACCAATCAAGAAGAAATGCTTAATTTCGCCGTTTTTCACTGCTTCTACAACTTTATCGGCAACACCCAAAACAGCATTGTGTGCAAATCCCGTCATTGTATATTTTTCTTCACCATCTTCGGTAAACCCTTCGCAAGCAAGTGCTTCTTCAATTAACTCAGAAAAGTCATAATTCTTAACGTGGCGGACGCCTTCCCAAGCAACAAGTCCAGATGTGAAAATGCGTTTTTTGTAGCTATCACGGGGTTTTTGAATGCAGTTTGTTGTCATAAGAATTGCGCCAGGAAATTTGTCGAATTCTTGTTGCTGGTCCTGCCAAGCACCACCATAATTTCCTACAAGGTGCTTGAATTTTTTAAGTTCAGGATAGCCGTGCGCAGGAAGCATTTCCCCGTGTGTATAGATATTTATTCCTTTACCTTCTGTTTGCTTAAGCAATTCGTATAAATCTTTCAAATCGTGTCCAGACACTAATATTGCTTTCCCTTTAATTGGTGTAATTCTCACTTTTGTAGGGACTGGATGCCCATAACTGTTAGTATTCGCTTTATCAAGCAATTCCATCACTCGATAATTGAGTTCTCCAACTTTCAGAGCCATAGGCACTAATTCATCAATAGTATGTTCGTAATTCATAAAATCGATAACTTCGATAATTTCGTCAAGCAATTTTTCATCAGTATAACCAAGTATATAGGCGTGGTCTGCATAAGCTGCCAATCCTTTAATTCCATAAATGATTAATTCCTCCACACCTGCCACAGCCCGACCAACTTCTTCCTTGCGTTTTTCGATTGAAATTGTTTCGCCAAATTCCAGCATTAAATCATCATCATCAATAAACTGAAACTTTTCAGATTTGCGAATATGTGGGACATCTTCCATTCCACTATAATTTTTTCTTAATTCATCAATCATTTCTGAAATTCTACGAGTTACTTCTTTCACTCGTGAAGCATCAAAATTCACATTTGTAACTGTGGTAAATAGACCTTCAATTATAGCAATTTTGTGTTCAAGGCGAATAAGGCTATTACCTTTCATCTTGTTTAAGTAATAAGCAAGACCTTTGACTGCAAACATCAACACATCCTGGAAAATAGCGGTTTTGTTGTCTTTACCGCAAACACCAACATTAGTGTGGCAACCGCCTTTTCCTGTTTGTTCACATTGATAGCAATACATTTGTTTTCTCCTTAATTTTTAAATAAAATTTGTTTGTTTATTAGTTCACCTTCTATTGAAAGGGTATGTTCTTCTATTGTTAGATTTTGTTTGCCGCTCATTCGTGCGGCTTCGACTGCAATGTAGCTAAGTCCTCCACAACAAGGCACCTCTATTCTTACAACAATAATTCTTGGTATATCATTGTGTTCGAAAATTGCGGCTAATTTAGGGATGTATGGGTCTGTTCTATCAAGTTTTGGACAAGCAACAACAACGCTTCTATTTTTGATATACTCTTGATGAACATTTGCATTAACAATTGGTCCGCAAGTAGACATCATTACCATTTCGCGCCCATTGAAAAAAGAAGCAATTGGATTAACCAGATGCAGTTGAACAGGCCACTGTTCTAATTGCGAAGGCATTCGTTCTGTGCTATTTTCCTGTTTTTCAGTTTTAGGTCGTTTTATTTCTCTTGCCATCGATCCAGGGCAACCACAAGCCATTGCTTGTTTTTTGTCGTCGAGTTCTACTTTTATACCTCTCTCTTGTAAATATTCCATTGCTTGATTGAAGTACGTCATTTCATTATGGTCTCTTAAATGTTTTAAGTGGGCTTCTAAAACTTTGATTGAGTTTTCTTTGAGCAATTTATCGACAACTTTTATTTCATCGTAAGGTTCAGCTTCGCGTTCAATTACAGTAATTGCACCTTCGGGACAATCACCAATACAAGCACCGAGCCCATCGCAAAATATTTCGTTTATTAGTCGGGCTTTGCCATCAATGATTTGAAGTGCGCCTTCGTTGCAGGAAGTTACGCAAATACCGCAACCGTTGCACTTTTCATCGTCGATTTGTATGACTTTTCGTAACATTTTTTCTCCTTTTTTAAATCAGATAAAAAAATCTGATATTAGAAACGAACAAAACAATCTGATATTGTATAAAATTGAAATAAATTTTAAAAAAAAATTCCTGATTTAAAAAAATCAGGAATTATTAAGAATAAATATAATATTAAGTAGAATTATCTTCCGCCAGCTATTGAAATGCGGATATCCAAACCAACTTGTGTAGTATGGAAGCCAGGTTGAGCTGCACCTTCGTTGAAAGTGCCTTCATAACGGAAGAATAAGGAAGCGGTAACACGGTTACTCATCGAATAGCGAGCGCGTGGCTCAACGATGATTTGCTTGTTTCCTGTGAGAGTTCTACCATTTTTATTTTTGCCAGTAAAGCTGGAACGGTCTAATACATCGAAAGTAGTATTTGAATTATCTTTAAAGGTAAATAGGAAACTATATTCTAAATCATTTTGCAAACGAATACCAAAGAGAGGGAATTCAAAGCCACGTTTCATATAGCTTGCCTGGGCGGTAATTTCGTTGGTTGTTTGCTTGGAGATTGTCGAGCGTCCCGCAGCGTTCAATTGATAAGAAGTTTGCGAGACCCATTTAATATTAGCAGTGAGTTGCCCGTCGAATTTATCTTCATCGAAATTGGCTGTAACCCCGACGACTGGATTAAAGCCATATTGAACAATTTGGTTTTGCACGGAACGACCGTTATCTGTAATTGAAGCACTTTCTTGATAAGTTGAAGTGTAGACGTGGTCGACGGTTACTTTTTTAACATAATCCTTCCAAAAGTCATATTTTTCAAGTCCTTCCCAACGAATGCCATAGTTTAGACTTGGCAAGAATTTACCAACTTTTCCACCTGTAAATGAGAACATTTCAAGTCCTTCATAGAAGGATTTGTTCAAGGCTTCAAGAAGTTTTTGATTTTTGCTTACAGTATCAAGATTTGAATTAATTATTCCGGTTTTTCTTTGATTGTAAAGTTCAACCACGTGTTCGACTGTATTATTGAAAGGATTGAACCCGAAGATAGTCGGGAAAGTAATAAAAGTACGATTAAATGTTTCGGTTACGATAACGTTGCGAGGATGAGGACGACCAAATTCATCAGTTTCAACAGTTTGATTTCGGTTGTATCCTTTTGCAGTTTTCCAGTTAACATCGAGAGTTGCACCTTCCCATAATGGACGCGATGTTCTCATTTCCAACGTTGAATTTTGAGCAAAATTTTCTTGAAGGACAGCATTAGGTGGACGGCGACCTTTGCTTGTTTTGAAACCAAAATAAGGAAATTTATTGCTTCCCGTCATTTGAAAATCGCCGTGAGGCGAGCTGACCAAACCTAATTGGTACGGAGTGGATGGTCCGAACATTTCGAGGCTTTGACGACCTAAGAAGCTTCTTGCCCAAACGTTCGAAAGTCCAGTGCCGCCGAAAACACCGGGATTTTGTGCAGAATTTGTTTGGTTAAACGTAAAATCTAATTTTTCCCAATCTAAAAAGATTGTTTTAAAGAATTTTACTACACCAGTTAAATTATTGGAACTACTTGTATCAGGTTGCCCAAATCGACGACCAATTGGTTGGGATTTAATTCCGAACCATTCATCGGACATAGCTTTAAGTTTGATGGATTGATTAACCCGAATATTATTAGAAAAGCCAGCAGATTTTGCAATATCGTGGATTGCGGGGTCTTCTTGGAGCGGATTATTCCAATTGTAAGTTGTATTAAATGTTCCAGAAATATCGAAATATGATGAAATATTAGCAATTTTTGGCAAAATCGGTTTAAAATTGACAGAAAAATTTTGAGAATGCAGGTTATTTCTACCCAAATCAAGAATTTTTTCTTTAGAGAAAATTTGCCTTGCAATTTGGCTACCAGTTCTTTGACGCCCGAATTCATCTAATTCAAATGGGACAAGAGTAGAGTTTGTAGCAAAATTATAATCAATTATTGGATTAATCAATCCACCTTCTATAAGTTTCCAATTGAAACCTGCGGTACGATTTGCAGAGAAATCGCGAATAACAGGGCTTGGAAAGTCCAAAAATCGTGATTGTTCAGTAGCACGGCGGCGAGACATATCCAGTCCAGCATTAAAATTAGAAGGAAGGAAACTAATTTTCCAGTTTTTATATGCTCCAAAGAATGGGGCATCGCCAATCCAGGTGAATGGAGTAAATGTAAGCAATGCGGGTATTGGCAAAGCGTATTGCAAGTTCAAACGCCAAATCCAGTTGAAACGCTGCCTGTATAGAGAAGAACGTTCAAATTCCTGAGCGTAAGAGTAACCGATAGTAACACGGTTGAATGTTTCGCTAATTAACCAGTGTTGGATTGGAATTCCAAGCCGAACCCCGGTGAGAGCCCAGCTATCCTGAACTTTGAGTGATTGAGAAGTAGTTTTTACTTCTTGTGCTGCACGATTTGCTTCTTCTTCGGATAGACCTGCGGCACGAGCACGTTCATAAGCAGCACGAGCAGCCTCGTTTAGGTTCACATCGGAATTGGCTTGATAAACAGGTTTATCGTTGAATTCAGCGTGTGTATATGTAATAGGAAGTTTCATTTGTGAAAAACTCTTTGGGGCAAATCTTTCGAGATTACCATTCATTGAGATGTTCCAGTTAGTAGAATGCAGTCTATTCCCAAAACGTTCTTCAATTCTATGGAAATTTGGTTGGTACGTGTTGAAAGTTGCATCGATTGTGCCTAAGTCTGCGAGTTGCATATTAAAACCGGCTACACCAGCCCAGTCGTTTGAAGATTCGGGGTCTATCAATCGAAGTTCATTAACCCACATAGTGGTGGAAAGTTCCTGAAAAGCATCTGATGGGTTAGCAATACCAATACCGAAAAATTGCACGCGTGTAAGAATTGGATTGCCTTTGATAGCAAATGTTGCAAGAGGATCATTAGGAACGGGGAATACTTGCCTATTCCACTGCATAGAGGTATCGCGAATTTGCTTTATAGCAGTAAGTTCTGATAATTTTATTTCAATATCCTGCCAACCCCGAAGCAGAGGACGCCTGTATTCATAATAATTAGCTGAATCTATTCCAAAACGAACATACGCATAAGCTTTTGCTTTTGCACCAGCAACCATATTCGATGGCATTGAGCCATCACCGTGGATAAAGAATTTGAGTTTCTTGTAATAGAATATATCCATTGGACGGAAAAATCTAACAGCCATACGCTCTTCGCCCCAACGAAGATTACGAACAGAAAGAGACAATGATTGTTCATTTAGCCGAATATCTTGTGTTGGATCGGGATTATTAAGCAATCTTGGTGCTTTTACTCCTGGGGGCATAGTATAGAAGTCGGGTTCGCCTGAGTTTTCCCATAAATTCACGAAAGAGACTGATAGAACACTATCATTTGGTGGGACATCAGATAAATTATGAGAGCGTAGCCACTGTGAACCGACCAATCGCCAATCTGCAATTTCACCTCGAAAAACACCACCTTGAAAACGCAATCTCACATACTGAATATTGGAAAACTGTGGATTTCCAACAAATGATTTGGGTTTTCTGATAGGAATTCTGTATAAATACCAGCCTTTTTCGGGGTTCCCACCAACGATTTGAGGATTGTTATTGGGGTCGGGCAAAATATCAACTTCATAGGTAAAATATGAATTATCCATATTTATTTGCAAACCGTTGTTGGGGTTCATTGCTTCTTTATCAGGGAACTGTCCTAATTCCGAAACACTTGCATTACCCTCGAAGTTATTATAATATTCAAAATCAGATTCTCCCCTATCCTGGTCGTTTTTATTAAAGTTGAAACGATAATTATCTCTTGCAGGGTCATCTTCCAAATTCAATGGATAGGGATAATCGTCTTTTTCTTTTTTGTCATCAATTGCGTCAATACCGACATCTTCGCCTGGATCAATTATGTTATTTGGAAATGGATTTGCTTGTGTAATTCCATCTTCAGTATCGGGGGTGCCATTAGGAATAATATCTTCACTAATTTGCCCTAAATCGATATACATTTTAGTGTTTCCAGGGTCCCATTGCCCAACTCTCATCATAATTTCAATGTATTCGATATTTTCATTATCAAAATTTGTATTAAAAGATGAAAGCAGGCGTGTCATACCAGCCCAGATTTTTGGTTTGTTCTGTGGTTTAGAAGCGAAATCATTATTCGGGTCATATAGAGGATTGATAGCATCCAAAAATTCAGGATTTTTGTTATAGATACCACGTTTCCCGTGCTCGAAAACAATGTAAAGTGGATTGATATTCATCTTACCTTGTTGGTAAGATTTATTTTTCGGGTAAACTTCACGTATTGGAATACGAGGAATAAAATATTGGTACCAGAACATTTTAGCACGGTAGTTGGTTCTACCTTCCGCGGTTGAATCAATGGAAAAATCTTCCGGTGGTGCGGAATGTTGCCATTGAGAAGGAATAAGTCCCAGTGGAATATAGCGTTGTGCTCCTTCGAAATCATCAATATAAACTACGGGCAAATTATTATCTGATGAAATTTCAGAACGTCGCTTGTTTGGTTCGGGCATAATCATAGCCCATTCACCTTTGAGCGACATCGAGGACGGTGCTTTTGTATCGTAGAAAGGAAGCAAATCCAGTGCTTTTGTCAGCCAGGGGGCGTTCCAGTTGGCACGCCCATCGAAACCAAACATAAAGTTAGAAACAGGTTCATCACCCAGGCGCACTCTATCAATGACAGCAGACTGGTCGTAATACATCATAGTCATACCAAGACCGGCATTAGCATTTCGAGATTTCCACAGGTTCAAGTCTGCTCTCAATCCGGCAAGTGTTTTAGTAGCAACATTGAAAATATCGTGCTGTTCGTATTCGACGCGTAAATTTGCATTAGGGAGCGACGCACGAGGGTTTCTAATAGTAACAACACCGGAATAATAATCCACTACATAGTCTTCATATTCACGTAAAGGGACACCATCAAGGGTAACTCTAACGCTGTTCGGTGGAAGCGAAAAAGCATTAAGTGCAATTCTATTAGTTTGCCGACCCGATACTTCACCGCTTATGACAAATCTATCCCTTGCTGTATTTCTTCGAGCAGCATCGTATGTAGTATCGTAAACCTGGTCGAAAGCATATATTTCAGCAATTTCGGGTGTTCCCAGTTTTTGGAAATAACGCCTTAAACCATCGGAAAATGGCTTGACGTGTGGCAAAGTAATTTCACCGCGAATTGGGTCGAAAAAAGGTTGTCGCAAATCAAATTGCCCATCGGGTGGTGCAGCACCAGTCGAGTTATTTACCTGGTCGACCCCAAAAATTGTAACTAATTTATCAGTTGCACCTTCGATTAAGTCAGTGGAATCGTTTGTTTGCCTGAAATACCAAATCCCAATTTTAGTTTCGGAAACGTTAACGTTTGAAGCATTAATTGAATACTTGTTTTTCATTTGCCTGTCCCAAAGTAATTTGTATCCTGGGACAAGATTAGGGCGATAAATGAGTTTGAGAATTAAGGTATCGCGTTCGCCAACCATATCGGAAAATTTACCAAAATAGATGTCGTCGTTTGGGTCGGGAGTTTCTCCTTCAATACGGTAGACCACACCATAAGTTCGGTCTTGCCGTAAGTTGTAAATCGTTAGAGTGCCAAGGTTGTAATCGATATGGTATTTAGTAGAATCGAGTAGAATAAATCTACCGCGTTCGACTAAACCCGCCTGAATTGGTCTATTTTTGTCGGCAGAAGTCCAGTCTTCGCCTTGTCTGAGTTTTTTTCCAGGTAAATCAGCAATTGCAACAGCGTTTGCGACAAGCGGATTTGATATTTCAGTGATTGCTTCCCAAACTTCAATTTGCTTTATGCGAAGATTAGCAGCACTTTTAGGAATAATAGGTGTTGAATTCCTGAAATACTCATTATATACTTCCCAATAAGCAGTATCTAAGAAGAAGTGATTTTTCGCATAGTCATAAGGTCGTATTGAAAAATATTGCTTGCTTGCACCGCCACGGACATCAACATACTTCCTCTGTCCACGTCTTTGAGAGAATACTGATTTCAAGAATAATGGTCCGAATTGAAAATCGGCTCTAACCCCAAATAAAGCACTACCACCACCAATTAAAGTTGAAGGGATTTGAAAATCAATATTACCGAACTCTAACTTTTTTATAATGTCGTCGTCTTCTCCTTCGTAACCAACTTTAAACTCATTTTCGTATTCAAACTGGCGGCGGGTGTTCCAGTTTGTTCCTAAACGTAATTTATCACCAATTTGACCTGACACATTAACCCGAATATCTTGCTGAAATATCGGAGAAGACTGCGATTGCCCGAAAGATGATACAGTACCCAAATTTTGAGAATCCCAACGCCAACCAATTCTCAAATTCACTTCGCCATTAACATTTATGCTAACGGTAGGTTTTCCGAAAATACTTGAAATTGGGCTTGGAGGAATTGGAATTGTAAGCCCCGTAGATTGTCCAATCATTGCTGCAAGGTCGCCACCTGAAAGCGCTCTTTTCAAGTCGTAACTTGTAGTAAGGGAATCCCAGATTTGATTTTGCAGATAATTTTTTCTCTGCAAAAGAAATTGGTCAAAATCAACGGGGTAAGTATTATTGATGACTGTAGAATCGAAAAGTTCTGTATATCTGAATTCATTCAGAGTGCTATCCAAAAATGCAGTTGATGTAATATAGTTTGGCAATTTTTGGCGATAATAGATGTTTCTATCTATTTCTGGGGCTTTTAAAATTCTTAATCTATCTTGCTGGACGGTATCTCGACCAAAAATCATTGCGTTGTATATTTCAATGTCGTCAAAGTTGTAGCCAAGAGCATAAAATAAATTAGGCGAAAGCAAATATAATACAGGAAGAAAAGTGTTGTATGTATGTATTGATTTGTTGGAATTCTGTGCGAAAGATTGCACAAATGCAAGCAGACACACGCCTAGTATTATTTTTGCAAAAGTTTTTCGCTTTAAATTGCCCAACTTACTTTTCAAAATTGTTCGTAATAATTATTAATAAACAAGAAGTAAAAAATAATATTACACTTTACATAAATAAAAATACAAGTTACAAAAAAGTATAAACTTAATAAAAGTAAATTAAGTAGTTTGGGCAATATTCAATAACAATTCTTGCATTTGTCCGACATAACAAAGAACAGCAAAGGCAATTCTACAAGTGAGTAGAAACGCTTAATCTATGCAAATTTGCACCATTTCCATATTGAGAAAAGCCATAATCAATATTGAAGTCTTCAAGCACTATACCCAATCCACCACTGAAACCAGTCATACCTTTATCGAATGTGCTGGCAATTTTAGAGCGAATATGATTATTGTAACCAACTCTTAATTGCAAATATCTGCCTAAATATATTTCCCCGCCAAGAGAGAAATTTCTGAATTTGCTGATAAAGTTTTTTGATTTATCGGCAAGGTGGTGAAAATTAATATTTGCAAGCAAGGGCAAACCACGCAATCTATGATTTGCACCAATTCGAACGTCCAACGGCATACTTTCTTTACGACCTTCCAGAGTGGAAAGCTGACTTCCAGCGTGTAAAATACTAAAAGCTAAATTTGAACGCCCATCGGGAAGCAAATACATTAATCCTGCATCGACAGCCATTGCAGAAGTCGATGCTTTTTCCAGTGAAAGATAGGCAAATTTTAGAGTAACGCCATAAAATAGATTAGTATCAAGAGTGTTGGTGTAAGAGACACCAAACATTAAATCATTTGCTGAAAAAGAACCGGGAAGTTTATTGCCGTCGCTATCGTAATAATCAAAAGAACCATAAGAAGTGAAGGAAACACTACCAGCCAGCCTGCCAATTCTATCAAAATCGTGTATATACACTAAATTGCCACTATTTACATCAAGTAGGTGCTTTGTGAAACTGAAAGAAAAATTATTGCTTTCTATCGTCGAAAGAGTTGCGGGATTGTAGAAAACAGCACTTGGGTCGTCTGCAACAGAAGCGAAACTGCCGCCAAGCCCCGCAGCACGAGCACTTGCAATATTCCTTAAAAAATTAAAAGGGGTATTTTCTGCGTAAGCAGATAAATTCATCAATAGAAAAACAATAATAATTACTTTTTTCATAAATCATCCAAATAACTTATGCAATTACGCAGAAAGTGTGATTTTATTGATAGCGTCGATAAATACTTTCGGTGGACGAACAGGTTTCATAGTCTCTCTGCTCATAAAGCAATGAGCAGTATACCCTTCGCAAATAAGTTCGCCATTACGTGTAATTCTATATTGGAACTTAATTATTGGTTCTAAATGCCATTCCAGCGAAGCTTCTATATCGAGTAAATCATCGTAATATGCTGATTTAACATATTTTAAATGTGTTTCAACCAAAGGCAGGTAATAACCGTAATTTTCTAATTCAGCGTAGCTCAGATTAAAATGTCTCATCAATTCGACACGTCCCACTTCAAAATAAGTAAGATAATTGCCATTGTAAACGAACCCCATTTTGTCAGTTTCTGCATAGCGAACTCTGATTTGAGTAGTATTTTTCAAGCAAATTTTATTCATTTTCTTTTTTAGCGTTGTTTTCAAAAATTTCTATTAACCTTTCAAAATCATCAATAGAGTAGAACTCAAATTCAATAGTGCCACTTTCTTGCGATTTGGGAGTAATTTTGACATTAGTAGCAAATAAATGCCGTAATCTATTTTCAATTTCTTCTAATTGTAGAGCACTTTCTTTTGGCAAAATGTCTTTCTTATCTTTTTGCGGAGCAATGCGTTTGCCATCGACTGTGAACTTAACCTTACCTTTTTGAATGTCGCGCACAAGCATTTCCGTTGCACGGACAGACAGTTCCTTTTCGATGATTTCATTCGAGGCAGCAATCATCTTGAGATGGTCATCAAGAGCAAGCAAGGTTCGGGCGTGTCCCATAGAGAGTTTCTTTTCGCGAACCAATTCTTGTATGCTTTCAGGTAATTTTAATAGTCGCAAAAAGTTAGTAACAGTGGAGCGGTCTTTGCCGACGCGTTCGGCAACTTGTTCTTGTGTGTAGTTGCATTCTTCGATAAGTCGGTTGTAACCGTGAGCAATTTCAATAGGATTTAAGTTTTCGCGTTGCACATTTTCAATGAGAGCGATTTCGAGCATTTGCTTATCGCTTACGTCATCGAGCACATAGGCGGGGATTTGCTTCAATCCTGCGGCTATTGAGGCACGAAGGCGGCGTTCACCAGAGATAAGTTCATATCCATTGATTGAATGGCGAACCGAAATTGCTTGAATTACACCGTGTTTCAAGATGGAGTTTTTTAATTCTTCCAATGCTTCGGGAGCAAAATCGCGTCGTGGTTGATAAGGATTACGTTTAATCTTGTCAATATCAATTAGCGAAACACTCCCTTTTGCTTCTTCCTTGCTTTCTGCTTCCGATGTTATCTTGAAACCTTTGTCCTTGTTGAATTCAACAGAAGGAATGAGAGCTCCCAATCCTTTACCTAATCCGTGCTTTGTTTGAACCTTTTTAATATTTTTATCTTGTTCTTGTGCCATTTTTCAAACTTTATTTATTGATTGAATTTCGTTTTAAAATTTCGGAAGCAAGTTCGAGATAATTTGCTGCTCCTGAACAAGTTGCATCATAGAGCAGAACGGGCTTCCCGTGGGAGGGTGCTTCCGATAGCCTAACATTTCTTGAAATCAAGGTATCAAAAACTTTCCCATCAAAATGGCGACGAACTTCTTCAACAACCTGATTGGATAGCCTCAGACGAGAATCATACATTGTAAGCAGTACACCTTCAATATCAAGTTCAGGATTAATATGCAATCTTACAATTGAAATAGTATTAAGAAGTTGCCCCAAACCTTCGAGAGCATAAAACTCGCATTGAACAGGAATAAGCACAGAATCAGCAGCCGAAAGAGCATTTAGAGTGAGCAATCCGAGCGAAGGAGGACAATCAATAATGATAAACGCATATCTATCACGAACTTTATTCAAAACGTTTCGAAGGACAAGCTCGCGACGTTCGAGATTGACCATTTCAATTTCAGCACCAACTAAATTTATATGAGAAGGCAGAAGGTCTAAATTTGGCATTTCTGTTTTTAAGATAGCATCTTCTGGTGGCAAATCATTAACAAGCACTTCGTAAATAGTATTGTCGAGCTGCTTTGTATCAAATCCAATACCACCCGAAGCATTTGCCTGCGGGTCTATATCAACCAGTAAAACAGGCAAATCGCTTGCGGCAAGCGAAGCAGCTAAATTAATAGAAGTGGTCGTTTTCCCGACACCACCCTTTTGATTTGCAATGGTAATAATTTTTCCCATAATTAAAAATTCCAGATTTCGCCAAATTTAATGTTGAAAAACGTAATTGCCGATAGCACAAGGCTGTGGCGAATTACCCCATTTTCTATCAATGAACGCACTTCTTTCAAATGAACTAATTTAACAGAAATTAGTTCATTTTCATCAAATTGTTGTGCAAATTTTCGTTCGCAGTCAAACCAAACGTAATGATAACATTTATTTCCAAGAAAAGCAGGGTTAGGTTCGACATAGCCAAGCAATTGAGCTTGACGCAAGCCAACGTAGCCAGTTTCCTCTCGACACTCACGTTCAGCGGCAATTGTAGGTTCTTCGTTAGTTTCGATTAGCCCTGCGGGTATTTCGAGCGAAATAGCGTCTGTTCCGTGTCTGTATTGTTCGACCAATACAAGTTCTTTGTTTGATGTAATCGGCAGAATATTAACCCAATTTGGTGATTTTAAAGCAACAAATTTCGACTTTGTTTTTTTGGTTGGATGAATTCTCGTATAATAGAATAAATCGAAAATTTTATAATTTCCTACGTATTCTTCTTCAATAGTTTCCCAGCGACAAATATCCATATTTTTTGAATAATCAAGTAATAAATAGCAAAAATAAGTAAATTTTTCAAGCAAATCAAATTTACTCCAAACAAGAACTCATTAATGAATAATCAATAAAAAATCTCAGAAATTTATAATTTATCGATTTCTATAATTTGCTGAGAGCCATCGCTCATATTTTTTAGAACTACAGCATTCTGCTTTAATTCTTCCTCTGCAATGATGATTACATAAGGAATATTCAATTTCCCGGCTTCTCTCATTTGTGCTTTCATTGAGCGTCTTTGCACATCACAGATAACACGTTTGCCGCTTAAACGAAATTTTTCGGCAATTTTAAAAGCAATATTTGAATAATCTGAATTTGCAGATACAATATAGTAATCGGCGAATACATCTGGTGCAGGAAGCTTGCCAATGCTTTCCAAAATTAAGAGAAGTCGCTCTACCCCCATTGCAAAACCAACCGCCGGGGTATCTTTTCCACCAAGTTGAGAAAATAGGCTATTGTACCGACCGCCACCACCGAAAGAATCCTGAGCTCCAAGGCTATTGTGTTGTAGTTCGAAGACGGTATGGCTATAATAATCGAGACCTCGAACAAGACGAGAATTAATTTTGTATGGAATGTTCAGGTAATCTAAAATTTCGAGAACTTTCTGAAAATGCTGACGGCTTTTTTCATCAAGGCAATCAAGAATATTTGGGGCATTCGAGATAACTTCTCTATCCTGTTCGTCTTTTGAATCAAGAACACGAAGTGGGTTGGTTTCCAGCCTATTTTTGCTTTCAGATGAGAGATGATTTTTGTTGGCTGAAAGGTAATCAACTAAAACTTTTCTATATTCGGAACGGGAATTTTCATTGCCTAATGTATTAATTAGAAGCAGATAATCCTGAATACCGAGTGCTTTGCAAAATGTTGCGGCAAGATGAATTATCTCGGCATCGCTTTCGGGATATGGCGAAGAAATGCACTCGGCACCGAATTGATGAAATTGGCGCAAACGACCTTTTTGTGGGCGTTCGTAACGGAAAAAAGCACCGAAATACCACAATCGGGAGATTGCCTGCTGCTGAACAAGTGAGTTTTGGATAACAGCACGAACAAGAGCAGCTGTCATTTCGGGACGTAAAGTTATTGAATCACCACCACGGTCTGTGAAAGTATACATTTCTTTGTTGACAATGTCGGTTTGCTCTCCAACTCCACGAGCGAAAACCTCAGTTTTTTCGAAAATGGGAGTGCGAATTTCTTTATATCCAAAAAGTTCGGATACTTTTCTTGCTGTTTCTTCTACATAATACCAATGGGAAATTGTATCGGGGAGAATGTCCTTTGTGCCTCGAATTGCTTGAATCATAGATAATCCTTATTTTGTGAAATGATAGAGAGAAATACCAACCGAAACAGAAACATTAAGCGATTCTGCTTGCCCGAAGCCCGGTATTTTGAAAGTAGAACATAAAATATCTTTAACTTCGGAAGAAATTCCCTGCGATTCATTTCCGAAAACCAAACCAAATTGCTTCGGGTGTTTTATTGAATCGATTAAGTTGTCTGATGCAATATCAGCACCAAAGATTTTGACTTTTGGGAAATGCTTTCTCAAAAATTCGACTAAATTATCGGTATAGATAACATTTATCCGAAAAATAGAACCCATTGTCGAGCGAACTGTTTTGGGGTTAAGCCCATCTACACCGGCGTTTCCGATAATAACTTGTTTAATACCGAACCAATCGGCTGAACGAATAATGGTTCCTAAATTTCCGGGGTCAGAAACTCCATCAAGAGCAATAAAAGATTCTTTGGGCAAAACTTTCTGTTCGCGAGTATTAACGACTGCTAAAATTCCCTGTGGAGTTTTTGTGTCGCAGAGCTGGTCGAATTGATGCTTGGGAGCTGTATAGACAGCAATTCCTCTTTCGTTGAATTTATCAGCTAAATCGATAATATTGCTGGAAGCTGATTCGCGAACAACGATGAATTCTGCCTGGAATGAACTTTTCAGAAGCTCTTCGACAAGTTTTTCGCCTTCTGCAACGAATAAACCGCGTTCGTCGCGTGTTTGCTTATGATGGAGCGTTTTGATAAACTTTCTCAAACTTTGTCCGATTGGTATTGCGTAGTGCATTATTATTACGTAAATTGTAGTTCAACTAATTTTTTGCAATTTAATTTTTTTTGAACAATTATTCAAGTCATAATAGGTTATTTATGAACATTTATAAAATTTTACAGAAAAAAAGAGATAATTTCGAATTAACGCAAGAGGAAATCTCATTTTTTGTTCAAGCTACAACCGATGGTAGCATTTCTCGTGAGCAAATTGCCGCACTATTGATGGCAATTTGTATCAATGGGATGTCTGAGAATGAAACATTTGCACTTACGCAAGCGATGCTCGATTCGGGCAGGCAACTCGATTTCCATTATATTGGCAAACCTGTTGTAGACAAGCATTCAACAGGCGGAGTTGGCGACAAAATATCACTAAATTTACTCCCAATTTTGATTTCGTTCGATTTGGCAGTTCCAATGATTTCTGGACGCGGGCTTGGTCATACAGGCGGAACAATTGATAAGCTTGAATCAATAATTGGTTACAAGGTGAATTTATCGCACAGCGAAATAAAACAACAGATGGAGACAATCGGGGGAATGATAATCGCCCAATCGGAAGATATTGCCCCAGCGGACAGGATTATTTATTCAATAAGGGACGTTACGGCAACTGTTGAATCGGACGCTTTGATAACTGCTTCAATTTTGAGCAAAAAATTAGCCGAAGGAATAGATGCACTTGTGCTTGATTTAAAAATCGGCAATGGTGCTTTTTATCAAACATTTGAGCAGGCAAAGAATTTAGTCAGGCTGATGGAAGAAGTTTGCAAAAAGTTCGGCGTTCGTTTTCAAGCAATTCCGACAAATATGAACAACCCACTTGGAAGATATGTTGGGAATTGGCTGGAAGTAGTCGAGGTGCAAAATTGTTTGCGAGGCGATTTCCCTGAGGACTTGAAAGCAATAACTTTCGAACTTGCAAGCGAGCTTTTAGTGATGTCCAGAATATTTGAGAATAAAAATAAAGCTTATAGTGGAATTGAAAATGTTCTTGCTTCGGGAAGAGCTTATGATAATTTCCTTCGCTGGATTGCATCGCAAGGTGGGAACATTTCAATTTCTGAAAAAGAATATGCAAATACTCCGATATATATTATTAGTTCAGATAGAGAAGGGATTATCAAAGGCTTTTACACAAAAGAAATCGGCTATGCTGCTATCGAACTTGGTGCAGGGAGAAAAGTCGCAAACGACCAGATTGATTATGCAGCTGGAATAAAGCTTCTGAAAAAAAATGGGGACAGATGCGAAAGAGATGAACCAATCGCAGTACTATTTGCTCGGGATAAGTCAAAATTTGAGAGTGCAGAAAAAATATACAAAAATGCAATTATCTGGGAAAACTTATGATAGCACTTTGATAAAGTTTCAATTGTTGCTAATTTTGCTTTATTTTTGGGTGAAAATATGAATATTACAGTAATTGGAGCAGGTAAAAGCGGTCTTGAAGCGGCAAAATTGGCAATAAAAAAAGGCGAAAATGTATTCTTAACCGAAAGCAAAACCCCTCCAAATATTGATTTATTGAAGAAAGAATTAGAAGAATTTGATATAAATTATGAATTTGGAGGACATAGCGATAAAGCCTTGAAAAATTGCGACTTAATTATCACTTCGCCTGGTGTCCCACCTAATGCAGATATTATTCGTCGTGCAGAAAGTATAAAAATTCCGATAATAAGCGAAATTGAATATGCATATCAATATTTAAAAAATCCGATTATTGCTATAACAGGGACTAATGGGAAGACAACTACTACATCACTTACAGCTTATATTTTAAACAATTCAGGTAGAAAAGCAATTGCAGCGGGGAATATCGGTAAGCCACTTGCTTCGCTTGTTGATAATATCGACGACGAAACAATAATAGTGGCTGAACTTAGCAGTTTCCAGCTTGACCGTTGTTATAAGTTCAAACCAGATGTTGCTGTAATATTGAATATTACGCCTGACCATCTGTATTATCACGGTTCGATGGAAGAATATATTCGTGCCAAGTATAAAATTTCATTGCAACAATCTCCGGAAAATTTACTAATTTTAAATGCAGACGATGATGCAACTATGGGGATTTTGCCTGATACAAAGGCAAAAGTTGCTTACATCTCGCTCAAACCTGTGGTGCGGGGGGCATATTGCACCGATGGGTTGATAAAATTAGTAGAGCAGCATAACGAGGAGGAATTAATTTTGGCAAGTAAACTTGGATTGCCTGGTGTTCATAACACCTACAATTCTATGGCAGCAGCGCTCGCAGCACGCGCTTTCGAAATTCCTAATGAAAATATTCGCGATAGCTTGATGACATTCCGTGGTGTCGAACATCGTTTGGAGTATGTTCGCACAATAGATGGGGTTGATTATATAAACGACTCCAAAGCAACAAATATTAACGCTGCGTGGTTTGCACTTGCAAGTTACCGAAGACCAATTGTATGGATTGCAGGTGGCAGAGGTGATAATAATGATTATTCGCAGCTGGACGAAATTGTTCAAAAAAATGTTACCAATATTATTTGTTTAGGTGAAGAAAAAGATGCTATATTCAATCATTTTTGTGCTATGAAACGCTGTATTAAAGTGGAAACCTTGCTTGATGCTGTTTTGGAAGCAAAGAAAGTTGCACGTGATGGTGAAGTAGTTCTTTTTGCCCCTGCTTGCAAGTCATTTGATATGTTTATGAACTTTGAGCATAGAGGCGAAGAATTCAAAAGAATAGTAAATTCATTATAACTTTTTGAAATGATTAATTTTACTAAGAGGATTTTTCTCGAAAAGGGAAAAAATCAAAAATAATTAAAATGTCTTTTTGTAGGGGCACGGGGCGACTTGCCCCTACAATTATTTTGTGGAAGCTTCGAAATGTTTGAAACATTTCATAAATTCAAATACATCAAAAAACTTAATTCTAAATCAATTGCATTATAGTGCTTTATTATTTATTTCAGAAAAATTATATTTGTATTTTACTTAATATTTAATAGTTAGAATGTTAGAAACATTAATCGAAATAATACAGAAAATTCCACCTTTTTGGATTTTGATAATTGCTTTTGCAGTAACATACATTGAGAATATATTTCCCCCATCGCCATCTGATGCAGCACTTGTCTTTATGGGTGCTCTGGTAGGAACGGGAACGGTTGGATTTATTCCTCTTTTGCTTTTTGCAACTATCGGTTCAACACTTGGCTTTATTACGATGTTTGTTTTAGGTGTGCGTTTCGAGATGAAATTTATCGAAACAGATAAATTAAAATTTGTTTCGAAGAAGGCTTTAATGAAAGTTGATGATTTATTCAAGAAATGGGGTTATTGGTTGATAGTTGCAAATCGATTTCTATCTGGAACACGTGCGGTAATAGCTTTTTTTGCGGGAATGAGTTTGCTTTCTTTCAGGAAATCCACTGTTTTGTCCTTTTTGAGTGCTTTATTATGGAATTTCATCTTGATATATTCAGGATATATTTTTGGGGATAACTGGAAAAAAGTTGATGAATATATGACTTTGTATGGATATATTCTGATACCCGTTGTTGTTGTTCTTATTGCTGCATATTTTATTTATTCATTTATTCAGGGCAAAAAACAAAATGCAAATACCTGATATAGACTTAAATGAATTCGATTACGATCTGCCAAAAGATAGAATAGCACTTTTTCCGCTTGAAGAACGCGACCAAAGTAAATTGCTGGTTGCTGATTGTAAATCAAAGAAAATTGACCATAGCGTATTTTCGAACATAAGTAGTTATATTCCTGATAATTCACTGATTATTGTTAATTCCACAAAAGTAATACAAGCTCGAATTTTTGCGTCGAAGCAGACGGGTGGAAAAGCAGAGCTGCTGTGCGTTAACCCAATATCACCATCATCAGACCCTCAAATAACAATGTCCGCTCGAAAAAATTGCGTTTGGGAATGCATTATCGGTGGAAGAAACATTCAAGAAAACTCAGAGTTACGAACGAAAGACAATGAACTTGTTGCAAAAATATTAAAGCGATACGAAAACTACGCAATAGTGGAATTTGAATATTCTGCAACCGATACTTTTTCTGAAATCCTTTCGAAAATTGGACAAATTCCGCTTCCGCCTTACATCAATCGTGATACAACTGAGTTAGACAAAGACCGATACCAAACTGTATATAGCAAAGCGGAAGGTTCGGTTGCGGCTCCAACAGCTGGATTGCATTTCACAGACAAAGTGATTTCCAAACTGAAAGCAAAACAAGTAAAGTTTGATGAAGTAATACTGCACGTTGGACCTGGAACATTTGTTCCAATAGAAAAAAGCGTAGCCGAACATAAGATGCACAAAGAACAGTTATTTGTCTCGAAATCGACTATTGAGAACATTATTTCTGCAATTAGAAACAAATCAAAAATAATTACCACAGGAACAACTTCGCTTCGCACACTCGAAACGCTTTATTGGGTTGGAGTAAAAATTCATTACCAGAATTTTGATATAAATACAAATTTATTATTAGAGCAATTTGAACCGTATGAACTAATAGATAAATATGCCACAATCACATTTGAACAATCTATGAATGCAATTGCGGAAAAGCTTTCGGAAGAAAACAAGTTGTTTATTGCAGGCAATACTGAACTATTTATTTTGCCAGGTTATCAGATAAAAACAGCTGATGGGCTTATTACAAACTTTCACCTTCCAAAAAGCACACTGTTGCTATTAGTGAGTGCATTTGTTGGAGGGAAGTTCTGGAAACAAATTTATGAAGAAGCGTTAGTCAATAACTATCGTTTTTTAAGTTATGGGGACAGTTCGTTATTAATTAGATAAGAGATGAAACCATATCTTTTAGTTTTTCAGCAATATTGAATTAATAAAAAAACCTTCGGAAGGTGCGGAAGTCTTCCGAAGGTTCAACGGAAATAATAAAAGATAAATTAAGTTCCAGCGTTGTAGTTGTTTATATAAGCTATTTGTTCTTCGGTAAGTTGGTCGATAGAAACACCTAACATTTCGAGTTTAGTTTTTGCGATAAATTCATCTTGTTCTTGTGGAAGGTCTAAAACTTCGCAAGGAAGTTTTTCTCCTTGTTTATGAGCTTCGACAAGACGCAAGTGAGCCATAAACTGGTTAGCAAAGGACATATCCATAACTTCGGAAGGGTGCCCTTCGGCAGCAGCAAGGTTAATTAATCGCCCTTGTGCAAGCAAGAAAATACGGCGACCATCTTTAAGAGTGTATTCTTCACAATTTGGACGAATAGTGCGTTTGGAGACAGAAAGTTCTTCGAGTTCAGGAATATTTATTTCGGCATCGTAATGCCCTGTATTGCAAACGATAGCGCCATCTTTCATATTTTCGAAGTGCCATTTGCGGATAACATCTTTAACACCTGTTGCAGTAACGAAAATATCGCCGATTTTAGCAGCTTCGTTCATAGACATTACTTCGTGACCTTCAAGAATAGCTTTTAAAGCAGCAGTAGCTTTAACTTCGGTGCAGATTGTATTTGCACCCAAGCCTTTTGCACGTTTAGCGACGCCGCTACCGCAGTGACCGTGTCCTGCGACAACGAAGTTTTTGCCTGCAATCAGGACAGAAGTAGCACGAATAATGCCATCAATTGTAGATTGACCAGTGCCATAAACATTATCGAAATCCCATTTAGTTTCAGTATCATTAACAGCAAAAACGGGATAGAAAAGCTTACCGGCTTTCTGGCGAGCACGAAGACGCTGGACACCTGTGGTAGTTTCTTCAGTACCACCAATTATTTGTGTTTTAGCCATCGATTCGTAGCTTTCGTGAACAGTGTTGATTAAATCGCATCCATCGTCGAGAGTAAGATGAGGATTGTGGTCGATTGTACGTTCGATACACCAATAGAAATCGGGGTGGTTGCCGTACCAAGCATAAATTGAGATGCCTTCATCTGCGAGAGCAGCAGCAACAGCATCATTAGTGGAAAGAGGATTGCAACCCGACCAGGTTACATTAGCACCGGCAGCAGCAAAGGTACGAATAAGCACAGCAGTTTCTTTAGTAACGTGGAGACAGCCGGCGATAGTATAACCCTTGAAAGGTTTAGTTTCGGCAAATTTCTTACGCAAAGCCATAAGTACAGGCATACGAGATTCAGCCCAATCGATTAAGAGGCGTCCTTCTTCGGCAAGTGAAATATCACGAACGCAATATTTTCCTTCAACTTCCGAAAAAGAACCTTGTGAATTTTTTGGAGGATAGTTTCCCATATCAATTCCTATATATTAAGCAAAATTTTTCTTTAAAACATCAACTAAATCAAGATTTTCCCAAGGGAACTCATCACGTCCAAAATGACCATAAACAGCAGTTTGTCGGTATATAGGACGTCGCAAATTGAACTTCTCGATAATTCCGCGTGGGGTTAAATCAACATTTTTCAGAATAAAATCAGCAATTTCGTATTCAGGGACATTACCAGAATTATGTAAATTAACATTAATTGAGATAGGTTGAGCAATGCCAATAGCATAAGACACCTGAATTGTGCATTCACGAGCGATACCAGCAGCGACAACGTTTTTAGCAAGATGTCGAGCCGCATAAGCAGCAGAGCGGTCAACTTTTGTTGGGTCTTTGCCCGAAAAGGCACCACCACCGTGTGGAGCACGACCACCGTAGGTATCAACGATAATTTTTCTTCCCGTAAGTCCGGTATCGCCGTGTGGTCCGCCTATTTCGAATCGCCCTGTTGGGTTAACGTAAATTTTTGTATGTTCATCGATATATTTTTGAGGAATAACATTCATAATCAGATTTTCAATGATATCTTTGCGGATTTGTTCTTGTGAAACTTCGGGGTCGTGCTGAGTAGAAACGACAACAGTATCAACACGTACGATATTGTTATTCTGGTCGTATTCAATAGTAACTTGCGATTTTGAATCAGGGCGAAGATAAGTCATAATATTTTTTTCTTTACGAATGCGTGCAAGTTCTTTCATTAATTTATGAGCATAAGCAAGAGTTGCAGGCATATATTCAGGGGTTTCGTCGGTAGCATAACCGAACATCATACCCTGGTCGCCGGCACCGCCGGTGTCGACCCCCATAGCAATATCAGGCGATTGGTGATTGATAACATTAATCACACTGCAAGAATCAGCATCAAAGCGATAGCCTGCGTGCTCGTAACCGATATCGCGAATAACGCCACGGACAAGTTTTTGTAAATCTACATAAGTTTCAGTAGTAATTTCGCCACCGACAACAATAAGACCGGTTGTGGCAAAACACTCGCAAGCGACACGGCTATTAGGGTCGTCTTTGAGCATAGCGTCAAGGACAGCATCTGAAACCTGGTCGCAAATTTTATCAGGATGCCCTTCGGAAACTGACTCCGAAGTGAATAAGTAATGATTTCTTCTATCCATAAAATCCTTCAAAATAACTAAAAAAACTAACTATGGTCAATAGTACTCGAATTACCAATATTCAAACGATGGAAATGTCCGTTAAGCTCGGCATTATTTCCAACGATTGAATTTTCAAGCAAAGATGAGGTTACCTTAGCCCCATAACTAATAATAGAATCTTTGATAATGCTATCTTTGACAACAGCACCATCTGCAACTGATGTATATGGTCCAATAATCGAACGTTCAATAACGGCTTTTTCAGAAACAAAAGACGGCTGAATAATCACCGAATCTTTTAGTTTGAGTTCGGTAGGTTTACGAACAAGCAAGAATCTATTTGTAGAAAGCAAAGTTTCAGGTTTTCCGCAATCATACCATCCATCAACGGGGAAAGTAACAAATTTGGCGTTGTCATCAATCATTAATTGAAGAGCGTCAGTAAGTTGGTATTCCCCGCGGGTTCGTATGTCATCGGAAATTAATTTTGAAAGTGCAGTAACAAGTTTTTGAGTATCCTTGATAAAATATAGTCCAACAATTGCAAGTTTAGAGATTGGTTCATCGGGTTTTTCGACTAATTTTTCGATAAAATTAGTACCATTGGTTATTACAACGCCGAAACGGCGTGGGTCTTCAACTTCTTTAACGCCGATAGAATTGTAACCTGTTTCGAAAGCTAAGTTCAAATCAACATCAAAAATAGTGTCGCCAAGAATAATCAATAGAGGTTCATTTCCATAAGTATCGCGTCCAGTCCAGATAGCGTGTCCTAATCCAAGCATTTGCTTTTGTTCGACAAAATCAACTTTCATCATTGAATATTTCTTTGTAACGAAATCTTCAACTAAATCGCCCATATAGCCAGTAATAATGGTTGCGTCGATAATACCTTGTTGAAGAAGAGAATCAAGGATGTGAGCAAGAATTGGTTTGCCTGCAACATTTAGCAATACTTTTGGCTGAGAATATGTATGAGGTCTTAACCTTGTACCAACTCCTGCAACTGGAATAACAGCTCTCATAATCAGAAATAATTAATATTCGTAAATTTAGCAACCACTAATTTACAATTTTTTTCTTAAATGATTTAGAAAAAATGCAATTAAAATTTAATAAATATCATCAACATAAGTCAGTTCATCGATTGGAGGACGTACATAATCAGCACTGATTTTTCTTGGAGGCAATTCTAATGTTGGTGGAGTAACGTCTTCGTATTTTATCATTTTCAGGATATGAGCAATGCAATTAAGGCGGGCACGGCGTTTATCATCGGAATGGACATTGTACCAGGGACATTGTTTGGTATCAGTATAGCGGAACATTTCGTCTTTTGCACGAGAATAATCACACCACTTATGCCAGGAGGCAATGTCAATATCTGAGAGTTTCCAGCGTTTCATAGGATTGGTAGCGCGCTCACGAAAACGAATTTCCTGTTCTTCATCGCTAACGGAAATCCAATATTTAAGTAGAATAATCCCCGAGCGAACAAGCATTTTTTCAAATTCGGGACAGGAGCGGAGGAATTCCTGGTATTCATCTTCGGTGCAGTAGCCCATTACGCGTTCGACACCAGCACGATTATACCAGCTTCGGTCGAAAATGACAATTTCACCTGCACTTGGTAGATGAGCGACATACCGCTGGAAATACCATTGGGTTCGTTCTTTGTCGGATGGTTTTTCGAGAGCGACCACACGGCAACCACGAGGATTGAGAGGTTCGACTATTCGTTTAATTGTTCCTCCTTTGCCTGCGGCATCGCGTCCCTCGAAAATGATTACAACACGAAGGCCTTTTTGCTTGACCCAATATTGTAATTTAACGAGTTCTTGTTGGAGTTTGGCAAGTTCTTGTTCGTAAAAATCTTTGGAAATTTTGCCTTTTTTATTGACCTTTTCAACAGGTTGGTCTTTTTTACCCATAGGATACCTCCAAGATTATTTGTCTTTAAATTATTGAAAAAAGTTATTAAATTCAATTAATAATGTTTCATAATATATTTTTTCTTTTTGATGAATAAGAAATTGTATTTAATTGATGGAATGAGCATTGTTTTTCGTGCTTACCACGCAATGAAATCAACAGAGTTGAGAAACAAAAACGGCGAACCGACAGGTGCAATTTTCGGATTTATCAATATTATCACATCATTTTTAGAGAAGGAAGCTCCTGAATATATGACAATAGTATTCGACACTGAGCATCCTACATTTCGCAATGAACTTTATGAAGAATATAAAGCGAACAGGGATAGTTTTCCTGATGATTTAGTCCCACAGCTTTTGAAAATCAAGAAATTCATACATTTAGTAGGGATAGAACAAATCGAAGTGCCAGGATTTGAGGCAGATGATGTGATTGGAACAATAGCCAAAAAAGCGGCACAAGAAGGTTACGAGGTTGTATGCCTTACAAACGACAAAGATTATTACCAATTAGTTGATGAAAAAATTAGTTTGATGAAACCATCACGAAAAGGTGAAGATTTTGAAATTGTTCGCATGTCGCAAGTTTTTGAAAAATTTGGAGTTAAACCTGAGCAAGTTGTAGATGTTCTGGCATTAATTGGCGATGCAAGCGATAATATTCCAGGCGTGAAAGGAATTGGCGAAAAAACCGCAATACCACTTGTGCAAGAATTTGGCTCAATTGAAGAAATATATGCGAATTTGGATAAAATCGAAAAATCTTCAATTAGAACTAAATTGGAAAACGACAAAGAAAATGCTTTTTTAGCAAAAAAATTAGTAACTATCGATACAAACATACAGAAAGATTTCAATCTGGAAGAAATGAAGTTAAGAAATCCAGATTATTACGGGCTGGACAAATTTTTTGAGGAATTGTCGTTTGTTCAAATTCGCCAGAAGTGGCAACAGAAGGGCAATATAAGCATAAACTTTGATATGACAAACAACTCTCAACTAAATAATATTGATAATATGAAGGTAAACTATCAAACAGTAACAAATTCAACACTTCGCCAAATCATGAGTTATCTTTGTAGTTTTGAAATTATCGCTTTTGATATAGAAACTGACTCGCTCGATAGGCAAAGTTGCGAAATTGTTGGTGTTTCCTTTGCAGCAAAGCCAGATGAAGCATTTTATATACCAATTGCTAAGCGAAAAGATAATGGATTATCATTAAGTGATGGTACACTATTCGATTTCACAAATTCCGAAGAAAAAAATGACGACGGAATTCCTTTCGAAATTGTTATTAGTGAAATTAAGAAAATTTTAGAAAATCCACAGATTGCAAAATGTGGGCAAAATGTAAAATTCGATGCTTTTATTTTAAAAAGGTTTGGGATTAATGTGAATCCAATTGCATTCGATACAATGGTTGCAGATTATTTGCTTAATCCCGATGTACGGCACAATCTTGATGCATTAAGCGAGCGTTGGCTGAATTATAAGCCAATTCCAATTTCGGAACTCATTGGCGAAAACAAAAAGCAGCAAATTTCTATGCGAGAAGTTCCTTTAGAAATTGTATCGAAATATGCCTGTGAAGATGCAGATTTAGTAATTAAGTTGAAAAATGTGTTAGAGAATGAACTTGCCAAGAAAGAGATGACAAAGTTAGCAAATGAGATAGAGTTTCCGTTGGTAAAGGTTCTTACAGATATGGAATACGAAGGGGTGAAAGTAGACAAAAGTGTTTTGCAATCTATTTCGGTTGAACTACAAGAGGAGATATTAAAGCTCAAAAAAACTATATTCGATTATGCAGGGGAAGAATTCAACATTGATTCACCAAAGCAATTAGGTGAAATATTATTTGATAAGTTGAAGATAAAAGCTGTGAAGAAAACCAAAACAGGATACAGCACTGATGCTTCTGTATTGGCAGAATTAGCTCCAAAATATCCAATAGCAGAAGTGCTAATGGAATACAGACAGTTAGTTAAATTGAAATCAACTTATGTTGATGCACTGCCAGAGCTTATAAACCCACGAACAGGGAAAATCCATACAAATTTCAATCAAACGGTTGCCTCGACGGGAAGGCTGTCCTCGACAGACCCAAATTTGCAAAACATACCAATTAGAACAGATAAAGGACGAGAAATTCGAAAAGCATTTGTTGCAACAAAGGAAGACAATGTAATAATTTCGGCAGATTATTCACAGATAGAACTTCGAGTAATGGCATTTATTTCAGGGGACAAAAATTTAATACAGGCGTTCAAGCAAGGTTTTGATATTCATTCGGCAACTGCTTCGTTGTTATTTAACACTAATATTGATAAAGTGGATAGTCAGCAACGCAGAGTAGCCAAAACGGTGAATTTTGGAATTCTCTATGGGCTGGGAAGTTTTGGCTTAGCACAAAGATTAGGTATTTCAAGAACAGAAGCAGCGGAAATTATAGATAGTTATTTTAAGAAATACTCAGCAATCAAAGAATATATAAATCAAACAATAGAATTTGTAAGAAAAAATGGATATGCAGAAACATTATGTGGAAGAAGGAGGTATTTTTATGATATAAATAGCAAAAACTCTAATTTAAGGACAGCAGCAGAGAGGGCAGCGATAAATATGCCAATTCAAGGTACAGCGTCGGATATGATAAAAATAGCAATGATACGTATTCATAACCGATTATTATCAGAAGGTTATAAAACACGTATGATAATGCAGGTGCACGACGAATTAGTATTTGACGCTCCTGAAAAAGAGATTACACCCGTCTCCCAGCTTATCGAACGCGAAATGAGCAGTGCATTGTCGTTAGGTGAAGTGCCCGTAGCAGTTGAAATTGGAACTGGCAAAAACTGGCTCGAGGCACATTAGCACTAATATATTTTAAGTTTGATAATCACAACATAAGTTTTATTTATTAAGTTCAACAAAGCAAAATAATATATAAACATAACGTCCTCCGAACAATTGGCTAATTTTAGCCTTGCAATAATCTCAAAAAAGCTGTCGGATTTTGGTTCGACTGACTAAGTGAAACAAGCGAAGCTTGCTGCAAGAATTGAGATTTAATTAACTGCAATTGTTCTTTTGCAACGTCAGCATCTTCAAGACGAGAAATTGCAGCTTTATAGTTGACGATTTGGTTTTTGAGCAAATCCTCTTGCGACGACAGTCTATTAGAGATACCTCCAAGATAAGATGCTACTTTATTTATATTCTCGATAGCATTAGCAAGACTTGTGAGAGTAACATCTATTTTCCCTATATCAAAGATACCAAGATCATTTATAGACACATTGTCTAATAAACGCAAGTCGAGCCCTGTTATTCCTCCGAACATATTGGTCTGAAGAGAATTGACATCAAAATAGTTACTTTCAATATTAAAATCGATATTTTCTCTTCTCATATCGATATTAATTGAGAGCAATGTGTTGCGAGCGTCGAGACCGATGAGGAAATTTGCTGTATAAGTACCACTGAGAAGTTGTGCACCACCGAAAACAGTAGAATCAGCAACAGTTTGGATTTGTTGAGCCATACGATAAGCAGCTTTAGCAAGAGCAACTTTTTCGTCTGTTCCCATAGCACCTGATGCAGCTTGTGCGGTAGCATCTTTAATTTTAATCATCAGTTCATTAATATTATCAAGTGAATCCATAACAATGTTAGCAACATTGTTTGCATCACCGACAGTATTAAGAGCAGACTGCAAAGCACCGTTGCGAGCAATAAGCGAACGAGATGTAATATAGCCAGCAACGTCGTCGGAGGCATTGTTTATTCTTTTGCCCGTCGAAAGTCTCAGCTGACGCAGAGAAATATCGCGATTAGAGACTTCAAGTGCGTTATACGCATTTTCGGACGGGATGTTTGTCCTTATTCTTGAATTTCCACCAATAGCAAATGGCATTTTATCACCTTTTATAATTATTAACTATCTTTGTATCAATTGTAAGAATGCTTGAGGATTAGCATTAGCTTGCGCTAATGAAGCAAGCGAAGCTTGTTGCAAGAACTGAGATTTAATTAGTTGCAATTGTTCCTTAGCAACATCAGCATCTTCAATCCTCGAGATAGCTGCATTATAGTTAGTAATTTGTCCTTTCAACAAATCTTCTTGCGAATTAAGTCTGTTGACAATACCACCAAGCAATGAAGCAACTTTGTTGACATTGTCGATTGCTTTTGCCAGAGAGGATATTGTTGCTGGAAGCATATTATCGTGGAAAATACCCAAATTATCTGCCGAAACGTTATCCAGTAAGCGTAAGTCTAATCCAGTAACACCTGCAAAATTATTAGTCTTCATAGAATTAACGTCAAAATAATTACTTGGGATATTGTAATCTGGGTTTCTAAATGTCATATCGACACTTAGTGTAATTAGTTGGTGTTTGGCATTGGTTCCAATAACATAATCAGCAGAGTATGTACCATCGAGAAGCTGACGTCCACCAAAAACGGTAGAATCCACAACAGTTTGAATTTGCTGAGCCATACGGAATGCTGCTTTTGCAAGAGCAATTTTCTCGTCTGTACCCATCGCCCCGGATGCAGCTGTTGAAGCACCTTCCTTGATAAGGTTAAGTAAGTTGTAAATGTTATCGAGAGAGTCCATAAGGATGTTAGAAACGTTATTAGCGTCGCCGACAGCCAAAAGAGCAGCTCTAAGGGCACCATTACGAGCGTGCAAAGCACGAGAAGTAATATAACCTGAAACGTCGTCTGCGGCATTGTTTATTCTTTTACCAGTCGATAGCCGCAGTTGTCTGAGCGAAATATCTCGGTTTGAAGTTTCCAGAGAATTGTAAGCATTCTCTGCAGAGATATTCGTTCTAATCCTTGCGTTTCCTCCAATTGCAAATGGCATTCTACACCTCCTGTGTTTGTAGCAACTGCCGGGGGAGCGTTTGCTACAATCCAACTATTAATTAATAAAACAATAATTAGTTTTCAAATTCACAAATTTTATTTTCAATATATATGCCAACATAAAATCGCTATCAATTCTTTCAACTCTACCTGATTTCAAATTTTTTAATAACAAATTTGTGTAGTTAATAGAAAAAAATTTGCCATAATCAATAAGAGTGAATTCAAAAAATCAACCGAATACTCTGAAAATGTTGTTAATTCTACATTTCGATGAATAATAGCATCAGCAAACAGATTGGCTCTAACGATTGAAGTAAACGTAATATTTTGAACATAGTTAGACAGACGGCTATTATTCGCCAAAATAGTATTTCAAATTTCTTGAAAAATGATTTTATTTGAATTGAAAGATTCTAATTATTGCGAATAATAAAATGCACAATTTTGGACAATCGAATAATATTATGCACAAATTTGGTATTTTTTTCGTTAATTAAATTGTGAAGAAATCTAAATTAATATCAAAATATTATTATGAAAACAATACTAATTATTGGCGCGACAACAGTAACATTAGCATTGATTAGCTATTCGATAGCGATAATCAGTGAGCAAAGAAGCAGAATTGTATCAAAGAAAGTATTATATTTTTTGAGTATTGGATGGATTTTGGATGTGGCAGCAACTATTATGATGATTGTTGGGTCAAGCAATACGCCTTTTACTTTGCACGGTGCAATTGGGTATTCCGCTCTACTTCTAATGACTATCGAAACATATTTTATATGGAGATTAATAATAAATAATGGTTACAATGTAGAAGTGCCTAAAAAGCTTCATATTTATTCGAGGTTGGCATATATTTGGTGGGTAGCAGCATATATTACGGGCAGTTTACTTGTATTTATCAAGTAAATTTATATATAATTAACTATTTTGTGTTTGTTTATTAATCAAGTAAATAATATATTTGTTATATGAGAATGAAGTATTATTTGATAATTTTCTTTTTTACTATCACTCTGTCATTGATAGCGAGTGATGTGTTTATTTCTTCATTTACTGCTAATTCCACATCGAACTCCATTGTCTTAGAATGGCGAACAACTGACGAAACGGGTTTGAACAAGTTTGAAATAGAACGTTCTATTAAAGGTTCACCTTTTCAAAAAGTCTCTGAGGAAAAAGCAAAAGGTGTCCCATCATTTTATCGTTATATAGATAACGAAACGCTTTTGAAAATTTCAAATGAAATTGATAAAAACGACCCCTCTACATTAAATAAAAATTATTACATTTACAGAATAAAATCTGTTTTCAACAATGGGAATGTGGTTTACAGCGACGAAGTAAAAGTTAATCACACTGTAAATAGCATACGCCGCACCTGGGGAATGATTAAAGAAATGTTTAAATAATTTTTCATTTTTCTTAAAAATATTTTCTATTAGTTTCGTTTTAGACAATTAGTTTCAAAATATTAGTTTTCCTACTTAATAGGAGTTTTTATGGCTAAAAAATGTTTTACCCTATTGTTAGCAGGTATTTTTGCATTATTGCTATCTGCTAATCTAACAGCTCAAACTCAAAATCTTACTTTTACTGTTCCAAACAGTCCAGCTGCTAATGGATATTTTTCAAATTCGCTAACTGATGCAGGATGGACTACTTTTACGCGTGCAGACACAGGCTTAATATCATCTGTTTCAGTAACGTTTACCTGGACAACGGATGATTGGCCCGACGAAGGTACATTTGTCATTCGCCATCCTGATAACACTACCTATAATTTAATTTCTAACGGGGTAACTTCAACAGGGTTGACAATTAATGCAAACTCAACAAACACTTACACTATTTCATTTACAACTTTTGCAAACAAACTAATTGCTGGCACCTGGGCAATGTATATACTCGACGCATATGGCGACGGTGGACACGAAGTTTCTAATATAACGGTCTCTATTGATTACACAATTCCACCACCAATGAGTTATACTTCTTCAACTGTTCTGCAGGTTACAAATGCTGTTGCACCGGGAGCACCCAAAGCACCAGTAATAGCAATTAGAATAACTACAAGTGGATTAAGTCCAGCTATTAATGCAACAAACTTTTATTTAACAACGGCAGGAACAACTGATTTAGGCGATATTTCTAACGCAAGAATTTATTATACAGGGAACAGTGCAATATTCGACACAACCACACAATTCGGTACTGTCGTAGCAACTCCAACCGCTTCTTTCAATATCTCAGGCAATCAAACTCTGTTGTTTGGTGATAATTACTTCTGGCTCACTTTTGATGTTGACTCATTTGCAACTCATTATAATTTTATCGATGCAACGTGTGATTCTATTGTTGTTGATGGCACAACAAGATTTCCAACTACTACTAATCCGACGGGTAATCGGAAAATTGTCGCTCCGTTCAATGGAAATTATTACGTTGGAACAGGACAAGTATATACTAATTTGAGTTCGTTAGCTTTTGATATTAGTTCAGTTGGGTTAACTGGTGTTGTAAATATTTACATCAAGAATGACATTACCGAACCACAAAGAATTACTTTCTTTACGCCACCGATGGGGAATGGATATCAAGTTCGTATCAGACCAGATACAAATGCAACAGTAACAATTTCCGCAAATCACGGAAGCCAAGTTATGCTCATCGATGGATTTAATAATATTAGAATTGACGGTTCAAATGTACCCGGTGGAACTTCAAGAAATTTAACTTTTGCAAACAATAGCACAGCATCAGTTGCTCACGGTATTTTTGTTCAAAACTGTTCTGTTTTTGAACTGAAAAATACTAACATACAGAATGGCAGTTCCAATACGGGAACAGCTGTTATTCTTTCGACAGTTAATACTGCTACAATACAGAATAATGCAATTTCGAAGGCTAACATAGGTATGACAATTCAAAATGATTGCCAAAATATAAATATTATTGGCAACCAAATTGGAAGTATGACTATATTGAATACTGTATCGCTTGCAGGAATAAACTTTGCCACAGGCACAGGATTTACTACTAGTTGCGATGGTTTTAATGTTGCAAATAATAAGATTGATGGACTAATTTACACAGGGACTTCTTCTACGTTCACCTATGCATTTTTGTTTAGTAATGCTATAAATGGAATAGTTGAGAATAATAAAGTTCTCAATGTTGTTAATAGCGCCGGTCATAATGTTGCATTTAGAATAGCAGCAAATGAAGCAACACCACCAAGAGACTTGAATTTGATTATCAGAAATAATTCAGTTAGCAATGTAACGGTTGCGGCTTCTAATGGGAATTTCTACGGATTCTACAATACTTACTCTCAAAACGTAAAGATTCTGCATAATACAATTAATATTGGAAGTTCGTCAGTAGCTCCTGTTGCAATTGGACATCGCTACCAAGTAGGGTGTCTCAATTATCACGTCAACAATAATATATTTGTTATGAACCCATCTACAACCGGTGGCTTAAAGTATATGTATTATATAGATGCAACCCAAGCAGTTACACCATTCTCAAATATTAATTACAACTTATACAATTTGATGACGGGGGCAAATTTTGCGTTTTATATTGGTGTTGTTCAAGCAACATTATCTGATTGGACAACAGCCCTTGGCGGAGGAACAGCTGACTCTGATTACAACAGCATTATGAAACAGCCAACGTTTGCAAGTGCGGGGGCACCATACCTTGCTGGTTCGGTTCTTGCTGACCCACAGTATCTTGTTCCATTGCATAATGATGTGGAAACAGACATAGATGGAGAAATACGAACATCTCAAAATAACTTTGCGGGTGCGGATATATTAATCCCATCAGAAATTCTATTCTCGACCAACCTGCCACTATTCAAAGAAGAAACCGCTGGAATTACTGCACTTGTTTATAGTGTTACTCCTCAATTAGGAACTACATTTAATGATGGTATTACACGAACTCCACCAACTGGTGATTTGCCTGCAATGAATTATACCTGGTTCTTTAATAATAACGAAATTCAAACCGGCGTTAATAACTTTATTGTTAATAGAAATAACTTATCAATAGTAAATACAAATGCAGCAAACCACGATGGACAATATTATTGCGTGGTTGATTTCTTCGGAACTTATGGAGTAACAAATACTTCAACATTATCTATTGTTAATTTACCTCGACCTGTATTAACCTCTCCTGCGTCAGGAACACAAAACGTTCCTATTACTCAGGTATTTTCCTGGGGAACAGTTAATACTGCTCTGCAATATCATATTCAAGTTGCTTATGATGAGAATTTCCAGAATATTATTGCATCTAATATAGTTGGAACAAATAGCACTTCATTTACAAACTTACCAAATTTTGCTGATATGTTTTGGCGAGTAAGAGCAATCAGAAATGCCGATACAAGTTTATGGAGCGAAGTGTGGACATTTAAGACTGTTGGACCTCCGATGGCTCCGCCTGCAATTATCGCACCTGACAACAATGCTATCGACCTACCATTGACAGTTTCGTTTATTTGGTATTCGTTCCTCTCAGCAACAGGCTACACTTTGCAAGTTTCTACAGTAAGTAATTTCTCAACAAATATTTTCAATCAAGTAGTAACTGATACAAATGTAACAATATCGAACCTTCAACCGAATACGCAGTATTATTGGAGAGTTCGTTCATTAAGAGGTTCAGAAATTAGTGCCTGGTCTACAGTTAGGACATTCACAACGGGCACAGGATTAATTATTCAATCATATTCTCTCTGGAATGGTTGGAATATGATAAGTGCTTATGTTGAGCCAGTAATTAGCAGTATTGACAATATTATGCAACCACTGACTGGTAATTTGCAAATGCTAAGGAACTATTCGGGTCAGGTTTACACTCCATCTATTACAAGCACTCTTACCAACTGGGACAAATATCAAGCTTATCAAATGAGACTTACTACGAGCGCTGTATTCAATTTGGAAGGAACTCAAATTGTTCCTGAAAACACTCCAATTACACTAAATATGACTGGTTGGTACTGGCTGCCATATTATAGAACTTCACCTGCACCAGTGGCAACCGCACTTGCTTCAATAAGCGGAAAATATTTGCAGGTCAAGACAATTACCGGACAAGTGTACATGCCGCCATTTGCTAATACGCTTACTCAACTTGAACCAGGCAAAGGCTATATGATACGCCTAATATCTAATACAGGAATTCTCACTTATCCAGCAAACGGTGCAATAAAATCGACTGCAAACAATATTAACATCAAAGAGCCAAAATTCTTTATTCGTCCGAACCTATCAACTGGTAAAAATGCTTTCATAGCTCTTGATATTCAAGCAAATGAAGGCGATGAAATTGGTGTCTTCACACGTGATGGGCTGCTTGTTGGGTCAAGTGTTTGGCAAGAAAGTTTGCGTGGCGTTGTTGTCTGGGGTGATGACGAATATACAATTGAAAAAGATGGAGCTTACGAAGGCGAAGAATTGGTTGTTAAAGTATGGAAGCATTCTGGCGAAGCAATTGGAAATCTTAACATAACTGAAAATAAAGATTTAGCAAACGGCAGCCGCTCTTATTCGTTGCGTTACGAAACTGATGCTGTGATTATGCTGAAAGGAACAGTTGAAGTTGAAAATACCAATGTAGTAATTGCACCGCAACCTGCATCTAATGAGTTGTATATTACATTGGGTAAAGTTTCGGATAACACAGCAGATGTCGATATTTATAATCAAAACGGTGAATTAGTGCTCAAATCAAACGTCAATGCTATTAATGGTGTAATTAAGCTCAATGTAAGCAATTTGCCAAGTGGAGTATATAACGTAATAATTCATAGTGGAAACACAACATTGAAAGAAAAAGCGTTAATTTTGAGATAATCCAACAGCATCTTTAAGCAAAAGCAGGGGTTGCCTTGAAAAAGGCAGCCCCATTTTTATTTTCGTTTTATAGCATCAGCTAATTAGTTAGTATTCAATTCATTAATTGTTGCAGATAGTGACTGTGATTTATATTAATTAAATAAATGGATAATTAATAATTAGTAATAATTTTTAATTATTTTTTAATTCAGCAATAATATTTTCAATTTGCTGAATTATTGAATTTTGTCTTAAAGATAATAAATATAGTTTTTCTTTTGCTCTAGTCATTTGAACATAAAGTAGTGAAGCATTTTCCCTCTCATTTCTCAGTTCCCAGTCATAAAGCTCCATCCCTACAATAAAAACCACATTAAATTCCAACCCCTTAGCAGAAAACGCACTTGAAATAGTAACAGCATTATTTTCCAAATTATAATTTCTTTTACTATTTTGATTTTCTGATAGCCAATAAAACGGAATTTTATTTGCAAGGAATTTAGAAGTTAGGGTTTGAACATACTCTATATTTTTGTTACCGAAAAATCCATTATACTCTCTATGACTTTTGACTAAATAAATAATGCAGAAATCTTTATAAGAGAATTTATCAAGATTCATATTAATTTCTTTTACAATAAAATCACAAATTTCGTTATATTTATCATTAACAATAATTTGAGGAAAAGCACCTTTTTTGTAAATAAGCCTTTTGAAGAATATTCTTTTTCCTCAATAATATATTTTTGATAAAATTCGTCCCATCGAGATTTTACAATTAATTTTGAAGAAGTTAATATAATATTCTTTGAACTACGATAAGAAATTGGTAAATGGTGAACTTTATTTCTACCAACAACATCAATACCAGCTTCTTTATATGTAAAATCTCTTGAATATATTTTTTGATTTGGATCTTCTGCCAAAAGAAGAAAATTAGAATTATTCAAAAGCATTGTTAGACATTTCAGCCAACTAGTGTGAAAATCTTGGCTTTCATCAACAAGAATTGCATCAAATTTATCGAAAGAATTAGAAGATAATAATTCTTGAATTTTAATACCTAAAGCATTGCTTTTTTCATTCTCAATAATTTTTTCAACTTCACAAACTTTTAAATTTTTAAAAGCTAACTTATCTCTAATTTCTTTTTCGTAAATATCTGGCCATTTAGCATTGGCTGCTTTTAATATTTTTGAACATAAGGAATGAAAATTTAATACTAATATATTGTCTGAGTATAAATTTTGAGATGAATTTGAATTGTCACCATTTGAGCTGAAAAATGAATTAATGTAATGCTTCAATACTGATTCTAAACTAACATTATAACAAGTAATTAATATTTTCCAGTCTGGATGTTCTTCTAATAGAAGTCGAGCTTTAGAACAAAGTACAAGTGATTTCCCACTTCCAGCAACACCTCGGATAATTTTATGCCCCCCACCGATTTTTTTTGCAATTTGTTCTTGGAATTCATCTAAAACTATAATTTGTTCTTGCCCATTAATATCTTTTCTAACAGCAGTAATTTCAGGATAGAGAGTTCCTCTAAGCAAGTCTAATTCATTAATACTAAGTTTGTTGTTTTCCCACCAAGGATTAAAATGCTCCTTTAACTTTTGAAGTAAATTATTCCTAGATAGATCTGGGTTAGAATCAGATAAATTTAAATCTTCCTTAAATAAAATATATCTTGTTTCTATGACTTTATAAAAACGGGCATCAATATAAGATTGTTTTGAAATATTAGGGGAAACAACAGCTGTCGCAATTGGAAATTTGAGCTTGCCTTTTTTACCATCAGCGCAAAGTTCTTTAACCTTTTAAAGCTTTTCATTTAATTGATAGTAGTAATTTCTTGATTGTTTAAAAGGTGAAGTATGATCTTCTATTCTACCGTTGTGGTTAATTTTCCAATTATCAGGATTTGCAGATACAATTGACTTCAAGGACCAATCCTTCACTTCATAAATAATTAATCCAATATTTGGAATATAAATAATTATATCAGGTCTTCGAGAATTTTTTAGTTTGGGCTGATACCAAATAATACAAGAATTATCTAATTTTTCGAAAAAGTAAGTAATGGTCTTTTTCTCACCTTGTGTTATCTCTGGATCCTGGAAAGCACTAACTGGTATTATTCTTGCCATAGAATACCTAAAGATGTATTAACAGTAATTATTATTATCGTGAATGATGTGATATATATAAATTTTGTATTTTTCACAATAATTTTTTAATAAATATCAAATTTTACGTATGTTTTATCTAAAACCATCATTATCAGCATTATGGCATATTTATTGCTTTTTACAGTATTATTAATACAGGCTTTTTTGGGGGGAAATTATGAACGAAGCATTGTTAAAAGCGGGTTTTATTTTGACTTCTGCTTTTATTTTTGTGCTTATTAATTCCGATATTGTGGTTAAAGTATCTAACTACGTGAAAAAACAGTTCGCGGGAAATCAGAAGAAATGATGCGATATGCAAAACATATTGCCTTTTTGCTTTTGGTGATATTTGCTTCGGGATGTGCAAGTAGTGTTCGCTTTTCGAGTAATAAAACTTGTGAAACTACACAAAAAGATGAACCTCGTGCAACTGAAATGCCTTACAAAGGTAGCCCCTAATATTGGAAAGATTGAACCAAACAAGAAAGTAGCAGTGAAGAAAGGGAAAAAATTGTCAAAATTGCTCAAAGCTGGTTGGGAACGCCTTATGTTTGGGGTGGGAATACTCGAAATGGTGTTGATTGCTCGGGATTAGTTAAGATCGTGTATGAACAGGTTGGGTTAAATCTTCCGAGAACAGCACAGCAGCAGTATGATTATGCCAATAAGATTAGCAATAGGGAACTTCAACCGGGCGATTTGCTTTTTTTCAGAAAAGGAAACAAAATTTCTCACGTCGCTATTTATATCGGTAAAGGTGAAATTATTCATTCATCTTCGTCAGCAAAAAGTGTAATAAAGCAACCTTTCAATGATAGCTATTTATCAAGCATCTATGCTGGTGCGGGACGAGTGCTAAATTAAATTACAACGGTGAAGTTTCGTGGTAAAGCTCGTAAAACTCCTTCCTTCAATAAATATTCTCCGGACTTATCACTGAAAAGCGAAAAATGAGAAACTAAACAGCTTGATTTTAATAAATATTTATCAAGTTTTTCAATAATACTATCTTTTTCATCGATAATGGATTGAGCAAGGTTGTCTTTTTTCAGATACTCTTCAATTAAAAGCGAAAAATAATCCGAAAACGAGCTAACAATTTGCAAAAGATTTGGTTTAACTCCAATTGCAGGAGTATCTGCAAAAATTTCAACTCTTATGATTACATTTTCATTAGGTTTTCTTGCAAAGAAAAGCAAAACAATCGGTTGAGAATTAGCATTAGCAAAAATGTTGTATTCCGATATTTTAGACAGTATTTGAAGTAAATCATCTGAATTTGAAATTTCAGACAATTCTGTTTTTAATAAATATAGTTTTTGTAAGCCGAATTTATTAAAACTTTGAGACAGTTTATTGTAGATATCTTTCAATGGTAGAAAAACGTCGACAAAGCGCCTTGCTAAATCAACATCTTTTCCGAGAGTAATAACAACAGTGAAAATAGCATTATAATATGCAGATTTTGAATGTATATTTTCGTTAAAATTAAGATTATCCAGAATATTTGAAAAGTTTAGAACTTCTGTTCGGAGAATAGTAGATTTTTTGACTGATAGAAAATCGATAATTTCAAGAATACGTTGATTATCGGGTAAGTTTAGCACTCTGGCAATTTCTGCAACGGGACGCGGTTTCCCGGAAAAAGAGGTCGAGACGGAATGAACAAGCAGAATGAGCTGCGGTTCTATTTCAGCAACATAGAAAAAAAGAACATCGCCCGGGCGGAGCTTACTATGAAGCGAAGCGGTAAATGTTCCCATCGGCAGCTTCACTTTTGCAATTTCCTTATCTACCATTTCGAGGACTGTTCCCAAGACAACTTCACCAACTTTCAGCTTTTGGGTTTCTGTTTTGAGCTGCTGACGGGAACGCATTGGGACGTAATAATTACCAGAGCCTCCCCCCTGCCCTGTTCGGTCTGGTCCACCAATATTTCCAATATCATTCATTAGAACTGTTTAAGAAACTTATAATTATTTTCGTAAAGTAATCGAATGTCGTCGATACCAACTCGTAGCATAGTAACTCGCTCAATTCCGAAACCGAAAGCATAACCGGAATATTCCTCGGGGTCTATGCCACAATTACGCAATACATTAGGATGCACCATACCGCAGCCAACTACTTCGAGCCACCCTGAATACTTGCAAACACGGCAACCTTTCCCACCGCAAAGGTAACAAGTAATGTCCATTTCAGCACTGGGTTCGGTAAACGGGAAAAATGATGGGCGGAAGCGAAATTTGATATCGCTGCCATACATTTTTTTAGCAAACACCATCATTGTTGCTTTCAGTTCAGCAAAATTCACATTTCTGTCGATATATAAACCTTCGATTTGATGGAATTCGGCAAGAGAACGAGCAGAAATTGCTTCGTTGCGATAAACTCTACCTGGCATAATAGTTCTGATGGGCGGCTTTTGCGACTGCATCACACGAATTTGGACGGGGGAAGTATGCGTCCGTAACAAGATATCTTCTCTATCAGATTTAATAAAAAAAGTATCCTGCATATCGCGAGCTGGGTGGTCGGGCTGAAAGTTTAAAGCATCGAAATTATGATATTCGTCCTCAATATCTGGTCCCGAAGCAACAGAAAAGCCCATACCAACAAAAATTTCTACCATTTTATCCAGGGTTTGATAGATTGGGTGGTAAGTGCCTTTTGAATTGCGTCTTCCTGGTAAAGTAAGGTCAATTGTAGCCTTAGAAATTTCTTGTTCATCAAATTGTTCTTTAAGCAAGCGGAATTTATCTTCAACCTCCTTTTTGCAAAGGTTGAGTTCCTTGCCAATTATTGGTTTTTCTGCGGGTGGAACTGTTTTCATTCTATCGAAAAGAGCGTGCAAGGGACCTTTTTTCACTAAATAATCAAGACGAAACTGTTCAAGTTCTTTCGAAGTTCTGATATTTTCAAGTTTTTCAAGCATTTCTTGTTTTAGTTTTACTATTTCGTCGAGCATAAACAACCTAAAATTTTTATTCACAAACTTGTAATTTATTAAAATAAAATTAAGTTTCAAACAAACTTTTGTTAAGATAAAATTTATTAGTTGTGATAACGTTAAAAATTACTGTTAGTTGAAATTATCGGAAAAAGAAATGAAGATATTAATTTTGTGTACGGGTAATTCCTGCCGAAGCCAGATGGCAGAAGGATTTTTAAAGCAACTTGACAGTTCGTTGGAAGTATTTTCGGCGGGGACTAATCCCGCAAGTGAAGTAAATCCAAATGCTGTTTTAGTTATGAAAGAAATTGGCATAGATATAAGCAAACAATATCCAAAACTTGTGGATAATTTTATCAACGAGGAATTTGACTACGTCATAACTGTTTGCGACAATGCAAAAGAGACTTGCCCTGTATTTACGGGCAAAGTGAGAAATCGCCTGCATATTCCTTTCGACGACCCTGCCGATGCAACGGGTTCAGCTGATGAGGTGCTTGCAGTATATCGCAGAGTGCGAGATGAGATTAAGAGTGAATTTTCTAAATTTTATAATTTAATCAAGAATAAATAAGATGGAAAAAATTGCCCGCAAACTCAGTTTTCTTGATAGATTTCTAACTTTATGGATATTTATCGCAATGGCTATTGGAATTGCGATTGGTTACCTCTATCCCGAAATTGCTCATTTTTGGAGCAGGTTTGATTATGGGACAACAAATATTCCAATTGCCGTAGGTTTGATATTAATGATGTATCCACCTCTGGCAAAGGTTAGATATGAAGAATTGCCAAAAGTATTCAAAAATTTTAGAGTTGTTGGACTATCTTTGATACAAAACTGGATAATCGGACCTCTCTTGATGTTTTTTCTTGCTATTATTTTTCTGCGAGACTATCCTGAATATATGAACGGTCTTATTTTAATTGGACTTGCACGATGCATTGCAATGGTAATAGTATGGAATGAACTTGCAAAAGGTGATACTGAATATGCGGCGGGACTTGTCGCTTTTAATTCCATTTTTCAGGTTCTATTTTTTTCTGTTTATGCGTACATTTTTGTTACTTTATTGCCCAAATACTTTGGACTTAAAGGGACAATAGTTGATATTTCTATAGGGCAAATCGCCGAAAGTGTTTTTATATATTTGGGAGTGCCATTTATTGCTGGTTTACTGACACGTTTTATACTAATCAAAGTGAAAAATAAAATTTGGTATCATACAAAGTTCATTCCACGAATAAGCCCAATTACATTAATCGCTCTATTATTTACAATCATTGCAATGTTTTCTCTAAAAGGAGAATACATTGTAAAAATACCATTGGATGTAGTCAGAATTGCAATACCGCTTTTGCTATATTTTGTGCTTATGTTTCTTGTTTCTTTCTATTTAGGAAAAAAGATCGGAGCGGATTACTCTAAAACAGCTACACTTTCGTTTACTGCTGCGAGTAACAATTTTGAACTTGCGATAGCAGTTGCGATTGGGGTGTTTGGTTTGCACTCCGGGGAAGCTTTTGCAGCGGTAATTGGACCACTTGTGGAAGTGCCAGTATTGATAACGCTCGTAAATGTCGCACTGTATTTTCAGAGGAAGTATTTTTTGTAGGGTTTGAGATATTTTTAGTTGTTTATCTTATCTTCCATCTAAGAAAATTTTTTTATTTATTATATTTTTTTTATATTCTATCCAAGTTAGTATTAATTCGCAAGATAAGTTATTTAATTAGATATTATAACAGGAGAAAATATGAAAAGGTTGTTATTTACTTTTTTATTATTTTTATTGTTCAGTGTATTCTGTTATTCAAGTCCTAAATCATCTATTAGTTCGAACTCTTATAATAATGCTACGGGCTACGAATTTATCGTTGCCTTCCCACAAAATGAAACGGCATCATTTTCTGGCGGCGATCTGTTTATTTTCGTTTCGTCTGCAAATCCAACTGTGGTAGAACTTCAGAATGCCAGCACAAACAAGACTATAGCAAGAAAGACTATTACTAAACCGTACAGTGTTGTTCAATTTAGAACTCCTACGGAACTCAATATGGCTCGCGATGAAATACGTGTGCCTTATGAAACTCCGCAGGACAATAAAGCGTTCCGAATTGTGTCGAGTTCGAGCCCAATTTCGGTTTATTGCTTGAATACTAAATCAACTACATCAGATG
>Ga0208826_1000129_pt1 | contig 84170 bp, 66 predicted proteins | sample AD_UKC115_MetaG_FD_184451 | JGI IMG/M metagenome (GOLD analysis project Ga0208826, IMG submission 184451) | Active sludge microbial communities of municipal wastewater-treating anaerobic digesters from Hong Kong - AD_UKC115_MetaG (SPAdes)... | ecosystem: Engineered > Bioreactor > Anaerobic >... | reverse complement strand
CTACCAACTGAGCTACTCCCGCAACGAACTGCGCTCCTCAGCTTGCGATCCGCCGGCTGGCGGACTACCAGCTGAGCTAATCCCGCAAATATGAAAGTTTAAAGCCTGATAATTTGTCTTAATAATTACTGAAATTCTGCGCAAAGGTAATTTTTTATCGCATTTCATCAACCTATTTTTTCTTAATAGTTTACCATAAGCCCAAAATACCAATAAAATCAATCTTTCATTTTGGCTGAAATGTAATCCCTGTTTAGCTTGGCAATGGCAGTAATAGAGATTCCTTTGGGGCATTCTGCTTCACATGCACGAGTATTTGTGCAGCCGCCAAAGCCCAGCTCTTCCATTTTTGCAACCATTCGCTTTACCCTTTCAGGAGCCTCAATCCTACCCTGAGGAAACTGGGCTAAATGAGTAATCTTAGCAGCAACAAACAGCATGGCTGAAGCATTCTTACAGGCTGCAACACAAGCCCCGCATCCAATACATGAGGCGGTATCAAAAGCAGTATCTGCGTTCTTTTTGGGAACTAGTATGCTGTTTGCCTCTGGCGCAGCACCAGCGTTAACGGTTATATACCCGCCGGCCTGAATAATTTTGTCGAATGCTGACCTGTCAACCATCAGGTCTTTGATAACCGGAAAAGGTCCTGCACGCCAAGGTTCAAGGGTTATTGTTTCACCATCCTTGAATTTTCGCATACGCAACTCGCAAGTTGTGGTTTTTCTGTCACTCCCGTGGGGCCTTCCGTTAATATATATTCCGCAAGAACCACAAATGCCCTCCCTACAGTCAAAATCGAATGCAACAGGGCTTTTACCCTCTATAATTAAGCGGCTATTCAAGTAGTCTAACATCTCCAAAAATGACATTTCAGGAGAAACACCGTCAAGCAGGTACGTTTCAAAACCTCCCTTGCTTTGGGCATTTTTTTGCCTCCATATTTTAAGTTTGATATTCATTTGTCTTAATAGTTAAAACAACGTAAATATTTACTACTTATAGCTTCGTTCCTGAAGTTTAACGTACTCGAATTTCAACTCCTCCTTGTGGAGAATTGGCTCTTTACTGTCGCCCGCGAACTCCCAAGCAGCAACATACGAAAAATGCTCATCATCGCGCAAGGCCTCGCCCGTTTCGGTTTGACTTTCCTCCCTGAAGTGTGCACCACAACTTTCCCTACGGTTAAGCGCATCGTAAACTAGCAGTTTTGACAACTCCAGAAAATCGGCCACCCTACATGCCTTTTCAAGTTCGTGGTTGACCTCATTGGAAGAATCAGGTAGTTTAAGGTTATGCCAAAATTCATCTTTTAGCTCATCAATTAATGCTAAGGCTTTTTTTAAACCCTCCTCATTACGAACCATTCCACAGTAGTCCCACATAATCTTACCCAGGCGCTTATGGAACGAAGTGGATGTTTCGGTTCCATTTATACCAAGCAGCTTGTTAATGCGTTCACGAACAGTATTTTCCGCCTCGTCGAACTCAGGAATGTTAATTGAAATTTTGGGAGTACGAATTTCATCGGCAAGGTAGTCGGAAATGGTATAAGGAAGAATAAAGTACCCGTCGCCAGAGGTCTGCATCAAGGAACTTGCACCGAGGCGGTTTGCTCCGTGATCGGAAAAGTTGGATTCGCCAATGGCGAACAAGCCGGGCACGGTTGTCATCAGGTTATAATCAACCCAAAGCCCCCCCATGGTGTAGTGGCCTGCCGGGTAAATTCGCATGGGAACAGAGTATGGCGACTCTCCTGAAATTTTTTCATACATTTCGAAGAGGTTACCATAGTTATCCTCGATGTAATTCTTCCCTTTCCTGCTAATGGCATCACGAAAATCAAGGTAAACAGACAAACCGGTAGGACCAACACCATACCCCGCATCGCAGCGCTCCTTTGCGGCACGCGAAGCTACATCCCTAGGAACCAGATTGCCAAAAGCCGGATACCGACGTTCCAGGTAGTAATCCCTATCTTCCTCAGGAATATCGTTAGGTTTGCGGGTGTCGCCTTTTTGCTTCGGAACCCAAACTCTACCATCGTTGCGGAGCGATTCCGACATTAACGTTAGCTTGCACTGGTAGTCGTTCAGCACAGGAATGCTGGTTGGATGAATTTGAACAAAACTGGGGTTAGCAAAATACGCACCCTTTTTGTAAGCTTTCCAAGCGGCAGAACCATTTGAATTTAGCGCTAATGTTGATAGGTAGTAGATTGTGCCATATCCACCGGTGGCCAAAACAACGGCATGAGCGGAATGGCGCTCAATTTCGCCGGTGATAAGATTGCGAACAACAATACCTCGCGCCTTGCCATCAACTAAAACCAAATCCATCATCTCGCGGCGAGGATACATTGTAACTGTGCCCATGCTAATCTGCCGCGATAGGTCAGAGTAAGCGCCAATCAAACATTGTTGACCACTTTGCCCTTTGGCGTAGAATGTTCTTGATACCTGGACGCCCCCAAATGAACGATTATCTATATGTCCACCATAGTCCCTTGCAAACGGAACTCCCAGCGCAGTATAATGGTCAATTACCAGGTTACTAACCTCTGCGGCACGGTAAACATTGGCCTCGCGGGCACGGAAATCGCCTCCCTTAATCATATCGTAGAAAAGACGATAAACGCTATCGTTATCGTTCTTGTAATTCTTTGCAGCATTTATACCACCCTGAGCAGCCACGGAATGTGCTCTACGTGGGCTATCCTGATAGCAGAAAACTTTAACGTTGTAGCCCAACTCGCCCAGAGTTGAGGCTGCCGACGAGCCAGCCAACCCAGTTCCAACAACGATAATATCAATCTTCTTACGGTTTGCGGGGTTCACAAGGCGTAACTTCGCCTTATGACTTGTCCATTTATCGGCCAGTGGACCTTCAGGTATTTTTGCATCGAGCTTAGTCATATATAGTATATGTTAGCTGTGATTACTTGAAAATTAAGAAGTAGAGAGGAATTACGCTAAAACCTATACCGATTATAACCGCATAGATATAGGCAATCACCTCTAACCGCTTAAGCCATTTAGTTCCATTCCAGCCTACGGTTTGGAAAGCAGCCCAAAAACCGTGGCTAAGGTGCAACCCTAGGAGTACTGCTGCCGCTAAGTAAAGCAAGTCGTACCACCAGTATTTTATAAAAAGATCGGCCACAAGGGAGTAAGCATCATCCATTACCAGACCGTTATAGGTAATTGTGGGCATTTCGCCATATCGCATCTTCCAGAAAAAGTTGGAAAGGTGAATAACCAAGAATAATAAAATCAACCCACCCAAAATGTACATATTTTTTGATGGCCATGTGGAAACTCCATTCCTTGAAGTTTGGGTATAACCAACCGGACGGGTGCCCCTGTTCTTTAATGTTATGTAAGTAGCAAAGAAGATGTGGAGAATAAAACCTGCGGCCAGAATTGGCTCGATAATTTTGACTAAAGGGTTGGTGCCCATAAAGTGGGCAGCATGGTTAAATGTTTCTCCGTCTCCTACAAGTAGCGTCAGGTTTACGGAGAGGTGAACAAGCAGGAATATCATCAGGAAAATCCCTGTAATACTCATTATCAACTTTTTCCCAATGGACGAGCTGAAAATTCCCATCATGGCATTAAAGTTTAATTTTGGTGAACAAGTTAGAAAAAGTTCTTAAATAATAAAATACATGGCCGTACGCAAAAGCTTATAAATTTGAAATTTCAGATATCACCGATTTGGCCTACATAGATCATAGGCTAAAGGAGTTATCTGGGAAGGTGATGCGTATGAGCCCAGAGGTGTTTACCCGAAGGGGTATATCCAAATGGGATGTACTTGAGCAGATAGGGTCAACACGGGATACGATAAAATCACTTGTTGTTAGCTATGGTGATGGGCACTCAACAAGTTACTTCAGAAGGGCTGGGGCTAAAGAGGCCGAGTATTTGGCTCACGCTTTCGAGAATGCTTTTGTAGGTAACAGGGTTTTACAAAAGTATATGCCAGAAATATATGAAGAGATGATTGTCTACATAAAAACTCTCAAGTAGCTACTTTAAGTATAAAAGGCCATCGAGGATACTACCCAGTAGTTCCATTTTGGAGGTATCAATATTATCAAACTCAGGATAAACGGCTACAAGTTCACGCTTATCTCTCACTAATTCCTCAAGAATGCGTACTGCCTCGCTCCAATCGCCCAATGCAAGCGGAAGCATTTCTACAAGGCTAGATAACTCTTTATCGGGGTGGTCCTGAGTAAAGTAGGTGAATAGATCCTCCCCTTTTAGTAACCTATAATCAATGGTAGTCATAGTATTAGTTTAAGTTAGTTATACGAAAATAAATCAAATATGTTGCTATATTGGCAGCGGCATCTTCCCCAGCACTCTACTACTCACGTGCGTGTACACCTCCGTGGTGCGGCTACTGGAGTGCCCAGCAATCTTCTGAATGATCCTCAGGTCGGTTCCAGCCTCAAGGAGCGATGTGAAGCACGAGTGCCTTAGGCTGTGGAAATGGTACTTGGTTCCAAGGTACTGCTTAACGAGCTGGTTGCAGCTGGTGGCCGAGTACTGATCCGAGAACTGCCCATTGAACAGGTAACGTTTGGGCCTGTATGCCTTGTAGTACTGCCTAAGCGTGTTGAGCAGGTTGGACGACAATGGCACTACCCTATCCTTTCGCCCCTTGGCCTGCCGAATGGTGATGAGCATTCTTTCGGAGTCGATGTCCTGAATCATAAGGTTAATCACCTCACTAACCCTAAGTCCAACCGAAAAGGCAAGCATCAGTATAGCCTTATGCTTTAGGTTGGTTATTGCGCTAATGCGATCTACTAGGTAGGCTGAATCGATTACCTGAGGTAGCTTCTTCTCCCTCCTTGGGCGGGTGAAATCCACCTTGTCGTACTTGCGGTTGAGTACCTTTTCGTAAAGAAACTTGATAGCGTTGATGATTTGGTTCTGCTGCGAAATGGACGTGAATGGAAACCCATCGAGGTAACCCTGAAAATCGGCCGAGGTGATAATAAAAACCATACCCTTCCCAATGGCCAGCGCTATAGTTTTTTGGCTGCTTCCTTGTTGCATCACGGCCTAAATGGTGTACCTTTGCGCTACGGTTAAGTGCTTCATCTTTGTAACTTTTTGAGAGAAGGGGGCAAAGTAAGGCATTTACTCCGTCAGGGCAAGGGGGAAAAAATGCTTTTTTCTCCTTTGTTTCTTAAAAAAGTTTGTTTTTTTACTTCCCTGACTCCCTTAAAAAGTTGCATTAATTAATTACTTTAATTTAGGTAAGAATAATTATGTAACCTTTTTAATTCTAGAAAAAATGAATAAAATAAAAGAGATGTTCTGTTTAATAAGCCTTTCTTTGTTTGTAAGTAATGTAACAGGCCAAGGGCTGTACCAAAAATCTTGGTTGATAGATGTTAGTATAGGAACCCCGTTGCTTGAGAAAGGTGGAACTATGCCTATACAAGCAAGAATATCGGGTGGATATGAAATACAGTTTACTGAGTCTGGAATTTTGGGACTTGCAATTCGCGGAGGATATGCTTCAACAAGAGGCCATAGAAGTCTTACAGATGAAACTGGTGTTGTTTATGATGGAGGCGAATCGCTATATAGCTACACTGGAAATAGTTTGTTTGTTGGTGTATCGCCTATGATAATTTTTGAGCAATACGATAGCAATTTCGACAGGTTATTTATTGAATTGGAATTAGGATTGGCTAGCCATAATGTTGATATGAAATTTTATGAACCCACCAAAACTAGCACTTCAAATTGGGTCCACTTTAATGGTTATTTTGCGCTTAAGGCAGGTTTTAGACTTGCCTGGAAGAAGGAGGAGGGCTATTTTAGGGCAATGTCAATTTGGGGTTCTTTACACAATCAAAGTCCAATAAATGCAATAGAGAAATCGATTCCAAAGAATTGGCCTTATGAATTTATAGAGGATTTGAAATCGCAATGGCAAATTGGTATTTCTGTTTATATTTAACAAATAGTTCGTTATATTTTAAAACGCCGCTAATATTTAGATTAGTGGCGTTTTTTTGACATTGAGTTCAAAAATTAAACCCATTAGATCTTGTTGCAATTTGTTTTTTAATTGGTTTGTATTAGTTTTATCTGGAATCAATTTGCTATATTGAACGCTGTCAGGGTTTAGAACCCTGGCAGCGTTAGGATAAATAAGTTTAGACTTTGTATAAAATCATTTTCTGAATTATGGAAGACTACGTTGAGTTACCAATTTGCACCATTCGCTACAGGTTAAGCGGACAAGGCCCGGCGGTTATTCTTGTCCACGGCTATCTGGAAAACCTTGAGATTTGGGAAGATATTGTTCCCGATTTGGAGAAAAACTATACCGTTCTACGGGTCGATTTGCCCGGTCACGGAAAGTCGGCTTGTAATCATCAAACCATTAGTATGGATCTTATGGCCGATAGTATTAGCGCTGTTATGACCACCCTCGACATTAAAAAAGCCTTTATGGTTGGACACTCAATGGGTGGTTATACCACGCTTGCCTTTGCAGAACGATACCCTAACTGGTTAAACGGCTTTTGCTTGCTTCACTCATCGGCTAACGCAGACTCGTCGGAAAAGCGTCAGAGCAGGATGAATGACATTGAAACCGTTAAAAATGGTGGAAAGCGCGACCTTGTTTACCTAAGTATTCCTCGCCTTTTCGCCAACCAGAATTTAGAGAAAATGGACGACATTGTTGATAAATTCATCAAAATAGGACTAAGTACACCTGACCAGGGAATAATCGGGGCGCTGAACGGAATGGCAAAACGCCCCGATAGGAATTATGTTATTGAGAATGCAAACATTCCAGTTTTCTTCATCTTTGGAAAACACGACAACCTGATTTCTATGGAGGTTGCAGAGGCCTTAATGGAAAGGCACAAGAAAGCCCGAACCGTTATTCTAAACAACTCGGGCCATATGGGTTTTGTAGAGGAGAAGGATCAAACAACCGCTGCCATTACATCGTTTCTTACCCAGGTTTATAGCTGAGCCTGATTAAGCACACGTGAATTAACACTCCTATGAAGAGCTGAGGTTGTAGGTTGACTAACGCTTTGCTCCATTAGCCCAATTGCTTTTAGCAATGTTTCGTCTATATTCCTAATGTATGGATAAAATCCTTCATTATCAATAATATTTCGGGCGATAGTTGCTTTTACTTGTGCATCCAGAATCTTTTTTGAAACTGATATTTCCTTTTCGTTTCTGGGCACACCGTTTTGCTCGGCAAACTTTATAAAGTCGGAGAGCAGGTCAAATTTATTCAGGAACCTATCAACCGAGGGAAAGTCCTTTAAACCTCGAGTTTCTTTCCGATGCTGATCGGTGAAGTTGAAGGCAAACCGGTAAATGAGATTTCTTCGGGATACTTGCTGCAGGTAGGGGGTAATTCCGTTGGTATCGAGTGGGACAAAAATATCGGGCATAATGCCTCCTCCTCCATAAACAGTCCTTCCGCCTACTGTGTAGTATTTTAGCGAGTCGGCGAACTGTATGCTATCTGCAACCTCAAATTCTCCATGCAGGTATCGGCTTGTGATATCGTTGAAGTAGTTATCGTCGCCAGGTGTGTAGGGTTTTTGAATGCATCTACCCGATGGGGTGTAGTAGCGGGCAATGGTGAGCCTTAGGGCAGATCCATCGGAAAAAAATATCTGCTCCTGAACGAGGCCTTTCCCAAATGAACGCCTTCCAACTATCTGTCCCCTGTCGTTATCCTGTATCGCTCCGGCAAAAATTTCACTTGCCGAAGCGGAAAATTCGTCAATTAAAACCTGTAAAGGAATATCCTGGTACTTTCCTGTTCCAGTAGAGTAAACATCCTGACGGGTTCGGCTTTTACCCTGTGTGTAAACAATCAGCTGATTTGGCTTTAGGAACTCGTTGGCAATTTTGGTGGCAGCATCCATGTACCCTCCACCATTGCTTCGCAAATCAAGTATAAGTTTTTTCATTCCCTGGCTTTCGAGCTTAGCCATTGCATCTAGAAATTCCTTATAGGTTGTTTTGGCAAAGGTTGTAATTTTAATATACCCTATCTCGGGTGTTACCATATAGGCAATGTCCACGCTACTTATTGGAATTTTATCCCTTGTTATCTCGAAATCAATAAGCTCGTCAACGTCTTTTCTTTTGATTTCAACCTTAACCTTTGTCCCGGTAGGGCCTTTCAAGAGAATGGGGATGCTGTCCATCGGAAATTTTACTCCCGCAATCAGCTTTCCGTTGACCTTTACAATCCTGTCACCGGCCAAAATTCCGAGCCTTTCCGAGGGACCTCCCTTTATGGTATTAACAACTACTGCTGTGTCATTCGACATGTTGAATTGAATTCCAATTCCGTCAAAGCCCCCTTCGAGAGGTTCGCTTACAGATTGCAGCTCCGAAGCTGGTATGTAAATGGAGTGTGGGTCTAGGTTTTTAAGTATAGCAGGTATAGTGTTTTCGACCAGGGTAGATACAGAAATTGAATCTACATACTCCTCTTCTATGTAGCTTATCACGCTGCTCAGCTTATCAGTTCGGTTATAAACCAGCGTTCCGGGCTTTTGGCTTTTCCCATTAAATCGTTGACCAATAAGTATTCCTGCCGCCAGCACTAGGGCTATGACTATAGGATAGTAAATATCCTTTTTGCTATTTTGGTATGCCATTCTATTCAAGTAATTTATTCTGAAGTTATTGGTATTAAAACCATCAGGTTGTACTCTTTTAGAAATATAACTTTAAAAAGCCTAAAGTTCCTCTATGTCGAGTTTTACCACATCAATTCCTGCTCTACTCAAAAGCGAAAGGCCATCGGGATTGTGGTATTCGTCGCAGAAAACTACCCGTTTTATGCCCGCCTGAATGATTAGCTTGGCGCATTCCATGCACGGCGACGAGGTTACGTAAAGGGTTGCTCCTTCTGAGCTATTTCCTGATTTAGCCACCTTGGTAATTGCATTTGCCTCGGCATGAAGAACATAAGGCTTAGTAAGACCATTCTCATCCTCACAGATGTTTTCAAAACCTGAGGGTGTTCCATTGTACCCATCAGATATTATCATTCTATTTTTGACAATAAGCGCTCCCACCTGCCTACGCTTACAGTAAGAGTTTTTTGCCCAAATTTTAGCCATTTCCAGATAACGTCTGTCAAACTGAAGCTGTTTGGGGTCATTAAAACTGGTCGTCTTATTCATGAAGGGCTAACGTTTGCAGCGTTTTTGCTACTATAGATTTGAATTATAGCTGTACCGAAAACGGAGAAAATAAAGCAACTTTTAAGTAAAACTGGTGGTTGGATAAGTACCCGGGGCCGGGATCGAACCGGCATGGTATTGCTACCACTGGTGTTTGAGACCAGCGCGTCTACCAATTCCGCCACCCGGGCAATACCGTTTCAAAGAATTTGAGGCTTCAAAGATATAAAGTTTATTTCACAGCACAATAACAGGGCTTATTCTGTAGCCATTCTTCATTTAAAGTAATTGATTCACTGTTGCTGACCTTTAAATTATGTGATGGATTATAAACCAACTGGTTGAATTGTTTAACATTTGCCTGCAGAACTAAAGAGCCTCGCTGATTGGTTTAAACCCCTCGCCAAGAATCTCGTTGGCATCAATAACTGTAATAAAAGCCTTAGGATCTATTTCACGAATGTAATCCTTAAGCATAAAAACCTCTCTGCGGGAAACGTTCGTGAAAATCAACTTTTTTTCCTCACCGCTATACATTCCCTTAACGCTAATAAGCGTTCCGCCTCTTTCGAGATCGTTGATGATTTTTGACCTCACCTCCTCGTAACGGTCGCTAATGATAAACAGGGCTTTATCGTAGCTGGCTCCCTCTATGGTCATATCTATCACCTTCCCCGTTATGTAGATCACCACCCATGAGTAGAGAGGGATTTTCCAATCCTTAAATGCTACAAGCGCTATTAGAACGATGGTAGAGTCAACATAAATCATCAGCTGTCCTAATGGTAACCTGGTGTACTTTGCAATTATCATAGCAATAATGTCGGAACCGCCACTGGTTGCCTTTGATTTAAAAATCAGCCCAAGCCCGAAGCCAATTAGAACCCCTCCAAAAATTGACGAAAGTAGCATATCGTCCACAAGAGGATGGTAGCCATAAATCATGTGAAGGGTATCTATAAAAACCGACGACAAAATAAAGCCCACCACCGTTTTAACACCAAAACGTGGCCCAAGAATTTTAATTCCTAAAATGGTAAGCGGAATGTTGAGTAGCAGGCCTACCGTCCCAATCGGAAATCCTTCGGGCGCCCAGGAAAACACGCCCTGGGTAAGGTAGTGTACAATTATTCCGATTCCGTAAACACCTCCAGGTGCAATTCTATGGGGATCGATAAATAGCACGAACCCAGCAGCTAACACAAATGCACCAATTGTTATTAGGGTGTAGGCTTTAAACCAAGCCTTACTAAACAACTTTTCTTTCGTAACGTACGACATACAATATTTATTTTGCTGCAAAGGTAAGTAAAAAACACCATGCAAGTGGCTGTGGCATTAAAACTTGCCCGCTTAAGTAAAAATTAAAATATTTTTATTCGGGTTATTTTCTGGTTGTTGTGATTTATGATTAAATATTTACTACAGTGTTTGAAAAGCTTATCTCCAATATTTACATTTAAAGAACGGGTAATAAAGGTGTTGGGTTAATCGCTGGTTGAGCCACTTAGTGCGCTATCCATCCATTCAGAAATTTTAATTTTTTTGTGGTAACCCTCGAACCGTAATCCCTCCGTTAGTTCGATTATATGAGCATCCCGTCTGAAAGCGTTTTCACAAAATATTAGCACTTTTAAACAATACCAACCATGGTGGTGATGGGTAAACTAATCAGAAAGACAACGGAGTGCTATAAATCATAATTACATTATAATATGCTCATAACCTGTAATATTAACATTTTTATATGATGTTTGAGTTCAGATAATCAATATTTTTCTTCTCATTTATATTAATTAAAGTTATATATCTCTTTATCATTCAACAGTATAAAATTAAATTTAACGATAAACCCATTCAGCTGTCAACTTTAGGCTAAATCATGGATTTTTCAAATTCTTCCATATCTATCAACCACTGAATTTACCTTACTAATAATCATTTCGGGGGTGATTCGGTTTAAACATGCGTAGTCCTTACGGAAACAAGGCTTGTTCCCATACACCGAGCAAGGGCGACAGGACAACTCAACTTCTACGGTGTTATCGGCGTTCTGCTTCCACCCGTAAAATCCCGCAAAACGATGGGTGGCGCCCCAAATGCTCACAACCGGAGTGTTAACAAGCGAAGCAAGGTGCATATTGGCAGAGTCCATGGATATAAGCACGTCCAAATTAGAAATAATTTTAAGCTCGTTTAAAATACTGTATTTACCGGCAACTGAAAATGTATTTGTGTATTTTTTTGCCCACTCCTCCAGCAACTCCTTTTCAAAATTTCTACCACCAATAAGCACTATCTTATAACTCTTATTTGCTGCCAATCTCGACACAACGGCTTCCATCAGGTTGAGCGGATATATCTTCCCTTTATGCTTTGCAAAAGGAGCTACACCTATCCAGGTGCCACTTTTATACCCCAGGTATGCACTAATATCATCAGGCAACCGGGCCTCGTCAAATAAGTAATCGAAATCGCTACTAACGACCAGGTTCAAGTGACGAAAAACATCTGCATAGCGTTCGGTAGTAGGCTTCAACTCTACCAATTTTTTATTCTTTACGCTACATAGTTGTTTTTTCTCCTTTCTTCCCTTGTCTATTACCTCATAGCGTATTCCACCAATCCTAAACAAAACGCCAATAACCCGGCTTCTAATTACATTGTGCAAATCGGCTACAGCATCAAACCTATCAAGATTTTTAAGCTCCCTGAAAAGTTTAAAAATCCCCCAAAAACCCTTATGGCGATTCTTGGTGTCGGCTTCATAAAATTGAATTCCAGGAATTTGGCTAACTATGTCGCGAGCAAAGCTCTGCGATACAAAAGTAACGCGAACGTCAGGGTTGTGCTTTACTACCGACCAGAGAACAGGAACGGTCATGGCAACATCACCAATGGCGCTGAGGCGGATTACCAAAAGTTTCTTCGGTTTGTTCTCCTTAAGGGTTGGTTTCATTCTTGCCATAAAGAATGGGGTTCAGAGAGGGATCGTTATACATTTTCATTTGCCTGTATACCTTCATATACTTTCTGCCATTGGCAATGTCGTCCAACAACTGATCTATTGCCATGGAGAGATCTTTTCGTTGCTCCAGTAAAATAGTTAATTTTTGTCGGCAAGTAGCCACATGATCAGCTGAAGCATTGGTTCTGCTAACCTCCTGTTCCATGTGGTAAATTTTTAGGGCTAGAATGGAGAGCCTGTCAACTGCCCATGCCGGGCTTTCGGTATTGATTGTAGCCCCATTTTGGGGGCGAACATCCTTAAAGTATTCTAAAAAGTAGCTGTCAATTTGCTCAACCAAATCGGTTCTATCTTGATTTGACTTGTCGATTCTTCGTTTTAGCAGAAGCGCTTTTTCGGGATTGATGTTCGGGTCGCGAATCAAATCTTCCAGGTGCCACTGAACTGCATCAATCCAATTCTTAATGAAGAGGGAGTGCTCGATGGTGTTACTTTTATAAGGAACGTTTGGGTTAGCATCCACATTATCCATAGTGTGGTAGTATTTTGTGCATTCATCAAAAATGTTATTGCACAACTCGCTAAAATTCTTAACCATAGTTAATTTATATTAAGTTACTTAATGATATATTTAAATAAATTCAATGATTAACAATTCAAAAAGATCTTTTGTGGTTATTACAATCAACTATTTAAGCAATGTGCCCAAATCCTTGTAAAAATCTTTAAACCATCATCTCAAATAAAAAATTCAACTTGAGCATTTATAATTTTGTTTATCAATCATGTATTGATGTTTCTGAAAATATCACTTAAAACATTCTACCCATTCCTAAGTTAACGCTTGGGTGGTATAAGCTGCAATCAAGGCTTAGAATAAATAATCCTGTAAAGCTTATCGGAGCGACGAACCTTTGATGGGACAGGAATAGAGCACGGAAGTCCCTTTGGAGCAAAGCTGGCCTGCTGGTTATCAACACGTATTTCGGATACCAGTGTTTCAATAACGCCGGTAGTAGGCCCTATTATTAAAACCTTATCATTAAGGTATAGCTCCGTTGCCTCAACGTTTAGCTCGGCAACTCCCATGTCGGAAAAGTAGTTGCTAATTTTTCCCACATACTGTTTGCGCTCCGTTGCGATATTTCCATAGGAATTGCTCCACTCCCCCAACCTGCGCCCAAGGTAGTAACCATCCCAAAAGCCCCTATTGAATACCGATGTAAGCCGTTTAGTCCAACCTTCAACCTTGTCGGGTGTATATTGGCCTGAAACAATTGCTTCAACTGCCTCAGCGTAGCAGGATGTTACGGTTTTTACATACTCGGGACCCCTAGCCCGTCCTTCAATTTTAAGCACCCTAATGCCCGCATCAAGAATTTGATCGAGAAAGGAAATAGTGCAGAGGTCTTTAGGTGACATGATGTATTCGTTGTCTATTTCGAGCTGCGAGCCGGTTTCGTTATCGGTTACCGTATAGCTTCTCCTGCAAATTTGCAGGCATTCGCCTCGATTGGCAGAATAATTCTTTTGGTGGAGGCTAAGGTAGCACTTCCCGGAGATGGCCATACAAAGTGCTCCATGAACAAAAAGTTCAAGCCTAACCTTGTTCCCCGAGGGACCATTAATGTTATGCTTATGAATTCCTTCCGAAATTAATTTGACCTGCTGAAGGTTGAGCTCCCTGGCAAGCACAACCACATCGGCCCACTGCGAGTAAAACCTTAACGAGTGGGTATTGCTTATATTTAGCTGCGTTGAAAGATGAACTTCGACTCCTACCTGACGGGCATACTCCATTGCGGCCTGGTCTGAAACAATTACCGCGGAAACCCTGGCCTTTTTGGCAGTGTCAATTAACCTATGCATGTCGTCTATGTCCTCATCATAAAGCACGGTATTTACGGTCAGGTAGGTTTTAACATTGCTTGCTGAGCAAATGCGAACAATTTCGTAAAGGTCGTCTTCAAGAAAGTTGACGCTGGATTTAGCCCGCATATTTAATTTACCGACTCCGAAGTAAACAGCATCGGCACCCCCTTGAATTGCAGCCATCAGCGATTCAAAGTTTCCCGCAGGAGCCATAACTTCTATATCCGAACGTCTCATCATTAAGCCCTTGTTTCTGCAAAAGTAGGTATTTTAACTGTTAATACCTTTAAGCTATTTGTATAGAAAGAAATTTAATGTTTAAACTTTTAGTTTAATTGCTGATTCTATGTGGCTATATATATGGACTTTATCGTTATTATTATCAAATTATATTGCTAAAAATATCAAAATTCGAATGGTTGGTTTACCATAGCTGTGCCATAAATGCTACTTTTGTCAACCCTAAAAATTTAAGTTTGTAAAATATACCATGATGAAGCCAACGCTAATTATCCTGGCTGCCGGAATGGGCAGCCGATATGGTGGTTTAAAGCAGGTTGATGGTCTGGGGCCATACGGCGAAACAATAATTGATTACTCGGTTTACGATGCCATTCGGGCTGGTTTTGGAAAAGTTATTTTTGTTATCCGCCGCAGTATCGAGGAAGATTTTATGAAAATTTTTGGAAACAGGTTTAGCCGGGATGTTTATTTTGATATAGTCTTTCAGGAGCTTAACATGCTTCCCGATAACATTACCTGTCCTCCGGAAAGGGAAAAACCCTGGGGTACAGCTCATGCTGTTTGGGTAGCCCGTAAAATGGTTAACGAGCCTTTTGCCGTTATAAATGCTGATGATTTTTATGGTTACGATACATTTAAAACTCTGGCAAACGAGCTCTCAAGAAGCAATCTTAAAAACGGCCAATACTTTATGGTGGGATTCAGGCTCAACAATACACTCTCTGAACAAGGGTCTGTGTCTAGGGGCGCTTGTGAAGTTGACAACGCATCATTTCTTAAGAGTATTGTTGAGTTTACCAGGATTCAAAGGGTTGATGGGAAAATATTTAATATAGACGACTCGGGTAACCGCATTGAGCTAGACGGCAGCATGCTGGTATCGATGAATTTCTGGGGGTTTACTCAGGACTTTTTTACCCTTACAGAAACATTGCTTAAAGAGTTTTTAAACGGGATCCCCGATCACAAAAAATCGGAAATATATATACCAACAGTTGTCAACCGTGCCATTCAGGATGGATTGGCAACATGTAAGGTTCTTTCTACTTCTTCCGAATGGTTTGGGGTTACCTATCCTGGCGATAAAATTCATGTGGTTGATCAGCTCAGGAAGCTAACGCTTAATGGCGTATATCCGTCGCCCTTATGGTAAAAAGAGGTTTTCAGGAGCCTAGCCCAGGGATAAAGCAACCTTTGGCTAAATAAGCGCTTTCTTCAATTATATAAAAAAACTTGTTCTGTATGTTCTGAGACTTAAAAGTAGCTTACAGCACGACCATAAATATCTGAAAGAAGGTTGTTTGCCAGTCTGCTTGCTCCCAGCCTGAACAGGTCGGGGGATAGCCAAGACGAACCCAAAACCTGTTCAACGATGGTATAGTAAACCAGGGCTTCGGAAGAAGTTACAACGCCGCCTGCAGGCTTAATGCCAACTTTACGGTTTGTTTTTTCAAAGTACTCTTTAATTGCGGTACACATAACAAAAACGGCCTCGGGTGTAGCTGCGGGTTCAAGCTTTCCTGTAGATGTTTTTATGAAATCGGCTCCAGCCTCCATAGCTAAAAAAGAAGCCAGCTTTATTTCTTTCAGCGAAGGAAGGGCTCCCGTTTCCAGTATTACCTTAACATGAATATCGCCAGCAGTTTCCTTTATTTGTTTTACCTCGCTGAAAACGCTATACAGATCTCCCTGTAGAAAAGATCCCACCGGAATAACCACATCAATCTCGTCAGCCCCCTGGCCAATAGTCATCCTACATTCAGAAAGTTTAATCTCCAAAAAGGTTTGCGACGAAGGAAATCCTGCGGCAACGGAGGCAATCTTAACCCCTTTAGCTTTTAGGTTCTCCTTTACGGATGATACTAGTGTTGGATATACGCAAATTGCAGCCACGCTTGGCATTTCAGGAAAATCAACAGTGAAGCCGTTAACTTTTTCAGCAAATTGTTTCCCTCTTTCAGCAGTGTCTGTTGTGTTTAAGGTTGTTAGGTCAATCGAGCCAAAACAAGCCTTCAACTTATCGGTATCACCAAGCCGGGAAAGTGCGAGATCCTTAATTCGTGCCAAATGGCGCCCGACTTCTTCCCCATTAACCTCAAGGTTAAATTTATCTTCAACAAAAAAATCCATACTGTATAAAATATTAAAAGTTCGGTTATGCTACAAAGTTAAAATAACTTGGGGTTATTTTTGTGCCTCTGGGAGTCTCTTTGTGTTTTTTTTTCAATATTTTTCTCAAATGCTTCAGAAAGGGATACCCCTGTTTGATTGGCCAGGCAAATTAAAACAAAAAGAACATCCGCCATTTCGTCGGATAAGCCATCGGCGCTTTCGTTATCTTTAAAAGACTGCTCGCCAAATTTGCGGGCAATAATCCTTGCCAGCTCGCCGACTTCTTCCATCAGAAGCACGGTGTTTGTCAGCTCACTAAAGTACCTCACGCCGTGATCCCTAATCCAGGAGTCAACTTCCTTCTGTGCCTCTTCGAATGTCATTTTCAAAATTCTTTATTTTTAGAATCTATCACTATAGTTACAGGGCCACTGTTTACTAATGAAACCTCCATCATTTTTCCAAAAACCCCAGCAGCGATTTTAGAGCCCAGCTCGATCTCCAATAAATTTAAGAATCTGTTGTAAAACAATATGGCCAACGAAGATGGAGCGGCGCGCACATATGATGGTCGGCAACCCTTTTTAGTGCTGGCGTGAAGGGTAAACTGACTCACCACTAGTATTTCTCCGGATATATCCTTAATGCTAAGGTTCATGGTTTCAGTTTCATCATCAAATATTCGCAGCTTGCAAATTTTTGAGGCCATCCATTGTAAATCCTCTTCCGATTCCTCCACTTCAAAACCACAAAGGACCAATAAGCCCTTGTGTATGCAGCCAACTTCATGATTGTTTACTTCCACCTTAGCACTTTTAACACGCTGAATAACTACTCTCATGGTACTAATAGTTAAAAATTATTCCATTTGAAAATTTGTGAATCTACGTACAAAAACTATGTATATCGTTTTGATTTTTTATATTTGATTCATTATATGCACCTTATCGTTTTATAATTTAATAATATATTTAACTAAGAATAAATACTTACCAAAAAATGGTAAACCAAAGGTAGTGAGATGATGCTAAAGATGGTAGAGATAAATAAGTTCCCTGTTGCTAGTACATGGCTTCCGCCGTAACGTCTAGACATTACTACAACAATCGTCTGGCAAGGCATAGCTGCCTGCATAACCAAAACGACAAATGCCTCTATTGATAGGTTTAAATTAAACGACCTTCTGAGAAAAGAGTATATAAAACCTAGTAGTAAAGGGACAATTATTAACTTGTTGATTGTAAGAACATAAATACTTGTAGTTTTAAAAGTTGATTTCAAGTTCATGCCGGCCAGCAGCGCTCCAATATAAACCATGGAGAGCGGGCTGGTACATTTGCCAAGACTCGAAATTGGCTCTAGGATAAAAGCAGGTAGTTTAACCTTTAACACCATGAGCAGGATGCCGAGCAGCAGGGCAATTGTGTTTATATTAAAAAAATTACCCAATTTGGATTTTTGAACTCCCGCACTTAGCTTATAGGTTCCATAGGTATAGGTAATAAAATTGGAAGCCAGCTGGTAAACGGAAGCATAAAAAACTCCTACCCCGTTAGGAAAGAGGGCATCAAATAAAGGAAAACCCAGAAAAACAATATTTCCAAACATGGTATGAAGAACATGCACGGTTGAGTCAGATGGAGATAACTTTTGTGCTCTGGCAGACAACGTTCCTGCCATATACAGAACACCAATATTTACAAAAGTCAGAACAAATAGCCATAAACCGTTTACAAGAAGTCGGGGGTTGCTTTCGAGTTTGAGAAAGGTGGAAACAATCAATAAGGGAAGAGTAACATCAATAATTAATCGTGATAGGAAATCTTTCCCCTCGTCATTAATAATTTTCCTCCACGAGGCAATTGCTCCAATTACAGCTAAAACTATAAAGGCAAGGAGTTGATTAATTATAATATGGGATTCCATTCCATAATTTTCTGGTTAGGCAAAAGTATTTAAAAAGTGGGATTCTCTCGTTTGGAATTATTGGGAAATTAGGGAAGGGTCATCCATGTTGAATATTCTATAAAGCGTTAGGTTGATGACAAGACAGGAAACACTCCTGCAAGTCAACTTGCACAAACCCGCAGGAACATCCGGTTTTTAACGCAAGTTTGTAGAAGCTAAAATGGCTGTTCAATTTTCTTAACCTCGATGTTTAAAGCATTCGAACAAATGTATTTGTAACCAAAAACCAATTTTTGTACAGAAAAAATACTACAAATTTTCTGGTGTATTTTCATCCTCTTCCTGTTCCCAGCTCCAGACTTTTCTGGGTGGTCCCTGATTTCGAAATAATATTGCAGCAATTAGACCGCTAATACCGCCAAAAAGATGATACTCCCACGAAATTGCTGGATAAACCGGAAGAATTCCCCATATTAACCCACCATAAAAAAACACCACAATCAACGAAATTGCCATAAGTCTTTGATCATGCCTTACCACACCACTAAAGAAAAGAAACGAGGCCAATCCATAAATGAGACCGCTAGCCCCAATGTGGTAGCTGTCCCTGGCTCCAACCCAAACCATTAGCCCACTTGAAATCCAAATAAACAATATTACCTTATATGATAGGTCTCTATAAAAATATAGTAATCCAATAAGTAAGAATAAAAGCGATAACGAATTACTTATCAGATGGTTGAAATCTGAATGGATTAATGGTGAAAAAATTATTCCAGGCAGTCCGTTTATTTGTCTAGGAAAAACACCCAGCCTATAGAGTGAAATACCCTCAACTATTTCAAAGATTTTAATGCACCAAAGCGCTACAATGAAAATAAGCGATACAAAAAGGCTGATGCAAAAACGTTTGCGTTCGATGCTCCTGTTTTCGTTCATGTTGATGGTGTGGGTATTGGAAATTTTAAGTTGTAGGGATGTTGTATCGGGGATTTTCAACAGTCCGAAAATTTTCTTAAATAATATTTGGGCTCTATACCTGAAATCCCCAAACAAGCACATCGTCGAGTTGCGGGGTTCTATTCATCCACTGCAAAAATTTCTTTTCGATTATATCTACCTTAACATTACCCTTCATATTAGGACTATCCGCAACTATCTGCATGAATTGCTTTCGCGTGAATTTTTTACGTGATTCGCCACCAAGTTGGTCAAAAAAACCATCGGAGGATAAGTAAACCCAGTCCCCATGATTAAGCTGAATGTTTTGAAGTGAAAAGCCCGATGCTGAGTGGCTAAAGTTTGTGCCAAGGGTAATAGAGTCGGGTTTTACTTCTTCAACGGAATTCCCCTTTTGGATAAAAATAGGAATAAGCGCTCCAGAATAGCTCAGTAAAAGCGATTCGGTATCAAAAGTACAAACAGCTATGTCCATGCTGTTTTTCAGAACCTGCTCTCCTGTTGACTTATTTAATCTATTAATGAGAGTACGATTTATGAAAGTTAGTATTTTATCAGGAGAGTAAAGGTGTTGTTCGTTAATGGCTTGATTCAGAATGTTAATACCTATTGTGCTCATAAGAGCACCCGGGACGCCATGTCCAGTGCAGTCGGCTAGAGCCAGAAAAACCAGGTTATCCCTTCGGGTTAACCAGCAAAAATCTCCACTAACAATATCTTTAGGCTTGCTGTAAATAAACGCATCTAAGAAAATGGATAGCATATCGCTCAAGCTGGGTTGAATTGACTCATGTATTTTTTCTGCATACCTAATGCTATCTGTAATATTTTCGATGTAGCTCTCAATAATCTTATGCGCCTCTTCAAGATTTTTATTTTTTTGCTCGATAAAGGCCTGGTTGCTTTCTATTTTAATTTTTTGTTGTTCAATTTCTTCCTTTTGAATTTCAAGGAGCCGATTTTTATCCTCAATCTCCTTAATTTGATCGGATAGAACAATGTTTGATTTTACCTTTGTTCTCCATGCAAACAGAGAAACAATAACAACTAAAGAGCTTAGTACAAGTCCAATAATGAGAGCATTTTTCTGTGCGTTATTCTTTTCAAGTTCATTTTGCTTTAGTGCCTGTTCTTGCAGCAAGTAGCTAATTTCCTTTTCCTTTTTTTCGGTTTCGTAAATTGTCTGTATTGTTGAAAGATGTCGTGCATTTTTCTCGTTTAAAAGGCTGTCTTTGAACCGTGAAGCGTTCTTATAGCTAAGTAACGCCGATAAATAATCTGATTTTTGAACAAAGTAATCCGAGTATGCTTCATAGGCAGACTGGAGATGCCAAGGGCTTCCTATTTGTTGGGCTATGGTAATTGTGCTGTCCAGGTAGATTTTTGCCTTGTCAATTTTTTTTAGGGCCAGACAGGCTTTAGCCAGGTTTACATAGCTATCGGCAAGAAACTTTTTATCACCTAGCTTTCTATCTATGTCAAGAGCGTTTTGGAAAAGTCTGTACGCATTTTCGGGATTACCATTAAACATTTCTATTTTTCCAAGTGCATTATAGTTAATTGAGATTCCCTTTAGATTTTTTAACTTGAAATTGATATCCAACGACTTGGTGTAGTAGTACTTGGCATTTCTATAATCTCCCATAAACTCATAAACTTCACCTATATTGTTGAAGTTCATCGCTTGGCCAAGTAGGTTATTCTGGCTAATAGATAGGGCCAGCGCCCTGTTAAAATATGAAAGTGCCTGCTGGTAACGTCCATTAAGTGAAAAAATATTTCCTAAGCTATTACAGGCAACGGAAATATTGAATGTATCCTTACATCCCTCGGCAATATTAAGTGCCCTTAGATGGTATTCAGATGCTTGGGCATGGTTGTCGAGTCTTCGATAGACAACACCTATGTTGTTTAATGTTGTCGCCTGAAGAATACAATCACCCATCTTAACGGCCAAAGAGTCAGCAAGATTATGGTATTTGAGTGCTTCCGGATATTTTGACTGATTTCTATAAAACTTGCCCAGCTCGTTATAGGTGTTGGCTAAAAGAGTATTGTCTCCAGCTGTCTGGGCTATCTGTAATGCCTCGTATAGATAATTTTCGGCCTGTATGAAATTTCTGTCATGCTGATCGTAAAAAGATGATATGTTTAGTAAGATTTCGATCCTCGACCTATCATTTGACTCCTGGTACAGCTTTAGCAGCAGGGAATCGATATTTTGTGATATGCCTACCCTGAAGGCAAATAATAAACAGAGAGAAACTATCCGAAATTTCATAAATCTTAATTTTGCTTTCCTGGCAAATGCTTCACGTTGATATTCACCTAAAAGAAACAGGTAAATTTATATATTTTAATCGATCTACAAAGCACATAATAATTTCTTATAACCTTTTAACAGTTTCAGACGACCGAAAAATATACCACTACCTAAACTATTAATTTATCGGAATGTGCTTATTCGTTATCTTAAAGGTATTTATACTTAATTACTAGTCGTATAGAAAAAATATGGGTATTTACCAGCAAAAAAATAAATTTGTGGATTTTTAATGGGCGTGTAAACTGGTGCTAAAGCCTTTCCCTTTGCTTGCATCTCCCAACATCTATTTAACATTTAGGGATTTTGCCAAAATGTATAGGATTAGGAAGTATTTATAATATGCCGGTTGCTATTAGCGTGGTATGTCAAAATATTAGATTATAAAACATCTCGCTAGAGTCACCGTTCAATTATAAACAAATACATATTTTCTATACTAAAGCCATACCGCTATCAATATTGGGTAGCAGGCTTAACAATGGTCAAACTACCTGGCGTTACCTGCTGGCTGGGTGAAACCAAAATATGGATGTTCATTCCGCTCAACGCCTTTTAAAATAAGGTTAAGAGCGGAAGTGTTTGTAACCGGAAAACTGAAAACATAGCAAGAATGAAACCGCTGTTTAATTTTTTAGGCCGATTTGCTCGCAAAGGATTACTTTTTACCCTTTACTTTTTAAGTGGTATAATTTTAGCACTAATATTGCTTACAACTTATGTATTTATAAATCAGAGCAAATTGATTGATTTGTTATTAAAACAGTTTAATGAATATGAGTTAGTAAGCATATACTACAGTAGTATTAAGTTTGATACGTTTAAAAATTTTCCATTTGCAACCTTTTCTTTTTCAGACTTCATACTTACACTACCAGAAAATGGGAATAATGATACGCTCATGTCGGCGCAAAACTTGGATTTAAAAATTAATGCAGCAAGGCTACTGCTGGGGAATTTCGAAATTAATTCATGTAAAGCAGAAAATGGAAGGCTAAATCTAAAAACAAACCTACTAAAAAAGAACGATATAAATCCTGCTAACGGACAAGCAGCCCTTCTCCAAAACGAGTTCTTCATCAATAGGTTTACACTTTCGAACTTTAAAGCATTAATAGAGGATACACTTAGCAGGCAAAAATCATTAATCGGAATAGATAGGCTTACTCTTAACATAAGAGCAAAAAACATTTTAACGTTAAACCTTGATTGCCAGCTTAAGGAAATAAATTTAGGAAGTAAGTTTATGCTAAATGAACAAACACAGGTAAATGCAATAGCTAGCTATGATGGGAAAAGCGTCTTCCTGCGAAATGTAAAAATTAGCCTAAGTGGTAGCAGGTTAGAACTTCAGGGATTGTATCACCTGGAAAACAGCACCCTTGGCCTGGGTTTTAAACTGAACAGGACAAACATTAACCGGTTAATCCAAGTTGCCAATATAAAGGGATTGCCTGCCGACATAACGGGTAAGGTCGCAATGTCGGGCAAGTTGTCGTATAATGGAGGTAAAAAAAATTTAACCGGCCTATGGATAGACTACGGTGCTCAGAATGTAAGTATTATTGCTAAAGGTAAAATTATTGAGATTAAAGAAATTAACGGCTTAAGTTACTTTACCAACAACCTGCAAACACATTCCGGGCAAGTATCAAATGCAGTGGTTCGTTACGAGAATATCGAAGCTGCCTTTTCGGGGAGAACCTATGGAACAAATCGAATAATAATACTCGCCGAGGGGTTATTAAAGCTGGGAAAAAATGAACCTTCATTTACTAATAAACTAACTGGGCTTGAAGGCAACGGTACCTTTAAGGCTTTACTAGAGCTAAGAAAGGGTAACGGGCTACAAAGTAAACATTTTGGATTTTTGTTGCATGATGTAGCCAGCGAGATTAGCTTCAGCCTTGATTCGATTTCTGCATTCAAAAATTTGTCTAACATTTCGGGAAAAGCGACAATTCGCGATAAGGCAATTATTAGCGCTACGTGCTATTTGGATAGCTCAAAAATTGATTTTACATTGTGTCAGAATAATGCCATTTACTATTTAAATAATCCGTTAAATTTTTCTCCATCAATATATTTAAATTCTAGCTATTTAAACTTAGATAGCTTAATAAAATCAGTTTCTACCGTAAATAAAGGTGGTAAAAAAAGGGTTTATACGACAGTTGAAACAAGCATCAACACTAAAAAACTTATATATACCAACTATGCCTTTGAAAATGTAACGGGAGTAATGAATATAGTCGGGGATAGTATATATGTTAAAGGGCTAAATGCTAAGGGTTTCGAAGGGAAAATTGATGGTGATTTAATGGTCGTTGGTGATAAGTACTCTATAAACGCATCGATGGAGGGTATAGACATTACCGAACTTTTCAGACATTATAACAGCTGGAACCAAAAGTACATTACCCATAACAACATAGAAGGGCATCTCTCGGGGCATTGCAACTTTGATTTTGAGCTGGATAGTGCTAACAACATTAGGTGGGACAGGGCAAAAATGAATTCGGAGATTACTATAAACGATGGCAAATTGAGAGGCATGAATAACATAAAAAAGCTTTCAAAATGGCTTAAACTCGACCAGGTAAAATCGATAGATTTTACCACTATTCACAATAACATTTTGATTTCGAATGGCTGTATTTACATCCCCTCAATGGATTTAAATTCAAACGTTATGGGGTTAAACCTTTCGGGAAAGCACTTCCTGACAAACGATTATGAATACCATGCTCGTATTAACTTTTCCAGCTTACTGGCCCAGAGGTTCTTAAATTATTCAGCAGACTATAACCAGCCTAAAACTAGCAGCGGCGCAATAAACCTATACTTAACCCTAAAGGGTAATAGTAAGGGCTATGAGGTTTTTCTTGACAAAAAAAGCAGCTACGAAGCCATTAAAAACACAATTAATACAGAGGGTCAATCGTTAAAAGAAATCATAAGCAACGAATTTAAGCAAACCTTTGAAGATTCTTTAAAAAAGCAACACGCTATACAGCAACAACCAACACCTCAAAAATTTCAAGTTGAGTGGGATGAATATGATACAACTAAAACTAAATAGCCATAATGTTTATGAGTATTTCGGGTAATACCTTAAAAAATTTTGCGCTTATTATATTTGCCGGTTTTATCGTGATTTTTTCGCTACTGGTCAGCAATAAGCTTGTAAAAAATTTATCGGAAGAGGAGCATGCCAAAATAGATTTATGGGCCAAAGGCGTAAGGTTTCTCTCCACTACCCAGGATTCATGCCAAGATTTAACCTTTGTTTCAGAGGTTATACAAAATAATAGAACCTTGCCCGTTTTGCTTACAGACGAAAGCGGAAGAATAATTTCGCACCTGAACATTTCCGAGAGGCAAATAAAAGACTCAGTAGCGGTTTATAGGCTACTTAGAAAAATGACATCAGAGCATGAGCCCATTGAAATTATGCTATCCGATAGCACGAAAAACTATGTGTACTACCGGGATAGCACCACCCTCCGAAGGCTAGAATTTTTCCCCTACATCCAAATCGTCATAATTCTTCTCTTTTTTCTCATTTCATATTACGCCTATAGTCAATCGCGCAAAGCACACGAGAACAGCATTTGGTATGGGATGGCAAAGGAAACGGCCCATCAGCTTGGCACCCCTACCTCTTCGTTAATGGGCTGTTTAGCCCTTCTGGAAGAAAAAATACCAAATGACCCTATCATAATGGAACTTGAAAAAGATATTGTGCGTTTGGAAAAAATAGCTGGGCGATTCTCTAAAATTGGCTCAACTCCAATACTTCAGGAAGCAAACCTAATAGAGCTGCTTAATAGCACTATTGACTATCTGGGAGCGAGAGTATTAAAAAATGTAACTGTTATAAAAAAATATAATGTTCAGGAAAAATTGAACATCCGCATGAATGGCATTCTGATTGAATGGGTTATAGAGAATATTGTTAAGAATTCTGCAGATGCCATGATGGGAAAGGGTGAGATAACCTTTAAAGTTACGGACAATACCCAGGTTGTATTTATTGATATTTCGGATACAGGAAGGGGAATACAGAAGGGAAAATTTGAGGAAATATTTCGGGCAGGATTCACCACAAAAGATAGAGGCTGGGGACTAGGGTTAACCCTTTCTAAGCGTATTATTGAACAGCACCACGGGGGGAAAATTTTTGTCCTGAATTCAGAGCCTGGATTTGGAACTACATTTAGGATAGTTTTAAAAAAGCGGTAGATTAAGGAACGGGGTCATACCCATGACCGCCCCACGGATTACACCTTAAAATTCTCTTTATGGAAAGCCAGCTTCCTTTAAAAAGGCCATGCTTTTTTAGCGCTTCTACCGAATAAACCGAGCAGGTTGGAGTATAACGGCAGCTATTGGGGATGTGGGGTGAAATAAAAAGCTGGTAAAACTTAATTAACCCTAAAGGTAAAAGGATTAAAACATCACGGATTTTATTCTTGGTCATTTTATGAAATTCAACACAAAATAATTCTTAATAAACAACTATTAAAGCATTCGCCTTGAAAAATGTTTAATCCTTTATGGATTTTAACTTTTCTATGTCGTTTTCGATTTCATTCATCAATTTTTCAATGCTAACCTTTATTCTATCGTAGGGCTTAATATCGCCTGAAACGAAAGAAATAGCTATTAAGATAATTTTGTTTGAAGGACAAGAACCTTTTAATGAATGTATTGCCACCCGAAATGATTCCTTTATTCTTCGTTTTATAAGATTCCTGCTGCTTGATTTTTTGACATGCCTCTTGGGTACAACAACCATTACTTTAAACCAAGTGTCTTCTTCAACATTCCGATCGTATAGCAGAACCTTTGCCCTGATGGGGTAAATAAAATACCCATAACCATGGCTAAAAAGAAGGTCAACCTGGTGCTGTAGCGTTAAGCGATTGTTCTTTCGCAAGAAATATTTCATACAAATTAAGTAGGAAGTGCCTTAACTACTTAGATTTCTTGCTTAAATTTTTTAAAAAATTGTCTATAGCCAGGGTCATACTAGTGCAGGTAGTGGTAGGCGCGCTAATGTCCAGCCTTAAACCGGCGTCCTTGATAGCCTTTGCCGTATTTTTTCCAAAGCCACCGATGACAACATCATTCTGCTTGAACTGAGGAAAATTATCAAATAGGGCTTTAACAGCGCTTGGGCTATAAAAAACAACCATATCGTAAGGAAAAGGGTTTAGGTCGGATAAATCGCTACTAACAGTTTTATAAAATACCCCTTTCCGGAATTTTAATTTTGCTTTCTCGAGCGCCTTGGGAATTTCGGGCTTATGAATATCCGAAAGGGGTACCAGAAAATATTCCTCTTTATGCTTTTGAATTATTTCGAGCAGATCGGGAAAAGTATTGTTTCCAAAAAACACCTTTCGTTTTCTATACACTATATATTTTTGCAGGTAAAGCGCAACCGATTCTGTAATGCAAAAGTACTTCATTGTTTCCGGAATGGTGACTCTTAACTCTTCACACATCCTAAAGTAATGGTCTATAGCGGTTTTACTGGTAAAAATTACTGCAGTGTGCTCGGAAATATTAATTTTTTGAGCTCGAAAATCTTTAGCTGAGATTCCTTCAACATGTATAAATGGACGAAAGTCGATTTTAACTCCATACCTATTAGAAATATCAAGATATGGAGATTTCTCGTTAACAGGTTCTTGCTGGGCTACGACAATTCTGCTGATTTTCAAAGCCTTATAATATTAAAACACGAATTAAATGCGTTGTACCTCCTTAATAACGATAAGAATTGGGACAACTTCCAGGCCACAAAGGTATAAAATGAAATACAAAATTGAAATACGATTTTTTACAAATATTAAAGTAAGCCGGTATAGCCTATAGAATAGGGTAACTAGTAGAATACCAAACATAAAATAGAGGAGGTAAAGTCCTACCGAAGTAGGGGCATAAAAAGCAACGAATGAAATTGGAAGAATAATAAATCCTACTATTCTTATGAAAATAAAGTAGTTATATTGAAATAAAGAAAAAATCGGATTGTTGGATAATATGCTATTTATCAAGTAGTTATATATACTAATGAATAATCTGAATAGAGAAAAAGAGGCTATAGCAATGGCAATAAGAATTATAGGTTTTGATTCATAAAAAAATTCAGTGTTAAGCAGTTTCAATGCAACCAAAGAAAAGCAGCTAAACGAAACCACAGACAGAGCATCGAGCAGCGCAAAAGTTCGGCGGAATGGAACATTTGTTTCCAAAACAAATTTCTCCGCAAAAAATGAATATAAAGCAGATTCAACTATGGAGGCCAGATACTTTCGGTAACGCAACACGATGACTACTAAAACCACTAGCCCTGCTAAAAATGGAATAATGTAGGAATTTGGAATGTTGTTAGTTTTGCGGAGAATTGGCTCGACCATCACATTTGCATCGCCACTCAAAGAAGAAACAACATTGTTTAGCTTTGTTGACGAGGCTAAGGCTGTGTCGGCTGATGGACTAATTGTACACCCACCGTTAAGCGTATCAGGAGAAAAAAACGCTTGTTTTAGGTTGTCGTATAAATTAATGCGTAAATTCAAACTATCCATTACAAATATATGGCAGTAAGGAGTATATGGTATATGGTTGTTAATAATACTTAATCCCCAAAAATACTAAACTTTTTTGAAGTAATTCTTGATAAGGTTCGTTCGCTTAGTCCCGATTAGGTCAATAAGCTCAGATTCTGGCGCATTCCTAATTCCATCAAGAGAGAGGTAACGGGTAAAGAGTAGCTGGATGGTTTTGGGTCCAATTCCTTCAATTTGCTCGAGACTAGATTCAAATGCTGAATTGCTTCGCTTGTTACGGTGGAATTTTATTCCGAAACGGTGTGCTTCATTTCTTATTTGTTGAATAATCCGAAGAGTTTCTGAGCGCTTGTCAAGGTACACCGGAACAGGATCCCCGGGAACAAAAATCTCCTCAAGTCTTTTTGCGATTCCAATTAAATGTACCCTATTTTGAATTCCGAGCTCAACAATACTTTCCATGGCGGCGTTAAGCTGTCCTTTACCCCCATCTATAACAATAAGTTGGGGAAGGGTTTCGCCATCAGAAAGCATTCGTGAATATCTTCTGTAAACAACCTCCTTCATAGAGGCAAAATCGTCGGGGCCTTGGACTGTTTTTATGTTATAGTGACGGTAATCCTTTTTTGAAGGCTTAGCATTTTTAAAAACCACACATGATGCAACCGGATTGCTTCCCTGAATATTGGAATTATCGAAACACTCCATGTGGACGGGCAAATCGCTCAGGTTTAGGTCGTCTTTAATTTTGGTCAAAATCGAGTCAACGGCTAAGACAGGGCTTTTAGCTGCTTCATTTTTATAGAGGTCATCAAGAAATATCTCTAAATTTCTTAAGCTTAATTCAACGAATTTTTTTCTATCTCCACGCTGTGGGACTGAAAAGGAAACCCCATTAATAGTAAATTCAGGCATGATATTCACAAGTATTCTAGTAGAATTAGCCTTGAGACGTTGCCTGATTTCGGCTATTGCAGAAGAAAATAATTCGGGAAGCGATTCGTTTACGAAGGATTTCAGATGTAGGTTATAGGATTGAACAACCTGGCCTTTATTTATTCTAATAAAATTTACTCCTACAATGTTATGCCTGGTAAGTATAGTAAAAACTTCGATATCCTTATATTTTGGGTTAACAATAGTGGTTTTGCTTTGAAAATTCGTTAATATGTCGATCTTTTCCTTTATCAGCTGTGCTTCTTCGTACTTATACTGATTTGAATATTTAACCATTTCAGCCTTTAAATGATTCTTTATTTCGGAAAGATTGCCCTGTAAAATTCGTTTTATACTATCAATATTTTGAAGATAACTTTGATGGCTCTGCATGCCGATGCAAGGAGCAAGACAGTTCCCAATATGGTATTCAAGGCATGGTTTAAATTTTTTTGCAAGTATGTTAGCAGGAGTAAGGTTGAGCGAGCAGGTACGTACAGGGTAAAGCTTTCTAATTAGATCGAGCAGTTCAAACACGAGCCTACCCGATGTGTATGGGCCAAAGTAAGAACTTCCATCATCAATATACTTGCGGGTTTTATAAACACGGGGAAATGGTTCGTTCTTAATAACAATCCAGGGATAGGTCTTATCGTCTTTAAGCAAAACATTGTACCGGGGCTTGTGTTTCTTAATCAGAATATTCTCCAATAGGAGTGCATCTGACTCAGAATCAACAACAATGAACTTGATATCACATATTTTGCTAACGAGAACTCTAAGTTTTGCCGATTCGTAAGCCGATTGATGAAAATAGGATGAAACCCGTTTTTTAAGGTTTTTTGCTTTCCCAATGTAAATTAGAATTCCATTTATATCGAAAAATTGGTAAACACCCGGCGAGTCCGGGAGGTTAGTAACGATATTCGATAAAATGTCATTCATCTAGTAGATAAAGTTATAAATGCTAATTTAATAAGCTATAGGCATATATTGGTAAAGCTAAATTTATCAACATCGAACAGGGAGGTGGGGGTAATTTTAAGATGGGGTATAACCGAAAGCGACATAAACGACATGGTCATAAAGGGAGCTTGCAGTTTACAGCCATCAGCAATAACACGTTGGGTTAATTCGTGGTAGGCTTTTCCAGCCACCTCGGCTGATTCATTAGTCATTAATCCGAAAGCCGGAAGGGGGAGACCATAAATACTATCGCCATCGAAATAGCAAATTCCACCTCCGCACTTAACAATATAATTTATACTTTGTGTGATGGAGTTATCGTCACAACCAATGGCAATGATATGATGGCTATCATGGGCAATGCTTGCTGCAATGGCACCTTTGTTAATACCAAAACCCCTGATTAGACCAACAGATGCTTCATTTTTCTTATAACGGCTTACAACAGCAATCTTCAAGAGATCTTCCTTTGGGTTTGCTTCCAGCAGATCGGTGTTAGAGTTCTCAACATGCCAGTTGGTTATAAGCTCATCTTTAACTACATCAATAACCTTAACACGCTTAGTGTCCAGCTTTTTAACAAGCAGGTTTGAATCGAACGAATTAGGAAAAGTGTAAGTTGGAATTTTGACATTTGTTGTCGGCCTTGGCTCCTTAAGCACGTCATCACCGTTTATGTATGTAGAAATAATGTTAAGGCTACTTAAACCATCGACCACAATAAAATCGGCAGGATCTCCGGGCTGAAGTAATCCCACATTTAAGTTGTAATGCATTACAGGATTAACAGAAGAAACCTGGAGAATGTCGAAGATATTATACCCCGCGTTGATGGCTTTTTTTACAAGCTTGTTTATATGTCCAACTATAAGATCGTCCGGATGACAGTCGTCGGTGCAAAACATAAGGTTATCATGAAACCGAGGAATTAGCGAATGCAGGGCGTCAAAATTTTTAGCGGCACTACCTTCGCGGATAATTACCTTCATTCCAAACGATAGCTTGTCAATTGCCTCTTCGAGAGTAAAACTCTCATGATCGGTAGAAATTCCGGCTGAAATGTATTTTTTTAAGTCGTTTTTGTCCAACGAGGGTGCATGTCCATCGATGGGTTTACCTGCGCTTTTAGCAATGTTGATTTTTTCCATAACCTCAGCGTTACCTCCGATAACACCAGGGAAATTCATCATCTCACCCAAAAAGAAAATATCGCTTCTATCGATAAGCTCCTTGATTATACCTGGGCTAAAAGGCTGAAAACATTCATCGAATGGTGAAGCTGGTACGCACGACGGTGCGCCAAAAAATAGTTTTATGGGTGACTCTATTGCGCTACTCAGCATAAAATTAATGCCCTCGACCCCTGCAACATTGGCAATCTCATGAGGATCGGCAACAGCGGCTACGGTTCCATGAGCTGCTGCGGTTCTCCCGAATTGCGCAGGGGTGAGCATTGAGCTTTCAATATGCACGTGGGAGTCGATAAAACCGGGAAGTATTAGCGGTTCCTTAATATTCCCATCCCTCTCGATTTTCAGGATTTTTCCATTTTCAATAAAGACCAATGCCCCAAACGATTCGTGTAGTATCGGATTGTACACAACACCTTTCACAATGCCAGATCTATTCATTATTACAAATTTTTATGTTTCTGATTTCAAATACTTTGACCAGTTCGTTTTAGACATCAAGTTTATGCAGTTGGCTACTTGATTATCGCAGGGCGCTTGTGTGTTCAGCATTTCAGGGGCGCTCCACAAGTGTTTCTTTAACATAAAAAATTTAAGAAGAAATCCCTAAAACAAATCGGCATAATGCCTTAAGTTGTTCCACGTGGAACAAATTTCAAAACATTTGTTCCACGTGGAACAATTATCTTCCCAAATATACAAGCAGAACATTAATGTCGCTGGGGCTCACACCGGGAATATTCTTAGCTTGCCCTATTGTTTTCGGTTTAACCTTAGATAATTTTTGTCTTGACTCAGTACTTAAGGAGCGTATAGATTCGTAATTGAAGTTATTAGGAATTTTAAGCGCTTCTAACTTTTGGGTTTTATCAACCATAAATTGCTCTCTTTCCTCATAGCTGGAATATTTGATTTTAATAATATAATTTTCGGCTATATTTTTATCAACGTCTCCTAAAATTCCGATTAAATTCGGGCAACTATCCAACAGTTCGAAAAAATTTACATCGGGTCGAGCCAATATATCGTTTAGCTTGCGTTTATGTTCAATGGGTGAAGAGTTAACTTTAACCAGGTAATCATTTACATCTTGAGGAGAAACCGTTATGCTGCTAATTAAATTTTTGAATGATTCTAATTTTTTAGATTTTACATTAAACCTATCTATGTCTTCATTTGAAGCCAGCTTGAGTTTTTGCGCAATAGGAAGTAACCTTTCATCAACATTATCCTGTCGAATCAGAATTCTGTATTCAGCACGACTAGTAAACATTCTGTAAGGCTCATCAACTCCTTTGGTAACAAGATCGTCAATCAAAACTCCAATATATGCTTCATTTCTTCCCAATATCAGCTGTTTCGAGCTATCATTAATAAAGTAATGTGCATTAATCCCAGCAAGCAATCCCTGTCCTGCAGCTTCTTCATAGCCTGTAGTTCCATTTACCTGTCCTGCAAAAAAAAGGTTCTTAATACTTTTATGAGCCAATGTATGATTTAGCTGCATTGGATCAAAATAGTCGTACTCTATTGCATATCCGGGTCGAAGTATAGATACATTTTCAAAACCCTCGATATTTTTTAGTGCCTTTAGCTGAATATCTACAGGTAGTGAAGAAGAAAATCCATTAAGGTACATTTCATAAGTGTTGACTCCCTCGGGTTCTAAGAAAAGTTGGTGAGAATCTTTAGTATAAAATGTTCTGACTTTATCCTCAATACTTGGGCAGTACCTTGGTCCTATCCCCTTAATTTTTCCAGAAAAGAGTGGCGATTTATCGAAACCTTCTCTAATAATATCGTGAACAACACTATTGGTGTGTGCTACATAGCATGACTTTTGTTGCAAGGTAGAAGTGTATTTAGGATCTAAAGAGAACTTGCCATAAGTATCGGGTTTTTGTTCTAAAAGTTTTGAAAAATCAACACTTCGCCCATCTATTCTTACAGGTGTTCCGGTTTTCATTCTACCAATATGCAATCCCATATCTTCCAATTTGTCCGAAAGCATGATGGATGCCTTTTCACCAAATCTACCACCGGAAAAATTATTGCTACCAATGTGGATTTTTCCTTTTAGAAAAGTTCCATTTGTAAGGATAAGAACATTACATTTAAATTTAATGCCGCTTTGGGTGGTAACACCACTAACAAGTTGGTTTTTAACATCAAAATCAATATCAACAACTTCGTCTTGGAATAAATGGAGGTTATCAATAGATTCTAAATATTTTCGCCATTCATACGAAAATAGCATTCTATCGCATTGCGCTCTGGGGCTCCACATGGCAGGACCCTTGGATTTGTTAAGCATCCTGAATTGAATGGTGGTAAGATCTGTTACTTTAGCGGTATATCCGCCAAGAACATCGATTTCTTTTACTATTTGTCCCTTACCTATTCCACCAATAGATGGGTTACAGCTCATTTGGGCCAGCTTGGTTAAATCCAGAGAAATAAGCAATACAGAAGATCCAAGTTTTGCTGCGATAGAAGCAGCTTCACATCCAGCATGTCCGCCTCCAATAACAATAATATCAAAAAAATCAGTCATTCGAATAAAAAATATTTAAAGCACCATCCTCTAGCTCCCTCATTTTTCTACTTTCTTCACTAGACTTATCATTAAATCCCAAAAGATGTAAAAATCCGTGTATTATAACACGGAGTAGCTCATCGTCGATTGAAGTAGAGTATAAGATACTATTTGACCTTACAGTATCGATTGAAATAACAATATCACCATTTAAAACTAAACCTGAAGAGTAGTCAAAGGTAAGGATATCGGTAAAATAGTGATGATTTAAATATTTAATATTTAATTCTTTTATATACTCATCATCGGTAAATAAAATAGTTACATCTCCAATTTTAAATCCATACTTAGTAACAACATTTTTAATCCAGGTTTTAACTTTTCGTTTATTGCTTAAGTTAAAGTTTATATTTGATTGAAATGAAATTGCCATCACAAGTAAAAAATTAGCTCTACCTGACTACCATTATTAAAAAAATTTATTTCATCAGACAATTTTCTCATTAAAAAAACTCCTCTGCCAGAGATATTTTCGATATTCTGTGGCGTTGTAGGATCGGGTAAATTATAGAAATCAAATCCTGGCCCCTCGTCTTCTACTATAACTTTTAACCTATTCCCTTCGGACTCGATTTTAACCCTAACAATTTTATTAGAATTAAGTTTATTCCCATGAACTATTGCATTATTAACTGCTTCGATGGTAGCAATAAGAATTTTACCATAAATCTCAGATGAAATGTTAACATTCGCTGAAATTTCGTCTATAAATTTTTCAACTTTTGAGATACTATCTAAACTACTATTTAACTCTATAATAGTTTGCATACAAAATATTTTATTCGTTATACTAAATGTATTCTAAAAGGTTACAAAAATAGGAAAAGTTAGTAAATCCACATAAGAGGATTTTCTGGATTTTTTTCATTCCAAATTTCAAAATGTAAAATTGAGCTGGAATTATCATTTGAAACAATTTTACCTATAACCTGCTCAGTAATAACCTTATCACCAACTTTTACATATACACTAGTTAAATTCGAGTATACCGATAAATAGTTACCATGGCGAATAATTACAGCAATTCCGTTCATTGGTAGATTAAATACTTTTTTTACCTCTCCATTAAATATTGAACGAATTTCGGAGCCAGTTTTGCATGCAAAATCTACACCATTATTTTTGATTTTTACTCCTTTTAAAACAGGATGATTGGTTTCTCCAAAATTGTTAATAACAAAAGCATTTGCAACCGGGTGGGGTAACTTTCCATAATTTTTTAAAAAGTCGTTGCTTAATTTAACATTTTCGTTTGATTTATTGGTAGAAATAATTTTTTTTCTGGTTTCTTCTTCAATCAGCTCATTTATTTTAGATATTATTTCATTACTTCGTCTTTTTTCTATTTCAATTTGCTTTCTCAAATTTTTCTCATTAGATTTTAATTTTTTTAGTTTTGAATTGTATAAATCTAAGTCTTTTCGAAGAGTTTTAATTTCATCAATCTTTTGAAGTTGCTTTAGGTAAAGCTCCTTTTTTTGATTTTCGAGAGATACTTTTATTTCACTAATTTTATTAATATCCGTAGATATGCTTTTTATGGTATTTGAATAGTATTTAATGATAGAATTATAAAATTTTATTCTTAAAAACGACTGATTAAAAGAGTTGGAAGATAAAATAAATATTAAGATGTTGTAGCTATTATGATATTTTTGGTAAAATTGAAGAATTTTCTCAAGTTCTTTCTTTCTGCTATTCAGTAAAAAGGATAAACTATCGATATTTGACTGGCTTTGAAGAATATTATTATTGAGGTATAATATTTCTAATTCTAATTGGTTGATTAATGAATTTTTTAACTTTATTCTTTGGCTAACTAAATTAAGATTGTTAATAGTTTCGGACTTTAGGTTTGCATTTTCATTAATTAAAACATTTAGCTGCTGTATTTGATTTTCAATTTTTCTCTTAGTAGAATTTAAATCCTCTAAAGACTGCGATTTAATAGGAAATGTAATGCAGTAGCATAAAATAAAGAACAAACAATATTTAAAAATATATTTCACAGTTTAAAATATGACATTAATAAATTTATTTCTGTTCAGCTGTAACCTTCTAAATTACTGAAGAATTTAAAATAATTAAATCCCGGTGTGCCCGAATCCCCCGGCTCCACGGGATGTTTCGGTCAACTCATTTACTTCAATAAAGTGTACTCTTTCATACCTGGAAAAAACCATTTGGGCAATTTTTATACCAGGCTCAAGCATAAATTCATCACTACCTAAATTTATAAGTATTATTGAAATTTCGCCACGATAATCAGAATCAATTGTGCCAGGCGTGTTTAAAACAGTTAATCCATGTTTAAGGGCTAATCCGCTCCGCGGACGAATTTGCGCTTCATATCCGTCAGGAATTTCAACAAAAATTCCAGTTGGTATTAAAATTCTCTGAAGAGATAAAATTTTGATTGAACTACTAATATTAGCATATAAATCGATCCCACTTGAATGTGATGTAGCATAACCAGGAAGAGGGAAGCTAGATTTATTTACAATTTTAACTTTTAGCATTTTCGTAAATTTAAAATTTTTATATTCTCCTTCTTTAAAAAGAAAAATATAAATAATATTAAAAATAAATTTGCAAAAATTAAAGAAAATAAGGGTTTGCTATATATTAATAAAACCGTTGAAATAAATGCAATAAATAATAAAAACAATAAAAATAACTTTAAATTATTTCTATCAATGGAAATATATCCTGAACGTTTTCCATCTATATAGCAAAGTAACGTCATAATAGTGTAGCTAATTATTCTAGAGACTGCAGCACCGTAAATACCTATTAAGGGAATAAGAATAACATTTGAAATTATTGTTGTAAAAGCACCTATACCCACATATTTAAGACCATATAAAGTTTTATCGGAGAGTTTAAACCAAAATGATAGATTAAAGTATATACCAAAAAGTGAATTTGCTATAAGTAAAATAGGGACAATATAAAGATTATGACGATAATTTGAACCAACAAAATATTTTAGAATAGGGATATTAAAAGTTATAAGTATTGTGATAAAAAAACAAAATATTAAAAAATACTTGAAGGATTTAGCAAATATTTCCTTATTATTACTTTCATTTTGCAATTTAAAGAAAAAAGGCTCAGCAGCAAACCTATACATTTGTATAAACAATACTAAAAAAACTGCTAACTTTACGTTTGCTCCATAAATGCCAAGTTGATAAAGTGCTTCGTCTTTTATTGGATATAAATACTTAATAAAAATTCTATCAAATGCTTCATTGGTAGTTCCTGATAAACCAGCAATTAGAAGAGGTAAAGAGTAAATTAAAATTGATTTAAGAAGCTTGGGATTAAAAATTAATTTTGGAATCTTGGTAAAAATTAGCAATAAAATTAATACAAAAATATTTTGTATTAAGTTAGATAAAAAAACAAAATATAACAAGTCGACATTTGGGAACAAAGTATATAAATCATTTCTAGGAATGATGAGATAAAAAAGAATATTACAAAATACATTAATAACTACACCTAATATTTTTAAACTAGAAAATAAAAATGGCTTGTTTTCATTTCTCAATTTTGCAAATGGGAGAGCTAAAACAGCATCAATACTAACAACCCCGGCAAGTGTAGTTATATAAATAGGTTTATAAAAACTACCCAAAAAGTTTGAAATATCGAATGAAAATATAGAAATTATTAAAAAAAATAATGAAGAGGTGAAAATTAAAAAATAAAAAATAGTAGAATAAACAGACTCGTTATTTTTAAATTTGGAAGAGAATCTAAAAAAACCAGTTTCAAGGCCAAAAGTTAAAAGTATAAGAATAAACGAAATATACGCATACATTTCTGTAATCACCCCATACTGTTCAGGATTAGTAAGAACAGTTGTGTGAAGTGGTACCAACAGATAGTTAAGCAGCCTTGGAACAACAGTGCTTAAACCATAAACAACAGATTGTGAGTAAAGTTGACGAACAGAAGCCATAAATAAAATTTGACGCACAAAATTAAAATATTTCATATAATTTTGCGAAATATAAAGTACTATATGCGCGCAATCTTAAATTTATTCAACTAAATTTTTTTAATGAATGAATTTGGAATTTACTTCATTAATATTGAACAAATTTTAATATTACTACTATGAACAAAAATATTTTGTTGTATTTCTCAATAGCTGCTTTGCTCCTACTAACAGGCTGTAAAAATGCCACAGTTGATAATCGACATCTTGTTAAAATTTCAACAAATTATGGTGATATTGAAGTTGTACTATACAACGAAACACCTAAACATACACTTAATTTTATTAATCTTACGGACCAACATTTCTACGATGGGCAAATTTTCCATAGGGTTATTAAAAATTTTGTAATACAAGCAGGGGACCCTGAAACTAAAAATTCCCAACCAGGTAAAGAATATGGGGAAAAAGATTCAGGATATCTGATTGATCCCGAATTTTGCGATACTATTATTCATAAATATGGTGCAATAGGAATGGCTAGAGAGTCAGATGATATTAATCCAGATAAATTGTCATCGGGCTCGCAATTTTATATAGTTATAGGAAAAGTTTACACAAACGAGGAACTCGATAATTTAGAGAAAAAAATAAATTTTGAAAAATTAAATAAAATAAAACAAGATTTATATAAAAAATACCTGAATGAAAATACAGCTGTTTCGGATAAGAATATTAAAGATATTCTAATTCTAATAGAAAACATGGTCGATTCTGTAAAATCGTCAGAAAAACCCTTTATATTTACAAATAAACAGAGAGAGATATACACCACGATAGGAGGCATACCACACCTTGATGGAAATTATACTGTTTTTGGTGAAGTTTCAAAAGGTATGGACATTGTTAAAAAAATATCGGAGGTAAAAACTGATCAAAACGACAGACCGCTGGTTGATATTGTAATAAACGAAGTCAAAAAAATACGTTAAATCTAAATAATTTTTAACTATGCAGGAAAAAATAAATAATATTTTAGAATTAATTGACAAATTTACTCCTCAAAACTATGAGGAAGTTGAAAGTTTTAGAATTAGCCTTATAGGGAAAAAGGGTGAATTGACAAAACTATTTGACGATCTAAAGAATCTAGGCACTGATGAAAAAAAATACTACGGGAAATTGCTAAATGACTTGAAAAAAAGGTTAAATGAAAAATTAGATATTTTAAAAGATACATATAAATCTAAAGGAAAAAAAGAAGATAAAATAGATTTAACACTTCAGGAACCTCAGCTAAACTTTGGAACACTACACCCAATAACAATAGTTAAAAATGAAATTTTCAATATTTTTAGGAAAATTGGCTTTTCGATATATGAAGGACAGGAAATTGAGGATGATTGGCATGTTTTCTCAGCATTGAATTTTCCACCAGAACATCCAGCACGTGATATGCAGGATACATTTTTTATACAAAAAAATCCAGATGTACTTCTACGTACTCATACTTCATCCGTTCAGGTGAGATCAATGGAAAATGAAAAATTGCCAATAAGGGTAATTTGTCCAGGAAGAGTATTTAGAAATGAGGCAATTTCATCAAGAGCACACTGCATATTTCATCAGGTAGAAGGTCTGTATATAGATAAAACCGTATCGTTTGCAGATTTGAAACAAACACTAGAGTTCTTTGTTAAAGAGATGTTTGGAAGTAAAACAAGTATAAGATTGAGGCCATCATATTTCCCATTTACAGAACCTTCAGCAGAATTAGATATAAGCTGCAATTTATGTGGTGGTAAAGGATGTTCTGTATGTAAACATACAGGATGGCTCGAAATTTTGGGTTGTGGAATGGTTGATCCGAATGTGTTGGAACTTAATAACATTGATAGTAAAAAATATTCAGGTTTTGCATTTGGTATGGGAATTGAGCGAATAGCCATGTTAAAATTTAGGGTTAATGACTTAAGAAATTATTTTGAAAATGATATAAGGTTCTTAAATCAATTTACGAATTTTTACTGATTTTCTATAGGCAAAAATTTGGTAGGTAATGAAAAGCATGAACGTTTGCAAAACCTGTAGCCTGTCGTCGAAAACGGTTTTTGGTTCTTTGACTACCGAAGAATCAGAACAACTAGAAGCAAATTTGGAATGTTACGAATACAAAAAGGGAGAAATAATTTATAAAGAAGGTAGCAGAATTACAGGGTTTTACTGTGTAAAGAAAGGAGTATTTAAAATTTATAAGACCGGAATAGACTCAAAACCTCAAATAGTAGCTTTTGCTCAAAAAGGCGATATAACGGGCTACAGATCAGTTTTGAGTAATGAACCAGCATGTACTACTGTAGAATCACTAGAAGATAGCGAAGTATGCTACATACCATCCAGCTTGATATTTGAGTTTATTAGGAAAAATTCAAATTTTGCCTTATCACTAATCCAGCTAACCTGTAAGGAATTGAATACTGCCAATGACCTGATAAAAGATATAGCTCAAAAAACAGTAAGGGAAAGGCTAGCAGAAACCCTACTAATGCTTGATCAAACATTTGGTAAGGATGAGGAGGGATTTATAAATGTTAACCTCACCAGAGAGGATATTTCAAGCATAATAGGAACGGCAACAGAATCAGTTATAAGAATACTAAGCGAGTTTAAAACAGATGGGCTAATTAGCTTAAAGGGTAAAAAAATAGGAATTGGTAATTATTCTAAACTAGAAAGTATTTCTAATTCATTTTTAAAATAGGGTTCCCTGCCTAAAATTTTTTTCAATTTTCAAATGGGAATATGCTAAATCTGTCGTCTGTCTTCCTCTTGGAGTACGCTTTAGTAAACCTTCCTTAATCAGAAAAGGTTCATAAACTTCTTCAATAGTTCCAGGGTCTTCGCTAATAGCAGTTGCGATAGTATTTATTCCTACAGGTCCACCATTAAATTTATTGATTATGGTTGTTAATATCTTATTATCCATTTCATCAAGACCTAACGAATCAATTTTTAAAGCATCTAAAGAACTTTTTGCTATATCAAGATTAATTCGGCCGTTTCCTACCACCTGAGCAAAATCGCGAACTCTACGTAGTAAACTGTTGGCTATTCGGGGAGTTCCTCTACTCCTAAGTGCAATTTCCATAGAAGCATCATCATCTATGTCGATATTCAAAATATAAGAGGATCGTTTAATGATAGATTTTATAGTACTAGCGTCATAGTACTCCAGATGAAAATTAATTCCAAACCGTGCTCTAAGAGGACTAGTAAGTAAACCGCTTCGAGTAGTGGCACCGACAAGAGTAAATGGATTCAATTCAATTTGGATGCTTCTGGCACTTGGACCCTTATCTATTAGAATATCTATTCTAAAATCCTCCATGGCAGAGTAAAGGTATTCTTCTACTATTGGGCTCAAACGATGAATTTCATCAATGAAAAGTATATCGAATTTATCTAAATTTGTAAGTATTCCGGCCAAATCGCCAGGCTTTTCAAGAACAGGTCCTGATGTAGTTTTTATAGAAACTCCAAGTTCATTCGCTATAATATAAGCCAGAGTAGTTTTTCCGAGTCCAGGAGGACCATGTAGCAGCACATGGTCTAATGATTCAGACCTAATTTTGGCAGCTTGTACGAAAATTTTAAGGTTTTTTATTATATCATCCTGACCATTAAATTGTTTGAATTCGGATGGCCTAATATTATTTTCAAATTCTTTGTCGGAAATTTGATTTTCCATACGTTTAACTAGTTAATTTTTAACATACGATTAATAGGAATAGCTGCCTTAGAAATAATATCAGGCTCTAAATTTATATATGGATATTCATATTTTAAAGTTAAGTAAATTTTTTCTAAGTTATTTAATTTCATATAGTTACATTCATTACAATAACATTCTTCATTTTGAACATAGGGAAAATAGAAATTTTTTTGTGGTGATAATTTCTTCATCTGGTGAATTATACCAGGTTCAGTAACAACAATAAAATCAGTATTATTTGAATTGTATGTAAAATCAAGGAGGCTTTTAGTTGAACCAATAAAATCAGAAATAAGTAAAATTGAATTTTGGCATTCTGGATGCGCTATAACTTTAGCCTTCGGATGTTTAGTTTTAAGAGTAATAATATCCTGTAATATAAACTGATTATGAATATGGCAAGAACCGTTCCATAGAACCATATTAGATCTGTTTAGGGTAGATTTTACGTAGCTGCCTAAATTTATATCAGGTGCAAAAATAACCGGGGTAGAGTTATTTAACGATTTAACAACCTTTATGGCATTAGATGAAGTGCAACAAATGTCAGAAATCGTTTTTACCTCAGCTGAAGAGTTAACATAGGTAACTACAATATGATTTGGGTGTAAATCGATAAATTTTTTAAAATCAGAAAATTGACATGAATCAGCAAGACTACAACCAGCATTTAGATCAGGTATTAGAACTTGTGAATTTGGTCGTAAAATTTTTACAGTCTCAGCCATAAATTTCACTCCTGCAAACAAAATTAAACTACTATTAAGACTTGCAGCTTTTAAAGAAAGGGCTAGGCTATCACCAACGAAATCGGCAATATCCTGAACTTCGGGTCGTTGGTAGTAGTGCGCAAGAATAACCGCATTTTTTTCCTCCTTGATTTTGCGTATAGCAACTTTCAAGTCAATGTTGCTATCAATATCTTCATCAATATACCCTAACTTATCAACAATAGAATAATTCATTAATATTAATTTAAGTATTTAAAAAAAATTTAAATTATGATTATTTGTTGTTTATATTGTTGGTAAAAAACGGAAAACAATAATGCAAAATTCGGTATTAAAAGGCAAATAACAAATTATTAACACAAAGAAAAGATGGTTATTGCTGGTAATCAGCAAATAAAAGAAGTAATTAACATCGGGTAACGCCGGGCAATGTTAAAACATTTTTCGAATTGAACCACCCGATTTAGTTAGCTAAGCTGTTTAAAACTTCAGGTATAGATTTGTAAGATACTCTTGACACGTATCGAGAATTTATTAAGTAGTTAAATTGGAATGCATGACAACAAAAAAGCATTACTAGTTTTCAACAGTCAATAATAAAGAACTTAACAGTAAACGGTAAGATGTTAACTGGATTTTTACCGTAATGAGCATTACGGTAGTGGAGGTTACATGCAAAACTACGTCCGCTATCTATTTATGAAAAAAAAAAGGAGCGTGGATGTTGCCAACGCTCCTTTCGAATCGGCTATGCAGCAATTTTGCTATGAATTCATTGTTTTTTCAACCTCTTCGGGGGTAATAGGGATTCGGTGGCCTAGAATACGGCATCCGTTATCGGTAATTAGTAAATCGTCTTCCAGGCGAATGCCTCCAAAGGTTAGATAGCTGGACAGTACATCGTAGTTGATAAATGCCTGATTAATCTTTTCGGATTTCCATTTTTCGATAAGGGCAGGAATAAAGTAGATGCCGGGTTCGTTAGTCAGGACAAAGCCCTTCTGAAGCTTGCGGGCCATGCGAAGTGAAGAAGTTCCAAATTGCTCGGAGCGTGAAATTTCGTCATCGTAGCCAACAAAGTCTTCGCCGAGGTCCTCCATATCATGAACATCAAGCCCCATCATGTGTCCTAATCCGTGGGGCATAAAAAGTGCGTGAGCGCCATTTTCTACAGCCTCGTCGGAATTCCCCTTCATAATTCCAAGAGCAGAAAGACCCTCAACAATAACCCTTGCGGCAGCCTTATGCACGTTGAAGTAAGGAACGCCAGGCTTTGCTAGTTCTGCAGTTTTATTGTTGGCAGCCAGCACTATAGAATAAATATCCTTTTGCTTTTGTGAAAAATGCCCGCCAACCGGAAAAGTTCTGGTGAAATCGGAAGCGTAATGGCTAATCCCCTCGGCTCCGGCATCAACCAGTAATAATCGTCCTTCCTCAAGGGTAAGTGAGTGATCGTGGTTGTGAAGAGTTTCGCCATGCTGGGAGAGAATTGTTGGGAAAGAGGTCATATATCCGAAAGAGTGAGCTATTCCTTCAAGTTCGCCAGCAATTTCGCGCTCCAAAGCGCCGGGCTTTGCCATTTTCATGGCGGTAACATGCATTTTGTAACCCACAGAGCACGCCTTTTCTATTTCTTCAACCTCGCAGGGTTCTTTTACTGAGCGAAGGCTAACAATGGCTTTTATGAGTTCAATGGAGGAGTAGGTTTTAATAATGGTTTGGTTAATTCCCAATAATTTTTCCAGGAGGAGGGTATTATCTGCCCTGTATGGCGGGAGGAAATGAATTTTTCGGCCCTGCCTTATGGCTCTGTTCAAGGTAGTAGAGAGTTCTCTAAATGGATGGGTAGAAAGAACGCCTACCTTTTCACCCATATCCTTCAACTTTGGCTGGGGTCCCATCCAAATAATGTCGTCAATGTCAAAATCATCGCCGTAAAGGCAATCGGTACCCTCTTCAATGTCAATTACCCCAGCAAGCCCCGGGGTGTCAAGTCCAAAAAAGTAAAGAAAATTACTATCCTGCCGAAAGTTATACGTGTTACCCTGGTAGTTGATTGGGCTTTCGGTATTTCCCAAAATAAGAACTATGCCAGATTTTACCTTTTTTCGCAGCTTAAGCCTGCGGTCAACATAAATCTGCTTGTCAAACATGGCCATGAGTTTTAGTAATTTTATGGTATAAAAATAGCTACTTGCCCGATATAATCAAACTAAGCTCTGTTGTCATTTTGTAGATAAGTCTAAAGAAGTCTTATTCTACAAGGCGCTTAGCAATTTTTACAGGATCAACAATAGATAATTTAACATAATTTAATACGGAAGCCAAATAGATTCTAATTCATTGGGGTGTTGATAAATAGCAATACAATATTTTATTCGTTGGTGGTAAAGGGTAAAAGGCAGAGCCGCAGGTATGGTTCAATTTGTTTACCAAATTATTACTAGCTTTATACTTGCTACAAGAATGACAACCAAATTATACTGGTAATGATGGCGAAGGCACTAAAATTTTTCAGCAAGAATAGGAATTCGATTCTTTGGGGGTTGGTTATTTTGATTCTATGCACAATGCCACCCTCCGGATTTCCAAAGGTAAGCGTTTCGGGTATAGACAAGTTGGTTCATTTTGGCCTTTTTGCCGTGCTAACACTTCTGGTGATCTCGGAAAACAACACGCTTAGACTATCGGGAAGCGTATTGCAAAAGACCAGGTGGGTTGGGATAGTTGTTTCCATCATATATGGAGGATTGGTTGAGCTGCTTCAGCTTAAAGTATTCACCTATCGAGGGGCAGACTGGTTTGATTTGATAGCTGATGTTGTGGGTACGCTAATCGCTGCATGGCTATACATACCGATTAGCCGCTTAACCAGAAGGTTAGTTTAGCCAAATGTCTAATTTTTGGGTAAATCCATCAGGATAGACTAAACAAAAGCCTTTTATATACTTCAACTTGGATATTGCCCATTAGAGGAACATAAATTATAGAGTAAAAATAAATAATGTGGTATCTTTGCCGGTAGAATGTGGAGAGATTTGACTGATTGCAACCACAATAATAAATGCTAAAACGTGCTGTTTGCCGCAACTGTTCAAACCTTCCCTTGTTATTTAATTAAGTAACCATCTAAATTTTATTAAAATGGGGTATTTATTTACGTCCGAGAGCGTATCGGAGGGTCATCCCGATAAGATAGCCGATCAAATTTCAGATGCTCTCCTTGATGAGTTTTTACGGAGGGATTCGGAGGCCAAGGTGGCATGTGAAACCCTCGTAACAACGGGCTTGGTAGTGCTTAGCGGAGAGGTTAAAACTAAGGCCTATGTTGATGTCCAAGAGGTTGCCCGAAGGGTGATAAAAAGGATTGGCTACACGAATGACCAGTACCGGTTCGATTCTGAATCGTGTGGGGTTATTTCAACAATCCATGAGCAATCGCCCGACATAACAAGGGGTGTAGTTCGCCAGTCGGAGGAGGAACAGGGCGCCGGCGACCAGGGGATGATGTTTGGCTATGCGTGCCGCGAGACCGATGACTATATGCCATTGGCTTTAGTCCTTTCGCATGTGCTGCTAATGGAGCTGGCCGGCATTCGCCGTGAGGGGCGGCAAATGACCTATCTTCGGCCTGATGCTAAGTCGCAGGTTACCCTTGAGTATGACGATAACAACCAACCCGTCCGCATTCACACCATTGTGGTATCAACCCAGCACGACGAATTTGATACCGATGATGCCCGTATGCTCAGCAGAATTTACGAGGATGTAAAGAATATTCTGATTCCAAGAGCAAAGAAACGTTTTCCCGAGCGGGTTCAAAAACTATTTAAGGACGATTATATTCTGCATGTTAACCCAACGGGCAAGTTTGTTATTGGCGGGCCTCATGGCGATACCGGGCTAACCGGCAGGAAAATCATTGTTGATACTTACGGTGGAAAAGGAGCGCATGGCGGTGGAGCTTTTTCAGGAAAAGATTCTTCAAAAGTTGACAGGTCGGGAGCTTATGCCGCTCGTCACATTGCGAAGAATATGGTGGCAGCTGGTATTGCCGACGAAGTGCTAATACAGGTAGCGTACGCTATCGGAGTAGCCAGGCCTATCAATCTATATGTTAATACATATGGCACAGCTAAAGTAAGCCTCAGTGATGGTGAAATTGCCCAAAAAATATTGACCATTTTCGATCTGCGACCAGCAGCAATAGTTAAACGGCTGGGACTTAAAAATCCCATATTTGAAGAAACTGCCGCCTACGGGCATTTTGGGCGCGACCATTATAAACGTAATGTTGATTTTATTGAGAATAGCAACTGCAACGGAGAAAAAATTGTTAAGCGGGAAGTGGAATTTTTTACGTGGGAAAAGCTCGACTATGTTGATAGGCTTAAAAGTGAGTTTGGAATAAAATAAACCCATTCCCAATTCCGTTTATTTGAACGAAGAACTAGCATTTACGGGTTTAGTATAACGATGTCAATAGGAATAAGCCACATAACCAAGCAGTTTGGAGAGCAGAAAGCGCTCAACGATGTTTCGTTCAATATTTCAACAGGTCAGGTGGTTGGACTTTTAGGGCCGAACGGCGCCGGAAAGTCAACGTTGATGAGAATTATCACGGGCTACCTTTTCCAAGACAGCGGAAGTGTTGATATTAATGGTCATAACACGCAGGATACCCGATTTGATTTTAGAAGGGAGATTGGGTATTTGCCCGAAAATAATCCTCTTTATACGGATATGTACGTGAAGGAATACCTATCGTGGGTGGCCTCCATCTACAAGTTGGGAAAGGAAAAGCGCCGGCGCTTATCGGAGCTTATTGGCATTACGGGTATAGGCGATGAGCAGGGTAAAAAGATCGGCAGCCTCTCCAAGGGGTACAGGCAACGGGTAGGCTTGGCGCAAGCATTAATTCACAACCCCTCCGTGCTGGTGCTCGATGAGCCAACCAGCGGTTTGGATCCTAATCAGATTGTCGAAATTCGTAACGTTATTGAAGAAATAGGCAGAGACAAGACTGTTATTTTCTCAACCCATATCCTACAAGAAGTTGAAGCAATCTGCAGCAGAATCATAATCATTAACAAGGGTTTAGTAGTTGCCGATGGAACCAACACCGAAGTTAAAGCTTTGTCGTCGGGGCTTAGGCAAAACATAGTTGTAGAGTTTGCCGAAAAGGTTAGTCGTGAAGCTATCATGGCTATTGAAGGGGTGGAAACGGCAACCCTCATTGATACTAACTGCTGGTGGATTACCTCTGGCAGGCTCGAAGACTTACGAGGCAAAATATTTAATTTTGCCAAAAATGCAGGATTCACGCTACTTACCCTTCAAAAAAGAGACCTTCAACTTGAGGAAGTATTTCAAAATCTTACCCTTGGTAACAGAAACTAACACTAAACCTAACAGTTTTAACTAAATAATAAAAGACAAATGGAGAATAATGAAAAATCAGCCAAAACCATTAAAACTCTAAGAGTAATTATGGTTATGCTTCTGTTGATTATAGCTGGATTAACTGTTGTGTACTTCCAGCAAAAGCAGCAAGCAAAAGATACACAGGAAATACTCCAGGCACAAAAGGACTCAATTTCTAATAATTTGCTGAGGTTGATGAATGACTACAGCGAGCTGGAGACTACCAACGACACGCTGAATCAAAAACTTCAAAAGGAGCAGGAACATGCCAAAAAGTTGTATGCCGAGCTTCAGAGTGTGAAGCAGATTAGCTATGCCAAAATTAAGGAGTACCAAAAGGAGCTAGGCACCCTACGTTCAATTATGAAGGATATGCTCCATGATATAGATTCCTTGAATGCTTTGAACAAGGAGTTAATTGCAGAGAATGTTAAGGTGAAAGAGGAGGCAGCCACCGCCAAACAAACAGTAATAGAGCTTGAGCAAAAAACGGAAGAGCTCAATACCCAGGTTGCAAAGGGTTCAATAGTTAAGGCACGCGATATTGTAGCCATGGGTGTAAACCAGAAAGGCAACGAGGTAACCCGAGCACGCAGGGTGAATAAAATTCGCGCATGCTTTACCCTAAGCGAAAATTCTATTGCTAAACCGGGAACCCGGAATGTTTACATGCGGATTGTTGGACCCGATGACTTTGTGCTGACCAAGTCGGAAGCCGATTTGTTCGATTTTGAGGGCGAAAAAATTGTTTTCTCGGCTAGTAGGGAGGTCGATTACCAGAACAGCGATCTTGATGTGTGCATATTTTTTGATAACAATGGAGAACTTTTGACGGGCGTTTATAAGGTAACACTGTATATGGATGGCTATATGATTGGCTACTCTGAATTTTCTTTAAAGTAAAGCGTTTAACCTGGGATAATTCGGAAAAGGCGGTTCAGCAAACCGCCTTTTCCTATTACCCCCACCCTGGATATGTATTTGATTTTAAACCTAGTTGAGCTAACTTGGTCAAAATTAAAGCATACTTATAGCATATGACATAGTTATGCCATACGAAAAAGGGTGCCGCAGCAACACTCAGCACAGCATTGTTTGTGTAAAGTAGATATGAAAAGCAAGTCCTAACACTATTAAAAAATTTGCAAAAATGGAAAAGTTGACAAAAATTGCCGCATGTCTAGCCGGGCTGGTCATACTTATAGCGGTAGCTACGGGTTGTCACGAGCGGGAACAGGCAAAAGTAGGGGAAACCGAATACCTTGAGGAAATTACTATAAAACAGCTTCAACAGGGATACCGGGAGGGAAAGTTCACGGTGGCCCAAGTGGTAAACGATTACCTGACAAGAATAGAGGAGCTGGATAAAAATGGTCCCGTTCTTAACTCAATAATTGCTATTAATCCCGAGGCCATTAGAATAGCCCAGGAGCTCGACAGCGAGCTAGCCGCAGGGAAAAGCCGTGGTCCCTTGCATGGCATACCGGTAATACTGAAGGATAATATAGAATCAAAAGATTCAATGCCGACTACTGCTGGTGCAGTTGTCTTAAAGAATTCATACGTTTGGCGGGATAGCCATGTTGCCAAAAAACTTCGCGAAGCCGGGGCAGTTATTATTGCCAAGGCAAATCTTAGCGAATGGGCAAACTTTAGAGCCAGTCTCTCATCAAGTGGTTGGAGCGGAGTTGGTGGGCAAACCCGCAATCCTTACGATACCGAAAGAAACCCATGCGGGTCAAGTTCCGGTTCAGGGGTTGCCGTAGCAGCCAACCTTTGTGCTTTTGCAATTGGAACCGAAACAAACGGGTCTATAGTGTGCCCGTCCAATAACAACGGCATTGTTGGGCTGAAGCCCACAGTAGGCCTGATTAGCCGGACGGGAATTATACCAATTTCATTTACCCAGGACACACCAGGACCCATGGCGCGTACAGTTGAGGATGTGGCAGTATGTTTAGGAATTATGGTGGGTGTCGATTCTACCGATGCAAAAACCCTAAACCCGGATGCGGTATTCTATTCTGACTATTCAAAATTTTTAAAAAGAGATGGGCTGAAAGGTAAACGAATAGGTTTGCTTACCAACGTATCAGGATTTCATTTTAAGGTTGACACCCTTATGAAACAAAGTGTTGACGCCATGAAGCAGGCTGGAGCCGAAGTGGTAGCTATTGATTTTCCGGTAAGCAGGGAAGTTGATAACGCTTCGTTCGAGGTTCTACTGTATGAGTTTAAAGATGGGTTGAACCGCTACTTTGCCAGCCTGGGGGAGAGCGCTCGGGTAAAGAATATTAGCGAACTGATTAAGTTTAACCTGAACGATTCTGTGGAGTTAATGTACTTCGACCAGCAGCTACTGGAAATGGCACAATCAAAAGGAGATCTTAACAGCCCCGAGTACAAAAAAAATCTTGAGATGATGCAAACTGGGATGCGCAAGCAAGGAATCGACCGTATAATGAACGAATACAAGCTGGATGCACTAGTTGCACCTACTGGTTCACCAGCCTGGAAAACCGATTTGGTTGATGGCGATCACTTTTTAGGGGGAAGTTCGTCGTATGCAGCGATTGCTGGTTATCCAAGCATAAGCGTTCCTATGGGATTTATAGATGGCCTCCCCGTAAATATTTCGTTTATCGGGAAAGCCTGGAGCGAGGCGGAACTATTAAGCATTGCCTACTCCTACGAGCAAGCTACCCATCAAAGGAAAAAACCTATGCTGGAATAACCACCATAAAAGAGGCCTGCCAAACAAGCATTAGCCATTTGCGTTAGCTGGTTATTTTCAGTCAAAAGTTCATCGTGTGTTGCTAAATTACTGTCGGTAAACAATCGCATTGATGTTCATCCCGGCACCAACCGAAGCAAACATTATGATATCGCCTTTGGCTATGGTATGGTTGGGCACTTTTCCCTTTAGTATTAGGTCGTAAAGTGTTGGAATGGTTGCCACCGAGCTATTGCCTAACTCCTTAATGCTCATTGGCATGAGATCGGAAATGGGGGTTTGAATTTTTAGCTGTTTGATGAAACGTGCTACAATGGCCTCATCCATCTTTTCGTTAGCCTGATGAATGATAATTTTTTTAAGTTCGCTTGGGTTAATCCCTGATTTTTCGATGGCTTCGCGCATGGCACCTGGTACGTTTATAAGAGAATACTCGTAGATTTTACGACCATCCATTTTTATGTACCGTATGCGGGAATCCGAATCGGGATGGAAGGATTTCCCTAGTGAAAGGTAGAAGACTTCCTGCTCGGTGTGCGACATCATTGAGGAGGCTATGACCCCGGCTTTTTCGTCAGCTTCAACCGCCTCAACAATGGTAGCACCAGCGCCATCAGCAAAAATCATGCAGTCGCGGTCGTGCTTGTCAATGACCCTCGAAAGGGTTTCGGCACCAATCACCAGGCATCGTTTGGCCAACCCTGATTTAATATATGAATCGGCCTGAATGACCCCTTGAACCCAACCCGGACAACCAAATATAACATCGTAAGGAATGCAAGCAGGATTTTTAATTTTCAACAGGTGCTTAACACGTGATGCAACGCTGGGGATGGTGTCGGACTGAATGGTACCCTGAAGAACATCCCCAAAGTTGTGCGAAACTATGATTTGGTCAATAGTTTCGCGGTCAATGCCCGCAGTGGCAATAGCTTCTTCAGCAGCAATGGCTGCAATGTGCGAGGCGCACAAATCGTCGGTTACCCAGCGCCGCTCTTCAATACCGGTAATATCTTTAAATTTAGCAATAACCTCATCAACCAGGGTTTCAATTGCCGATTCATCTTTTTTAAAGAAGGTGTTACGGGCAAATTCGCGGTTGCTAATCTTAACGGAAGGGATGTAGCTACCTGTTCCGGTAATAACGGAATTTAGATACTTCATGATGTGGAGATTTAATTAGTCCCACCACAAAGCTAACAATATGCAATCAAAAAGCAATGATATTGTAAATAAAATTTATAATATATTGATATTCAGAAACTAGTATATATTACAGTTTATTAGTACATTTGATAAACGAGAAGGGGACCAGGAGAAAAATTGAGTTCGAACCAACTGCCCAGCGATTCATTCAGCGTACCCATCCACCACTCGGGAATCTGGCCATTATCAATAGGATATTTAAGGTTATTTGTGGTAATTGTAGTTTGGTTAACGGGAGAAAAGATTGAAATTTGCTGTCCGGGAAAGCTGGTTAATTTAGCTGATTCTAAAAGAGGCTTGATAGTGCCGGTGTCTGTGACCATTTCAACCTGTAAGCCCATTCTGGCATACCTAACAAGTAGCCCGATGTTTCCCACTGTGTGATCCTCACGTTTCCCAGTTGCTCCTACAATGGAAATTGAGTTGATGTTACGCTCAGCACACCAGGAAACAGCCTTGGTTAGGTCGTTGCTGTTTTGGTCGGGGTCGTGAAAAAGTATGTTTTTGAAACGCTCCCTGAGTTCAGGGCTAACCGAATCAAGGTCGCCAACTATGGCGGTAGGGGTTATACCGAGTTTAACAAGATGCTCTATGGACCCATCGCAGCAAAGTAAGGTTTTAGCTTCATGTATAAGACGAAGCGGTTTAGGGTGTTCCGGAAATTTGCCGTTGGCAACAATTACAGCGTTCATAGGGCACTTGTTTGAGTTATATGGACTAGCAAATTTACTCTTTTGCGGAAGAGCCAGCGGTAGTTTTTACTTGAGATGGGGTAATTTCCCTTTTCCATTGGTAGTACCCCACAACCGACAAAATGGTGTAAAAAGCAAAAAGCACGGTGGTTGGGTAAAGTCCTTTATAGATGTAGAGTCCCATAGAGACCCCATCAACTACAATCCAAACCCACCAGTGTTCGATAATTTTTCGTGTCAACATCCAGGTGGCAGTGATGCTGAGCGCCGTTGTAAAGGCATCGCCAACCGGAACAGGGGAATCGGTGTACCTGTCGAGCACAAACCATAAAATAACGAATAGTAAAAGCGAAATAGTCGTAAGAACTACTAGTAGCCTCAATGTTATTCGGGTAACCGGCAGGGGCTTTGAGCTGGAGGTATTGTCAACATTTCCATGCAGCCAGTGGTACCATCCGTATATACTTATTATCAAATAGTAAACCTGAAGCCCCATGTCGGCGTAAAATTTTGATGAAAAGTAGATGTATATGTAGAGAGCCGAGGTGGCAATTCCCAATGGCCATAGCCAAATTTTCTGCTTTATTTCGAAGTATAGATAAATCAAGCCAATGGTGGCACCCAGAAGTTCGATGTAGTTACCTATCAGCCAGCTCATTTTATTTCAGGGATAAAGAATTGAAGATTTCAGATTCAAAATTCAAGAACTTGTACGCCTGCTGGTTGATTCACCCTTCGGCAAGCTCAACCGGCAAACGGGCAAGTTCCTTCTAAAGATTTAGGACAAGCATTTGGCTTCTCACGCTTAATGGTTCAATTAATTCATTTTCTTTCAACTTATTCCTAATCTTTTTGGCAAGCAGGGGCGGGCTTGCTGCTGCCCACCCCTATTATCATCGCATGATGCTCTTCATTATTGTTGATATAATTTCAGAACCCAACCGCAAGTCGGAGCATGAAATTTCGGGTAGCCTGGGGATAGTAGCCTATGCTGACATACTCCGGATCGCCACTTTGAAATTTTGTGCGGTACACCCATGCGTTAGCCTCATATTTCAGGTTGAAAAGGTTATTAACTACAACCTGCAGTGAAATGCTTTTGGCCATTTTGGGTGAAAATTTATACTCACCAACAATGTTGTTTACAAAGTAAGCATCCAAACTTCTGCTACTGCTTTCGGTGTTATCTATGTACTGCTTGCCCACATACTTACCAATCCATGAAAAGTAAAGTGCTTTAACCGGGGTAACCGTAATTTTAGCTGAACCCACCACGGAGGGGGAGTAGGAAATGGTTGTGTTACCAAGATATTCTGCTTCGGTTAACCCTGTTTCATTCCAATCGGTTGGGTTATCGGTTAAATTGACGTAGTTAGTGTAGTGTTCAATAATGTTGCGGCTAAAAGTTGTGTTGGCCTCCACGTTGAGCCATTGAAATGGCTTTAAACCAAGAAGAATCTCAACTCCGGCCCGGTAGCTATCAGGGACGTTGTCCATAAGCGCATAGCCAACATCTGTAAGCTCACCGGTTAGCACCAGCTGGTCCCTGTACTTCATGTAGTAAATATTTGTGTTAATCGCAAAATCCTGATGCCTAAGGCCATATCCCAACTCCCAGTCGTAAAGTCTTTCAGGTTTTGGGGCAATGCCTGTTGCGCCCTTTAGGGCATCCTTGAGGTCGCTTCGCGACGGTTCACGGTTGGCAACTCCAAATGAAACGTAGAGTTCGCTTGCAGGAGAAAACCTAAATGTTGTACCAATCTTTGGGTTAACAAAATGCCAGCTATGTTCCTGGTCAACCGGCAGAAGGTCTGAGTCCGGACCCTTTAGGTCATATTGTATGCCGCGCAGCTGAATATCGGCAAAAAGGCTAAGCATTTTACCGGGTTGCCAAACCGATTTGGCAAAGATATTCCAGTCGGTTTTTAGGCCGTTGTTTCGGTACCATTCGTAATCTTTAGGTAACCCGTAGTTATAAGCACTCCAGAGAATCCGGCCAAAGTGGTCGCCATCGTACCGGTTCCAACCACCACCGACAGCAACTTCAAGAGATTTTTTTCGGTAGTTTACCGAGGCAACCGCACCGTAGAACTGGTTTTCCATCCATTTGCGCTGGATGATATCGCTTGTGCGAATGGTGTCAATTCCAAGAACGAGGTTAGGCAGCGCATATTTTGAAAACTTTCTGTCCTCCTTGAACTCCTCGTAGTACCCTTTTCCATCCGTCAGATGAACGGTAGCGTTAAGTGTTAAGTTAGAACCCAGGGAGAAGGTTGAAATAAGCTGGTAGTGGGTTTGCCAGTAGTTGTCCTTCTGGTCTTTATAGTAGCGGGTATTGCCGAATTCATCGGTGTACTCACCGGCGGGGTTGTAGCGGCGGTTAATCTGTAACATGTAATCGGGTGTGCCCTCCCATGTTATTCCCGTGTGCTCCTCGCCATGGATGATGTTAACCCTAATCAGACTTTTAGCGCCGTGCCATGCTGCGGTCATGAACATTGACCGGTGGTCGGAGCCCGCGCGATCAATATATCCATCGGAGCCAAGCTGCGAGTAACGACCCTCAAAGCTAAATTTTTCTTTTACCAAACCCGTTCCGAACCGAGCAGAGAGTTTCCAGGTGTTGTAGGAGCCCGCAAAAATGTCGAATGAGGTAAATGGTGTTTGCGATAGGGAAACCGTTTGAAAGTTGATAGTTGCCCCAAATGCCCCGGCACCGTTTGTTGAAGTACCCACCCCGCGTTGCACCTGAAGGTTATCTACCGAAGCAGTAAAGTCGGGCAAATCGACCCAAAAAACGCCCTGCGATTCGGCATCGTTCAGGGGCACGCTGTTAACCGTAACGTTTATTCGCGACATATCAGTTCCTCGAATGCGAATAGCCGTGTTGCCAATGCCAGTCCCCCCTTCGGAGGTTGCAACAACGGAGGGTTGAAGTTCCAGGAGGTAAGGAACATCAAAACCAGTGTTGTTCCCGTCAATTTGCTCCTTGCTTATGGTAGTTTGGGCAATTGGCATACGTCCGGAAGCCCGAGTAGCGCTTACTACAACCTCGTCGAACATCAGCGTTGACTCCTTAAGAGTAATGTTGATAACTACATTTTCTTGCAGCACCAGGTTGAGCCTGGCGGTTTCGAAACCGACAAATGAGGCGATCAGCACATAGGTTCCGGGTCGCAAGCGGTTAAGGACAAAACTGCCATCGGGGTTGGTTGAGGTTCCCAGCAGGGTACCCTCAAGAGCTACGGTTGCTCCAACTAGCGGATTACCTTCAGAATCGGTAACCCTACCGCTAACTTTTAATGAGCCTGAAAAATCGGTTGGATTACCAAAAGCCCATGCAGCTGCAAGCTGCATGAGCAACAAAAGAAAAAATTTTTTCATGGTTTTTACCCTTTTTTAAGTGTTAAACATCGGGCCACCAAAAGCAATAGCGGTGTGCACCCCGGTTGATGCTCTTGAGTAGCCTTTTAAAAAAGGGGGAAGTAAAAAAACTTGAGATTGATACCTAAAACTCTTTTTCCCTTCGCCGGTATTACCCGGATCAGGTTCAAAGGGTGTAATCTCAGCCTTAAAGGCACCCCCAAAAGTCGGGGGTAAAGGTAACCATTTTAAATGATGTGAAAAATTTTTTTAAGGGTTTGGCTAGGCATGTTATCAGCAGCCGAACTCAAATGTTCCATTTTGAGGCTATTCCATCGGGATTCGGACTATGTTGAAACGGAGTGGGTATATTTTGAAAAAGGACATCTTTTCAATATAGGTAGCAAAATGTCTAAAAGCTTATCCTCCTTTTTAGAATTTACTTTATTAAATTGATAAAAAGCAAAGCTTTATATTTATTTTTTATTTCAGAAGCTCTATCAAAGGGGCAAATGTTCTTTCTTGGATTACTCTATCTGCTATAAAATTCAATGTTGAATTTGAAGAACAAAACGCAACGCCGATTCCACAATCCTTTATCATGCAAATATCATTTTCATCGTCACCCACAGCAATTATATTGTGTAAATCAATATGATAGCGGTGTGCAACTTCTCGCATGGCGTTGGATTTACAAAAATCATGATTACATGTACTATCTTTAGTACGTAAAAACGCAGAAGGAATTTTGACTTCCCCTGTTGCCATGCCGTTTGAAAATTCTAATTCGTTTGCGATAGAAAAGTCCAAATCAAATTTATTTACAAGATGATTTGTTATGCAATCGTAGCTATCACTTATTATACCGCATATATAACCTTTTTGTTTAAACTCCTTAACAATTCTTTCAAAATCATTAACAGTAGGAATGCCATCTAATGTTTCCAGCAATTCGTTTATTTTTAAACCTTTAAGTAATTGTGCAATTAATTTTGTTCGGACATAAGGGCTACTATTTTCAGCTACAATTTCAATTAATTTTTCTTTAAATTTATAATTTGTAGCCAGTGTTAAAATGAAACTTTTTGTAAGAATGGTGTTATCCATGTCGAAAATTAACATTTTGTTTAAACCAAGCAGACTTTCCTTAATAGCAAAATCCATTTGGTCTCTAATCATAGCAAAATTACCAAGTGTCTCCAAATTAGAGTGTTTTATTAGTTCTGCACGTTTTAAGATTGCCCTTGAAACTTCTTTAGACATTTTAGCAAGTTGTTCCCACGACTGCATCCTATTTTCTATATATCCTATATTTACTTCTACAATTCGTGCTTTTTCCTGGAACATATCAATAAGCAGCCCAACGTCGACACCATAATCGTTTTCGAAAGTAGCCTTTTCCAGAATACTTTTTTTTGCTGCAATCATTCCACTTAAGGGTTGAGAAAAATGAGCAAGTTCAGGGAAAAGAAGGCTTAATAAAGGTTTTGCCACTAATTCAGTAACCCTGCCGGCTTGCCTATTAAATGTTGCTTTTACAAAATCTGCAGTATTGTTTATTATTGGGTCGGTTAGTAAATTAACAATATTTTCAGGATAGGTATTTATGTCAGCGTCTAAATATACAATTATACCATTTGTGGCGAGTAGCATTCCCTCATACATTGAAGAACCCTTACCCAATTTTGTGCTTGTATAAATCTTTACGTTTTTTGCCCTGGCAATTTTTACTGTGCTATCCAAAGATTTATCATCAACTACCAAAATTTCTGATACGTTTGCAGATTTTTCCACAAGTTCAATTACCTGCGAGATTGTATTTTGTTCGTTGAGTGTGGGTATAATTACTGTTATCATTTTGTAAAGGGTTAAATGAGCGGAATCGGATTTTGTAAAAATGCTTATTGTGGTTGCAAGCAACAGAATGCTAGTTAAAACTGCAGGGAAAACGTCGTGATACTAGCCAAAATACAAATATAATAAATTTATTCGAGGTATTAATTTCTCCATTTGACCGAGGAGGAGCGCCTCAACTGAATACATCGCTTAGGGCGCAACCCGGCCGATGTTGCTTTCAGTTAAAAATGCAGGCAGGGCATCTTCGGATAGATAGGCAAGCCCGGAATTGCCTAGTTACCAGCTTTACATATTTCATTTTTAATGATAATCCCCCTATAACTCCGGCGCAACAGGGAATAGCAATAGGTTTAGGTATGGAAGTTTAGTATACCAACACAACATGCCCCATCAAAAATTTGCCCCATAGGAGGTCTCGCGTGAAAGATAAACCACGAAGCATAACCCGAGTGCAACCGCCCTGGCTAGGCTATATTTTTCTACACATGGATGTCAGCCTATATTCTACGGGTTTTGAAGTACTGATCGTAAGTGGCAGATGATTCGCCAAATTTCTCATATACAGTCTCCGAAATCTTGTAGGTGCAGTGTTCCCCCACAATTCCCGAGAAGAAAATCTCATGCCGCTTGGATTTGTCGTCAATCATGATAAGCCTTACCAGACGAGGGTGTACATCTGAAGCAGCCAGCTTGGCATGGCAAATGGGACAGTAGTAGTCCAGCATTTCGCCATTTTCAATTTTAACATGAGGGCTACTCACCTTGGCATAGTTTCCAAGTTCAGGACTAAGCAGGATAAGACCTCGTAATCCGCTTTGCATGCTAATAGAAAGAATCACGCTGCCTCCTACAACCAGGTATCCCTCACATTTTGGACAGATAAAATCATTATTCATTTTACATGGTGTTGGATTACAGCTATAAGATACAACAAAAATTTCCTGAAGTAAAGCAAAAGCCAAAATTATTACAAAAAAATAGGAGAAGGACCAGCCTTAAATGACCATGATTTTGTGGTTCAGCAGGTTGGCGGCTAAAATGTGTGTTGGTATGTTTATGCGTCTTGTGGGTTCATAAGCTGAACATTTAGCTAACGGATTACTATTTCGTCAATAAATAGCCAGGATGATTCGCCGGCACTTTCATGCGACGATGGCAGTTTTCCATACGATTTTGCAAATACCTTTACGTAGCGAGCCTCGACATTAACAGCTACTCCGAGTTCTTTTACTATGGGCTTTTCTAAAGTATCGGGGATGTCGTTGTTGACCACTCCAATGTTGGAGTAGCTAGTACCATCGGACGAAACAGAGAAGGTAACTTGCCGGGGCATCATAATCCATGGCGAGGCATCCTGAAGGAACTCTGCTCCAAGATAGTGAAGTTCACGTTCATGGCCCAGGTCAACAATTGCCTCAAAATCCTGATTTTGGTAGCCCTGCCAGCCTCCCAACCTGAAATTTGTAGAGCCTCTTTGCCCGTCAACCAGCGCAAGTTTTCCACCACCATCGTAAAGAGGGCTAGGGATGCTTTTCAGCTCAACATTTTTAATTCCCTCGATTCGGATAAAGGAACCCTCAACTATGGCGCTGGATTCGCCACCCGGAAGAACGGAGTAGGCTTTAACCCGTTTGGAGCTCTTAAGATTCAGCGTATTCCCTTGTGTCCATATTGGAATGGCTTCGGGGTGGTTTATTTCTGCCACCGAATAAAAAGTTGAGGCTTGGGGCTGGACAGTTGTGAGGGTTAGCTGCAAGCTGTCCATGTATGTTTTAGTTGAGGTGTTGAAGGCCGGAGCAGTAGCTATAAAATGCTCATCAATTGATGAGGTTGGCATATCAGCATCGGTGCTGCCCCAGCCGCTATTAGGAGTAGGCGACATAGCTAAACGGAGTTCGCCCCCTGCCATTATCTCGTTGTAGTCAATCCAGCAGCGGGTAATGGGTTTACCATTAAGCGAAGCAGAGTTGATGTAAATATTTTCAGGCGAGTTGTTCTCGGCTACCACCGAAAAATACTTTCCGTTTTCCAGGTTAAAGGTAATTTTACTGAAGAGCGGAGAACCAATGACGAGTTGTGTACTTCCCGGGCAGACCGGATAAAATCCTGCTGCACTTAAAATGTACCATGCGCTCATTTGTCCGCAATCCTCGTTACCACAAAGGCCATCGGGTTTTGAGGTGTACATCTCGTCCATAATCTTGCGTACAAGCTTTTGTGTTTTCCACGGTTGCCCGGCATAGCAGTAAAGGTATGCCATATGGTGGCTGGGTTCGTTTCCATGAGCATACTGCCCAATAAGGCCGGTTATATCAACTTGATTTTTCCCCATCAGCTGGGATGAGGTTGAAAATAGCTCATCCAACCTACCGATGAAATTTTTCTTTCCGCCGTGGAGTTCAATAAGGCCGGAAACATCATGAGGTACATAGAAGCTGTACTGCCAGCTGTTTGCCTCGGTGAAGTTTTGGTCAACCTCGGATGGGTTAAAGTTATCCTTCCAACCGCCGTTTATCCGTGGTCGCATGAAGTGAGTGGATGGGTCGAAGAGATTCTTGTATGACTGTGCCCGCATAATGAACTTTTGGTAGGTAGAGCTATCGGCAATGGATTTCGCAAATTGAGCAATACACCAGTCGTCATAGGCATACTCCAGTGTTTTGGAAACCGACTCATGCTCCATATCGCCAGGAATAAAACCGTACTGCCTGTACTCCTTTAGCCCAAAATGGTTGAGATTTGCGCTATGGAGCATTGCCTTCAGGGCTAGATCGGGATCAAAATTTCTGATTCCTTTTATCCATGCGTCGGCTATAACGGGAACCGAATGGTACCCAATCATGCACTCGGTTTCGTTGGCAGCCAGCTCCCACACGGGCAAGCGACCACCGAAGCGGTAATCAGACAGGAAAGTGTTAATATAATCGGTAGTACGTCGAGTATCAATAATTGTCATTAGCGGGTGCCAAGCCCTGTAGGTATCCCAAAGCGAAAAAACGGTATAGGGAGTAAAACCTTCGGCATGGTGCACCTGGTTATCCATGGCACGGTAGCTCCCATCAACATCAGAGAACACATTGGGGACAACCATAGCGTGGTACAAAGCTGTGTAGAAGGTGGTCAGCTGGTCGGGAGAGCCGCCGTCCACTTTAATTTTTGACAGCTCGATATTCCAGTCGTTTTTGGCCTGAGCGGCAACGCTATCGAAATCCCAATTGGGCACCTCGGCTTCCAGGTTGCGTAAAGCCCCCTCCTCGCTCACGGCTGAAAGTCCGACCTTTACAAGAAGTTTACCGTTTGGAAGTTTAGGAAACTGAAGCCATGCCTTAAGCCTGGTTCCCTCAGCCAATACTTCACCATTTTCGCCGTTCGTTATGCTTAGCTGTTCGCTGGCATCCACGAAGTTTGGCCCCTTTTCAAAGGGTTGGGAAAATCGGATAACAAAGTATAGCTGCTGGTCGTTTGCCCAGTGGCTAGATCGGCGAAACCCATGCAGCTCGTTCTTCCCTACTACCTTTAACCAAGATTCGATGACCCTATCGCGATGCTCGAGATCAATAACCAGCGCCGCTTTATTGGGATTCTTAAAGGTGTAGCGGTGGAAGCCAACCCTACGGGTTGCAGTAAGTTCAGCCTGAACCTTGTACTTGTCGAGAAAAACCGAGTAGTAACCGGCAACCGCCATTTCATTTTCCTTTTTAAATGGAGAAGAATACCGCGTGTTTTCAAAAACGGGTTTGCCAGAAACAGGGGCTATGAGAATATCGCCATAATCAGAAGCCCCGGTACCGCTAAGGTGAGTATGAGAGAACCCATAGATTACCCTGTCGGAGTAATGATACCCCGAACAGCCATCCCAACCGGTTAGCCTTGTATCGGGACTAAGCTGAACCATTCCAAAGGGAACGGTTGCCCCCGGATAGGTGTGTCCGTGAAAATCGGTACCAATAAATGGATTAACGTAATCCACGGGGTCTTTCACCTGTGAAAACAGCTCAATGCTGATGAGCATTACAACTGTCAATAGTTGCGGCTTTTTCATTGTTTATAGGTATTTATAAGTGGTGTTATTTTATTATGGCCTAGTTTACTTTTATTCCAAACTTGTTGGTGTTTGCATTTTTTGTCTAAAAAAACCAACACCCTGAAACATGGGGTGGGGATTACTCCTATTACCTTGGATTTGCTTTCATACATTAGCATTAAGCGTTCGCCTTAAATTTATTAGATGATGGAGGATTAAAGCATTAAATAGCCTGGCTATGTAATGTGTTATGGTCAAGCATGTTAATGGCATAAACATAGGCTCCTATAGCAACGGCATGGCTGGTCCCTAAACGTGAAACGCCAATGCCTACCCGTTTAAGAGGATCGTAGTCAACCTCTTTGCTGCTTAGGGGAACTTTGATTTTCCGATTTTCACCCTTAACAAAAAGGTTGCACTGCCCTTCATTCTCAAGGTCAAACACCTTTGACTCCAAGCGGTTTACCTGCTCTCCGGTAACTGTTGAAATGCTTCCATTTAGCTGGGCAAGCATGGCAGGGGCAAAAAGATGGTAGGCGTTTGACAATCCACCTCCAACAACTACAATCGAATCGGTTATAGTTATGATATTTGCCAGAGCATCGCCGAGGGAGGCGCCAAGCGACTGGTAGGCTAACTTGGCAGCAACCATATCGCCCTCGTGGTTTCCGTAGGCTATTTCAGCAATTTCTTTGGGTGAAAGCAAGGTGCTTTCATTTTTCCTCGTATGTGCATGGTATGTTCGTTGCACTGCCCTAATGCTGATTTCTTCCTCGGCAAAGCAGGTTGGGTTGACACCATCGCGCAGAAGCCAAACTTCTGTTCCGGCAGAGTTATCGCCGGTAAAAAGCTTACCATTCGTCACCAGACCGCCTCCTAAACCCGTGCCAATAGTTACTCCAAGTAGGTTGTAGAAATTTTTTGGGCTTCCGGCATTTTTAAGCATGCTGTTTACCCAGGGCAGAAAACCTGCGATGGCCTCTCCGAAGGCAAAGAGATCGCCATCGTTATTGATAAAGACAGGAATTCCGAACTTCTCCTGTAGCATTGGTCCCAGGGCAACGCCACCCCGGAATCCTGGAAGATTCCCCAAATCGCCAATAATTCCTTTGGGATAGTCTGCAGGTCCGGGGAAGGCAAAGCTGATGGCCGAAGGTTTCCCTTTTAGCTTAGCTCCTAGTTTGGTGAACCCTTCCACGATTCCCTGAAGACACTTTTCGAGGTTGTTACCGTTGCTGGGTAGTGTAATTGTATCGGCAATGGGTTTTATCCCCTGTAGAGCCGAAAATACGAAGTTGGTTCCGCCTGCGTCAAGGGTTAGCACAATTCTGCTATCGTCGGAGTAGCTCATTGTCTGGAGGGTTGAGGTTTTAAAAATGATAGAACAATAATAAATCCAAGACCCAGCAAAGGAACCAAAAAGCCTGTTCTAACGCTTGACATATCGGCCACCAAGCCCATAACTGGGGGAATAAATGCGCCACCCGCGATTGCGGTAACCATTAAACCCGATATTTCGTTAGCCCGCTCTGGCATGGCATCGACCGTAATTGAAAAAATCAAAGGGAAAATGTTTGCAAACCCAAGACCGGTAGTGAATATTCCTACCAATGTGGTAATCTGGTTGTTGGAAAAAATGAGCAGGATACCCATTAGCGCAATGAGACATGAAACCCTGAAAAATGCTGCCGGTTTTGTCCAGCTGAGAATAATGGAACCAAGAAGCCTACCAATAAGAATGGCGATGAAGAAAAAGGCATTACCAAGCAACCCCCATGTTTTTAGGTCGATCCCGAAATGGGTGCTAAGCAGGATAGGAACACCCGAGCTGAGGCAAATTTCAATTCCGACGTAGATAAAAATGCCCAGCACCATTAAAAGGACAAAGCGATTTTTTAATAGCGAAAAGCAACTGTTGAGTGTTGCAGGTTTCTTATCGGACTTCTCCTCCTCTACCTTCGTGAATCCCACGGCGACCAACGTTAACAGCAGGGCTGACACGTAAATAGGAAATAAAACTTGCCAATCGGCCCCCATCCATTTTGCGGCGGCAAATGGAATAATGGAACCCGACAGCGATCCAATAGCTTTAATGAACTGGCCGAAGCTAAGGTTTCGGGAGTACATCCCGGGTTCGGAAACATCACGCATGATGGGATTTCCTGCTACCTGCAGAATTGCAGCACCTGCGCCCAGAAGCAGAATTGTCAGGAGGAACAACGCATAGCTGCCCAGTCCAAATAACGGAATGGTTAACCCGGCTAGGGCAACTGCCAGACCCAGCATCAGCACAACTTTCTTCCCCCGTCGATCTTGGAATATTCCCATTGGTACAGACAAAAAGCCAAACATGATGAATCCCATGAAGGCAATTAGCTGCGCTTCAAAGTTTGAAAGCTCGAACTGCTCTTTTGCCAGACCCACAAATGGTCCAACGGCATCGCCAAATCCCATACATAGGAAGGCCAAAAGAATTGTAAATGTTTTTCTATTCATAACTCAAGGTTTAAGCTGAAATAGTTTTTAGGTTTTTTAATTACAAGCACGCTAGCCCACAGCTTTTCGTTATCGGGGTAGAGCAATGGAACCCCCATATTTTGACTTTGCCGAACTTGCAAGTAACGTTCGCTTATTCATGCGTGTTTGTGCAGTCTGCCTTACATGAGTGTTTAAAATTACTGATTTAGCACACCTTAATATGAAATCGGCTGGTGATTTGTACTGCGACATTGCCAAATGCGATTTATGAAAAAGCAATGAAACACCTGATATAAAGTGAATTATAGTCATTTTATGGGCTGGTTGTATCATGGTTTAAGTTGGTTTACAATCATAGGTTTGTGTCCTTTGCATTAAGGTGACCGCCATCCATTATTATCAGAAATTTGAGTTGACGATTCCCGCACCAAAAGCTCAACGGGCATCATTTCTACATGGCCGGGTTTTGTTTCCCCGTTATTTGTAATTTGCCCTTGCAACAACGAAAATGCTACGCTGCACAGCTCGGCAACAGGTTGCCTTATAGAGGTGATGGATGGTTTGGAGAAATCAAAGTAAGGAAGTTCGTCAAAACAAACCAGCGCAATATCCTTAGGAATAACAATGTTGTGAACATGACAGGCTCGGAGAGTCGCTGTTGCCAGGTTATTGTTAACGGCAAAAACTGCATCGGGCATATTCTTATCATGGAGACGAGTCGTGAAAAAATCCTCAACCATGTCGACCAGGCAGAGGAAGGGAATATTGTGCACTTCAGTATGAATGGCTGCATTCTCAAAAACACTTACGAAACCCTCAACCCGTTCGGCAACGGATGAAATGTAGCTTGGGGTTAGGGAGAGTACCACTGGGTTGCGAAAACCCTGATTTAGCAGGTGCTGTGCCAGTAATTCTCCACCAACCTTGTTGTTAACAACAGCCGACGGTATAGGTACAGTAGGAAAGTACCTGTCAATGAGTACCAGCGGGAATCCGGATTTTACCAAATTTTCCAGCTCGGTTGGGTTTTGCTGCGAAGAGGAGAGAATAATTCCATCCACCTGCCGGTTACGAAAAATTTCAAGGAGTTTAAGCTCTTTGCCCACGCTTTCGTCGGTGCTGCCTATTATCATGTTGTAGCCAAGCTCCCAGGCCAAATCCTCCAGCTGTCTTGCCAAAGAGGCATAAAAGTTGTTGGAGATATCCGAAACAATTAGGCCCAAAGTGTTGCTCATCCCGGTACGCAGGCTTCGTGCTGTTTGGTTGGGATTGTATCCATACGCCCTAACTGCTGCCATAACTTTGTCGCAGGTTTGTCCAGAAATTCCGTAACCCCTAGCCTTCCCGTTTACCACAAGGGATACCAGAGTTTTCGATACGCCAACCTTTTTTGCAATGTCGTTAAGGGTTACCTTCTTCACCGTGTTTGAGCCTTTTCCACAAATATACTGTAAATATCTAAAACGATTTAGCCGCCAATGGAAAATTTAATGGTGTAGGATCAAAGTTTTATTGCAGCTCTGATTGCTGCCGATTTTTTAGTTTGGCATTGTTCCTGAGGAGCATTCTACAAGTAGGTTTTGTTTAGAATAGCTTTTCCTGGCTTGGAATGGCAGTAAAGCAGCAATCTGCAGTAGAAGATTTATTCTGAGTTAGGATGTAAAAATTTATGGTGAATTTTTACATCATATAGGTAAAAAGGCATAAATTTATTGAAAAATCTGATTATGAGGAAATTAATTTCAGCCATACTCGCTATTCTACCTATGTTTACGACTTTTGGCCAAAGGTCGGACATTGATAGCCTGCTAAAACAGCTGAATGAAGCACCGAACACATCGGTAAAGGCCGAAACAGCCATAGATTTGGCTCAAAGATATATAAACATCGATACTGACTCAGCTATGGCGTTCAACCAAATTGCCCACCAGCTAGCCACGGATCTTTCCGACACAGCCCTAATGATTCGGTGCGAAAACACTTATGGCTTTATTTTTAACGTGAACTCAAGTTTTGAAAAGGCAAGGGAGCGCTTTAGCCGGGTGCTTGAGATGGCCATAAGCGCTCACGATTCAAGCCTTATTGCCTCTGCCTATGGAAATATTGGCAACACCTACATGTTCGAGCAAAAATACAGCATGGCGGTTGAAAGTTTCCTTAAGGCGCTGGATATCTTCGAAAAACGAAACAACCAAAAGGGAGTTGCAACCGTTTACGGCGTGCTGGGAAACCTGTACTTAAGCCTTGATAAGCTGGACCAGTCGTTGGAGTACTACCAAAAGGCGCAAAGCATGTTCCATACACTGGGATGGGCCGATTACGAGGCAACAGCGCTCATGAACATTGGCGTTATTTATAAGAATAAAAAGGATTACAAAAAGGCACTCGAATACTTCAGCAGGGCTCAAAAATTTGAAACCAACCAGGGAAACTACTATAAATCGGCCCAATGCCTTGCTAATATTGGAGAAGTAGAGTTTTCCCTCAAGAACTACGAAAAGTCAATAGCCTACCAGGAAAAGGCCTTCGATGCTTTTGAAAAGGTCAAGGCAAAAAACGATGCAGCCCTCTGCCTGATGAGCATCGGCTGTGCTTACGATAGCTTGAATAAAAGCGCAATGGCAAAAAGTTACTACGCTAAAACCTTGAGCTATATTGACTCTCTTAACCAGCCAAACCTTAAAATGACGCTGGCCGGACAAATTTATAGCCTGAATAAAAAGTTAAATAATTTTGAAGAAGCCCTAAAGTACTACGAAATTTACACCATGTGGAAGGACACGATTCTGGCCAGGGATAACCAGAAAAACCTGGCAGAGCTCCTCACCAAGTATGAAACGGTTCAAAAGGAAAAGGAAATCGAACTTCAAAAGGAAAGGGTAAAAAGGAGGGATATTATTCTCTTGTCTGAACTTCTGCTTTCTGTTCTTCTTATTGGGTTAGTTGGGGTGCTGGTATCGAGCTACCGCAGGAAAAAACGCGACAACGAAATTCTGGAACAAAGTAATAGCTTGATTTCGCAGCAAAAGGAAGAAATCCAAACACAACGAGATGAGGTGGTTAGCCAGCGCGATAGAATAATCCGTCAGAACAGGCTGATTACCGATAGCATTGAGTATGCCCGGCACATCCAGTCGACCATTCTCCCATCCAGGGAGCAACTTTCAGCATTTTTCCCTGAATTTTTTATTTTTTATCTTCCCCGAGATATTGTCAGCGGCGATTTTTACTGGTTTAAGCTTCAAGAAAACGCAGGTATTCTGGCATTTGCTGATTGCACGGGGCATGGTGTACCCGGGGCGTTTATGAGCATTTTGGGCATAACCCTTCTGGACGATATTGTTACCCCGAAGAGTTCGATATCTCCAAGCCAAATTCTTGAGGAGTTAAGGATAAACGTAAAAAACTCCCTCAAACAGTCGGGTAAACGGGTTGAAACCAAGGATGGTATGGATATGGCTATTTGCAGGTTCAACCCAGCCTCAACATATCTTGAGTATTCAGGAGCCAACATGCCGTTAACAATAATCAGGAATGGCGAGGTGCTGGAATTCAGGCCTACACGAAACCCCATTGGATACTACCCAAAGGAAATGCCTTTTGAAAACCACCAGGTAGAGCTACGCAAACACGATATGCTATACCTTTTTACAGATGGCTTTTCGGATCAGCTAGGCGGCCCCAACTACCAAAAGTACAAGAGGCAAAATCTTATCAACCTTTTAAAATCCATTGCTGGGCTTTCCATGACCCAACAGGAAAACATTTTGGCTGCCAGCCATTCCGATTGGAAGGGTACCTACGAGCAGGTTGACGACATTCTGGTAATGGGAATAAAATTCTAGGGTCAGTCGCCTGGGTATCTTCAAATTTAGGATATGATCTCAAAGCCGGTAATTTAATCCCGTTACTTAGAACCACTAGATGGGCGTTGAGTGTTAACGCTACTAGTAGATTTGCCAAATTTATCAACAATTGCTGTGTAGCATTCTCAGAGGCGCATAGCTGTGGATGAATACCCAACGAGGAGGTGGTAGCCGAGCTCCGTCGCTAGCAACATGTCGGAGGTTTGGGTTTAATCCCTTTCAGTTGACAACAGGAAGCCTTCTGGTGAGGAATCGAAACTTTACCTCTGCAATGCTACCGGTGGGCTGATGAGAACCTGCAGAATGACAGGGAAGGGGTTGTGCTGGAACTATAAGGGTTGCAGGAAGACTTCGACCTATGGGAGGTGCCTGAGGGCGACAGGCAGAAGCTATCAGCGCTGTGGCAAAAAGGTAGCTGGGGCTACTGTTAGCATATTTCAAGACACCAAGCAAAAAATCCTATTATAATAAATTTATATGGAAATAATGCAAACACTTATTTTGAAATGGCTTGTTTTTATTCCAAAACTCTAGAATTACGCTGAGATAAGTTTAACATTGAAAACACTATAAGGCATATTTTTATAACTTAGTGCAGTTATTTTCAGGCAAGAAGAAGGGCAAAACCTTAATTTCGTTCAAAAAAGAGATTTAAACCCTTTGACCGTTTAGACTTAATCATTTTTTAATATATAGCTAGCAGCCGTTAGATTATTTTGACTCATCTTTGGCATGACAAAAAAGTATCCGTATTACCAGCTGCAAATCCGAAACATATTCAAGTAGTATGATGTTGGAAAGTGATTTTTGGGTAAGTCCAGATATTTCGAATGCAGTAGCAAAAGTTAAACCTATTATATAAAGTTTTGTTTTACATGCACCTTATGTGTTAATTTATTTGCCAATAATTAAACCATTACTAACCAAATTTTAATTTAATGAAAAAAATCAGGTTTTTTATCGCCATGTTGTTTACCGTTGTTGGCTTATGGGCAAACGCCCAGGTAACAACTTCGGAAATAAACGGTAAGGTAGTAGATGAAAAAGGAATGGCATTGCCATTTGCCACTGTTGTGGCCATCCATGAGCCTTCGGGAACGCAGTATGTTACCACTACTGACAATGCTGGTAACTATCGTTTAACCAACCTGCGTGTTGGTGGACCCTACAAGTTAAGCATTTCGTTTGTAGGGTACTCCACGGGAGTTTATACGGACATTAACCTTAACCTGGGTGAATCGTACCTGCAAAATGTAAAGTTAAAAGAATCAACAACATCCCTAGAGGAGGTTGTCGTTTCGGCAGGAATGGGGAATCCTATTTTGAGTTCGGAAAGAACCGGTGCACAAACCAACATCAGCAGGGGTGACATAAACACACTGCCTTCAATTTCCCGCAGCATCACCGACTTTTCAAAGTTAACACCCCAAGCCCAGGGTAACTCTTTTGTTGGAAGAGATGGTCGTTTTAACACGATTACGGTTGATGGTGCAGCCTTCAACAACAATTTTGGTTTAAGCAGCAACCCCCTTCCGGGAGGAAATGCACAGCCAATATCCTTGGACGCCATTGACCAGGTTTCTGTGAATATTGCACCTTTTGATGTTAGAGTTTCCCAGTTTACCGGTGCCAGCATAAATGCGGTTACCCGCAGTGGAGACAACTCCTTTAAGGGTTCGGCTTACTCCTACATTCGCCCAAAATCATTTACCGGCGATAAGGTTGACGGAAACGACGTAGAAGGGGCAAACGACAGGAACAGCCAGAATTTTGGGTTAAGTTTTGGCGGACCAATTATAAAGGATAAGCTGTTCTTTTTTATAAATGGAGAAATTGAAAATGAAGATATTCCTGGGGTTACATGGAAACCCAGCACCGATGGGGTTGCCAACCCCGATCAGATGATTTCGCGTACAACCGAAGCCGATATGATTAGGGTAAGGGATCATCTAATCAGCACATATAACTATGACCCGGGTAAGTATAAAAACTTTGATCCCTTCCAGAACAAAAACACCAAAATTTTAGCGCGTGTTGACTGGAACATCAGCAAAAATCATAAGTTTACCATTCGCTATAACGACGTAGTGGGTACTTCGGACGTTGAAACCAACTTTAACAGTGGACCTCCCAACAACGCTAGAAATTCAGGAAGAATTAGTAGCCAATCCCTGGCTTTCTCTAACTCGTTCTACGGTTTTGAGAACACTGTTCGTTCGATTACCGGTGAGCTAAACAGCACCTTTTTAACGAATATTTCAAACAAGTTTTTAGGTAGCTACACCCACATTCAGGATTCCAGAACATCTCCATCAAAGCTGTTCCCCTTTGTAGATATATGGGAGGACGGCGATCAGTATATGTCCTTTGGATACGAGTTGTTTTCATATAACAACGACGTGATCAACAATACGTTAAGTTTGCTCAACAACACCACAATTAACCTTAAAAAACACACTCTCACCCTTGGGGTTTCCTTTGACCGGCTTTACTTTAAGAATTCATACATCCGGGAGGGGACAACCTACTACCGGTATGCATCGGTTGATGATTTCATAAATGGTGCTGATCCCATAGGGTTTGGAGTAACCTACGGGTATAATGGTGAAGACGCTCCCGGAGCTGAGCTTACTTTTGGAATGGGAGCTTTTTATGCTCAGGATGAGTGGAAGGTGAATACCAACCTGAAAGTTACCTATGGCATTCGTTTGGAGCTTCCCTTCTACTTCGACGACATGAAGGATAACCCTGCAATTTCTGCACTTACCTTCGCAAATAGTCAAAAGATTGATGTGGGTAGCTGGCCCGATCCGCAGCTGCTTTTCTCCCCTCGTTTAGGATTTAACTGGGATGTTAAGGGCGATCGCTCGTTACAGGTTCGTGGAGGTACCGGTATTTTTACAGGACTTTTACCCTTCGTTTGGTTCACCAACCAGCCAACAAACTCGGGCATGATTCAATCACCCGAGATTGGATGGGGCCCTGGCAATGCGAATTTAGTGGGCTTGCAGTTTAATCCCAACTTCAAGGAATTCATAGCAAGCAATCCTACGCTTTTCCCTCAAGCACCCGGAACATTGCCTAATAATGCCGGATTGGCTGAAGTTTCAAAAGACTTTAAGATGCCCCAGGTTTGGCGTTCCAACCTGGCGGTTGATGTTGAGTTACCTTATAACTTTGTGTTTACCGGTGAGGCATTATTTGGGAAAGATATTAATGCCGTGCAGCAGATTAACATCAACGAAGCCAATCCAACTGGCAATATGGTTGGTCCAGATAATAGGCCGTTTTGGGCAACAGCAAACGATAGAAAGGTGGTTTCCACAATAGCCAATGCTGTTGTTCTTTCTAATACCGACAAAGGTTACCAGTACTCATTCACTGCCCAGCTAACCAAAAACTTCAGCAAGGGTTTTTCCGGAATGTTTGCCTACACCTACACCATGGCCAAGGATATCTCCTCTAACCCAGGTTCTGCCGCCTACTCCGCCTACTCCTCAAATACTGCTGTGGGAAGTCTTAACAATCCTGGCCTTAGCTACTCAAACTTTGCCACTCCACACCAGTTGATTGGCCATGCCTCCTACAGAATTGAGTATGGTGGAATGTTTGCCACTACTATTTCGTTAGCCTATAGAGGATTTCAGCAAGGACGCTGGTCCTATACCTACTCCAACGACTTAAATAACGATGGCATATCCTCCGACCTGATCTATGTTCCAAAGGACAAGGACGAAGCTCTGGCCATGTTTGTTCCCTATACCCCAACAGGAGGTGTTGAAATGACTGCACAACAACAGGCTGATGCTTTTTGGGCTTACGTTAACGGTAATGATTACCTGAAAGATCGTAAGGGCAAGTATGCAGAACGTTTTGGTGATGTTCAACCATGGCTTCACAGGTTCGATGTAAAGGTGCTGCAGGATATTTTCTCCAACTTTGGAACCAGCAGGAGATATACACTGCAAATAAGCCTTGACTTGCTCAACGTTGGTAACATGCTAAACGACAAGTGGGGCGCCTATACCTACAACCCGCTGGCTAGCTACGACAATGTCCGTCCTTTAACCAGGGTTGCCCTGCCAACCGCAACTACCGCTCCTACATTCCGGCTTAATGCCAACACAATTGAAGAATTTGAGACTAAAACAACCCTCAGCAAAAACATCAGCACAACCAGTACATGGGGTGCTCTACTTGGTATAAGGTTGATTTTCTAAAAGCCATGTTTACTTAATAAATAATCCGTCCGGGTTTTCTGGACGGATTTTTTTATCATTTTACCCAATCATTTATCCGGCTTATCCTATATGCTCACACCAATGATTGCTTTAACCTTATGAGTTAAACGTAACCTCTTAAATTTTTGCATTGTGCATTAAGTACTAATAGACTCATATATGTTGTTTTAATTATTTGAATCTAGGCGTGTTAGCATTTACCCTCATAGTTTAAATGTTTTCAAAACGCCATGTTCTAAGGGCTTGACCTAGAAAATAAATCAACCATATTGGAATTACTGTTAAAGTTTATTCCAAATTTTAGTTGATGGTAAAGAAAGGTTAGCCGTATAATACACTTTGAAATTCATGTTTGTAATTTGGTGCACAAAAATTCAGCTTAAACACTAAAGGAACAACGCTTTCGGTTAAACGGGGGTCGGTTTCCTGCAAGTGAGAAGTGGAGGTTAGTATTTTATTAATATTCACCCTTAAGCCATCAGGTTATTTTTCACAACTTCAATACGCAAACAAAATTGTAGATCACAATCAATAGCTACACTTAACCCTAACCAAATTCATAACAGTATGATGAAAGTTATTAAAAAAATCCTACTTACCGTTTGTATAGTAGGAACAGCAGGAGTAGCCTTTTCACAGGGTATTGTGAAAGGTGTTGTTGTTGACAGCAACAGTGGCGAAGCGTTAGTTGGCGCTGCAGTAGCAGTCGAAAACACAACAATTGGAACGTTAACCTCGTTGGATGGTTCTTTTGTATTAAAAGTACCTGTAGAGAAAGGAACCATCAAGGTTACATTTGTTGGTTATTCCGATAAAACAATTGAGGTAACCATTCCCTCGGGAACAGAAAAGGATTTAGGGCAAATACAGCTTACGGCCAGCTCAATAGGGCTGGAAGAGGTGCTGGTGGTTTCGTCGTTTGTTCGTGACCGAACCACACCGGTTGCCGTTTCAACCATTGAGCCCAAAATCATTGCCGAAAAGCTTGGGAATAAAGAATTTCCCGAAATTCTTAAATCAACGCCTTCAATTTATGCAACCAAAAGCGGTGGAGGTTTTGGCGATTCCCGCGTTTACGTTAGGGGTTTTGACTCCAACAACGTAGGCGTGCTAATTAATGGAATTCCGGTAAATGGCATGGAGGATGGCAAGGTATACTGGAGTAACTGGGCTGGTCTTTCGGATGTTACTTCCAACCAGCAAGTTCAACGTGGTCTGGGTGCATCCAAGCTTGCCCTTTCCTCGGTTGGTGGAACAATCAACATTATCACCAGGTCAACAGACGCTGAAAAGGGCGGGTCGGTATATGCGGGCATTGGGAACGATGGGTATATGAAGCAAACTTTTACGGTATCCACCGGCATGTTGGATAACGGTTGGGCTATGACTCTTTCGGGGGGACATACATACGGCAATGGCTATGTTCAGGCTACTAATTTTGAAGGTTGGTCATATTTTGTTAATGTTTCCAAAAAAATTAACAGTAAGCATAGCATAGTTTTCAATGCATTTGGAGCACCTCAGTGGCATAACCAGCGCAGCAACAAGCATACTATTCAGGAATTCCGCGATCACCCCATGGAGGCTAAGTGGAATTCGGATTTCGGGTACCGCAATGGCGATATTTATAACATTGGGTATGCCTACAACTACTACCACAAACCGCAAATTTCATTAAACCACTACTGGAAAATTAGTGATAACGCCATGCTATCTACCCAGGCCTATGCCTCAATAGCAACCGGAGGCGGAAGAAGAGTCTACGGTCCGAATTCTACCTGGTTGAGCTTAAACTACCCCAGCGGAACACCTTATGATAACTCTGCGCTCACTCCCGAGGGGTATTTTGATTTTGACTGGGTTATAGCACAAAATGCCGCTTCAACAACCGGTTCAAAAGCCATAATAGCCAATGCAATTAATGACCATCAGTGGTATGGAGTGCTTTCAACTTTTACCACATCTATTTCAGATTTTAAGATTACCGCCGGTTTTGACGGACGGTACTACAGCGGTGTACATGCATATAAAATTGACGATTTGCTTGGTGGGGTTTACTACCTTGATAATAAGAACATAAATCGTCCTGCATCACAGCCGCTTCATAAGGGCGATTATGTTAACTATAACTATAGGGGACAGGTGCTGTGGTTAGGACTTTATGCACAGGCAGAGTATATAAAGAATAGCTACTCGGGATTCCTTTCTGTTGCTGCTGCTAGCAACAACTACCGTAGGGTTGATTTTTTCCAGTATGCTCCTGGAAATCAAAAATCCCCATGGCACGACTTTCTGCCCTGGAATATTAAAGGAGGTTTTAACTACAAGATAAGTGAAAGTCAAAATGTGTTTATTAACGGTGGGTACATTAAAAAAGCCCCAATTTTTTCCAACTCCTTCCTGAATAATACGAACGATTTCAACAAGGGCGTTAAGTACGAAAAGATTATTACTGCCGAGGTAGGCTATGGGTTTAACTTACGAAATTTCAATGCCAAGCTGAACGTGTTCCGTACCAGCTGGTTGGATAAAGGGCTTGTAAGATCATTGAATGGCCAAACCGCCAACATTCTGGGAATTAATGCGCTTCATCAGGGAGTCGAGTTGGAATGCTACTACAAACCAATTAATACCCTGAATGTTAAGGGAATGTTCTCCTATGGAGATTACCGTTGGACAGATGATGTTAACTTTACCCTTTACAACGAAGACCAATCGGTAGCCGGAACATATAACGCATACATTGCTGATGTTCATGTGGGGAACTCTGCCCAAATAACAGCAGCTGTTGGGGTTGACTATGAGGTGCTGCCAAAGCTAAAGGTGGGCGTTGACTTTAACTGGTTTGGTAAAAACTATGCCGATTTTGATCCAACTGCCAGAACGACTATTGAAAGCAAGGTGGATGCATGGGAAATGCCCGACTACTACCTTCTTGATATAGACGCCAACTACCGTTTCAAAATGGGATCCTTCAATGCTACCATCTATGGCAACGTGTCAAACTTGCTGGACACCGAGTATATTGCCGATGCAACGGATGGAACATATCATGATGAGTTTTCATCGTATGTTTTCTATGGCTTTGGTAGAACGTGGTCTGCCGGACTTAGAATCAACTTTTAACACGATGGATAGTGCACGCGCAAATTTTAGGAGTTGAGTTGATATGTTGAAGATTTGCAAGCCGTTGCATAACCGTAATAATTTAACCAAACGAATTTAAATAAACAATAAATGATAACACCGATGAAAAGGATTCTCAATCTTACCATGCTGTTGGGCCTTTTGTGGGCATGTAACCCCATGGAGGACACCTACAACAATCTTGACGAAGCCAGGAAACCCTATAAGGAAAACATCACCTATACTCTTGATGCAACCGATTACTCTAATGCAAGCAAGTACGCTTTGGCTGATGCCCAAAATCATGCCGACAGCGCATCGGCACAGCTGATTAAGGACCAGCAGGCATTCAACCAAAGGTTTACAGCCAAAAACTATGTCGGGAAAGTGCTTGCCAACAGATTTGTTGCGCTAAACCTAGGCTCTACTGCAAATGTGACCTACAACGTTAATCTTGAAAACACCGGTTACCTTACTGCCTACAGCAGCCCAACACTTTACACCCTTACCTCCGACAACTATCAATCGGTAGGAGGTGCTGTTGCAAATACCGGTTATTTCATACCATCCATGCCTGCCGAGGAATTCATTCCACAGATTCTGACAGCTGCAATTTCGTCGCCCACAGCTAACCAGCAATGCCTGGTTTCCTATAAATCGTCTGATTTTGAGCCATCTAGCACAACAACACGCACTGATACCCTTTTTAAGGAAAATTTTAACGAGAACAACCTGGATAAGTTTGACACTGTTAGCGTCAAAGGGGCGCAAAAGTGGGCTGCTTCAGCATATAGCGGGAACTACTTTGCCAAAATATCTGGTTACTCCGGTGGAGTAAACAACGAAAATGAGGATTGGCTTATCATTCCGGCAATTGACCTCTCGGGCGTGCAAAGCGCAACGCTCAACTTTACTACAGCATGGAAGTACGATGGAAACGATTTACTGCTGAAGTATTCGACCAACTACAGCGGTAGCGGCGATCCAAATGCGGCCTCATGGACAAACCTGAGTTTTGACCTGGGAACAGGCAACTTTGTATTTTGTCCTTCGGGAAATGTTCCCCTTCCTAAAGCCAAAATTTACATTGCATTTGTGTACACTTCAACCACATCGGCAAGTAGAACATGGGAGGTAGATGATGTGGTTATTACAGCCAAGGTGTTGGCTAAAGGGAAAAGTGTTACAGCCGACCTTTTCAAAAACTACAATGATTACTATAGGTTTACAGGCTCCAAGTGGGAAAAATCAAAAGGGGTGCTTTGCGTTCAACCATTCGAATACAGCCTAATGGGGCTTACAGGGAACGCCTTCACAAATACTAATCCCGCTAGCCGGTATATTCCAACCTACCTTTCCCAAAAATACCCCTATGCACAGGACGGGGATACCTGCATAATGGTTTACAACTATCCGAACGCCAATACCAAAGTGGCCGGTAAATACCAGAATAGTGCAGGGAGTTGGATGGTGTACAATGGTATTGTGCAGCAGTCGGGACAGTTCATCCACACTGGAGAGCATTGGATTTTTGATCCAACCGTACATTTGACTCCTAGTGCCTCCGACCTGCAGCTGTTAGTTGATTATGTTTACCTTACCTATGGACGCCAGTACGGAAGCAGCTATGGTAACGACGAGTTTTACTTTGGAGCCAGCGCATACTACAAAAATTTTGACCTTAGGCTTTCTACAAGAAGCCAGTACAACGTGCCGGGATTTGCCGAACTTGCCACCGATGAGGAAAAAATTGCGTTAACGTGGCAAAGGCTCCAGGAAGGTCTGACTATTTTGCTAAAGTTGAAGTACGCAAACGATGCAGTATTAGAGGTTGATGGAATTCCTGTTTACTACTGGGTTACATTCAACACCTACGAAAATGACTTGGCCAAAAAAACCTATGTGGGTATTTTTAAATGTACCCAACCTGCACCTGATCCAATTTTTGAACGCGATCAAGATGCTGAGGATCTGGCAGTAAGTGATGGCAAGCTTTTACAATCAGCTGTAAGTTGGAATAGGGAAAAGTAGTTTTAGCTAATAGCTAGTAGTAATAAAGCGCCCGAATTAACATCGGGCGCTTTTATTGTATCCATGGCCATTTAGACGTTTCTTTTCTGCCAAGGAGCGGCAAACCATTTTCAACACTTTTTCTTATAGGTGTTTTTTCTGTTTTTCACACATTCCCACAATTGTTTTAACTTTATGAGTTAAATATTGCAGTCAGATGATAGCGCTTGATAATACCGGTAATGCTTTCCAGTACTTGTCAAACAAAGAGTTGAAAAGAGCATGCAGGTTATTCACCCTGCTATCAAAATTGGGTGGAATGAATCGTTCTGGCAAGGCTAATTCGTGGGCATCAATTCCTCCCGTAAACTTCCTGCTCAAAAATAGAATATTCGACTTTTTTTCCGGAGGCTTAACGCTGGAAACCTGCGAAAGGGTTGGAGACGAACTATGGGGCTACGGAGTTTACTCTTCACCAGCGCCCCTTGTTGAATGCAATGATAAGCAGTTGGTTTTTGATGAGTACCTAAGGGCTATAAGAATTGCCAGGGATTTTCCTAACCACGCCTTTACGCTGGTTAAACTTTCTACTTTAGTTGAACCCAGGATACTACGGCTGGTATCTCAAAACGCTATGCTAAACCATGCAGACAAAGGTATTTACACAGAATTTGCCAATAGGGTAAGGCTACTTTGCAACGAAGCTTTCAGTTCCGGAAAATCCATTATTATTGACGCCGAACATGTTGATTATCAACCCGCTATTGATAGTATTGCCAGCGAAATGATGATGCTCCATAACGGAGACAGGGCAACCGTGTATCAAACGTTTAGGTTTGACATGGTGGAGACGTTTGAAAGGCTAGTTGAACAGCTTCGGATTGCGTCCAAGAATGGTTACATACTTGGGGCAAAACTTCTTAGAGGCACACTAACACACCGGGAGGCGGGCGAATCTGAGAAGATATTGTTTCAAAATACTCAAAATGACATCAACCATAGCTTAAACGAGGCAATCAAATTTCTACTCAACAACCTTGCCTCTGCTTCATTTATATTTGGTACCCATAACCATGACACTATTCTCTACATTTTATCTTTAATGGAAAACCTCGGGGTTAGTCCAGGCGACCCTCAAGTATTTTTTGCCCATCACCTTGGCCTAGCCGATCATTTAAGCTTTAACCTTGCCCTTTCAGGCTACAATGTTGTTAAAACAATTCCCTATGGACCAAAAAATATAGTAGAGAAGGGAATCGTTAGCAGCATAATTCAGCATTACTCAGCCAGCCACCTGAGGGAAGAGCGTCATTTTTTAAGGAAAGAGGTAAAGCGAAGGGAAAAATTGGTGGAAGGAGAAACCTGAAAGAATCCATAAAAACTAAAATCTCACAAACCGAGGCGTTGGCATTATTAAATAATGATATAAATGTTGGGCATGTTGGATGATTATTCTATTTTTACATAGCCAACAACTTGGTTGAGTTCCGTATGTATATTAATTTTTCGGATAAAATTTGAAAAATAAGGCTAACGGATGAAATTTGATAACGACGACACCGTAACTGGTATCCATTCGGCCAAACTCATAATGGCCATCATAGCCATTATTTTAATTGTTCTATTGATAGCCACCGGCCTTAGCGATTTTTTACTAAGGACAACAGGGATAGACCGGGATTGGGCAATTGCCATCATTCTGCTACTCTACATCCTTTTCTCGGGCTATTTCTACCTGAGGCGAGCCAGCTACTTTTCGTACAACGATGAGGGGAAAAAAATCATCATCAGGTATTTTCTGCTTCGCCCATTTAAAGCACCCAAAATTTCTATCGAGGTTGACAAGAGCGAGTTTTACCGCTTCACCATCGAGAAAAAGTTCCTTCGTCGTGAGCTTAGCATTTTTGTCCGGAACGGAAATAAAGTTTCTAGGTATCCGGCTATTTCAATTTCCTCGCTTACCGGAAAACAACTTGAGCAGCTGGTTGCTGCGCTTAACAGCTATGTGAAAGGTAAATGAGCGCCGATCCCGAACTGGTATATAAAATCGGCATCGAACTAATACCAAAAGTTGGAAGTATTAGCGCCAAAAAACTCATTGCATACTGCGGAAGTGCTGAAGCCGTTTTTAAGCAGAAAAAAGGCAGCCTGCTTAAAATACCGGGAATAGGCGAGGCCACTGCCGCCGAAATTGTAGCCCAAACAGTTCTATCGCGAGCTGAAAACGAGCTACTGTTTATTGAAAAATTCGGCATCAAAGTACTTTATTTTACTGATGCGGCATACCCTTACCGGCTAAAGCAATGTGAGGATGGTCCTGTTGTTCTTTACGTAAAATCAAATATTAACATTGATTTTAACACAGATAAAGTGCTAAGCATTGTAGGAACCCGGCGGGCTACAGAATATGGAAAGGCGATGTGTGAGGATTTAGTCTCGGGATTGGCAGAAAAGGGGTATAGGCCAATAATTATAAGTGGGTTGGCTTATGGAATTGACGTTACCGCTCACAGGGCGGCACTAAAGCGCAACCTGCCTACTGTTGCGGTGCTGGGGCATGGCCTGAACACCATTTATCCGCAATCGCACCGAAGCGTGGCCAAGGCTATACTAAACCAGGGAGCGCTGGTTAGCGATTTCACCTCCGATGCGGTATTCGACAGGAATAACTTTTTACGTCGGAATCGGATTATTGCTGGCATGGCCGATGCCACACTTGTGGTTGAAAGCGCGCTGGAGGGCGGTGCGCTGGTTACTGCCGATATTGCCAACTCCTATAACCGTGATGTTTTTGCAGTGCCTGGTAATGTAAACTCGGTATATTCGCAGGGATGTAATCAGCTGATTAAGCAAAATAAGGCAGCACTGGTTGAGTCCGCCGACGATTTAGAATTTCTGATGGGCTGGACCACCTCAAAGGTAAATTCATCACGCCAGTATTCTATTAACTTTGATAAGTTTTCTGCAGATGAGCAAAAAATTCTTAACTTTCTAAAGGAAAAAGGTGAGGAAACGGTTGATGTAATTGCTATGGACACAGGTTTGCAGGTTTCTAAGGTTTTATCGCTGCTGCTGAATCTTGAATTTGCTGGGGTTGTTAGAAGTATGCCAGGAAAGGTGTTTGCCTTAGCAATTGGATGATTATGAGACTTTGATGTAATAATTCGAGCCGAAATATTTGGCAGTAAAAATCGTGAGTACCTTAACACCTGCTCCCGGAGCTAGGTGCCTTTATAAAATTTATTTTGTAAGGTTATGGTAAAAACTGCAAAACCGAAGAAAGAGAAAAAGGAAAGTAGAATCCAGCGGCTTAAAAAGAAGTTTGAGCAAATATACTCATTCATCACCCATGATATTTGGGTTTTACAGGTTGATGAGCTTTCGCCTAAGCTTAAGGCCTTCTACAAGTACCTTCGAGTGGGGCTGCTGGCGCTACGTGGTTTCAACGAGAAAAAGGTTAGCGTTAAAGCGTCGGCCCTTACCTACTACACCCTTATGTCCATAGTCCCCATTTTTGCAATGGTGTTTGGAATTGCCAAGGGTTTTGGGCTTGACAAGTTTCTGGAGCAGCAAATTAGAAGCAGCCTTGAGGGACAGGAGGAGGTTATGAACAAGCTCATTACCTTTTCGTCTTCGCTGCTTGAGCGCACAGGCGGTGGAATTATTGCGGGTATTGGAGTGGTGTTACTTTTCTGGTCAGTGGTGATGGTGCTATCGAGCATCGAGAACGCCTTTAACGACATCTGGCAGATAGAAAAACCCCGAACCTACGTGCGAAAATTTACCGATTACCTTTCGATTATGGTTATAGCGCCCATTCTGCTTCTTGCTGCCAGCGGAATCCAAATTTACCTTTCTACCCAGGTGAGCACAATAGCCGAAAAAAGCCAAATCATACACATTATAAGCCCGGTACTACTTTCGGGGTTTAAGCTTGTACCCTACCTGTTGATTTGGATACTTTTCAGCTTTTTGTTTATTACGCTTCCCAACACAAAGGTCTCGATTGTTTCGGGGATAATTGCCGGCATACTTTCAGGCACAGCGTTTCTTATTGTGCAATGGGCTTATGTTTACCTACAGATAGGAGTATCAAAGTATAATGCCATTTACGGGAGTTTTGCTGCACTACCCCTGTTCCTGGTATGGGTGCATACCAGCTGGCTAATTGTACTTTTTGGTGCCGAGGTTTCTTTTGCCTACCAGAATGTCGAGATGTACGAATTTGAAAAGGAAACCGACCAGATAAGCCACTTCAACAGGAAAGTTCTTTCCATTTTAATACTGAATACCATCATCAAAAGATTTAACAATGGGGAAGAGCCGTTGACAAGTCTGGACCTTTCAAAGCAGTTGAAAATTCCTCAGAGGCTAATGAGGAATCTACTCACCCAAATGGTGGAGTGCGGCTTTCTGAACGAAGTGGTAACGCCCATAGCCAAAAACTACGCCTACCAGCCTGCCAGGCATATTGATCACCTAACACTTGCCTACATAGAAGATAAGCTGGACAACCATGGACTAAAAATTGAGCCGAACAGCGACGACTACAAGCATATAGCAGAGGTTTACCGGAACTTTAACGAAAAGTACAAAGCTCTTTCAAAGGAAACCCTGATTGGGAGCCTTTAGGGCCAGCGATTCCACTGAATATTTTCCGATTTAAACTTATCCTTAGCCTGGTGTTCTCCTTTTGGGGTTCCGACGGGGATAACATTAAGTGGAACAATTTCGGAAGGAAGGTTAAGAATTCCCTGAACGGTTTCAACCCTTTCTGCACGAGGGTAAACACCTGTCCACACAGCACCCAAGCCTAGCGCTTCAGCTGCAAGAAGAATGTTTTCGCTTGCCGCAGAACAATCCTGCACCCAGTAATCTTTGGGACTGCTTCCTGTTTTGGTTAAATCGCCACATACAACTATAGCGGCAGGGGCTTCAAAAAGCATTTTGGCGTAGGGAAGTTTTTCGGCAAGGGAGTTCAATATCTGCCTGTCAACTATTGCTATAAACTTCCAGGGTTGCAGGTTATGTGCAGAGGGAGCAGCCATACCGGCTCGTAAAAGAAGCTCCATATCATCCTGCCCGAGCGGTTTTCCTGTAAAACTTCTAACACTCTTTCGGTTTAGTATGGTGCTGAGAAACTGTTTCTTATCCATTTGCGCATAGTTTGTTTTACTGGTTGTGCAATTTTTTTACTCACTCTATTACGGATAGCCAATGTCAATCAACTTTGCAATAATCCTATCCATTCCTCATCGTTTGAGCAGCTCAAGTTGACCCGCTTGCCAGAGTATCTACTTAAGGCTGAAATACCGGTCAAGAAGGAGTTGTGCGGCGGCAAATGGGCTTAACCTGTTGGCAACCACCTCCTTTTCTAATTCTCTTACTTGTTCATGTATTAACCTGTCGGCGTAGAACTTGTTTTTAAGCGCTTCGTTTATAGTCTCATGCATCCAGTACTTTGCCTGTCGGTTTCTACGGCTAACAAAGTAGCCGTTTTTCCTGGTGAAATCGGCATAAGCTACCATCTCACGCCAAATTTCGTCAATTCCAACTTTATTCAGAGCCGAGCAGGTAACCACTTTTGGAACCCAACCCGATTCGGGCATGGGAAATAGGTGTAGGGCATTTTGAAATTCAGCCTGCGCCAATTTTGACCTGCTTATGTTTGCTCCATCGGCTTTAGTTATTGCTATCAGGTCGGCCATTTCCATTATGCCTCGTTTAATGCCCTGAAGCTCATCACCTGCTCCTGCAAGCATGAGCAGCAGGAAGAAATCCACCATGGAGTGAACCGAAACCTCGCTTTGACCAACGCCAACCGTTTCAATAAACACCGTATCAAATCCGGCAGCCTCGCAAAGGATAATGGTTTCCCTTGTCTTTCGTGCTACGCCTCCAAGAGAACCGGCTGATGGCGAAGGGCGAATGAAAGCATTGGCATCGGCGCTGAGCGATTCCATCCGGGTTTTATCGCCAAGAATGCTCCCCTTGCTTCGCGTACTGCTCGGGTCAATGGCAAGAACAGCCAACCTGTGTCCCTGCGATGTTAGCATTGTTCCAAGTGATTCGATGAATGTGCTTTTGCCAACCCCTGGAATTCCTGTAATTCCAACACGAATCGAATTACCCGAATAGGGAAGGCAACGTTCAATTAGCTGCTGGGCCAGCTCGTAGTGTCGTGGTAGTGAACTCTCGACTAATGTAATTGCCTGGCTCAGGATGGTGTTGTTGCGAGCAAGTATTCCGCCAACAAACTCGTCTATACTCGGTTGCCGGCGCTTTTGCTGCCTAAACTTTTGAACGGCCTGCTCGTTTACAACAGGCGGCTGGTCAATTCCTGGAGCCACAAAAAGCGCACTTTCATCATCCTTGTTTTTCCTTTGTTTCATGAACCATTGCTTAAATGACACATGTTCTGTTACCGTTAATGGTAACAGGTTAAAAAAACAGCAGTCATGGTGTTGCGCTAAAAGAGCATGACAAATATCGTTTTTTTATCAGATTGAAGCAAGCCAGGCTCTGACACCAGCTGGATGTATGGCAATGGCTATCCACATAAATAACTAGTATTCATCGAGTTGCTTGTTTACATAAACAATGGAACATGCAGCGATAAAAGCAAAAAAAAGGAGGCCGTTTAGGCCTCCTGGTCGGGGTGGTGCGACTCGAACGCACGACCCCCTGCTCCCAAAGCAGGTGCGCTAACCAACTGCGCCACACCCCGATGGTGCGGAGAAGGGGGGATTCGAACCCCCGGTACCCCTTGCGAAGTACGACGGTTTAGCAAACCGTTGGTTTCAGCCACTCACCCACCTCTCCGTG
>Ga0208826_1000128_pt1 | contig 84220 bp, 61 predicted proteins | sample AD_UKC115_MetaG_FD_184451 | JGI IMG/M metagenome (GOLD analysis project Ga0208826, IMG submission 184451) | Active sludge microbial communities of municipal wastewater-treating anaerobic digesters from Hong Kong - AD_UKC115_MetaG (SPAdes)... | ecosystem: Engineered > Bioreactor > Anaerobic >... | reverse complement strand
CTCCTTTGATAACCCCCTTTCATATTGGTTCAAAAGGTAATCATTTATTTTTTGTTCATAAATTAGACAAAAATTTTTAAGTTCGCTTACCTTCTCTTTATTATTTTTTTCTTCAACTGTCATATTAGATGAAAATATTTGTTTATTAATTATTTGTTTATTATAGAATTTAGACTTTTCAAAAAAATTTGTTTCTTTCAAAGTTTTTTTACAGGTATTTATTAAGCTTTTAAAAAAAGATTTTGAATTTATCATTTTTTCAATATTATATGAAAAGTGTTTTACTGAATCTTTCAATAAAGCCTTTGTATAAATAAAAACTTTTTTAAGATAGATAAAAATATTGAAAAAAAAATCTTTTATCGTTGAAATATAATTTTTACTTTTAAATAAATTATAAGATTCAGGATGTTTTAACTCTGCAGTATTATTACATCCAAATAGAGAAAAGATAATCAAAAAAGTGAGAAAAAGAAAGAAAAATCGAATTTTGCCTCTCATATCTAAACTTTTCGGTATATTTTTATATTCATTAAATCGCTTTTGTAATTTTTTAAAATCTGTCAAATTCACCCATTTGTCAAACTCACCAATAATACATCTATAAACTATTTGCAGAAATAAAAAGCAATCCTATCTTTACTTATTACCTTTTTTAATAATTCTATTTCAAGCTCTCCAAAAAAATTTATCTTAAATATATTTTGAGTAGATGAAGTGAAAAAAAATATTTTAAAAGTTATTAAAGTTACAGAATATCTATTGACAAAACAAATATCATATTTCACAATAAAACCATAAGCTTATTCTAAATTTTTATATTGCTATTACATTATTATTTTATTTAAACCTTTATTAAAACTTTTAAGACTTTTTAATAGCAAAATATTTATTCTCGATATTACAATCATGCAAACGATAAAACTGTAATATGAAGAATTTTTTATTTAGAATAAGCAAGATTTAGCCTTTTGCTCTTCACTGTTTTCCTGGTGTAGTGTTTACATACAAAGAAAGAAGAGCAGTATTTAAAATAAAATTTCCTGGAGGAAAAATGGAAGGAGTTAGTTACGGTTGGTTATCTCTTTTACCTGCTGTTATCGCTATCACCTTATGTATTGTTACAAAGAATGTTATTCCCTCTTTATTATTGGGTATTTTTTCCGGTGTATTTATAATGAATGGTTACAACCCTATCACAGCACTTGTCGATACATCGTCCAAATATATTGTTGGGAAAGGTGTTGCAGATAGCTGGAATGCAGGTTTGTTAGTTTTCTGCCTTATAATAGGCGGTATGGTTGGGGTCATGAACAAATCTGGTGGTATGCAGGCTATTGCTACACAGATAGCAAAGAAGGCTAAAAGCAAGGTTTCAGCTCAAATAGCTGCATCTACACTTGGTATTGTCGTATTTATCGATGATTATGCCAGCTGTTTGATTACAGGAAACACCATGAGACCTGTTACAGATGCACAGAAAATCTCAAGGGAAAAACTTTCTTTTATAGTTGACGCAACTGCTGCTGCTATCTCATCGGTTATACCTATCTCAACCTGGATTGCCATGGAACTTGGACTTATTCAAGATGGACTTGCTTCTGTGGGTATAAAGGCAAATGCTATCGTTGTATTCATTCAATCAATACCCTATCGCTTTTATGTCCTTTTCCTTGTGGTCTTTATGTTTGCATCCTTTCCCTTGAAAAGAGATTATGGACCAATGTTAAAGGCTGAAATAAGGGCAAGAAAGACCGGTGAAGTCTTTGCTAAAGATTCCCATCCTATGTATCAGGAAGCTAAAGATATAATGCCCGATGAAGGTGTTAAAGGTTCAATATGGGATTTTATCCTCCCTATTCTTACCTTTATAGTTGTAACAGTTGTAGGCCTTAGATATAATGGATCTGCTCTTTTGCTCGGAGATGAAGCAAAGATAATTTCATCTAACTTTTTCAAAATAGTTACAGAAGTTGATGGTCAGCAAGTAATATACACTTTTAGAGACATACTTGGTAACGCCGATAGTTCAGTTGTTTTAACCTGGGCTTCTTTTGTGGCTTCTATAGAAGCAGTTACTCAGGTTTTAATAGAAAGAAGGATGAACTTCACAAAAGCCATTGATGCATGGATCGGTGGTGTTAGATCTATGATACTTGCTGTTATAATACTTGCACTTGCATTAACATTAAAAGCAGTAATAGATGAAATGGGAACAGCAACCTTTATTGTTGAGATTACAAAACCATTCTTAAATGGTGCATGGATTCCTCTTATTGTTTTTTTTATAGCCTGCTTGCTATCTTTTGCAACCGGGACTTCCTGGGGAACCATGGCTATTCTGATGCCTATAGCTATCCCTCTTGCTGCTGCAGCATCCGAAGTTAGTGGAGTATTAACACCGACTATTATTGCAACTATAGGTTCAGTTCTTGGTGGAGCTATCTTTGGAGATCATTGTTCACCAATATCCGATACTACAATACTTGCATCTACAGCTTCAGGATCTGATCACATAGCCCATGTTACAACCCAGATTCCTTATGCTATAACAGTTGCTGTAGCGGGTGCTATTTTTGGATATCTCCCTTTTGCTTTTGGAGTACCCGTATGGTTATCTTTGATAATAGGTTCTGCTGGTTTGATTATTTTTATCTACTTTTATGGTAAAAAACTTGATGATGACGGTAATATTGTAAAGTAATTTCATAATCCGTATTTATTCTACCACTTTAATTTCATTTTATTTTGATAATTCATTTTATTTTTGCAAACTAATTTAAAAAAAAGCGAGGTATCTCCTCGCTTTTTTTATGAATTTATGGCTCTCCTGTTAAAAAAGTTTGATTTTTCTTCTACTCTTCCATGAAGAGCCTTTTATCTCTACTTTTTTAAAGGTTAAAGCCTAAATTTATCCTTTAGTGCCATAAAGCCTTTTCACGACAGTTTACGTACTTTAACGAATGGCTTTAAAATAATTCTATTAACCTTTTTGCATCTCACTGGCTATTTTACTCAATTTTTCCTTCTGTTTCTCTATATCCTTAGGATAAATTGCTCCAGAGAGAAAAAGAACAAAAGCACAACCAAACCAGAAAGCTGTACAAAGTGCTAAAGATCCAGTTAAACCTATTGCAATAGATAAGATACCAGCTACCCATTTCCCAAAACCTGTCCCAAGGTTATCTGTGAGGTTAAAGATTGAAAAAATTGCACCTCGATTTTCTGGAACATTTGTATCAAGAAGCATGGCTCGCATATTTGGTCCGGTCATAGCAACAAAAAAGCCAGCTATGAAACCAAATAAAGATAATAAAGGTATATTATTCGGTATTACGAGGAATGTAATTAAAGCCAGGATACAACCTATCACTGTTGTTATTGCACAGAACCATGGAAGATACTTTGGATTTTTTTTAGACACCATTCCTCCAAATGTTCCTCCAAGCATGGTTCCAACTACAGCACCGGCTGCAAAAACAAGGTATACCGTGGTAGCCTGGGCTGGAGAAAGATTTTTTTCTTCCTCTAAAAACTTATTTAAAAATGCAATGGCTCCCCATGGTATAGTTCCTATTATTCCTTGAATAAAAAGATAGATGTTAGTTTTAATCTTTACAAGTCCTATATAATCAGATATCTTTATTGTTCTTGGATATAAAAGCCCCTGTTCGATTAGCTTTGCTGTAGCCTCTTCTGAGGCTCCTCTTTTTGGTTCAGGTACAAGAATTAAAAAGAGTATTGCAAGAGGAATATTTGGAGCACTGGCTATTAAAAATGCGAATCGCCAGCCTGAAACTATTCCAAAGTTTATGTTTGAGGTATAACCTGCAAGAGCTACACCAAGAATTTGCCCAAGAGAAAAAGCTGTTGTCAATACAGCTGTAGCTATTGGTCTTCCCCTATCTCCAAAGATATCCCCTATCATAGAAAATACCAGAGGGAATGCCGCTCCAACTCCTATTCCCGTTAACACTCTTAATATAAAAAAGGTCGTGTAATCTCTGGCAAACGCTGTTAGAAGGCATGGTATCTCTCCCAGTAAAACAGAGGCAACAAAAAGCAACTTTCTACTTGTTTTATCAGCAAAATAACCCCAAAAAAGTGAAACAAAAGCTCCAAAGATTGAAAATATTGCCATCATAAAACCAATATCAGCATCATCAACCCCGAATTCTGCTTCGATACGGGATAAATTCGGATTCATAACATTTGAGTCAGCATTAAGCATTATTAGTACAAGACTCATGAAAATAAGGGTAAATACTCTCTGTGAATTGGACATTTTACCTCCTAATATTTTTCTGTCCTCCATTGATGACACTCCTGAGATATGGCATAAATTTTAAAAAAACTTTACGGCAAACAAATCCAGGAGTGAAATCAATGGATATTGTCTTATTCCCTTTATATCAATTTACTTTTATATTACTATGCTTCTATATCAATGTATTTTTATATTTTTTGAAATAATCCGGTTGTTCTTCTAACTCTCTTTGATAAGGCAAATAAAAGGCTTTCTTCGTCTGAAAAGATGTAAACATCCTTTTTAGCTCTGGTTAAAGCTGTATAGATCATCTGTAAGCCAATAATTTCAATATTTTTTGAATCTTCAGGTAAAATCAAAACAATATTATCGTATTCTGAACCCTGGCTTTTATGAACTGTAAGAAAGTATGCAAGCTCCCAGGAAGAAAGCGAGTTTAGTTCAAATATTCTCCCATCTTCAAAGAATACCTGTTTTCTTTCTTTCGACAATAAAAGAAAACCTATATCGCCATTAAATAGGTTTAAATAATAGTCATTCCTTGTAATCATTATAGGTATAGGTATAAAACCTTTATATGCTGGATTTTCTAATCTTAAGAAAATCTTCATAAATGTTTTATTTAAATAATTAATACCATATCTTGAATATCGTATAGGTGACAGAAATTTCAAATATCTGAAATGTTCGTAGCAGGCACTTATGAAATTTTTATCAAGATTATCTGAATCAATAAAAAAATTATTTTCATTATTTACATTAAGAATCTTATCTTGAAACTCTCTGAAAAAGCTGTTATTGAAATAATCAGGAAATTTTTCTGAAATGATTCCTATAAAATCCAGTATCTTTTCATCATAATCTTTCAATGGTGTTATTACTCCCATATTAGTCATATTCAAAGATATTAATCGATTTTTCCCCTTAATAAAAGATAAGAGATCTTCAGCTAAAAAATAAGCTTCTTTTTCATCTGAACTTATCATTCTTTCCAGTTTTTCTTGAAGTTCCTTTGCAAAGGTTTTTTCCTCCTGTCTATATGTTTTTTTTAGTATAACAAGAGGCATGTTTAGATCGTTTTCATCTGTATTTTGAGAAAATAGATCTGGTTGAATTGTAAGTTTTGTATTTTTACTATAGTTTTTTAGATAATGTTGAACTATATCACTTAATACCATTCCAGCTTCTACTGAAGAAAGCTGATTGGCATCACCAACAATGATAAGCTTTGAGTCGTTTTTTATTGCAAAAAGAAGGTTAGCCATAAGTGCAACATCCACCATAGATGCCTCATCGACTATCACCACATCATAATCAAGCGGATTTTTTTCGGAAAACTTAAAACTTAAGTTATCTAAATTATAACCAAGCAAACGATGTATTGTTTTTGGTTTTAGAGCTATAAGAAACTCATCAATATTTAAATTATCCTGTAAAGCATTATTCGAACTTTTGTTCAAGTATTTGAATACATCTTGATCCAGAGTTTTTCGAAAAAAATTATCTATACTTTCCTCTATTCGGTTAGCAGCTTTTCCAGTTGGTGCTGCTATAGCTATCCTGGTTGGCTTTATATCTTTAACCAGTATAAGAGCAAGAACAATACAACATATAGTGTATGTTTTACCTGTTCCTGGACCTCCAGTTATTATCGTCACCTTATTTAAAATGCTTTTCAGTACTGCAAGTTTTTGAAAGTCTTCAGAAAAAGTTTTTAAAAGATTACTAAAGCTTTCACCAGGCAAAAGATCTTGATCTCTTTGCAAAAAAGCAGGAATTTTTTCTTTATATAGTAATTCCCAAAATAATGATAATTTTTTAATATTTAAAATATCTTTATGAGAAAAAACTGAATTTGATTCAACCATTTTTTCAAATTTATCTTCTATAAAGCTTTCATATATGTAGTATCTTCTTAAAAATATTGCCTTTACTGGATGATTTTTTTTATCTTTTTGTTTAAATTCAAGACTTTCAATATTTTCAAGATCTTTTGTATAAAATAATGCTTTTTTACTAAAATCAAAACTAAGTTTATTTTTACTAAAATCTCTATTTCTTTCAATTGATTCAAATATTTTTTTTGATTTTTGGCCTGCGTATTCTTCTATCTTTGAAATATCTTCAACTATTTTTTCTTTTGTCCCAAATTTAAGTGTAAGCGTATAGTAATCTTCTTTATATCCATAATCAATAAAATCTTCAAGAAGATTCTTTTTTTCATTCATACACTCTATTATATTTTTAAATATAGGGAGATGACTTTCAAATATATATATTATTTCCTTACTACAAATATTATCTAAATAAACGCATGTATTTCCAAATGTTAAGTTTTTCATGATATATAGATTGAAGTTAATAAAAAACAAAATTTTATCAATTTCCAAACCCAGTATTTTCTGTTTCTCATCCTTCATATCTTTCTCTTTACATTTATTACAACAAATATTATTAAATTCCTCATTAAGCTGTATCGCTGAACAATCAAGCAAATATATTAAGTTTAAAAGAGTAAATGAAAATTCTAAGGTTGAAATATCTAAAATATTTTCTAAATCTTTATCTTTTAGTAAGTTTGTATCGTTTTGCATCTTCTTTTACCCTCTGGATAAAATCTTCTTTGTTAAGCTATTCCAGTGCATACAACTTAGAACTTTTGATTTTCAAAAGCTATTACTTCTATATTCATTTAGAAAATTTATTTTTATAGTGTTACAAAAATTGTAAGATTATTTTATATAAAAATTTTGCTTGAAACATCCTGTAAATATCTTTTGTAATTTTCATCAATTTCCTTATAATAAATAGCTCTCGTGGTATTTTTTGCCATATATCTCACAAAACAGTAGTAAATCCCTCCAAGTTGATATTTATCAAGCAAGTTATATGATTGAAGGTATTTATATATAGCAGCTGAGTATAAGTTGTACTGTATATCATAGTAACTTTTCTTGATAGTTTGTTTTATAGAGGATAAAATATTGGAATCTTCATCCTTTTTATCTTCAAAAATTTTATCCCTGCTTAAATCCTCATGTGACCCGGTTAATTCATTTAATAAATCCGCATAATCCTGATTTTTTTCTTCGACAAAATCAAGCCTATTCGTCTTCCAATCTATTATATATATCTTTTTGTCATGAATAAACATAAGATCGATAAAACCCTGGAAAAAGCCTTTAAAATTATTCTCCAGATCTTTTCTGTAGATATCTTTATTGGATATATCTTTATCGGATATATCTTTATATGATTCATTTTCTAATCCTTCGCCTTCACCAGATAAAACGCAGTTTTCATCGCAAAGTATTCTTGAAAGTTTAATATAGTCGTTTGACTTTGAAGGTATGATAAACTCAACTTCACTTTGCGATAAATTTATATCAGAAATTTTTATGTTTGTTCCAGGAAGGATTGCATTCAAAGTATTGCATATGAGAGTTGTAGAATCTTTAGCGTACAGATTAACCCTCTCAGAATTTTCAAAATGCACTGATATGTTATTTTTACAAAGTTGTTCAAGCTCTTCAAGATTGTTTTCTGAATTTTTCCAGATCTCTTTTTGGTTTTTATTAAGATTCTCAAGTATAGAATGTATAACGATACCTGCAAGTGCTCCTGAAAAACTTTGTTCTTTCTCGTCATATCCCCTGTTTATCTTTTGATTTTCAATAAACTCCAGTACCCGTTCTTCCATACTTTCTGCTTGAATAGGTTTTATGTCAATTATCATTTTTTTTGCATAGTTACCTATAAAGGTATATGATAACAACTTATTCCTGACATCAGTTCTTTTATCTAGGGTCAAAATATCTTCTAGAAGAAGTTTTGTTTTCATTGAATCTATTTTACTTTGTTTGTCATTTTTATCTAAACTTTCGTTAATTATAATCTCATTGCACAAAAACTGTGAACTACTAAATTCATCAAAAATATCGTTACCAAATCTCTCTTTCAATCTGGTTATATTTTCATCACTTGTTAGAAGTTCTTTAAATTCAGGTTCTTTTTGATTAATTTTAGATTGTATATCTCTGTTTGTTTTTAAAGAATTATCATTTGCAACCACTTCTTTCCCAATACTTTTTCCAATTTTTATTTTTTCACAAAAGATATTCAGAAACTCTTTAGCCCTGGTTAAAGCTACATACCTTAGATTGTTTAACTCCAGATTCTGTGTCTTTTTTATCAAGGTCGATATATTCATTTTTTTTTCATCATTTTTTGATTGCATCTCTGAATCTTTATCTGCGGGTATGATTTGAACTGTTGAAAATACATTATCTCTAAGATTTATAGATAATTTATCATTCTTTTCAATTGTTTTTAGTAATATTAACTCCTGGATTTTACCATCGATTTTATGATAAAAAGCCATTGGATATTTATTCATGGTTCCAACCTGAATATCAGGATAAAAGACCACCTTATATTCCAGTCCTTTCGCTGAATGTATGGTAGAAATTAGAACTGTATTTTCCTCACTCTCAAGTCTCATTGAAGTAAATCCTTCTTCAAATTCCACCTCATCTTCATCGTTAAATATTAGATCTCCTAAAAATTCAACTACCTTTACCTCAGCACAATTGGTCGAAGTTTCGTAGATACTTAAAAGTTCAAATATCTGCCTGATATTTGTCATTCTCCTCTCATAGCTGTCAGTATTCATGCAAATCCTTAAGTTAAAATTATCTTCATCTTTGCTGTTAATAAATCTTTTGATAAATATTTCGTTAAATACGTACATTATACCGTATTTTTTCCAGCTTATAAGAAGATCTTCAAAAAAGGTGAGATATTGTGAGATTACCTTATCAAAACTTTCATCACCATTTATAAGATTTATATCAAATACTGGAGTTAATATAGCAATTTTAATTTTTTCGATATCACTCTTGTTGATAATAGCGTCTAAAATATAATATAGAAAGAGAGCCTCATCTGTATTAAATATTGATTTATCAATCTTTAAAGCGGCAGGAATACCGCAAGTACTTAAGAAATTTCTATAATAATTTGCATCATTTTTATTTTTGCATAATATAACGATATCTTTATAATCTATCCTTTCATTTTCAGAATCAGATTTGATATCTTTTATCACTAATTCTTTGATTCTATCTATTATTTTATATGCAAATATCTTTTTTTTATCTATCAGCTCATTATCTCTGTTTAACATAAATAATTTAACTTTTTGCCCATCTATATTTGAAAAAGTATTTTCTTCACTTCTAGCACACTTTACATCTTGATAGCCAATTTTGTAAAGACTATCAACTGTTCCAATATTTGAATCCTCATTGAATAAGTAAGTTTTTGAGAAAAAATTGATAAAGTCTGTAATATCTCTATTAAATCTAAAAGTTTTATTTAAAGTTAATATATTTTCTGAATTCTTTTTAGCTATATTTTCTTTCATTTTTAAATAATTTTGAACATTTCCACCTCTAAAATTATAGATTGCCTGTTTTGGATCACCTATATAAAAAGATAACTTGCCATCAAAAATTTTTTCAAATATAGAAGTTTGTATTTCATCAGTATCCTGAAACTCATCTATCAATAATACATCAAACATATCTCTAAATTCATCTAAAACCTTTTTATTACTTAAAAGTTTATCAAAAATCTCAATTGTATCATTAAAATTTAGTATGTTACTTTGTTTTTTAAAATCGAGACTTTCATTCCTGTAAAATTTTACAAATTTATAGAGCATATCATATAAATAATCATCATGATATACTATGTTTGCAGTCCTTCTATTATCCAAAAAAGCCGGGATTTTATTTAGATTTTTAATAACTTCTTCAAAATTTAATAAAGAATCTCCACTTTTTCTATTACCATTTTTTATCTTTATATCACCGTCGTTTTCATCAATAGTTCTGTTCTCGTTTTCTTCCCCTCTAATTAAATGAAACAGAAATGAATTTTTAATAATGAATCTATGTATTAACTTTTTATAAATTTCATCACAGTTTATCGATATATTAAAGTCAAGGGGAAGATCCAGAAGGATAGAATAAGAACTTATTTGTTTGATTATAAATGAATGAATAGTTGTAACAGGGATCCTGTCGAACAAAAAAATAGAATTTTCCAGGTTAGTTATTGCCTTTTTACAGATAAGAGGAGTATATTTAAGTTTTGTTAGATAACACAAAAATTCTTTATCTTTATTTATTGTAGTCAATCTCTGAAGATTACTTTGTTCCTGCGAATCATTATGTTGCGACTCAAAAGATAGATAATCTTTCGTTTCATTTAAAAATCTCAGTATCCTTCCTTTAAGCTCATCAGCAGCGGCATTTGTAAAAGTGACAACAAGTATCTTTTCAGGCTTAAAATCTTCTATAACAAGCCTTGTAAAAATTTTACTTATCGCATGAGTTTTTCCTGTTCCAGCACTGGCTTCGAGAAAATAGGTTTTATTCAAGTTTAAATCAATACTATCAAAGATGAATTCACGATTATTCATATATTCACCATTATAAAATCTTTATAACAAGTTCGATTAAAGTTTGGGCTGCTTAATTTAATAACTCTAATAGTAATAATACTTTTACAACATAAAAGCCATGGAGATCTTTAGCATTAAATTTATATTATATTTAAGTTTTATCTTGCAAGGTTATTCCTACACAACCAGCTTTGATACTTTTAAACATAACTTTAAACTGTAATTAAATCTTTCCCCAGTATTTTGACTTAAGATCAATTCAACGCTTTTTCTTGTTCTATATCAGCGCTTTTTCTTGTTCTATAAACGTAAAATGTCTAACAGGTAACTATAATATATGATAAATAACCTTATTATTATGTCATCATCAATTTTATCAATCTTTTCTCGAATCCATTTTACTAAGACATCTTTACGATTTATATAGGTCTTTTCACCATACCTGTAATTTTCATTTAAATATTCATCTTCAAATAAAAAAGAAAAAAGAGATCTAAATGATTCAACATCTGATAGATCAACTAAGTTTACATTTTGAATTGAAAAATCGTTTATATTTAATGAATCACATAATTTGATAAATGTTTCTTTCTTTTTTATTATATTATCAAAATTAAAAATTGGGATTAATTTTTCATTCATAATATTGTAAAAGCAGAAAAGATTCATTTCAGTTTTTTCACAGATCATTTTCTCGGTATCATTCGTATCTATAAATTTGCTAAAACTACCTTTTTTCCTTGAATTCTGGTCAAAAATATCTCTTAAGAATAAGATAATTTTATCTGTTTTTACTTTGTTATTTGAATTCTTATAAATTTCCATTAATCGATTTAAAAAATAATATTTTGTTTGATATTTTATTTTATTCTTTATTGTATCCTTTTTTTGATCAAAACAAGCAAGAAAAATTTGATATAGATCTTCTTTATCATCTTTATTTTCCATTACTAAGATGTCATCATAGATATCTATAGGGACACCACAATTTGATACAAAAGAACCCGTAACTCTTTTCTTATCTATTTTAAAATTTTTAATACTTGAGTTTATTTTTTTTGTTTCTCCTTCAAATAATTCTTCAAAAAGAATATTAAGAGTATCCATCATCTTTCTATAGCCCAGATCAAATGCCACCGAAAAATTATTTATATTTTTTTTATATATGAGTTTTAAATTTCTTTCAAAGTTTTTTTTAGAAATCTTTTCCTGAATAAGGTTATCGAAATTTTCAGGAAAATTCACTCTATAAAATAAGTAATCTTCAAATAAACCTGGTAGTTTATAACCTGTGTCCGTAACATCTATCTCGTAATCAAATAATTGAAGTGGCCTGTCTAGATAAATTTTTTGTGTATTTCTTATATAAAAAGCTATTGGATTTTCAACAAAATCAATCAAAGTTTTAAGGCTAATTCTGTCTTTATTTTCAATATTTTGCCTGTCAAAATTTTTATATGGACAGATATCACATAATGTTTTAGCACCCCTAAGTTCTTCCATAAGTTTATTAAATGCTGGATTTTTTTCTTGCTCTTCCAGCTTTTCTTTAAATTTTACCCAGTTTATGTTAAAAGTTGCTTCTTTCTGGCTATTTATCGAATCATCAGGTAAGTTGCTATGACTTTGGATTCTGAATTGACCAATATACTTTTCTGAAAATGGCTGCAAAGGCTTCTGAATGGGTTTTATTTCTACTTTGTTTTTACAAAGGTTTCTGTTTATATCTTCAAGCATAAGGGAGACAAGGATGCTAGGGGCTTTATCCTTATTGCTCAGCGGATCTTTTCCCTGGTAGGTTACTATAAAATACCTTTGGGCAGCCATTATAGTTTCATAAAAAAGGTATTTATCCATCTCTCTAATCTTTCTATCAGTTGGGAGCTCTTTTTCAAATGGTTTTATAAGTTCATTTCCTATCATACTGCTGACATTTTTTATCTCATTTTCTGGAAAAGAGCCTGTATCCATCCCAATAACAAATATAACTTTTTTAGGAATATTTCTAAATTCAATTATATTTGAAAAGTTTACATAGCCTATCGCATATCCTATATTTAAACCATAGCTTTTAAGATTTTGCCTGACAAAATCGAATGCTATCTTTGAAGATATAGATGCATTGGGATAAATAGCATTCTCCCATAAAGATCCGCTATCAAAAAAATTCAATACTCTAGTTTTTAAAAATATCAGATTATCAACATAGTCAATATTTTTGGGATAGAAAGTGTCAAAAAATCTGTGAAAATATTCTGCAAAATAACAACACTCATGAGCAACTTTTGCTTCTTTATAAAAAAGATAAAGTAAATTAAAAATATTATAAAACTTACCGACAAGATCAAGCGTTTCAATGTTTATTTCCCTATTGCAGAAGAAAAGATCTGATCTAAAATCAAAATTACAATCAATTCCATCATCTTTAAAACTTTTAGAAGAAAAACCCAAAAAAACCTTTAAAAATATAGATTCAAGATAGAATCCAAAATCAAAAGAAGTCTCACTAAAGTTTATCTTATTTTTTGTTTTTTGAGAACTTTCAAAATTAATTGAAGTATCAGTATCTGTTCCTTCTTCGTCAATATTCTCTTGATAAAATTCGACAATATCTTCTCTATCAGTACCCCAAAGGTAAGTTTCACAAAGAGAAGAAAACGTTGAAATATCATCAGAAGTTATTTTAAATTTCTCCTTAACAAGATCAAGACTGATAAAATCAAAAAACTTGCTCTTTTCAAATCTGCTTTCCATAAGATCTAAAAAACTTAGCAAAACTTCAAGAAGTTTTTTTGTCTTATTTGAGAATCTAGTTGTTGTTTTAACTGGAATACGAGGTTCTTGCATCGAAAACACATAATCGATAAATGGAAGATACTTTTGTGGATCAGGAGTTAAAATAACAATATCCTCAACTGAGATATCTTCGTTATTTTTCAAGATTTCAGATATCCTGTCTTTTGTAACTTCAAGTTCTCGAAGATTAGTATAACAGCTAAATATCTGGATGGAATCATCATTTAACTCTTTTGTATCTTCTGTAATTGTTTGGGAAATTTCAGAGTTACTTATAAATCTTTTATATTCTGTAAGTAATGATTTCTTTTTAGCATCTTCATTTATATTTAATAAATTTTTTTTTGAGTTATAATCGGAAAATATTTGATACTCGCAATCATTAACCCCTAAATAATATATAAAAAACGAGATAAAGTCTTTGATATATTCAGTACAGGATCTCCCGATATTAGAGTTGTTGATAGCATCCTGATAAAGAGTATTTAAAGTCTTCTTCTCATCAATAATATCTCTTGCAGCAAGGTAATTTTCAAAATCTCCCTTTTGAATCCACTGGAGCAAATATTCAGGTAATAAAAAATAAAAGTTGATTGTCATCACTCTGGAAAGAATTATCAGTATATCAAGATAAATCAAAGGAATAGAGTCAATTCCGATAAAATATACAGGGATTTTTGAAAATTTTTCTACTTTTTCTTTTTCTAGCATGTTTTTTTGAATTTTATCAACAAAACTTAAAATCCTGCTTTTTAAAGAATACCTCGTTATATCATTTTGTTCGATGATCATTTTTATCAAATAACTCTGATCACCAGCAGATAACACATCATTTTTTATTATCTTTTTTATCAAAATTTTAAGATCAACCTCTTTCAAATCTATGTTTTGTAAGTCTATCCATTTGTCAAGGTCTCGATATGTTTCATACTGTTCAAAAAGGTCGGAAAAAAAAAGTGAAAAATTAAGAAGTTTATCATCTACATTAGTTTCAGTGTCAATCAACTTTTCTCCCTTAAATAATAGATCATCACAGGAGAATTTTAAATAAAAAAATAAAAACCAACTCACATTTTCTTTAATCCTGGAAAAATCATGATTTATGGTACTTTTATTAGCGTTACTCTTTTTATCTGAATCTCTTGATGATTTAAGATTTATAGGAGATTCAAAACTATTTGGGGATTCAATATTTGTAATAAGATCAAGAATATCAACAAAAAATGAGGTGAGATTAAAGGATTGATAGTTGAAAAGAGAAGCATTCTTTAAGGATACCTGATAACCAATATATTTTTTTAACCCTTCTGTTTGCGTAACAACCTTTATAGGATTAAATATAGTGGATTGATCAGTATTTTGTACGTATTGAAATATATTAAAGGATAGAGATTCAATGAGCTCTGATATGTTGGAACAAATATTTAATTTAAATGGCATTCTATCAATCCTTTCTTTTGAATTATATGAAATTATATTAATTTTTCAATAGTTCTTCGCCTCATTATTTTCTTTTTTTTGTTCACCTGAGCATGAAAACAAGGTTTAAGGGATACTTAAATATTGAATAATGGACAATCCTTAGTTTAATGACTGTAAAAACTAAAAATGAGAATAGCCTGAAATATTTTTATATTTAACGTTAAATAGTATTGACAGTTATTATTTGTCTATTACTCTATTTTAAGTTTTTACTTTTTTAAATTTGATCATATTTAGAAAACTTTCAGACTGTAATAAACTAAAAATTTTCTACTTTACTTTATTTTATTTTAATAATTTGAGCTAATACTATTATATGAAGGTAAGAAAAAAATATAAGTACTTTTAAATATTATCTTACGTTTTTATTATTATTTTTTATTATTACTTTTTATTATCATTGAGTATTATTATCTACAATTCTATATTATATGGAGTGATTGATGAGGGACTTATTTATTGGATTCACATCTACTTCTTACCAGAGCATTATAATGATAGCCGTTGGTATAGTTTTAATCTGGTTAGCTATTAAAAAAGAGTATGAACCTCTACTTTTACTTCCAATCGGTTTTGGAACCATACTCGTTAACCTTCCTCTTTCTGTTGTATTGGAGTATGAAGGCATTCCCGGGTTTCTAAAGATTCTCTTCGACGCTGGTATTGCAACTGAGCTTTTTCCCATACTTATCTTTATAGCAGTTGGAGCGATGTGTGATTTTACTCCTATGTTCAAACAACCATTTATGATGTTTTTCGGTGCCGCTGCACAGTTTGGAATCTTTGCTACCATTGCAGTTGCTAGTCTTTTAGGTTTTGATTTTAAAGTGGCATGCTCTATAGGCATAATAGGAGCTGCCGATGGCCCTACAGCTATCTATGTAGCTTCCAGATTTGCAAAAGACTACCTTGGACCTATATCTGTAGCCGCTTATTCGTATATGTCTTTAGTCCCTTTAATCCAGCCTCTTGTTATAAAAAGCTTAACAACAAAAAATGAAAGAAAGATCAGGATGCAAAAGATTGAATCAGATGTTCCCAAATCCTTGAGGATAGTATTTCCGATAGTTGTTACATTGATCTGTGGTTTTGTTGCACCAATGAGTGTTCCATTGATCGGAGCTCTTATGCTTGGGAACTTACTAAGAGAAGCTGGAGTTGTGGAAAGGCTTTCAAAAACTGCTCAAAACGAACTGGGAAGCATAGCAACTCTTTTGCTTGGTATATCAATAGGCTCTACGATGCAAGCTGAAAAGTTTTTAACAGTTTCTACATTGAAGATTCTGGGTCTTGGTTTAATAGCATTTGTTTTTGATACCGCTGGTGGTGTCTTGTTCGCAAAACTTTTAAATATTTTTAGAAAAAATAAGATAAATCCTATGCTTGGTGCTGCCGGGATATCTGCTTTCCCTATGAGTGCCCGAGTTATACAGAAAATAGCCAGTGAGGAGGATCCAGGTAACTTTATTATCATGCAAGCAGTTAGTGCGAATGTTTCAGGTCAACTTGGTTCAGTTATAGCTGGAGGTCTTGTTTTAGCTCTCGTCCCTTTGATAACTCTTTAAGACAAGGCATTGAATAAAGTTTTCACAGTGTAAGCCTTAGCTTTATTAGAACACTAACTTTAATTAATCTTCTCAAAGCTGCCAGGATAATGTATCTATGGTATAAACCTTAGCTTTATTAAGATAATAATCTTAGTAGCTCTTGACAGTTTTTATTTCAATAAGTTCAATCAAATGAACCAGCTTAGTGCAAAATTTTTACGGATAAAATATTTAAAATAAATATGAATAAATAGAATATTTGTTTATTGTATAAGAGTAAAATATTTATTTAAATGATGAAAAATCTGGAGAATATTTATGGAAAGCATATTATTAGCAGTAAAAGGTGGCTCCGTTATCCTTAAAAGCTTATTTTTACTTGTAGTAGGCGTATTTACAACATTTGCTGTTCAATTTATTTTCTATATTTTTATCAAACTTTACAATCATTTTTCAAAAAATAAAAAATAGATCTTTTTCAAGCAGGTAAATATCCTTATCTACAATATATCAAATTATTATAAATAAAATCATAAAATTAATTTTAATGATTTCATTTTCTTATTAAACATAATTCTTTACATTTTTTTTGGTACTATAGCCACAAGTTTATAGTCTAAAGTCGAAAGTCAGAGAATAGACTTGACTGATAAACTTTAATAAAATATTCTTTTCATATTATTTTAAAAATAAAAGGCAGGTTTAAAGCCTGAATTAATATAAAAAAAAACATCAAGTATAAATTCAAATTTTTTTAAAAATATTTTACAATATTAGAAAATATTACGTGACAAATTTAAAATAAAAGCTATTACATTTAAAACATGGCAACAAAGTTTTATATTTATTATTGCATTTAAACAAAAGTTGTAAAAGTAATAAAAGATAATAAAAATATGTAAATTATACAAAAGTAAAGAAATGAAAAAAACTTACAAAGTTATATCTCTTATCTCTTATCGATTGAATTCTCTTTCCAGGCTAAATAATAACCAGAAACATATTTCTATTTTAAAATCAGGTAAATATAATAAGCATATTTCTATTTTATCTTTCAAAATTACTCGTTTAAGTAAAATTATCTCTGTATTTCTTATTCTATTTAATCTTTTTCTTTTAATAACAAACTGTTTTACCTTTAATCTTAAGGCAAATGATCTACCATTTTCAAGTGATCTTATAGTCAATGATTCCATTTTATCTAATGTAACATCATTTGAGCAGATACATTTTCAAGCCTGTTACAAGCAGGGTCTTGATACAAGTTGTGGTATTGCAACATGTGCAAGTTTCCTTCGTTTCTTCTATAATATAAATCTTGATGAGAAAGCATTAATATTGATATACAAAACAACAATAAGGGAGGATTTATATATGTACTTTAAAAGTTTAATTTATCTATGGTTAAAAAAATTTTTAATTTGAAATTTAAGTTAAAATTTTTTATATTAATCTTAAATTTATGAAAATTAACAAAATAATTGAAATTATCTAAAATAGGAGTTATAGTATGATAAATAAAAAAATTATAACTATTGCATTCTCATTTATATTTCTTTTTCTGATTTTATTTTCCTGCCAAAATGTTATTAGTGAAAATAATGTAAATAATAAAATTAATTGTATTTCCTCGAAAGTAAATTTAATGAAAGCAAATCATTTATTTGAGAATTTAGATACAAAAAATAAAGATTGCTCAACAAGTGAGCAAGATAGTGAATTAGAAAAAGTAAAAGAATTTATACAAAATCCTACTCCTGCTCTTGTTCAAATTTCAGATGAAGACAAAGGTGAAGAAAAAATTGATCTGGTATACTCAATAGTAAATGAAGAAACTAAAGTTGAAGATATTATTGATAAAATGGAAAACATTGATCCACAAATGGCAGGTGAATTTTCTAGCTCAATTGATACTGAAAACTCAAAATTATTCAATAAATCAAATAGCAAAATTTCTAATTATTATGATTATAAAAATTTAAAACTAAAAATATTTTCTATGTCAAATAACAAGGGTATATTGGTTAGTGATTTTAGCTGGAATACTGTTATATGTTATGCTGGAATTAATGCAACAACAATTGCAGGATATTTAATTTATAAGTATTCTTGTTGTTTTTCATGGACAAAGTGGGTTGGCCTTGCAGTTGCAATAGCTGGTTCAGCTTCTGCAGCATATCAAATCTATTTATGGTATAATAAATGTGAGGAAATTATAGGAATGGTTGCTTTTGCTAATAATCTTGAATACATATGGAATCAAGGTAGATTTTTATTAAATGCTTCTTCTTTAGAGGATGCAATAAAATGGGCTGCACAATATATTAAAAATAATTATCCTGAAATATACAATCATGGATTAGATGGAAAAAATGTTGATTGGAATAAATTTTTAAGGGACTTTTTTGCTTATGATCAAATAAATAATGCAATAAGCTATATAAGAAATTTTAATATAGATTTTGGGGAAAGGCTTATAGTTACTGCTGGTAGTACTGGCATTACTGCAGTAATTTGTAAAAAATTATATATTGCAGCTATTCAATATTGGAATTGTTTTGCATATTGGTTAAAATCTTCAACAGGTATAAGCTGGATACTTTTTGGGATTCCTATAGAACCAATACATATACCGGGAATTATTTAATTTTGCTCTTTTGCTATTATTATAATAACGATCCTGAAATAATTTGTTAAATTATATACTTTGATTTTGATTATTTTAAATAAAATTGCTTTATAGCCACTACATTTTTTCAAAAAAAGGCTTTATATTAAAGAAAATTTCTTTATTAAAGGGGGCTATTATGATTAGAAATAAAAATTTTTTATTTCTTTTTTTATTGGTAATTATTTTTTTATTCTTTTCAAGCCAAAATACTTATTGCCAGGAACAATCAAATTACTTTTTTATTGAATTATCTATTTTTCAACCCTTTTTCCCTATGACAAGCTTATTAATTTTTTATGATGGAATATTAATTCCAGTATATTTTAATTATCTAAGATTAAATAAAATTGGATATGAATTTTCTATTGATTTTGCAATACCTGCAAATGATTCTAATTCTGAATTTGAAATCAGAACTTCTCTGGCATTAAATTATTCTTTTCTTTTTAAAGAGCTTTTTGATGATACTATTATTTGTTTATCATTTTATCCACTTTATGAATTTAATTTAAAATATTTAAATAATATTAATCTTATTTATGATCCAACTAATTTAGGCTGGGTTATTGCAATAGGTTTATCTTTTTATACTAAAATATTCAATAATTTCTTTTTTGTAATGAAGTTCTATTATTTAATTGGAGAAATTCAAAACCTTTTTGTAAATGAAAAAATAATAACTGCTGCAAACATGGATTTTACTCTTGCTATTTTCATATAAGGTTATTTTTAAATAAAAATGAGGATATGGGATATATATTGAGAAAAATTATGGAAAAAATGAAGTACAAAATAATAGTTTTATTTATAGTGTTAGCCTTTATCACCATATCAATTTCAGCTTCTAAAGATAAACAGCAAACTTTTGATATTTATAAGAATAAATCCAATGTTTTTATAATAAACAGATTGGTAAATTTTTCATTATTTAATAAAAATGAAAGTATAGAACACTTCATGTTCAATTATTCTGAAATTATTAATAAATTTTTTGAAATAAATGGTATTAAATCAAGAAATATAAGAAATATAGAAGATGAAAAGCTGCTTATAATTATAGCTCTTCGATCCTTTGATGAATTCAAATATATAGATCAAAGCATACTTATAAATATACCTCACTCTGATATGGATTATATTAAAAAGCTTACAGATAAAATAAAAATCTCAATAAGTTTTAAAGATTCTTTTATGGGTTTATATTGGTCTGATGTTGATCTAATATTGCTAAACTCCTTTGAAAATGGAATAAATGATTTTAAAAAAACTAATTATGATAATATTTTGTATCTTTTAATTTCTGAATATAGTCACAAAATCATATATGAAAATATGAAGAATAATGATCAGAAAGAAAGTTATTATAAGATTATGCCAATTTTTGATGAATGTATAACCATATTTTATTCACAGTTTTTACCCTTTACCAGTGAAAGAGGCATCATTAAAAATTATAATAAGATCAAACCTAATTTTGCTATAAATTACAAAAATCTTGATAATTTTTTTAAATATATTTCTAAAAATAAGAATTTTTCTAAAAATTATTCTAAAATAAATTCTTTATACGATATACTTTATATAAATATTTTTGATAGAATAAGTTTTTTGCCTTATAATACTTCTTTTTTTTACTATATTTTTAAAGTATATGGAGTTGTAGGAATAATAAATTATATAAATTTTATGTATAATGAAAAATATTGTTCAAATGAGGAAATAATTAAAAAAGCTTTTAAAAAAGATATGAAAACATTCGCTGATGAATGGCAAAAATATACTGATGAATTATATTGTGATAATTAATGGCGATTCTGTATATCTATTGTATAAATGGCATTTTCGGGGACTTACAACTGTTATACTTACAACTTATAGGCAAGTTTATTCCTGGACTTTGGACTTATAACTTTAGATTTTCGACTGCTGTATACCTTATTTCAGCAGCATAATTTAGTAATTTGTTTATTATTATTTTAGCAAATTAAAGCGCTTCTATTATATTATATTTTTATATTAACCTTTTTTATGTAAATATATATTGTTTTTTATTATAGATTGATAAATTTTATCAGCAGTATTAGCAAGATTAAAACTTCATAAATACACCTTTAATGATTTTAATAAAAAAAAGAGACCATTTTGGAAAATAATTTAAAAGAAGAAAAATTGGAAAATTTTGACGAAAACATCATCTATCAACCTTTAAATCACACTTCACTCAATGATCTTGTCAGTTCGTTCAACCTTGCATTTTCAGATTATCAGGTTCCTGTTAGTATGACTTCCTTTTCCCTGAAAAAAATGATGCAAATCCGCTCTGTAGATTTAAAATTTTCCACTGGGGCATTTGCTAAAAATATTAAAAATAAAACGGCTCAAAACGATAAAATACCAGTAAGTTTCATACTTTGCGGAGTACGAAAAAACTTTCAGATCATAAAAGAAAATGAAAATGAAAATGAAAAAACTTTTAAAACATTTAAAAAGATAGCCTATGATAGTGGCACAGGCACAATACCAGACTATAGAAGACTTGGGATAGGGAAAAATCTTCTAAAATTTACTATAGAAAAACTAAAAAATTACGGCTTCGATGCCTTTTTACTGGAAGTTCTGGAAAACAACGAAAAAGCGATATCGCTCTATGAGAGCCAGGGATTTGAAGTGACCAGAAGATTTTTATGCTATAACCATAAAAAGGATGAAGTTTTAGAGTCATTGAAAGACTTTGATATCAGTAGATTTAACAAAGCCAGGCATTATAATTCTGAAAAAGATAATTTTAGAAGGCATGAAGATCATCCTGGATGTTTGAGTTTTGATATCCAGCTTAAAGGTTTGAACTCAAAAAAAGTATATAAAAATCTGGATTTTGATGATCTTGCCTATTTTATACCATCATGGCAAAATTCCTATCGATCTATACTGAATAATTTTGAAAACATTTATATAAATAGTCTATTTTATAAAGGAAAAATTGTTGCTTATGGAATCATTAATCAAAAAAATGGAGATGTGCAGCAAATTGGGATATCAAAGAATTTCCGAAATGACCACAGAATCAAGGCCATGGATGACAATTCAGGTGAAAAAGATTTAATTAAAGATAAAGAAATTTCCCAACTTGATCTACTAAAAATTGTACTTTTTGATCTTGCCAGAAACTGTGAATCAAAAAATCTCACCTTATTAAATATTGAAGAAGGAGTCGTCCTCAACGAACTTATAAAAAATTGTGGATTTAAAAACTTTATCAATCAGTTTGAGATGGTAAAAATTTTAAAAGATTTTTAGGATTAACAAGGCGATAAGATGGTTTATAGAGGTTTTTATATATTTCAGAATGTGAAATGATTGGATAATTATTTTTTATGATATAATTATTAAATTCAAATATTGATTGTTTTGATATTGAAAGAGTCGAAAAATATTTTTCTTTTCTTTCAAAACTATTTAAAATATCTTCCCATACTGTTATAAACTCAATCTTGTTTTCCTCTCTTACTTCAAAACATGCATCCAAACAGGCAAGATACAACTTTTCAAGACTATAATTCATCTTTGTGTAAAGATAGATATCTATCCTGGCAATACTTTTATCGGTTTTCAGGTATTCTAAAAGATATCTTTTACTCTGGTATTCGAATGATAAAGAATCTTTTAAGATCTGCTCTATCTCATATAAAAGGTCTTCGATAAATTTATCTTTTGATGGGAAAATATGAGCTATCCCAAAACAAGCCTGATAAATAAACTTGTAGATATCTTCTATTTGAATACCAGGATGTTTTATTATATGGTAAATCAGTGGAATCTTAATATTTAAAATCTTTTTATCCATTATTGAACCACTTAAGAACGCTATAGTTTATATATGAATTGTATAGTAAAATAGTTTATAATCAAAATTTTATTTCTCTTCGATTTTCTTTTTATTGCTAAACCAGACAAAGAGAGATCAGTCTTATAATTAAAACAGCTTTCGTAAAATATTTCACATGCATGTATCTTAAATAAATGTCATTTCACTGGATTTTGACTTTTTACTTACGCTTTTCGACTTGCGATTTATACATATATTATATCGGTTGGACATGATATTAATAATATCAATTTAATTGTGAATAATATTAATGAATAAATTAATTATATTTATTGTATTTTTTAATTCTTATGTTATAATATTTTCAGGTTTTTATTTATCATGTTTCCAGCATTTTGCAAATAAAACAAATTAATCCATTTAACTCAGTTAAATGCATTTAAACTAAAAAATGAGAAGGGGTACAAATGAAAAACAGAATAATAGCAGGGCTTACTCTCGTGATTTGTGGCATATTTCTGATAATCAGTAACTTTGTATTTCACCTCGCTTTTTTTCCCTGGATTCTTGCTATTTTAGGCTTGATCCTTGGGTTCGCCGCAATATTTACAGGCAACCTGTTTGGTGGACTTCAGTCTATCTTATGGCTTGTTGGACTCTGCTTTGCTTTTTATTTTCATCAGATCCTGGCTGGTCTTCTGGTCATTTCAGGCTTTTCAATAATAATTGGAAGCATTGAAGATTTTTTTAAAAGGAAAAGAAGAAAGACGATAAATATCAATATCAACGATTCGTCGGATGATCATAATCAATGAATTAGGCAATTTTTATTAGAGGCTCAATTATGTCTAAGATAAAGCACTTTTTTATTGCATCATTTGTTTTGATTATTTTTGTTTTCTCATCCTGCACATCTATATCGAGCGAAACAAAAAAAACAAACGATAATCTTGCCATTCCCGAAGGCTTTTCAGAGATTTCAGGGCTCTGGTTTGGAGATCTTTATTTTCAAGGTCAAACTTTAAGACTTGCATTCATCATTGATAAAAACCCTTTTGATTACAACAGGGTTCTATTCTATTTTATCTCTGTGGATCAAGGTGGAACTTCTGTTGTTGGTTCTTCTTTACAAAAAAAGGATGATGAATGGGTACTCTATTTTGAAGATGCCAATGTTAAATGTAACTTTAAAGTAGTTGATAAAGATAATCTTGCAGGCAAATTTTGGCAAAATGGCTTGACTCTTAATCTTTCTCTTAAAAGAGCCAGTAGACCGGATACTCCAGAACCACCATTTGACTATGAAAGCATTGATGTAAGCTTTAAAAATGAAATCGATAATATTGATCTATATGGAACTTTAACCATACCATCTAATCTGGCTTTGTCTAAAAATGGTAAATTACCATGCATTATCTTTATAACAGGTTCAGGTGCTCAGGATAGAGATGAAAATATGTATGAGCATAAACCGTTTTTCCTGCTTTCAGATTATTTTACTAAGGTAGGATTTGCAACCTTGCGAATGGACGATAGAGGCATTGGTTATTCTAGTGAGCTTTTTACCAACTCAACATCACTCGATTTTGCCAACGATATAATATCAGCAGTTAAATTTGCTGAATCACAAACTAAAATTGATGCTGATAGAATAGGGCTTTGTGGGCACTCTGAAGGTGGTTTGATTGCCTTTATAGTTGGAGCTACAATACCTGATAAGATCTCTTTTATTATCTCTTTAGCTGGTCCCGGGCAGAGAGGAAAGGAGCTTTTACTCACACAGCAAATACTTATAGCTAAAGCTTATGGAATTTCTGAAAAAGATATTGAAAAGGGAAATAAACTGAACGAAGAACTATTCGATACAATTATTCTTCATAAAAATGAAAAGGATACAGAATCTTTAGAAAAAGATCTAATAAATACATTAAATAAGCACAGTATCCCAAAATCTCAGCAAAAGTTGTTGCTTGCACAATTGTTGAACCCATGGTTTAGATTTTTTATAGCATGTGATCCGAAAGACTATCTTAAAGATGTTAAGGCTCATGTTCTTGCTGTGAATGGCGAGTTAGATTTACAGGTTTACTATAAAGATAATCTTTCACAAATTGAAAAAACCTTAAAGCAAAATGGAAACTATAATGTTTTGACAAAATCTTTCCCTGGCTTAAATCACCTTTTTCAACCTGCAAAAACTGGTAATCCTTCAGAATATATGTTTATAGAACAAACTTTCAGTAAAGAAGTCATGGAATTTATCAAACTATGGCTTTTAGAGTTAAATAAATAATCTTTTAGAGTCAAACTATAAGGAGGACTGAATGAGATTCAACTATCTTTCAAATGTAGTTTTTTTCGGTTTACTATTGATTATAGCAGGCGCACTGATGATAATCAATTATGTTTTTAAACTAGATATACCTATTTTTAAAATAATTCTTGGTTTATTTTTTATTTATTTAGGTGTACGCATAGCCTTTGGCAGTAATAACTGGAAGTTTCATTATTCTGACCAGAAAACAGCTGTTTTTTCAGATGTTAATGTCGATGGATCTGAGCTTTTAGATGAATATGCAGCGGTTTTTTCAAATGCTACAATAGACTTAACAACTTTAAAAGAAGATATGGCAGGTAAAAAGATCGAGATTTCAGCAGTTTTTGGTTCGATTGTCGTTAAGGTAAACCCCGATCAACCAATAGTTGTAAAAGGAAACGCTGTTTTTGGTTCTGTGACGACACCCGATAAACATAGCACTGCTTTTGGTGAGTATACTTACAATTCTACCACTTCCTCTGAAAAAAAACCTATCTATATAGAGGCTTCAGCAGTTTTTGGTTCTGTAACATTCAAGAGTGAAGGTGATTTTTAGATGAAAAGTGGCTTTATTCTTATCTGTGGTATCCCAAATGCCGGTAAATCGACATTTTTGAACATGATGATTGGAGAAAAGATCAGTGGAGTTACCGATAAGCCTCAAACTACTCGTAAAAGGATCAAAGGGATATACACATCTGCTTCTAGCGAGATCCAGCTCGTATTTATCGATACACCCGGCTTTCACAAAAGCAATACACTTTTCAACAGACTTTTGAATGATGAGATCTTTGAAACAACTACCGACATAGACTGTTTTCTCTTTATCACGGATGGTTCAACTGGCATTACTGATGATGAAAAAGAACTTTTAGCATCTATAAATGAACTGGTTTCGAAACATTCAAAACCAGCTATTGCAATAGTTAATAAAACGGATCTCGGTATAAATAAAGAAAAGATGGATTATCTAAGATCTATAAACCTGTTTAAGCAGATCCTGCAGATTTCCTGCCTTACCGATAAAACAGAAAATCAAAAAAAAGACAAAAATCTCGAAATTAGCCAAAAGCGTGAAAATATTTCAAGAATAATAGCGAATTATTTAGATGAACAGTCTTTTTTTTATCCTGAAGATCAACTTTCAGATATATCGGAAAAAGAGCAGGTAGAAGAGATTATACAGGAAAAACTATACCTTTATCTTCATCAAGAAATACCTTACAAAGTTTTTTCTGAGGTTTTGCTTTTTAAAGAAGATGAAGATAAAATATATATTGACGCAAATATCTGCTGTGAAAAGGAATCTCAAAAGCCTATAATTATTGGAAAAAATGCAGAGGTTATAAAAAAAGTGAGGTTAAGTGCAGAAAAAGATCTCAAATTTATCTTCGGCAAAAAAGTTAAACTCAATCTTTTTGTAAAAGTCTCAAATAATTGGACAAAAAACAAGATGATACTAAAAGATATGGGATACAATATTAGAAAATAGAATGCTTTGCCGTTTCTTAACAAAACCAACCAAGCAGTAGTTCAGCAAAAATTATAATAGATATAATGCTTACAGCTATAATCTCTTTTTTATCATACTCAACCTTTCTAAATATACTTCTTTCTTCATTAAACCCTCTGGCTACGAGAGATATAGCTGCAAGTTGAGCATATCTCACTCCATAAACCAGAAGTGGCAGTAAACCCTTATAAAATGGCTTTATATTTCTAGCTTTCATAAGGTAGTTTACTCTTGAATACTCACTTTTTATATCAGATATCGATTGAAAAGCTATGGAAACTGCATAACCATTTTGATATGATACAACTTTTCTCTGCATCAAGAATCTTACAAGATTATCAATATCAATAAGATATGCACTGCAAAATGAGATAAGGCATATTGAAAATAACCTTATCCCCGATGCCAGAGTTGTATTAAGTAGCTTTTCATATATTTTTATTTTTATCAGGTATTCATTTTTATATGAGAATAATGCAATACTAATGATGTTACCAGAAAGATATTTTTTATCTGGATTTAATATAAATGTAATAATATAAATAAATGATGTGAAAAAAGATAAGAGAAAAAAAATTAGAAAAGATCTAAAAGTCAATCCACTGTAAAAAAATATTAATAATAAGGCTGCCAGATAAAAAATATTTATAAATAATTTTGGTGGTAAGAACAAAGGTAATGCTGAAATAAATAGAATAAGAATGGATACTGGATTAAGTTTCTTTTTCATCTTTTTATTAGTTTTTTATCCTTTATTTCATATATTTCATCTGCAAGACGATAAAGAAAATCATGGTCATGAGAGACTATTATTTGAAGTGTATTTAACCTTTTTTCCTCTTTTAGCATTTTCTCCATAAGATCGATACTTATCTTATCCTGAGCATATGTTGGTTCATCATATAATCTTATTGGCTTTTCCATAAGTTTAATTATCATAAAAGCCAGTCTTCTTTTTTCACCTTCTGATAATGAATAACCACTTTTTTTAAGATATCTTTTTAAAGGGAAAAAATATTCGTCACAGTAAAGCAAAAATTCTGAATAATACTTCTGCTTTTCAATGTTTTTCTTCCACTTTTTAAACTCACTCAAAAGCTCTTCCTGTATAGAAGGGAAAAAAAAGAGAGATTCACTATTCTGAAAAAGCACCGAAACATATCTATAAAATTTTGATACTTTTTTCCTATCTATAAAAATCCTTATAGAATCTCTTTTTTCATCTTTTGATTTTAATATACCGGAAATACATCCAAGCAAAGTTGATTTACCAGATCCATTTTCACCAATTATTCCGATTATCTGCCCTGATTTCGCTGTGAAACTTTCTATATTGAATATTGGCCCTTTGCTGTCTTGATATTTAAAAGAAAGTTTTTCTATATAAACTTCTGCTTTAGCTTTATTGATTTCAATATTGTTTATATTGTTAAAATCTAAAAATTTTTTTTGATCTTTTGTCTTTTTTTCACTCTTATATAAAAAATCCAGGCTTGTTGATATAACGCATTTTCTATTTTTTTCTTCCCCATGGTAAAAATCTACCCTATTTGCATCTTCTACTACTCTTTTGATTTTACCAAAAAAAAGCTCATCGATCTTTCTATTAATCAAAATATCCATATTTGGCATATTTTTTCTATTTGCATCTTCATATTTGAGATATAGAACTTTATTAGTAAATTCAAGAACCTTATCTATGTTATGTTCAATTATTAAAATAGTTTTTTTCCCAACTAACTTTGCGATATTTGAGTAAAAAATATCTATCGCCTGATTATCTAAAAATGATGTTGGTTCATCAAGCAGGATTATCTCGGGCAGATATGCTAAGATAGAGGCAAGATTTAACCTCTGACACTCCCCTCCTGAAAGATAACTGGTCTTTTGTTCTAGCTTATCAATAAGATTGAACATGTCAGCATAAGTCACAGAGAGTGAGTTTATTTCCGATCTTGAAAATAAGTAATTTTCCATTCCAAAAACAAGTTCATCTATTACATTAGCACAAACTATTTGGCTGTATGGATTTTGCCCGAGATAACCTATCTTTTTTTCAAGGGTTTCAGGATATTTTTGAAGTATATTTTCATTCTCGTAAATTATTTTGCCTTTTAAATTTGCCTTTATATAGTTTGGAATAATACCCTTTAAAAGGTAAAAAAATGTTGATTTCCCGATACCAGAATCTCCAACAATCAATACCACATCATTTTTGTAAATTGGAATATTCATGTCATAGAACAGACTTTCATTTGAAAAAGGATATTGAATCTCTATATTTGAGACATCAAATAAAATATTTTCTTTCATTGTGTTTCAGTGACGATAGTTAAGCATGGGATCCATTATTTACCGTTGAAATCTTTTGCAATCTCAAACTGATTTAAAACTCCAGTTTTTGCAAGAGCCTTTCCAACAAAGTATGATAAAATAGCGGCAAAAATTATTGAAGAAATAAGGAATGATCCAAGTTGTAGTAAATTTAAACCAATTGAAAGGTTATAATACGCCTCATTAAAAAAATCAAGAGCATAACTTGCGATAGCTGAAAACAAAGATGCAAGAATTAGCACAGTAATTTTCCAGTTTTTATACCCATATATTAAAAATATAATTTCAGCTGCCAATCCCTGGACAAAACCCCAGAGTATCGCTGACAAACCCCATCGAGTGATAAAACCTTCTATCAAACTGCTTATTACCGAAGCAATAACAGCAACACCAGGTTTTCTAACTATGAATGGGAGGAAAATGCCTGTAAATAGCCAGAATCCGGCAAAAAGATATTTCATGCCTATCGGTTTCAGTAGGGGACTAAAAATCTCATAAACAAATGTCCATCCCCAGAATGCGACACCTATAACTACCGATAAAACGGCGACAAGAACAACTTCAAAGACAGTGATTTTGTGGGTTGATTTCATATAAAGCCTCCTTATAGAGCAAGGAGGTGATGATTGTGTGCGTTCCCTACGCGGGCATGACCCCGATCAGGTTCTTAGGGTATATCTCAGTTGGGCACACTCCCAACACCCCTACGCTTGTATTATTACTAACAAATTTCTTATATTTGTAAAGTACTTTTTTAATACTATCTGTCAAATTTAATGTTGCATCTATGACTTTCGCACAGTGACTTTAGACTGTGGCAAAAAATAATCAGTTTATTTGAATTTTTTCAATTTAGTATTAAAATTATATTTGTTTACTGCTAAATTTAAATTTGATTATAAATTTTACCCGTATATCTTATGGATAAGGACAAATAGGGGGATTTGATGAAATCTATCACTGTAACAGTCAAGGAAAAAGAAATTATCGTTATGAAAGGTGTTAAAATAAGGGAACTTATAGATCAAAAGGAGATAATTGACAATCAATATGTCGCTGCATTATTAAATACCAAGGTTGTCTCGCTAAATTACTCCCTTAAATCATCTTGCAATATCGAGTTTTTAACCCCCAGGAATCCTCAGGGTCACAAGATTTTTATGAGTTCCCTGACATTTTTACTTTTTGCAGCTTTTTATAACGTCTATCCACAGGTTAAGATTAAGATATCCCACTCGATAGGTGATTCTTTCTATTTTTATTCAACAAATTCTGATATAAATCCAGAAATGATTGAAAATGTCTACAAAAAGATGGAAGAATATGTCGATCAGAACCTGTTTATTGATGTTGAATTCTGGGATAAGGATGAAGCCATCAACTACTTTAAAGAAAAGGAAGATATCTATAAACTATTATTTTACTCCTCATCAAACTCATTTATAATAGTTTCCATTGATGGATACTCTGATATTTCTATAACTCCCATATCTCAATATACAGGTGTTTTAAAGCCATTTAAACTTGTTTCCTATAAGGATGGATTTTTACTATATTTTCCTCCTTCAAAGACATTCCCCTTATTCAGACCTTATGATGAAAAGAGTAAACTTTTTAATATTTACATAGAAAATAAACAACTTATGTCAGCAATCGGAGTAGATTCAGTAGGCAGGTTGAATGATGCAATAGTTAAAAGAGAAGCCATAGATGTTATACTTATTTCTGAAACTCAACAACTTGACAGGATAATGACAATAGCCCGTAAAATAGTCAGTCAAAAAGATGTAAAGCTTGTTACGATAGCAGGTCCCTCTTCATCGGGAAAAACAACATTTTCCAAAAAAATTATGTTTTCATTGCGTTCACTTGGTATAAAAGCCATGGCAATAAGTTTAGATGATTATTTTGTTGATAGAGAAAAAACTCCTAAGGATGAAAATGGTGAATATGATTTTGAATGTATCGAAGCTCTTGATACTGATTATTTCAATCAGAATATGATAGATCTTTTTGCTGGAAAAGAAGTTGTTCTTCCACTTTTCGACTTTATAGCAGGAAAACGCAAGGAAGAAGGGATACACCACCGCCTTTCTGAAAACGAGATCTTGATAATAGAGGGAATACACGGTCTTAACCCAAAACTTACCTACAGACTTGATAAAAAGTACCTATTTAAGATCTATATCTCACCTCTTACTCAACTTAATATTAGCTCAAGCATAAGAATCCCAACCACAAGAGCGAGACTTATAAGAAGGATGGTCCGTGACTTTCGTTATAGAGGCATATCAGCAGTTGAAACACTGGCTCGCTGGGATATGGTTGTTCGAGGTGAAGAAAAAAACATCTTTCCATATCAAAATAATGCCGACATGTTTTTTGATTCAGCACTTATCTATGAACAGTCAGTCTTACGAACCTTTGCTGAACCCCTCTTAAAATCTGTGCCAATAGAAAGTCCATATTATACTGAAGCCTCAATACTACTAGATTTTATTCTCCATTTTATCCCCATTCCTTTTGATTATGTTCCAAATACTTCGATATTAAGAGAATTTATCGGTAGTTCTCTGTACATTCAAAATTTTTAATTTTTTTCATTTGATAGATTTGCTTTATTACGTATTCGTTTTTTAGTTGAGAAATTGAAGTTTATTCTTTTTCTATTTTGTTTTTTTCTCTTTTTGCAGAAAATAGAATTTTTTTTATCTTTTTTTTATAAAACAGAGGTTTTTGCTCCATTTTTTGTTGACTTTCATCATCGATATATTATCTATCAATAGCGCTATAATTATATCTAAACATATATTCTTAAATTTAGATAAAAGCTATGTTTGCGCTTTGGAGAACTTTATGCTCTGGATAAATATTATAAACCAGATCAAAGAAGAGGGTACCATAACAAAAAGAGTTTTAAAGATTGTTCCACTTTTGCGAACATGTTCTAACTGGTTTGCTGTTACTCCTCTGGGAAAAATCAATTATAGCTCTACTATTACAAGATGGGACGGATTTCTTGTGGAATTTTCCAACCAGCTATTTTATGTGGATCATAAGACTTATGAAATTATTAAAAATCAGATTAAATGGAAAGTTAAAAACGAAATAAAGGTAATACAAAAATAAAATTATTACGGTAAAACCCTTCTTCAGGTTTTGAACTTTGCCGTTGGTCTACTACATTTTTAACCTTCGATTCTATTGACAAAATCTTTTTCAAGGAAAAATTTTTTCGAACTCTTGATTTTAGATTTTGGATTTTTAATTGTTATATATTTGAATTTTGCTCAGATTTTGCACTACCTGAAACTATGGAACATATATTATAGAACATGGTTCATTGGCTGAATTCACCAGAATATTTTCATTATGAGGATCGAGAATTTCTTTTGAAAAATCTATCACGTATCTGTAACCATATCTACCCCTTTCAAGCTTTAATCTAATAAACCAGAAGTTTCCTTCCCTTGATAACCTGTATTGAAAAGGATTCCAATTATTAAAATCACCGTAAATATATATACTCTGAGCACTGCTATTTTCAAGCCAGAACATGTATTCATTTGTTTTTTTATCTCTAACAGGTGAAGAATCATATATTATAAGATTAACCGGAATTTTAAGTAAAGAAAGCACTTGATCGTAATCATCTCTAGCGACCTCGGAGTTTACTGGATCAAGAACCCAGAAGTTATCAACCTTATATTTGTATAGATAATCTCCTGCAGGTAATGCTTCTTTATGAAAATAATACCATACTCCAAAGTAAGATTGTTCCATAGGAATTAGTTTTTCCCACTTTACAAATGAACCAGAAATATAGACAGTTTTTGCGTTAGCCTTATATGTAAAAAGAATGCCATTTTTATATATCTGTGGTGGTTTTGCTTCCTGCAAATGAATAAGCTGTTTTTCATCAAGAATTATCGATGATACATTCATTTCAAATGAAAATAAAACAATAATAGATATTATGATAATTATAAATACAAGATATTTCTTTTTCATTTTTTATAATCCATTGATAAAAGGATTGATTTTATAATTTTTATCGGAGATTTTTTGAAAAGGTTAATTTTTATGTAATGTCTCATTGAAAAACTTGTATTACAAATAACGGTACTTCAGGTTGATGTACCTTTTTAACATTAAAGCAATATTTGTATAGCCATAATATATACATACTAGTGCATCCTGCTAGTGCATACTTATTTTTACAAAAAGAAAGGGATAAATCCTTATAACAATAATGAACAAATATAATTGTTTATTTTCGCTCTTTGCTTATTGCAAAGCCTGGTATTACAAACTAACAAAGAATAAGAAGCTAATTTGCCAGGATGAACCTAAAAAAGATAGCATTTTGTTTTTTCATCAATTATCGCAAAAAATTCTCAAGTATTTATTTTTTGATAAACACGAGATCACCTTTTTGAGGCACTTTACTGTATAGCTTTAGTATCTTGCAGTTAAATGTCTGTTGAGCAATAGAAGTTATCTGTATATCTGCTATCAAGATAAGATTACCGCTTTCATCTTTCCGTTTTATGGTAAGTAAATCTCCAATCTTTAACTCTTTGCTTGAATTAAGATCTCTTAAAACCTGAACTGCTTCAGGAAAAACATTTAGTACAGCTCCAACTTTAACTTCATTTAAACTTTCCTGTATCTCAAAACTCGAAGTTGTTGAAGAGATATTACTTTTATAAACCCAGAATATTTGATCAAGAAGTTCAGTAGATTGAGCAGCATAGCTAGATCCAGGATATTTACCTAGAAGCTCTAATACATAAGAATAAGCATCATCATATTTTTTTTCTTTAATTGCGTTCTTTGCCTTTGTATAAAGCTTTGATGCTGCTTCTTCTTTAGCAGATTGTGCAAGTGCAAGTTCTGATTTTACTTTATATTCTACTACTGAAAAGGCATTTGAAGAGTTTTTATAAAGATTCAAATAGTTTAATGCTAGTTGCAATGCAATATTATATTTTTTTTCATCATATGCTTTCTTTATTTCAGCATAAGCTGCAGAAGATTTTTCTTCAATCTCTTTTTGCAAAGAAGTAGTTTGACTTTCAGTATCCTGTTGTTGCTTTCTCCTTATAAGCGAAATGAAATCCTCAAAATATCTGTTTTGATTATCAGCGATAACATCATACTTAGTGAATGCTTGATAGTATAGATCATAAGCACCAGTAAGATCCCCTTTCTGGCTTTTAGTAAAGGCTAATTCGAGTAATCTGGATTTTTCTATTTTTTTATATATCTCACTTTCCTTTGTTTGAACTTCTTTGAATAAAAAATCCACAACAAATCTGTTAAAGTCCCTTTCGTCTTCCATCATCAGCGCTGCTAAGGGATTTTTATTTAAAAAGTTATAAAAATCTTCAAGATTCCTTCTCAGTTCTTCCTTATTTTCTTTTCTATAAGCTGTTAATATGTTTCTATAATAATTAGCAATAGTTTCTTTTAATTGCATAGCCTGTGCAGAAGTTTGCTTTAACTGCTCATTTTCTTTTTCTATCCTTTTCTGTTCTTCCTGGGACATTGCAAGTTTTTCCTCTGTAATCTTGAGTGATTGCTGAGTTTCTGCAATTTCCTTATTTTTTTGCTCAATCTGTGTTTCATAATCGTTTTTTTGCTCATTTAGCTGCTTTTCTTTAGCATTTACCTGTTCAAGATATGCCTTTCTTTCAATGTCTTTTTGTTCTCTAAGTTCTTTAAGCCTTTTATCTTTTTCTTCGATAATTTGTTTATATCGTCTATCATATTCTGCTTTGCTTATTAGACCTTTTGCAAGCTTTGCGTTTTCTTCATTTAATCTTTTCTGATATTCATCTTCTATCTCTTTGGTCTTTTGAATTAAGGTAAGATCCTGATTTTTTAAAAATTGATCTTTCTCTTTTTGAATCATACTAAGTTGCTCGGAGATAGCTTTTAATTGTTCGTTTAGCTGATCTTTCTCCTTTTCCTGCTTCTTTTGAAGCTCTTTTATTACTATGGATTCAAATGAACCAATAGTTTTGATATCCTCGGCTATTTTAGCTTGTTGTCGGGAAGAAGATAGGTTTATGGTAACAATAACAGCTATGGCAAGAAAAATTAATATAGAGTAAAGGATGATTAATTGAGGTGTAAACGATCTGGTGGCTTTTGAATATTTCTTTTGAACTTCATAAAAATTTGAAATCTTGAGTTTATCAATCTCTTTATCTATCTGAGAATAAATCTCAGCCTTCTTTTCAACGTCCATACTTGAAGCTGAATCAGAAGGTTGCATCAGTGATTTTTGCTCTTCCTTATCACTATTATCTTCCATCCCCACTTTAGACTCCCTGATTGTTTGTTTTAAATCAACAAAATCTTGAAAGTAAGTTTTTTCTATCCAATCCAAAGATAAAAGTTTTATATCATATGTTTCATTATATTTTATTTGCCTTAAAAGTAAAGAATTTGAATCCTGTTTTATTTCTTCATCAATCTTAATCTTATATAGTTGAAATGGGACAATCAATTTTACTTTATTATAACTGATTATATTATAAAATTCTATTTTATCAAAATTCTTTATCTTTTTATTTAACTCTCTTTGAATGATCGATTTTATAGATATAACATTCTTGATCTTTACAAATTCTTTCTTTTCTATTTTATAGATATTCAATTTTTCAGTTAGAACAAAACCAAAAACTTCATCTTCAAGTTTAAATACGAGAATATATTTATTTTCATCCACAATTGACCCCATCCAGGTATAATCTAATTTTTTCCCTTCGAATATTCATAAATAGACAATAAAATCGAAAAATAATTTATTGCATTTCAATTTATTTTTTATAAATTTGATTTCAATATGTTTATAAAAACCGGGTTATTTTTTAAACTTTTGATCTTATTATTTTTTATTTATGATAGACTTGCCTCAGCCATGAATAATAAAATTTTAGCAAAAAATTTATATATATAAAAAAAATGAAAAAGATAATCATTTTTTTATTTATCGGTTTGTTTTTTCTTACAATAATAGGTTGCTCTTTCACTCAAAACTATACAATTTCTTATAAAAATACTTCTATTAAACTTGATATCAATCTACTTTATCCTTCCTCTTTAAATATAAGATACGGTATAAATTCACCTGTTAAGATAAGTTCAGGAAACTCTTCAATCTCAGTCTACCCTATTTTACTGGAAGTAGATATTACATCAAACTATCAGTATATCATAGATCCATATTCTAGTTTTATCGTTTTTACTGATAACACTCTTTATTTTCCAAAATTCCCAGAAGAATTAAAAAAAGCAAAATTATTTGATGAAATACCTGTTTCAAAAAAAGGTCTTATAATACTACAACCATTCACCCAGAATATAAGATTACTCTATTTTCTGAAACAAAATCCTGAAAAAAAGAAGTTGATTCTCTATTGTACCATTGAAAACAATCTTTATATAATTCCAACCAGATGATTACTCTTGATTTAATTTCTTCGATTTTTTTGCCATTAAATTTCATTCTTATAATTTCGTTGAAATAATTTTATCTGGATTTTATTATCTAATTTCATAAAAATTAAGTGTTTAATCCGGACGCTTCTGTGAAAAATAAACATATCATTTTGAATATATCATTTAATGTATGGGGAAGTCACTAGACGTATGGGGAAGGTATACCAGAAGGTTGCTTTCTAAATCTTGGATGAACCAGAAGCCAGTTTTCTGGACTTTTCTTAATTATGCTCTCAAGGAATTTATGAAAAACATATGTAATTACAAATATCTTATAATTTTCATCCAGATCATTATAGTTAAAAAATGAACTTTCAAATAGTTTTATAGATCTCTGGTAAGTCTCTATATCCTTTATCTTAAAGCCATCGTTGATATCATACATAAGTTTAAATTCTTCCAGCTTCTTCAAGTACTCTGATCTTTCTATGTCAATATTGAAAACATTATAAAAACAATCTAAAAAATATTTTTCCTCAACTTGCATGTTATTGTATAGAAAATCAAATCTAATCTCTTCTGTTATGTAACTATAATATTTAAAATCCTCACTAACAAGAGAATATGCAAATACAACAGGAGCACCAGTTTTTAAATGAAGATAACTAAAACCCCTGCTTGCTGCAGCAATTTTGCCAAAAAATGGAATAAAAATATAATTTTTAATAGTATTTTGATCGGCAACAATGCAAAGCACCTCGTTTCGCATTAAAACTCTAATATATGAAACGGGAGAAGCAAACTTTGATATAAGCTTCATGCCGTATTTTGTTCTGAATTCATTTAAATATCTATCTATTAAATGATTATCAAGTGGTCTATAGATAGCATTAAGTGAAAAACCTCGCAACTCTGCACTATTACCAAACAACTCCCAGTTTCCAAGATGTCCAGTGGCAACTATGCAACCCTTTTTTTGTTGCAAAATCTTTGAAATATTTTCATAACCTTCTGAAATAAAGCAGTTTGTCAAAAATTCTTTGTTAAAAGATGGGAATTTAAGTTGACAGGCAAAAAGTTCTCCATAAATTTTTGAGAACTTATTGTAAATCTTCTTCTTTTCTTTTTTTGAAATCTCTTTAAATATTATTTCAAGATTCTTAAAAGCAAAGTTTTTCTCTTTTTTTAAAATATTAAATATAAATACAAAAAATGTTCTACAAAATTTTCTAGTTGCATTAAAAGAGAGTCTTGAAAAAATGTTAAAAAATAATTTAACAAAAAAAAATTCAATTTTTTCTATAAATTTAGATTTCATTAACTTCTTTTTTATTTCTTAAAAATTAAGTTCTTAATCATATGAGTTAATCCAGAGGATAGATGCATTTCTCAACAGATTGAAGGACTAAAGATGTCTCGATCTTCTGTATTCCACCAATTTTTGATATTTTTTCAGAAATTATAAGTTTTAAATCTTCAAGTGATTTTGCAGTTATCTTGATAATAAAATCGAATCTTCCCGTAAGATGAAAAACTTCTAAAACTTCAGGTATGGATGAAAAATACTTCAACACTTCATCAATAGTTTCAGCTGAATTGTTGGATAATGTTATTGAAGATATAGCTAAAATAGGTCTTGATATGGCATTTCTATTTAAAATCGCCTTATATCCTAAAATTATCCCCTGTTGTTCAAGCTTCTTAACTCTTTCAAGAACAGATGGCGGTGAAAGAAATACTTTTTCAGCAATTTCTTTGTTAGGAATTCTTCCATCTTTTTGCAAAATATCAAGAATTGCTTTATTTTTTAAATCCATATAAGCCTCTTTTATAATTAGAAAATAGGAGCATTTTAACCCTGATAAAGTAGAGATTGGGAAAAATACTCCTACTGTCTTATTGAATATAATAACATTATTTTATTAATGATACTTCCTGGCAGTAAAATAATAATAAAAACAAAACCAGATAATAGTCAATTGCAGGAGAGCCATTAATTGCTTTTTAGAGAACTATTTGTTAACTATATAATTCTGTAAATATCTTTAGAAGTTCCTTTGATTCATCAAGCATATGCAGGGTAAATGCTGCATGTCCTTTTGTATAACCATTCCCTATGAGCATAACAACATCTTTTCCAACTCCTTCTGCACCTAGAGCTGCTTTTGTGAAAGAAGTAGCCATAGAGAAAAAATATATTAAACCATCGTCCCTGGTTGGTAAAATTGATGACATCTCTGTATTGGGTATGTTAACTGTATTGATCGTAACATCAGCAAGTTTTCCACCAGAAGCTTTTGTGAAAGCTTCAAGGACAGCAATAGGATTGGTGGCATCAACACAGATAACTTCATCACAGTAGCCAAGCTTTTTTAGTCTTTCTACTTTGTTTTGAGAATGACCAAGTCCTATTACTTTTCCATTTATACCTGTTCTTTTTTTAGCTTCATAAGAGCAAAGTAAACCAGATTTTCCTGTTGCACCAATTATAAATACAGTATCCCCTGGCTTAACAAGCTTAGCAACTTGAGGAGCCGCTCCGGCAACATCAAGTGCTGCTAATGCAACTGTTTCTGGTATATGAGAAGGTAATTTAGCCCAGATTCCAGATTCAAATAATATAGCGCTTCCCTCAATATCTACCTGTTCTTTATCCTGTTTGACTTTTACAATCTTTTTTATCTCTAAAGGAGTTGTAGATAAAGATACAAGAGAGGCTATTTTGTCACCAACTTTCAGGTCAATTTTGCCTTTTAAAGCATCCCCTATTTCGCTGACAATACCTATGAACATACCACCAGAACCTGTAACCGGGTTATGTTGTTTACCTCTTTTCGCAACTGTATCTAAAATAATTTCACCAATCTTCTTATCATCGCCACCTGCTTGTTCTTTTATCTGTGTAAAAGATGCAGAATCAATATTAAGAGTGATGACATCGCATTTAATCTCGTTATCATAGATTGTCATACTATTATCAATTTTCCAGGCAGCCTGAGGAAGAACACCTTTAGGTTCTATTACTCTATGTGCTCCATATCGATCACCTTTTTGCATAAAATTCTCCTTTTTTATACTTCTACTTGAAGCTATTTATTTTTCAACATTTTTTTTATCGAAATTTAATATTATTTGCATTTTCCTATATTTTTATATTTTTATTATATACTATGATGTTTACATTAAATTTATTTAAGATTATTGCCGTTTATCCTATTATTGATAGTTAAACAAGTAACTACAAGAAATAAGACCTGGATCTTACATCTGTGTTTGATTAATAAACAATTTAAAGTACTTATAAACATCTTTTCTGATTTAGAAAATAACAGTTTTATTAAACTGACTATAATATAATGAAAATAAGGGGTTTTGATGTATTGATGAAAATAGATTCATCGGGCAAATTATCCTGTCTCACTTCGTTAGTTTTCAAGGTTTTGTCATACAAAGAAAAATTACGAAGATCCAATTTTTGATGTTCTCTTCTTTTTTAGATTAAGGCATAAAAAGAAAAATAAAAAGCAAAAAATATAGGCTCTTCGCAATAAGAGAAAAGCGAAAATAAATAATCATCTTTGTTTATTATTGTTATAAGGATTTATACCTTTCTTTTTGTAAAAATAAGTATGCACTAGCAGGATGCACTAGTATGTATATATTATGGCTATACAAATATTGCTTTAATGTTAAAAAGGTACATCAACCTGAAGTACCGAAAAAATTATTCCCGAATTTTAGACTTTCGACTGTAATATTTTTGACTTTTGATTTTCAATTGCTATACTTTTGAAGATGGTATCCTTCTTTTTTTATCAGATCTATAAAGAACTTTAAAATCATCAAATAAAAAATCTTTTCAGCAGGGAATAAAGATGGAAAATATATTCGAAAAGAAAGAAATTGAAAATCTTATAATCAAAATCAAAACTGATATTTTAAAATATTCAGAAAACGCATATGCTCCCTACTCCAGATTTCGAGTTGTAGCTGCTCTTATAACAAAGAATGATATTTATTTTGGTGTAAATATTGAGAATAGAAGTTTTGGATTGACCATATGCGCTGAAAGGAGCGCTATAGCGCAGGCTATATCGAAGGGAGATAAAAGCTTTGAGGCTATAGTGATCTATTCACCAGACTATGATACCTATCTACCCCCATGTGGAGCTTGCAGACAGGTTATTTCAGAGTTTTCAAGTACTTTGCCAGTAATAATGCTTTCAAAAGATTTTGAATATAAAATGACAACTATCGATAAACTTTTGCCAGAAGACTCACTATCGAATTTCAAAGACCAGGACAATTAAAAAAAGGGTGGAAATAAGCCGAATTCTGTTTAAAGATTCATTTCTCTATTTTAAGAATCACTTCTTAAATATAGCGTCCTCACATGTTTTCCCCGGGTAAGGATCGTAAACATGCAAACTTGCTTCTGACAGGGTTTGCCTATAACCAGTTAAATACTGGAGTGTGAGCTCTTGCCTCACATTTTCACCTTAACCAGCGTCATTCTGGTTGTCTATTTTCTGTGGCACTTTCCAGGAGATTTCTCTCCAGCAGCCATTAACTGCTGTCATACCCTACGAAGTTCGGACTTTCCTCCTGACATAAGATCAGGCGAATCTCTTTCCACCCTTTATTAAAACTATACTATCTCTTCTTCTTCATAGTAAAGCATTCTCGAACAGTATGGACAGAATATTATTTCTTTTTGCGCCTTTACTCTATTTATTAATGAGAAAGGAAGTATCATATTGCATCCTGAACAATAGTTTTTATAAACTGGAACTATTGCTATATCACCTTTATTTACAATTATTCTATCGAATTTGTCTATTATATCCTGAGTAATACCTTCCAGGATTTCTTTTTTCTTAATTTCAAGCGAAGCAAGTTCATCTAACTTTTTTTGTTTATTTTCTTCTATATATTTCTCTTCTTTTATAAGTTCAGCTTTTAAAGTCTCAAGAGTTATCTTATCAGAGCTTATTGATTTGATTTTTTTATGTTTTTTTTCTTCACAATCTTCTATCTTTTTATTGAAATTATCTATCTGCATCGATAGATCCTTTCTTTTTTCTTCTCTTTCATTTTTAGATTTTAAGTCATCATCATCTATCAGATCAAGATCTTTAATCTCTTCATTTTTTTTATCTATCTGCTTTTTATACTGAACTATTTCTTCTTCGATCGCTGTAATCTCAACTTCAGCGCTTTGATTGTTCTTTTCTGTTTTATCTATCTTATTTATAATTTCTTCTCTTTTTAATGGCATAAGTTCTATTTCTTTTTTAAGGTTATTTATAGATTTTTGAATCTCCTGAGCTTTAATAAGTTGTGCAATAGAATTTTTCATTAACATCTCCTTAATTTACACAATGTAAAAAAGTTTGAGTATTTTTCATCATCTCAATAACTTTCTTTATTCATATTAATAATAAAAAAAATGATGGACATATTAAACAAATAAAAAAATGGATATAATTCAATAAAATATAGGCTCTTTGCAACCTCATAAAACTGCAAAGAGGTTAAATATAACATGAAGTTAAATATACTCAATTCTTTTATTTAATCAACACTATCTTTAAATTCGGAAATTTTATTTTTTCTATTTGGGTGTTGAAGCTTTTTCAAAGCTTTTGCCTCAATTTGCCTGATACGCTCCCTTGTAACATCAAAACGAAAACCAACTTCTTCAAGTGTAAGACTTGCTCCATCTCTTAAACCAAAACGATACTCTATGACTTCTTTCTCTTTTTGAGGCAAATCTTGAAGCAACTCATATATTTTTTCTTTTAAAAGTTTATATGTTAGATGCTTTTCTGGAGAATCACTTTTTGTATCAATGATAAAATCACTAAGTTGAGAATCCTCATCCTCACCTATTGGTGTTTCAAGAGAAATAGGATCTTTCATTATCTGTTGAATCTGCTTCAACTTATGGACTGGTATCTCAAGTTTATTGGCTAATTCTTCCATGGTAGGCTCTCTTCCAAGCTGTTGAGTAAGATTCTTATTTTCTTTCAGCACTCTGTTCATCTGTTCTATCATATGAACGGGGACTCGTATTGTCCTAGCTTGATCTGAAATTGCTCTGGTAATAGCCTGCCTTATCCACCAGGTAGCATAAGTTGAAAATTTATAACCTTTTTTATATTCAAATTTCTCGACTGCCTTGATAAGACCTATATTCCCTTCTTGAATAAGATCAAAAAAGTGTAACCCTTTATTTGTATATTTTTTTGCTATAGATACTACAAGTCTCAGGTTTGCCTGAACTAGTTGTTCTCGAGCTGACTTTATCTTTTGTTCACCTTCTTCAATTATTTTGAACTTCTGTACAAAATTATCAACAAATTCACCAGTTTCTATCTGTATTCTTTCAATGTCCTGTTTGTTTTCATCTATTATCTTTTTTAACTGAAGTTGTTCCTCGAAATTTATGTTATAATGATTATTAATCTCCTGAATTGCCTTTGTTTTTGATATAATACCTTTTATGCTCTTATAATCATCAAGATTAACTTTGTCATATCTTTGATCTATATATTTTCGAGTTCTTTTTATACAGTTTCTATAAAGATCATAGTATACTTTGAGTTTTTCTATAATATTTGAAATCTCTCTTTTAGATATCTTTAGTTTTCTAAACTTCTTAGCGAATTTATCGAAAATCTTATCTGTTTCGTCTTGATCTTCTTTACTAAAATCATTATAAGAAGTAATCTTTTTCCTTATAAGATTTTCAACTTCTGTGTAGCTTTGTTCATATAATCTTGTAAGTTCGTGTAAGTTTTTCTCAAACTCTTTTCTTTCCCGACTTACCTCATCATCATTTAAAGTTATATCAATATCAAAAACAGTAAAAATATCTATGTTTTTTCTGTTATCAATAATATTTTCTTTAAAATACTTTAAAGTATAGAACATCGTTAAAAGAACCTTCAAAACTTGCTCTTTTCCCTCTTCTATCTGCTTTGCAAGCTTTATTTCTTCCTCTGGAGTTAAAAGAGAAACCTTGCCAATTTCCTTTAAATATAAACGGATTGGATCATTCGGCAGTATAGTAAAGTCAGTTTCAATATATTTCTCTTCAACCTTTATCTCTTCTTCATCAACTTCTTCATTATAAAATTCCTCGATAGTATCATCATCAAAATCAATGTTGTAATCTTTATCAGATGAAAAAAAATCAAAATCTTCAGATTTTGTCCTTTCATCAACAACTTCGATATTTTTACTGCCTAAAAATGAAAGTAATTGATCATAAAGATTACCAGAAAAATTATCGTCAGGCAAGAAATTGTTAATTTCATCGTAAGTCAATTGACCTGTTTTTTCACCTAACAACAATAATTTGCGAAATTCTGGATAATTTTCAAAATCAAACATAAGAATTAACTTCTCCTTACATCCCTTTTAAAGCAGATGCAATAATTTTTATAATACAAAATTTGAATAATTTCAAGTATTAAAAATTAAATTTTGAATTTTATATTAAATTCTTATAATTATTAATTGCCATGTCCATCAAACATGAATCGTTAATTTTATCTAATTTTTAAAATTAGCACTGTTATTTTATTTCACAATGTTTATACCAGTCGAAAGTCGGAAATTTAAAGCCCAGGAATAAATTATGGTTCTTCATTCTTTAATATAGGTAGCAATTCATTCAGAAATATAAATCCTTTCACTCTTCGCTTTTTTATCCTGGTAATATTTCTCTTTTTAAAATATCCTATTTCCTTTCGCTGCAATAAATGCATCTTATTTTGATATTTATTAAACCACTTATTTATTTACCCAATCCTTTTCTAAAAGCTTTAAGACGCTGAATATTGGAGATAACAAATTGCTTTTTTTCTAAAAGTTCTGCAGGGTAGCTACCATTTTTTTCTTCCTGCTTAATCATATTATTTATTTCATCAAGTGTTTTTTCAAGTTCTTTCAATTTGAAGTAAGCTAGATAATCCTCAAGAAGAGACTTTTTATCCTCTATCTCAGAGATTGCTGATTTATTCATATATGCTAACTCTTCATCATTAAGGTTGTTTCTTAAAAATTGTTCTCTATCATTATAATTTATCGAAATAAGAGCCTTCTGATAGAACTCTAACCCTTTTTTGCTGGATAAAACTGAGGGAGAAATATATCTCTTGGCTTCATTTATGAAATCTTCAGAATTTATTATAAAACCTACAAAATCCATCTCAACTTTTTCATTTTCGTCAAACTTAGATGATTTATTTATATTGTTAGTATTAAAATCTTTACCTCGTTTTGCATTATTGTAAAAATCAACTATTTGCTGTTCTGAAAAAGCAGAATCAAGCTTAGATGCCCTTTTTATTAAAGATAATGAAATAATATCATCATTTAGAGAAATTAAATAGTTTATAAAATACTTATAAACTTTTGCGATATCTCTTGATCTCTCTTTCAAATATAATCTATTATATAGCAATTCGTCAATACTGGATTTAGAATTTTTTTTAAAATATTCCAACAAAGTTTCTGAATCACTCTGCTCGCCTTTAAGTTTTTCATTTTTGTGGATAAACTCATCAATATCCTTAATACTATCTGGAAGCGATATTATTTTAAGCTCTGTATTTAAAGGTATAGCCATCTCAACAGCAGTTAGTGTTGCTTTTTGACCGGCACTATCCATATCAAAAAGGGTAAAGATCTCAGCAAACCTCGATGAAAGCATTTTTATCTGGTATTCATTTATTGCAGTTCCAAGTGGAGCAACGGCAAATTTTATGCCTGATTGATAAAGACTAATAACATCAAAGTATCCTTCAACAAGAACTATACTGTTGTTTTCTTTAAGTTTTCGAACATTTGCATAATTGAAAAGAATATTACCTTTTTTAAATAGAACATGTTCTGGACTATTAATATATTTTGGTCCATTTTCCTCATCCAGACGTCTTGCTCCAAAGGCAACAATCTCACCCCAGTTGTTCTGTATCGGTATCATTAACCTCTGATAAAAAAATGGAGCATACCCTTGATTTTTTTTATTTAAAAGTCCTATCTCATATATAAAATCCAGACTTAACCTGTACTTATTGGCTATGGATTCAAAAAATCTCATATCTGAAGATGTTGAAAATCCAAGCTTAAAATATTCAATTGTTTGCGCGGAAATCTTCCTATTTTTAAGATAATTTAAGGCTAAATCTGACTTAAAAAGATTTTCATGGTAATATTGTGCGGTTAATGCGAAGATCTCTTTTATAATTTTTCTATTAATTTCATTTTCATCAGATTCTTCATATTGAATCTGTATGTTTGCGAGATTTGCAACTTTTAAAATAGCCTCATAAAAATCACAATTCTCTATCTTTTGGACAAAGGTAAATATATCCCCCGATGCTTTGCAACCAAAACAATAAAACAGACCCTTCATATCATCAATATAAAAAGAAGGAGTCTTTTCGGCATGGAATGGACAAAGAGCTCGATAATTTTTACCTGTTTTTTGAACTTTAATATAATTTGATGCAAGCTCTGAGAGAGAAATGGCATTTCTAACTTTTTCTATTGATTCTTTAGAAATCTTCATTTATCAAATTTTAATAATTAATATTATCTTTCGCTAAATTCATATTAACACATAATTTTATTTTGGCATTTTAATCATATTAATTTTTTTAAAACAGAAATTAGGCATGTGTATGGCTAAAACGACATAATATCATTAAATAAAGAAATTAAATAAAGAAATTAAATAAAGAAATTAAATAAAGAAATTAAATAAAGAAATTAAATAAAAAAATTAAATAAAAAAACTAAATTAAAATGTATAAATCGGTTTTATAAATTTTGTTCTATACACTGGCAAAGAAAATGAATAAAAAAACCATGCATCTCCTGAATACGAGGTGTATCATCAGAAGGGAAAAAAAGAGGATAATCACACAAGCTTCTCATCTTGCCACCATTTTCGCCAGTTAACCCAACACTCACAATATGCATTTGCCTGGCTTTTTCCAGTAAGTTTATTATTGAAGGAGAATTTCCAGATGTAGATATGGCGATTAAAAGATCATTTTCTTTTCCCAATCCTTCAAGTTGCCTTGAAAATATATGCTCATATCCAAAATCGTTTGATATAGCTGTAAGTATTGAAGTATCTGTAGTTAAACTAACAGATTTCACCGGTTTTCTATTCTTATAAAACCTGACCATAAGTTCAGCTGCTGCGTGTTGAGCATCTGCTGCTGATCCACCATTTCCGGCAAAAAAAATTGTGCTATTAGCCTTAATAGTTTTCTGACATATTTCTATAATGAAAAGCATTTTATCAACAAAAGTTGAATCATCCTTCATTTTAATAAAAGAATCACAATGTTTTTCAAAACTTGATATAAAAATATCTTTATTTTCCATGGTTTTTCCTATTTATTCCTATTTAAATGTTATAAATGTCAAACCTTCTTTTATGTATCTTTTAAGATACAGCCTTTCCTGGCGTCACTGGAATAAAATATCAGGACAATTAATATTATAAAAAATATCGACAATATATAAAACTTTCCAGTCCAAAATTTCATATTGTATATCTATTTTATAATAAAATGGCAAATAATTTAAGGAAGTTTGAAGATAATCAATTAAAGTTTATGTCTTATAATATTAAAGCAAAGCAATAGGCAAATCAGATGAATCATAAGTGTATTCAAAACCAATGTTTATAGTTCTATTATAATTTTCTCCAAAATAATATGTTGTTGGTAAAATTGAAATATTTTTTTTAGCAAAATATTCAATATATTTTTTATCTTTAAGGTTTGATGATTCAATAAGTACTCCAGAAAATATTTTTTTTTCAAGTATAGTATCTATCTCCGGAACAGATAAATTTATAGTATGAAAAATGAGTTTGCCATATCGAAAAAAACCTAAAGTTTTAAAACTATCTATAGGATCAACCATATCGCTTAAAGAGCTGAATCTCAAGCTAAAAAGCCACTTTACGAAATTTAACAGTGGTTCACTGGCTTCAAAACCTGCATAGAATCTATAAACATTCCCACTTAAGATATTTTCTTGACTTTTCAGTATTGTATTTGCGATAAGAAAAGGAGATGGAGGATACTTGCTTTTATCAAAGTAAGAAGCTTGAAAATAGATTGAGTATTTTCTCAAATCCTGCTCTAATCTATAAATATTATTTATGAATCTCGAACTATTGTCTTTCACAAATTCTATAATTTCTTCTGGAAGATTTTTATTGTAATAAAACGATACAAAAACTGGTCTATCTTCAAAATAAGATAACATAAATATAGATGGAATATATCTTATCCCTGAAGCATTAAGAGCATTAAGGTATCTTTTTTGGATATTCCCGGATAGAAAAAAATGAGGAAAACTAACTTTATCAAGTTCATTTTTCTTGCAAAATTGGATGGCATCTAAAACTGATAGTGGCTTTTTTTTATCAATATTAATACCAATAAAATAATCGATCTTCATAATTTATGTTATTAAACAATAAAATTTCTAAATGTAAATAAAATAGGATTTTTTTGCAATCTTGAAAAAAATAGGTTCAAAAAAGGTGAAAATAGTATAAATAAAGAAAAAAGCGGTGATCCTTTTAATACACTACAAAGTGTTATCGCCAATTCAAAAGAACGATAAAAATTTAAAATTGGAGGTATATTTTAGATTTATATGGTAAGAAAAAGCTAAATTGGCTTTCCCATGGAGTAAAATGGTTTTATCTTCAAAGCGAAAACAGGAGCGCTATTAATAGAATTTAATTATCCTGGAAATAAGGAATACAACTATGAGATCTATCCCGAAAATCCAGGAATAAACAGCCGTAAAATCTGTGCTATTACTGGATATAAAGAACTTATAAAAAATGTTAATAGTTTAAATTTCGATTACAGTACCCTTAATAAATTTGTTTTTTTCAGAACATGGATGATTGTATAAAAAATAACGAAAAGATATTTGTGCAAATGCTCTATCCAGATAACTATTATAAAATAGATCTTGCAAATCGAGAAATTAGAAATGAACTTATAGATGGTAAGTTTCTTGAGCTAATTTATTATCTTTTTTATATTGATCTGCCATTTTACTCCATTCTTGTGGACAATAAACGTAGTTATTTTGAACTCTATCTATCAAATGATGATTTAAAAAGAATTATACATTATGATTTAGTTGTTGAAATTAATAAAAATATTTATCAATTTAGTGGCCAGTAGGTGGGGCTCACTGATGAAAACAATAATAAATAATTTTATTTTTATTTTTTTTATTTTTATATCAATTATTTTTTCTTCAATTAATATTTCGGGGGCGGAAGTTCAAATATATCATAATTTTAATTTATCTTTTTATTGCAGAAAAAGTTTTATCAACTGGGATGTTGACTATAGCTTATCATTAGCCGTTAGCCAGGCATGGATTAAAGCAAATCCGAGCGGTGGATGAGGTTATTCTTTTGGATGGGAAATAGCCAACCGGGATGAAGGACAATTTAAAAATCCATCCGATATAATAAATAATAAATCATATTTTGGTGGCAGTAGCACTATAGTCGGTAAAGACTTGTTTGAGTTATTGGGTATAATAACTGTTTTTGATCAGCCATTCGATCTTTCTGTTATTAATTTTTTTTCCTGAAATAAATAATATCTGTAATATTCCTGTATTTATAAGTATAGGTTCTATTTTTTATCCATTTGAAATAAAATTTAAAACTAACTTTCAAAATAAAAAAGATTTAAGTCCATATTTTAAGTATTTGACCGGGTTTATTTTTCACCTATTTTTAAGTGAACTTCTTTAGCAAAAGAAATGATAATAAATTTCTATTCAGGAGGATTTATGGTTAAATTTATCGATTCAAAAATTATTCATGAACATCTTTTAGATTTTATTAAAAACTATCTTAAAGAAAGTAAATTTGATAAAGGTTTTGTAGCACTTTCAGGAGGACTGGATTCAGCATGTATCGCATCACTTTTGGTTGATTCTATAGGCTCAGAAAATGTTATAGCTGCCTTTTTTCCATCAAAGATAACAAGCCCTGAGAGTGAAAAACTTTATTTTAAGTTAATCGATCAATTGAATATTAAAAATCACCTTGAAATTTCAATAGAGCCACTGATAAGCAATTTTGCTTCAATAGACAAAACACTTTTGGTTGATAACGAAAAAAATAATTTAAGGTTGGGAAATATTATGGCAAGAGTGAGAATGATTCTATCTTACGATATAGCCGCGAAATACAATGCACTTGTCATAGGAACTGAAAATAAGACTGAATTTTTGCTTGGGTACTCGACTCAATGGGGTGACTCAGCTGCAGCAATTCATCCCATGGGAGACATATATAAGACCGAGGTATTTTCTCTTGCAAGTTTTATGGGTTTACCAGAAGAGATCATTAAAAGAATCCCCACAGCCGAGCTATGGCATAACCAGGAAGATGAAAAGGAGATAGGTGTTTCATATAAAAACGCAGATGCGATACTTTATCTTCACTTTGAAAAAAATTACAATGAAAATCAAATTATTTCTGAAGGTTTTGGTGAAAAGGATGTTATGAGAGTTTTCTCGCTCGTAAAAAGAAGCTGTTTCAAAAGAAGACTACCCCTGTGTTGCTCTATGAGTGACTGCAGAAAAAATTAGATTTTGCTTTTTATTCTTATTTAACATTAAATTTTTTTGATTAACCTTTAATAAATAGGAAACTGATGAATAACATACCTGTTAATTTTTTTTGAATATTTTTGAATATTTTAATTGGTAAAAATAGTTGTAAAATTTTTGAAAGAATATAAAATTTGAATGTTGATATTGTCTTTATAAAAGTATTAATCTACTTTATGGTTTAGGCTTATTTTTTTTAATCTTTCCTTATCAAAAGGAGTAATATTTAATGGAACAATATATTCTCGAAATGAACCATATTACAAAAAAATTCCCCAAAGTTATTGCCAATGAAGATGTCTCAATAAACTTAAAAAAGGGGGAAATTCTTGCACTTCTTGGCGAAAACGGCGCTGGTAAATCCACTCTTATGAATATTCTCTATGGTCTTTACAAACCCACATCTGGTGATATCATCCTTGAAGGTGAAAAAGTTGTTTTTCACTCTCCTAAAGATGCTATAAAGCATAGGCTTGGTATGGTTCACCAGCACTTTATGCTTGTTGAAAATCTCACAGTGACTGAAAATATTATACTTGGTGAGGAACCTTCAAAAGCCGGTTTTATAAGCTATAAAGAAGCTATTAAAAAGGTACAGGAGCTTTCCAACAAATTTCAGCTTGAAATAGATCCACTTGAAAAAATAGAAAATCTATCAGTTGGACTTCAACAAAGAGTTGAGATACTCAAAGCCTTATATAGAAAAGCAAATATTCTTATCCTTGATGAACCTACAGCCGTTTTGACACCACAGGAAGTAGAAAAACTTTTCACAGTAGTAAAATCTCTTGTTAATAATGGAGTCTCAGTCATCATAATCACACATAAACTTGAAGAAGTGCTTGAAGTCGCTGATAGAGTCTATATTTTAAGAAGAGGAAAGGTTGTTGGAGAGAAAAAGACATCTGGTGTTTCAAAAAATGAACTGGCAAATCTTATGGTCGGTAGAGATGTCGTTTTAACAGTTACTAAGGAACCAAAGCAAAGAGGAGATAAGCCTACTATCTCAATTAAAAATCTTACTGTTCTAAACGATAAGATGCTAAAAGCCGTTAATAATGTTTCATTCGATGTTTATCCTGGTGAAATAGTTGGTATCGCAGGAGTTGATGGAAACGGTCAATCGGAACTTTCTGAAGCTATTATTGGTTACAGAGAAGCAGAAAGCGGATCGATTTTTTTTGAATCGCAAGAATTAAAACTAAATGAATCTCAATCATCCAATTTTTTAAGAAAAATGGATCGATTTTTCTTTAACTCGATAAATGTTAAAGATAGGCTTGAAAAAGGGATATCTATCGTTCCTGCTGATCGTCATAGACACGGTTTAATACTTGAAATGCAGGTTGCAGAAAATCTCATACTTGGTTCTCAACCAAAAAATAAATTCTGGAAAAATGGAATATTAAAATGGAAAGAAATATATAAATATTCTGATGAGCTTATCAAGAAGTTCGATATAAGGACACCAAGCTCAAAAAATCTCGTATCCAACCTTTCAGGTGGAAATCAACAAAAAGTTATTCTTGCAAGAGAATTTTCAAAAAATTTAAAGTTTGCACTTATATGCCAGCCAACAAGAGGTCTTGATGTTGGAGCCATCGAATATATACATAAAAGGATTCTTGAACTTCGAGATGCAGGTTATGCTGTATTACTCATATCTTTAGAGTTAGAAGAAATTTTCTCACTTTCAGATAGAATACTTGTTATGTATAGTGGAGAAATTGCGAGAGAATTTGTTACCGATCGAACAGATCAGATGGAAGTTGGATTTTATATGATGGGTGGTCATAAAACTAAAAGAGAAGCATGATTCCAGCTTTCAGATTAAGGAAATTTTAATTTAAAATTAATAAATAAATTTAAAGGTTACCCCATGAAACTCAGCAGAAATACGCTTTTCACTATATTAAGCCTTATCGTTTTTGCAATCGGACTTACTTTATACCTAGGTGAATATTTTATTGGTCTTCTCTTTATATTGGGCTCTATAATGATCTACTCTTTATCATCTTACTTTTCAAATAATAGAGAATCATTCATCGAATTGCTAAAATCAAAAGCAAAAACGATAGTTTATCCTTTTATAGGCATATTTGTCGCCCTCATATTGGGTGGTATAATAATGTTTATCTCTGGTTACAACCCATTCGAAGCCTACGCTGCCCTTTTTTATGGCGCTTTTTATAAGAACTGGAGTACATCAGTTATAAATGCTGTTCCGCTTATCTTTACTGGACTTGCCATAGCTTTTGCGTTTCAGGCGAATCTTTTCAATATTGGTGCTGAAGGGCAATACTATGTTGGAGCCATGGTAGCAACTTTACTCGGGATAAACCTTAACCTTCCATCCTATATATCTATACCTATAATATTTATAGTAAGCAGCGCAATAGCCGGTATTTATAACCTTATTCCAGCTTTTCTAAAGGTAAAAACAGGAGCCAGTGAAGTTATCACGACCATGATGTTTGCACATATAGCCAGGTATTACTCACCTATATTTATTAGAGCTCATGGCGGAGATCCTTCAGCTGGGTCTAAACATCCTTATTTTACCGATAAAATTCTCGATTCAAATTGTCTTACAAAATTTAAAGAGTTTCTTCCAAAATCAGACTATCGAATTCATATAGGCATTTTGATAGCCATAGTTGTTGCCATTCTTGTTTACTACATATTATACCATACAAAACTTGGCTACGATATAAGAGCTGTTGGAAAAAATGTTAATGCTGCAAAAATGCAGGGGATTCAAACTGGAAAGGTTATATTTATTGCTCTAATAATCTCAGGCGTCCTGGCAGGTCTCTCTGGTGTTATTCAGGTAACTGGTCTTGAACATCGAATCTATCAGGACTTAAATGCAGGCTATGGGTGGAATGGTATATCTGTTGCATTACTTGCATCGAATGACCCGATAGCTGTCATATTTACAGCGATACTCTGGGGAGCTCTAGATTCAGGTGGCCAGTATATGCAAAGAAATCTCGGCGTTTCTGGTGCTATAGTTGAGATTATCAAGGGTATAATCCTATTCCTCGTAGTTGCCAGATATATCTACAATTATTTTTACAACAAATATTTCAAAAAACAGGTTTTTGTTAGCCCTGAAGAGAGAGTTTAAAACAATACTATTTGCTATAAAATAAAATTTTTATCAAAATAAATTATAAATTTTTCATAAACATCCTGAATTTAGCTATATCTTGTTTTTAAATTAACTTTATCACCTTTTGGTTCTTCTACAGTCTAAAGTCTAAAATCCAGGAATAATAATTTTTAATACAATGAAAAGTTGAATTTAGTATTCTTCTACTATTTCTTTATTTTCACAATTTTGGTTTTCATCAAGAAATCTTATCATAAAAGTTAAAAGCATAACACGAACGAGATTGATCTTATGAATTTTTAATAATAACTTGATTATTATCTTTAATCTTTTATCATTAATAAAATAGATTCTTAACTGTCTCTTTTATTCAACCTATCTGAACACCTGCCAGAATTCAGCAAGCATAAATTTTGTTTTTATAAACAACATAAAATACTTTATATGCTTGCTTATGTGTAGCAAAGACGGGCAATAAAATATTTAAGGTGGCAATATTAACTATGAAAGAAAAAAAATTAAATATTCAAGAAAAAGAAACTTTACAAAAAAAAGCAAATAGCTCCAACAAAGATAGTCCTATAAATAATATTGGGAAGATTAAAGAATCTTCCCGAAATTCAGATATGAGTCTAAAAAAGGGCCAAAGAATTGAAGCAACTCTTGTTTTTGCGGATATGAAAGATTTTACAAAGATGACAGAAAATCTTGACCCGGAAGACGTTGATAAAATTATGAATGAGGTATTTTATCACTTTGAAAAAATAATAAATTCTTATGAAGGATGGGTAGAAAAGTATATTGGGGATGCTCTGGTTGCTGTTTTTGGTGCAAAAATTGTTCATGAAGATGATCCATCAAGAGCCATAAATGCTTCTTTAGATTTTTTAGAGTCTCTATCATTTATCAATAATGAGATTAAATCAAAGTATAATATTTCTCTTAAAGATATTTCATTCAGAATAGGAATACATACAGGGATTGTCACAAAAGGGAAAAGAGGAGATTTCGATGTTGTTACCGGTCATTCTCTTGCTATAGCCTCAAGACTTCAATCCGTTGCAGCCGTTAATACAATACTTATTTCAGATATAGTTTATGAGAAAGTTAAAGAACATTTTATCTTTTCTGCTCCAATAAACATAAGCGTAAAAGGTAAATCTTCACAGCTTATAGGTTATGTTGTTCTTGGAAGAAACCAGAACATCTTATCTTACTCTACCTCTTTTGTTGGAAGGAGAGCAATTCTTGATAATATACTAAGAAAATACCTGAAACACGACGATAGAACAGGGTTTTGTTTCTATATTTGGGGAGAAGCGGGTATCGGAAAAACAAGACTTATGATGCAGTTTATTGAAGAGATTAGAAAATTTCCAAATTATAACTCTCCTCTTTTGTATACAAGAGCATCTCCATATGGAAACTCTGATTTTTCTATAATCATCAAACTTATCTTGTTTTATCTTAATCTTTCAAATATACCAAATATATCTGAAAATGAAATTTCAAAATCATTGTTTGAAAATGGAATAAACTTTGAAAATGAAAAAAAACATATTTTAACTGAACTTCTCCGGGCAAAAAACTACAAAAGATTCGATGAAAAAAGGATTTTTGACATTTTGCTTGAAGTCTGGCAGAATATTATTAAGAGATTTGAGAATTCTATTTACGCACCTGTCGTAATAATAGACAACATTACATTCATAGATAAAAAGAGTAGAGATTTCATAAGGTACATGATAGATCATATAGATTATAAACCTTTCTTTCTTATTAGTGATAGGATATTTGATCCAAATATCTCCAAGATATTTCCAGAAACTGAAGAACTGCTTTTGCCACCTCTTTCTAAAGAAGAATCAAGGCTTTTAATCGAAAAACTCATTAATATCAAGATATCTAAAGCAGATCTTAATTATATTATTGATGAATCAAAAGGTAATCCATTCTTTATCGAAGAATTTATCAAATATATCAACCAGGAGCAAAAGTTTACTCGTGTCCCTTCATCTATTCAGACAGTAATACTTGCTCAAGTTGATAGACTTTCGCCTCAACAAAAAGAGATTTTGCAAAAAGCCTCTGTTATTGGCTCAACATTTTCACTTGATGAACTATCTTATGTACACTATAAAACCAGCTCTAGTAAAGAAAATCTTGAAAATGATCTAAATGAATTACTTAAAGCTAATATTATAGAAAAAGTTGGAAAACAGTATAGATTCAGACAGGAGATGATTCGTGAAGTCATATATTCCACAATTTTGAAAGAAAACAAGATTATTCTACATAGACTTGTTGCTTTTTATTTCATGAGATACAAGAAAAATGAATCCATTAAGATAATACATCATCTACTTTCAGCAAATGAATACAATAAAGCCTACAAAATATTTAATCAGATGAGTAATCATACTATGGATCATGTCCCTTATATCGATAAACTCTTAGAGATTATTCCAGATCATGACATACATAAACATACACAGCTTTTGTTTGTCAAATATGCAATACTTAACAATAATGGCTATATTGACCTTGTCCCGGCAGTTATAGAAAAAATGAGTGAAAAGGTTTTTTCAATCATTGACACAAAGGCTTATGCTGAGTTTTATCACATGCTCTCGACTTTTGCCTTTGAAAGATTTGACTATTATAATACCGAATTATTTGGTTTAAAGGGTTTATATTACTATAAAATTTCTTCAGAAGAATATCTTAATGAAAACCTGTACCATAATCTTCTTCGTTTCACAGCGCTTGCAAGATTTTACAAAAAAAATATAGATGGAGCAAAGATCCTTCTGGTTCAACTTCCTGACGATAGCGTCGAAAGCATCTACCTATCTTCTCAGATATTTTTCTTTAGCGGTGAATATGAAAAAGGTCTAGATATGCTTGAAAAACAATGCGAAAAGATAAAGAAAGGAGAACTTGCAGATGATTTTGCCATGACAATATTTTTAACTGAACTGATATTTTTTTATTATGAACTTGGAGCTTTTAGCAAAATTTATGAAACATGCAATCTTTTCGTTGAAAAAGTGATACCCACATATAAACAGTATTCGAGAATCTATTCATACTTTGGTATTTCAGCATACTACCTTGGAAAGCATGAAGAAGCCTTTGAATACCTTAAAAAAGCAGAGTATAATGCAAGACAATTAAATAATAACTATTACAAAGCAAGAGTTCAGGCTTTTATTTCGGAAGCCTATTATATGTCATCAAACCTTTCAAAAGCCTATGAATATGCTTTTGAAGCATTGAGAATCTCGAATTTAAACTGTGATCATGTCACAAGCTGTGAAGTTTTACTTCTTCTTGTCCTTATTTCCTTACAAAAAGATGATTTCACAAAAGCAAAATTTTTTCTTTCCGAAGTTTTAATATATGAAAACTCTTCAATACTTCTCGAATTTAAGTATAGACATCTCATATATTACCTGCAATATCTTATAGATGATAAATTAAACTCTGCTGAAAAAAAGGAAAAACTAATTAATGCTGCAGAGATACTAAAAAATAAGCTTAAAAATATAAGATCAGATGATTTAAAAGATTCATTTTTAAAGATGCGATTCAATAAGAGTATCTTAGAGGAGTATGAGAAGTTAACAAAAGCTATATAATAATTATCTGGATTTTGTAAAATCAAGATGTTTTTTTATCTCAAGATCTTTTGGAAGTTTTTCGTATGCCTTCGTAAAATACTTTTTTGCAGTCTCAATATTCCCAAGTTTTAGATATGCTAGGCCAACAGTATCTAGCCGGGCTGGATTTTCTGGGTCTTCCTCAAGAGCTTTTTTAGCAAATTCAAGACCTTTTTTAGGATCTATGCCTGAATCTATAAGAAGATAAGCCAGTGTATTCATAGCATTGAAATTATCGGGTTTAAGTTCCAGAGCTTTTTTAGCATAAATTATCGCTTTTTTATAGTCATTTTTCTTATGATATAGAGCAGCAAGTGCATTATAGGCTGCTGAAGCCTCAAGTCCGGTTTGAACGACTTTTTCAAAATAATCTATCGCAATATCAATAAGATTTTTTGTCGAATATATATAGCCAAGTATAAGATTTGCTTGTTGTTGGATCATAAAGTCTTCAGAGCTTTTTGAAACAACTTTAAGATTTTCTATTGCATTATCTATCTTATTAAGCTTACATAGCGCAAGTCCTTTGAGATAATTTGCATGAAAATTGTTATTGTTGAGATCAAGCGCCTTGTTAAAATACTTTATAGCTTCTTCATAGTTATCTTCGTCAAATAGAATCTTACCTCGGGTCAAATAATACTCTTCTTTGCTTTCCATAAATCCGATAAATCCTTAGTATATCTTTAGTAAATATGCGATATCCTTAAATAAGCAATTCAAGCAAAGCAAATAAAATAGGCTCTTTCGATTTTAGACTTTATCTATAAAGTAATATTCCTGAACTTTCAACTTTCTACCGTAGCAAACAGCGAAGGGCAAAGAAAATATAATTAAAGCAATAATTATTAAAAAAAATTTATCGTAAAAGATTAATAAAATAAAAAAATGAGTTGTTTAACTATTATAAATACTATTTAACTATTTCTGCACAAATACTAAGCATAGCAATTACAAATGGCTATAAACTATATATAATATATTTTAACTTATTATCAAGGTTAATAATATATGGGCAATTTTTGTCATTTATAATTAAATAGCATGATTTAATTTCAAATCTTTATTTCAATTTTTTTGTAATTACTTTACATAGGTTGAAAATCAAAGTTCTGGAAGAAAACTTCTGGACATATCATATTCATGAGTGCATTAACTTCTTTGAAAAAGCTTGAAGACCATAATTGTATCAAAAATAAAGTTTAAACCACCAAAAAAATTTCTATAAATAAGGGAAAAAGTGTTAAGTTTTTTTCTTTGTTATACTAAAAACTCTCAAAAAAGAAAACAACAGCTTTAGAAAATACCTTCTATTGCTTCTGGTATTAATAGGAGCATACCTGGAAGAATATAAAAAAAAGGTGAAATAGAAATATTACCTTTTTTTATCGCATAAAGATCTGTATTTTCAAAACTATCTTTTTCTGATAACTTACCAATAAATTCAAAATAACCTTCTTGATCTTCGCGGGTACAATTTTCAAAAACTACATCATCATCGTATAATCTCGGTTCAAGAATAGTCGCAAAAATATTGTTAGAAGGCTGTTTTGTAAAATCAGGAAAATTAACATTTAAAATGACACTTATATTATTTAAATTTCTTTTTTGATAATAAGAAAATTTTTCTTTCGTATATTTTATTGCTCTTTGTTTTATAACATCTTTCTTCTCAAGAAAAATACTGGCTATTTTTATTATTAAATCAGAAAATGAAGAATCAATAAATGGAGGAACTGCCCTTGCTGAAGAGAAAGCGATTGAATCTATCCCTTCCTCCGCTGCGCGAAAAGCTGCACTCACAGTCCCAGAATAAAAAACATCAGTACCAACATTTGCTCCATGATTTATACCCGAAAGGACAAGGTCAAAATCTACATCATGAAAAAATCCTTTTAAAGCTGCAAATACACAATCAACAGGAAAAGCATCCAGGGAATACTTTTGTTTATTCAGTCTTTCAAAATAAATTCTTTTATGGAAACTCATTGAGTGAGCTGAGCATGATCTATTGCCATTAGGAGCAACAGTATATATATCTCCAAGGGGTTTTATAGTTTCTTCAAGAAAATTTATCCCTTCAGCAAATATACCATCATCATTTGTTAATAAAATTTTCATTATCATCCAATTTTAATTTTAGCTATTTATAGAAATTCCCGAAAATAAATAAAAGAAAATGCCGGAAAAGGGATTTGAACCCTTACAAGCTGTGAAGCTCGCGAGATTTTGAGTCTCGTGCGTCTACCAATTCCGCCATTCCGGCTCTTTAAAATTGTACGCTCATATTTGCTTTTGTCAATATTTGTTCTATTATTATTGTATAAAGCAAATTAATTTTGGTTCATCCGGCAAAGTATCTTCTCACTCTTCGTTAGTTTTCAAGACCTTGCTATACAAATATTGCTTTAATGTTAAAATAATATTAAAAATTTCATAAAAAACTAAAATTCTTGAAAAATAGGAAAAATATGACTCAAAAAATACGTTATATTTCATCAATTTTTTTAGCATTAATCCTGTTATCAATAGTTAGTCAGAATATTTTTGCTCAGTTTTCATTATCTTTAGGATATAGTTATGTTAATATATATTCGATTATAGAAACCAATTACCTTCCTTCTATCGGTCTTAATTATCTTTTTTCTTCAAATATATTTAATTTCAGTTTTAAAAATTTATTTTTCTATTCATTAGACAATTATTTTCTTGATTATCTCAGTACCTTTATATCATATACAAAAAATGATAATATCTTTTCTCTTTATTTTTTATATGAAGCTTTTGATTTTATCTTAATAAATGATGATTATTATCCAGGAAATATATTTTTCTCTCAAATTAAATATGCAAACTCAAAGAAAAATATTTTTTCAATAGAGGGATATTTTCAATATTATCAACTTATTAATGCACCAATTGACTCCCCTCTTTCTTTTGAAATAGATACAAAATATATTGTCCCTTTTTCAAAACATTTTTATACAGCATCGCTTTTATTAGACTATCAAACAGATGATACATTTTCTTCATCTTTACTTAATGCTGAGTTATCCAATCTGTTTACATTTTTTCCAGCTTTAGGTGAAAGTCTAAAGCCTGAAATAACTTTTATTGGTGGGTACTCTTATAATGACACTAACGGTAATTATGTTGGCATAAGAATTTCAAATATTTTTTCCTCGGCTTTCGTAACTACAAGCACATTCTCTACACAGCTTTTGATTGAATATAAAAATTATTTAACATCAGTTCTCCCTGATGATAAAGACATCTTGAATATCACAGAAAAGATATCATTAGCTTCTTCTATCTCAAATGACTTTTCTATTATACCGAGTATTATCGTCTCATTTAACTATTTCCCGCAAGTCGCTGTGCCATCTTCAGATAATAGGATAGAGTCCGTTTTACAGGCACTTGCTCTGTATAATTTTAATAAAATTTTATCAATTGATATCCTTGCTAAAGTTAATTATTCGTACTGGGTTTTAAATGAGGCAAAAAATAATCTAAGTCTTGTGCTTGAACTTGTTTTAAAAATAATTCCAGGCGAAACTCTTTTCATTATACTTTTCAATGACATTGATGCAACATTTTCACAAGATTATGAGCTTACAAATATCTATTCTCAGATAAAAATAATATTTTCTTATATCTTTTCTAAGAGTTTTTCGATAAATGCAACCATAAGTTATAAAAATTATATAAATGAAATATTATCAGCATCGAATGAATACTTTTATGTTGATCTGTTCATTACTTTTATTATTTAGAAAGGTTTGCAGTGATTCTGTAAAATTGCTATTTATTCAGAAATTTATTTTTTGTTAGAAAAAATTGTTCATTTTCTTAATGTAATAAAAAAAGTGATAGAATTATAACTTAAAAGAAATAAAAAACGGTTAATTTAGCTTTTATTATAAGAAAAGCTGAAAAATAAAGGATATTTTATACTATGAAATTTAATTTCGTAAAATTTAATAAAATTGTTTCTATTATTTTTGTCCTTATAGTTTTTTTGATCTCATCCGAAAGCCTATTAATAGCTCAAACTTCAAGCCAATTTTATGTTTTTTACACGGAGGGAAAGACTCAATATAAGCTATCAAATTTTGAAACTCCATTTGATCTATTTTATGGTTCACAGATACCTGCTTCTTGCTTATTATCTACTGAAAATAATAGTTTTCTTGAAATTCATTCGGATAATCAGATTATAAGGCTTCTTCCTCAATCAATAATTGAAATAAAAAATGGAAATTTTTTCTTATTAAAGGGGTATATATATATAAACACTTTAAAAGTTTTTCTTGTTGATATAGAAAAAACAAAGGTCGCAATAAATCCTGGAGTAGTTGTTTTAGGTATAGATAAGGTAAAATCACTTTACTTTATTACCGATAGCTCAATAACTCTCAATAATGAAGATATTATACCTTCTAAATCGGAAAGAACTTTTCAACTGATCGATAATAAATTTGTCAAAAGTAAGCAAAAAATTTCTTTGAAAAATCTTGAAAAATTTGACAGTGAGACATCCGATCAGATATATCTTTTAAACAATCTTGTGGATATTTTTCTAGACAGATTCTTTAAGATTGTAGAAAAAAATAACTCATTTATTAAAGTCATCGATGAGTCCACCCTGACACTTGCTAAACAGAAAGAAGAGATAAATGAACTTTTACCCTTACTTGTTGACTCCCATTCTAATATAAAAGATAGACTTATGATATTTTCAAATATCTATCAGACTATAAATGAAAAGCTGGAGCAGTTCAATTTACTAAAGGCTCATTATCTCGAATACTATTTTCAGGTTAAGAATTATATCGAGTACTTCAAAAGACTCATTATTATGGCAAATCAAATAAAAGATCTCGATAATTTTAATGAATTTCCAGATTTTAAATCCAGATCAGATTTTTTTATAGCCTATGGAAAGCTCTCATCTCTTGTCGAAACAGCTCAACTCACATCACAAATCGTTGAATCCACTTATGTGAATATAATAAATCCTCTGAGTCCACCAAATTTATCCTATTTATCTCTTCAAAAATTAAAAAATCAAATAGTATTAGAGTTTGAATCATCTTTGACAGAGAGTTTCAAAGATTTATCTTTAGACATCTTGGCTGTTATAAAGCAGACTCTTTTTATTCAGCTTGATTGCAAATCTCTAATAACCATCAATTTCAATCAGTTAAATGAGATAAAACAAACTCTTGTCTCTGAATATAATGAAGATTTTTCTGTTATAAATCCATTATTTTCCTTTGATGACATAATGTATAAATCTCTTCTTTTGATGCAAGCTGATGAGATCACATCAAATTTTTTTGATAATTATGATAAACTTTCAAAAAATATTGAAGTGTTGAATTATCTTTCTCGTTATTCAGACTTTATAAATCCACAAATTCAGGAAGTTATTAAACAAATTATTGAAATATACCCATCTTATGAAAATAATCTTCTTCTAATCAAACAACTCAATAATGAAATAAAAAAAGATTATGCACGATACCAGAAGCTTCTTTCTTCCTATATCAAAAAATCTGAACTTGCCTACTATCAATCAATATTTATTCAGGAATCAACGAAGTATATCTCTTATATCGAAATAATTCAAAAAGAGTACTACAAAGAAGTTGAAAGTGGAAGTGAAGATCCTTTCCATCTTATGATCTACCTGAATATTCAGAAAAAAATTGTCTCTGTAGTTAAACTGATGAACTCTTTTCTTTCAAGAAAGTTTACGAATATTATCTTCAGCAAGAAGCTAGAATTTGAACAGATAGAAAATTACCTTGCAACTACTGAAAAATCTATAAAGCAAAAATACTCATCAAGTTTTCAAGCTAATACTATTGAAAAAACAACTCAATATCTTATCGTTGCTATCGTAGCAAGTTCTCAAGTTATAAATAACATCCAGCTCTATAGGTCAACTTTGAAGGATTTGCAATTACAAAAAGAAAATCTTCAGAAAAATCTATCTTTTTATACTCTTTCAATAGCAGATAAAGATTCGTTTGATGCAACCACTTTCAATAAAAATCTAACTGTATTTTCAAGTATAGAAAAACTATTGCTTAATCTCGATATACTTTCTCAAAGTTTAGATAAATTTGAAACCGCAGTTGTTGACTTTAATAATTTTATACAGAATTTTTATCTTATCGACATGAAAAAAACAGAGAACATGGAACAATTAAATCAACAAATAGCCATGCTTAAATCAAGATACAACGAATTCATATCGTCACTATTTGCAGTTTCCTCGATAATAAACGATATAGAAGGAAATATTAAATACTTAAGGTTAAATTCAAACAATAGTTCCACACTTGATCTTATATCTGAACTCAGCAAATTGATATATACCTATCAATCCAAAATAGAGATATTAAATAACATCTTTTCTATTATTAATATACTTTTCACTTATGATTAAAATAATATCTTTAGCTAAAAATTCCCACATTATAAAAGTTTAAGAGTAAAGTTTAATTATTTTATAGCTGTTATGTTATAAACAATGATTATACCATGGATAAGTTGCATATTTTTGATAATATTGATATTTTTTTTCCGGAATTATTAATTTTGTGTCATCCAGTTTATCTACTGACTTTGGACTGCGTTATCTTTACAGCGAAGCATATAAAATGCTATAAAGATCATCTTTAGATATTATTCGAGGAAGATTCTGGTAGAAAGGGAAATTGGTTGTATGATCAGCAAGTTTGTAGAGTATTTCTTTAACCACACCAAAGTCCGACAACCTTGAAGGAAGTTTATAATTATCAGCAAGTATTTGAAAATATTCTGGAACTTTTAATGCATTTTCAATTATTGTCCCGGCTTTTGTATCAAGATCGAGACAATTTGCAATCTTTAAAAACTTTTCAGGTGCAACCTGAACAAGAAACTCGGTAATATGTGGAATCAGAGGAACAACTAATGAAAGTTTTGGCACTTTAAGGTATGAATTTATCGATAAAGTCATGGATTGCAGAAGTCCGAAACCGGTTATCCTACCAGCAAACATTAAAAATAGTCCACAAAGGCATATATCTTTTCTAACATCCAGATCATCGGGAAAATCGATTATTCTGGTAAAATTTTTATTAATAGTTTCAATTGTTTTATAAAGCAAAGTATCTGTAAAGATAGTAGCCCTGGATGATAATATAGAATCTATTGCAAATCCAAGCATCTCTATGAGCATAAGTATCAATATACCTTTAGGAATGTCTGCGGTAAGTACAGGATCAAATATAACATAATCAGCGAAAAGCTTCGGATGTTCAAAAATCCTTGAAAATCCGATCTCCTGATCTTTGTAATATATTGAATTAGATAGAGCAAAGTAATCTCGTAAAGTTGTTGGAAGTAAAATAACTGGAATCTTTGTATCCAGTTCTTCTTTATGTTTTAGGTAGTAATAAAAACTTTTTTCTTGAGGTGTAAAAAGACCAACAGCTTTCGCTATGTTCAAGGTTTTCTGCCCGCCCAGACCAATTATAACATCAACTCTTGCTGTTCTTGCCAGAATTGAAATATTTGCAATATCTTCTGATCCTGAATCCTGATTTATTTCATCATAAATAAGAAAATCTATATTAAAAGATTTTAACAATTTTTCTATCTGGCCGACTATTTTATATTCATAAAATATCGACTCGGTAATTACTATAGCCTTGTTTCCATGTTGTTTTATTATATCACCAAGTTTCAGAACTGCATCTATTCCAAATGCTATCTCTCCAGGTATAGAAAAACTTATTATATCACTCATATTTTATCCGCTCGCAGTTTTTTGTATGGATTATATAATTGACTATTGATTTTTATTAGCAAACACCTTGTGCGAAGAATACAAAATCAAGATAATTTATGTTTTTTGAAAAAAATATTAATTAGATTTTTTGAGAAATTAACTATAAAAGAAAAAGTAGATAATCTTGTTAAGCTAAAATTATCTATTGCAGGCAAACCATTTTCCTCATTTTGATAGTTTGCTTTAAAATAGAATTTATCCTGCTTATATTCACGATTTATATCATTTAGCCTCTTTTACATCTACTAAAAGCTGGATAATAACACTATTTAAAGTAACCCTAAAGACTCAGCAATACGTCTCGCTATATCATCAATAAGCTTTTGAGTAATATAATCTGGTTCAGAAATCTGTTTTTTAAGTTCTTCGATTTTTTTAGAATTATCAATCTCAGGACTTTCCTTAATAATTTTAATATATTTTTCTCGAAGAGCCATCTCTTTAGCTTTATCTGAAATTTCGATTGAATCTTTCTTTTCAAGTTTGTCGGTTTTTTTAACTGGCTTTATCTCTTTATTGTTAAATATTTTATCGACACCATTGAGTTTTTCGATTGTCATAACCGAACCTCCAATTCTAATTATATTATCGGAATCTATGCTAATAAATTATACAAGAATTTACTCATAAAACAACATAAATATTTTTTTAGAAACAATCATACAAATAATAATTTTTTTAAAATTTAATTTTCAATATTATCGTTAATTAACCTATTTACTTTATAATTATTGATAATTATTACAAATTCCCCCTTGCATTCTTCACCTATAGCCAGAAGAAGATCACCGACTTTTCCTCTTAGCTTCTGTTCAAATTTTTTTGTAAGTTCTCTTGCAATAAATACAGGTATTTCTTTACCAAAAATATCACATATAAGCTTGAGAGTATTCTTTACTCTAAAGGGGGATTCATAAAAAATTATCAATCCATTGATATTGATTAAATCCTTCAGTACTTTTTTAATTTTTCCATCTTTTCTCGGTAAAAAGCCATAAAATAAAAAAGTATCAGCTGAAAAACCAGAAATACTAAGAGCACAAAGAAAAGCTGATGGTCCAGGAGCTGCGAAAACTTCAATATTGTTATTATAACAGGCATCCACAAGTTTAAATCCAGGATCTGAAATAGTTGGAGTCCCATTATCTGTAATCAAGGCAATATTTATTTCTTTATTTTCTTTTAGAGTCAATATTATCTGATTAATTTTCTTTTCTTCTATCTGACTATAAAAAGAAATCAGTTTGTCAGGTTTTATTTCGTAACTATTTAAAAGTTTAAGTGATTGCCTTGTATCTTCACAAAGAATAATATCGGCATTTCGGAGAATTTCCAGACTTCTTAAAGTAATATCTGAAAGATTTCCTATTGGTGTTGAAACTATGTACAATGGCATTATTCCTACCTTTTATAAGCTAAAATAGGTTTGTAAATTCGTTTTTATTCTTGCAAACCACTATTTAACTTTATGTTCGTAATCATTTTAAGGATTAGATAAGACTTTTATATATTCATTATCAAAATAAAATAGGCTCTTCATAATTTTTCTTTTTATTGCTAAGTCACACAAACTGACTAAGAGCGAGAAGATAGTTTACTGAATAAATCAGAATTAATTTGCTTTTATAAAAAAAATGGAATGTAATAAACTAATAAAATTTATTTTACAATAAAAATTCGAATAAAAAAAGGTGGGGATTACCCCCACCAATTATTTTTTTCTTCTTCCCAGCATCTCAAGTTTGCGTTGTTTCTTTAGTCTTTTTCTTTCAAGTGCTTTTTTTTGAACCTTTCGGTTTTCTGCTGGTTTAACGTAAAATTCTTTTCTCTTCCATTCTCTAAGTATGGATTCTCTTTCGCACTCTCTTTTGAAACGCTTCAATAGAACTTCTATTGAATCATCACCAGAAGAATATACTCTAGCCAAAAAATATCACCTCACCTTAGATCTTTTTTTTAAATTGATACATATTTAACTTTTGTCAATAAAATTAAATTTTTTTGATGCAAAAAATGAAAAAATATAATAAAATCATGAGGGGAAAATTTAAGATTTTTATTTTTTTATTATATATTAGACAATTTGGTCTTCCGTTTTGATAATTCTACTATTTTTTATTATTTTCTTTTTATTAAATAAGTTATTTTTAGATAAATTTCTCTATCTTACGAATTTTATGTTTCCCACATATTTATGTTGTAGCACCGTTTAAAAGTGCAACTATCCAGGATAAAAGATTTTTGTTATATAGGTGATTTATACATAACTTTTTGTGAAAAATATTTTTTTGAAATCATTATTATTCTGCATTGCACAAATTTTTTTTAACTTATGCTATATTCTTAATAATTAAATTAATATAAGAAATTAAGAGGACTTGAGATGATTAATGAACCTTCTTTTTCTGAAAAAATATTACAACTAGCATCTATTATCGGTGAACAATTTCATATTCTGAATCTTTTGAATCTTCTGGAGTTCCCAATTGAAAAGATTAATGAAATTTTAACAGATAGAAAATTTGTTTTGAACTTTGATGAAGTCAATACTTTTGTTTATAAATTTAAAGATAGAAAAAAAAGAGAAGAAATACTAAAAAATCTTAATCCAGAGTATATAAATGAAATAAAATCTTCCTCAGATCAATTTACCTGCGGTGAACTTATTAAAACAACAAAACTTCTATTTGAAAGTGAAAGTAAAAAACTTTCAAAACATCATATACTTGGCATTCTTGTTTCATATGCAAAATACCTTTTTGATAAAAAATTTTATGAACTAAGTTTAAATATTCTTGATTTTATCATTGAATATATAGATAAAACTACTAGAACTTATGAAGAAGCTTTATTTATAAAAGCATCTGTTCATTCACGCCTATATCAGAATAAAGAAGTGATCAGCACATGTGATAAAATAGTTATTTTCCCTGATTTTATTTATAAAAAATACGACCTTCTAGTAGATTTTTACTTTGAGAATGGTGAGCAGGAAAAATCTTTGAATATAATCAATGATTGGAAAACTCTTATTGAAAGAGATAAAACATATCGATTTTTAGAACAAACATTGAAAAGATATGATATATTATACAGGACGGCCCAATATAACAATATCTTAGCAGAAATAAAGGAACTGGAAGAGGGAGAAGTTTCTCTTTGCCTTTCTTTTGGTACAATATATGGAGAATATACAGTTGCTCAATTTTATAGTCTAAAAGGGTTGACTCTTTATGCACAGGAAAATTATCCTAAGGCTCTTGAAGCACTTATTAAATCATCAAACCTATTTAAAAAAAACAACTTTCAACGCAATCTGCTATCAACTTACAATAATATAGCTGAAATTTATAAAATCTATAAAAAGTACGATCAGGCTAATAAAATTTATCAAAAGATTATAGAAACTTCAACCAGATTAGGTGATACTGACGCGCTTGCTGCTGCAACCTGGAATATTGGCGAATCTTACTTTTTTCAGCAAGACTACTCAAATGCCGAAAGTTATTTTTCAAAAGGAGAACAACTTTTCTATGAAGCAGGCACCTATGAAAGGTATGAAAACTATATAAAACTTTTCTGGGTAAAATTATTTATGCTTACGAATCGTAAAGTCTCTGCAAAAACTTTAGTTGATGAGGTTACCATGAGCGCTTATGAAAGAGGTGAGATGAAGGAATATGCTGATTCTCTTCTTTTAAAAGGAGAGCTCATCTCATATGAAGGGGAAGATCCCTCTCATTATTTTGATGAAGCAATATCGATATATAAGAAACTTGGGTTGAAATCTGAACTTATGCAAGCAGAAAAATCAAAACTAAAATTTATGAAATAATTTTACAAAAAATAAAATTGAAAAGAAAATGATAGTGAGAAAAATGAACAAAAAAGCAATTTACTACGATAAAGCTACGAAATTAACTAGAGCTGATTATTTTAAAACATCCTGTTCTTTCCAGACGACGATATTCTATTCTTTAAAAAACCTGGTTCCACTTTCTGTATCTTGAAGGATAACACCTTTTTCAAGTAGAATCTGTCTTATCTCATCTGCTTTTAGAAAATCTTTTGCAGCTCTCGCCTTATCCCGCATTTCGATAAGGTTTTTCTGCTCCTCATTTAAACTTCCTCTTTCAAATCTATTGATTTCAAAACCAAGAACAGCATCAAATATCAATGCAAGAGCATATTTTGTTTCACTTTTTACACTATTATCTTTTAAAAGATTGAAGGCAGAAGCAAGGGCGATTGGTGAATTTAAATCATCTGCAAGGGCATTCCTAAACGAATAATAATGATTTACAGCATTAGTATTTGCAATATATTCAGCATAAAGTTTTTCTGGATCTTCCCTGTATGTTTTCTCTATCATCTCAATTCTATCAGCACACATTTCTTTTATCGTTATAATCTTTTCTTTAAATCCCCAGTAACTGTTCTGACCTCCATGGACAGATTGTGTTGAAAATATCATCTTCTTCCTATAGTGAGCATTAAGACAAATAAACCTGAAGGTTAAAGGTTCAATCTTGTCTTCTATAAGATTTGAAAGTGTTATAAAGTTACCTTTAGATTTTGACATCTTTTCTTCTTTATCTAAAACAAGAAACTCAGAATGCAGCCAGTATTTTACCCAGGATTTTCCTATAGCAGCCTCAGCTTCAGCTATTTCATTTGTGTGATGAACTGGTATATGATCTATACCACCAGTATGAATCTCATATTGTTCTCCAAGGTACTTTATAGACATGGCTGCACATTCAATATGCCATCCAGGGAACCCTTCTCCCCAAGGAGAATCCCAATTTAAAATATGATTTGTAAATTTCGATTTTGTAAACCATAGAACAAAATCGTATGGACTTTTTTTGCTGGAATCGATATCTATCCTTGCACCAGCTTTGAGTTTATCTAAAGATAATCTTGCAAGTTTGCCATAATCTTTCTTTTTCATGACATCAAAATAAAGATTCCCATTTGACATATATGCATAACCGTTTTTTTCAATTCTTTTGATCAAATCGATCATGCAATCTATATTTTCAGTCGCTCTGGATATTATATTAGGTTTTAAAATATTTAGTTTTGCTGTATCTTCAAAAAAAGCTTTTTCATAAAATCGTGCAAGAGAAATTACATCTTCACCTTTCTTTTTAGCTTCTTTTTCAAGTTTATCTTCTCCTTCATCAGCATCAGATTCAAGATGTCCTATATCTGTTATATTCATTTGATGAATAACTTTATAGTTAAAAAATTCCAGTACTCGCCTCAAAAGATCATCAAAAATATATTTTCGTAGATTTCCTATATGAACATAATTATAAACTGTTGGACCACAACAGTACATTCTTGCCTTATTATCTTCAAGTGGTTCAAATATTTCTTTTTTTCCGCTCATGGTGTTATAAAGGTGAACTTCTGGTTTTTTGCCATCAAAACTACTAAAATCAGTCATCTATCCCCCAAAATTTGGTTAAATTATCTGCTTTTTTCAACAATAAAAATCTATATAAAAAATATATAATATTTGAAGATTGGATAAAAAAGTAGAAGATATGGTACTCTTTCTATTCTTTTACTAAATTTATAAATTCTCTCTTTTTTGCAGAGAAGTATTTATTGTTTGAAGAGAAACTTCATCAAGAGCTTTCCCATAGGGAACACCTTCAGCTATTTTTGTTACTTTAAGATCCGGATATTTTTCTTTCATAAGATTTTTTATGTAAATTGAAGTAATTAAACCATCACTGGAGGCCGGGAGAGCAAAGATGATTTCGTCTATCTTTCTTTCATTTATTCTTTTAAATAAGCTATCGATTGTCAGCTCATCGGGAGTTATACCATGTATTGGAGAAATTAATCCTCCCAATATATGATAGTAGCCGCTAAAAAGATTTGAACCACTAAATAAAAGATGATCTTCAATATTTTGTACTATGAGTAATTTTCTTTCTCTATTTTGATCCTGACAGTATTGACATAATTCCCCATTTTCAACAATAAAACCACACTCCTTACATTTAAAAATATTTTTTTCTATTTCAATAAGATCTTTGATAAATACTTCATTTTCCTGTCGATTTCTAGTGAGAACAAATAGAGCCAGTTTTCTGGCATTTTTTTCACCTATTCCTGGAAATTTTCTAAAATCATTTGTAAGTTTATCCAAAAGTGAAATACCCATGTTATGCCTTTAGATTATATTCATTACCGTTATCTATTCTATTTGTATGAATATCTACAAAACACTATTTCTTAAACTGCTTAGATTATTTTCAAATGGATTTTAATAAGTTAAAGTTCTTAAAGTTTGCTTCACTTGCTGAAAAAATTTAAAACATAACTTAAAATGAAACTTAAAAATATTACTTAATAAATGAATTAAATATATCTGGTATATCCAGATCTCCCATTTGCTCCCTTGAGAGTTCTTCAATTTTTTCTTTCTGAGTAGCTAAAAAGTTATTTACAGCTCCAAGAATCATAGCCTGCATCATCTCTTTATCTTTTAAATTCCACAGTTCATCTGATATTGTTACCGAAGTTATATTACCAGAGGCCAGACCTTTAATTATGATAAAATCTCCACCTGCTTTTCCTTCGATTTCTATTGTAGAAAGAGTCTGTTTAAGTTGTTCGCTTTTTGCTTTAATCTTATTAGCCTGTTCAAGTATTTTTTTTAAATCAAACATTTTTATCCTCCTGGTAATAAGTTCCATTAAAATATTTAAATAATTTCTTAAAGGGTTCCGGAATACTAGACTCATTAATCTCTTTATTCAATGATGTGGATATATTATTTGCAAATTTATCTATCCGCTGTTTATTAGATGTCCTGTCTTTTTTAATTTCATTCGCTTTTGGCACTACGAAATCACCCTCTTGAGCAGTTGAGTTTTCTTTTTTATTATCAAGATTTACAATACTAGAATCTTCATTTGCATTTTCTTTTTTCATCTCCGCTTTTTTATTAGTATTTTCAAATTTATCATGCTTTTTATTGTCATAGCTTTCCTGTTGGAATCTTGATTTTATTGTGGTTATAGTTGCATCATAATTCAAATTATCAGATTTAGCATCTTCCTTATTCTGGCTTTTTATTGGCAAAATAGCCTCGTTTGAAGGTTCTGTATTCTCATTTTCTCCTTGTGATGAAACTCTATCGATCATATTATCTATTGTTATCTTGGAATCCAGTATGTCTTTAAGCTCTGATGATATACTTATATTTGATTTTTCAGTCTGATTGTTTTCGTTTTTTTTATCTAAATCATTATCATTCTTTTGAGCTTTTAAATATTCCTCTTTATCTTCAGGGCTTTTATTAGTAAATCGCGAATCGTTATGCATCTTTTTACTACTATCTGAAACCTGTTCAATATTTTTTTCTTCTTTATTCAGCCCTGGTTCTGCTTTATCTATTTGCGTAGGTTGATTTGATTTGATAATTTTTTCATCATATATGGGAACCTTTTTTAAGATTATCTCATCTGGCTTCTTTTCTATCATATTAAAGTTGCTGGAGATAGAGCTCATAGCTTTATTTGCAGCATTTAGTATATCACTTGCACTTGTATATAAATCTTCAAATGAAAAACTGACAAGAAGGTTTTCAAATGCATAAAAAGGATTTGACCATGAGGAGATTGATTTTTGAAACTCAATAAGCTTTCTGGCCATAATTACAAGTTTTTTAGTGGTAAATTTATCTTTTAAGCTGGAAAGTTCATCGTAATCAGTAAAAGCTTGATTTAAAATATTAATATCTTCTATTCCATTTTTTAGCAATGTTAAAACTCTGACAAACTCCAGGATCTGACTTGAAATATTTTCTATGCTTAGACCTTGATAATATAGTTCTGAACATATAGAATAAATTCCTGAAATATCTTTAGAAGAAATTTGTTCGATAATTTTTTTTATATAATCAAATGAATATATGCCTAAAAGGTAGTTAATACTTTCTGTTTTTATCTGCCTATCATCATAAGCTATGACTTGAGATAATATTGACAAAGCATCACGCATGGAACCATTTCCATATTTCGCAATAAGTGCTGGTGCTTCGTTATCATATTTTATGCTATAAAAATCCAGTATTTTGATAATCTGAGACACTATATCTGTTATCTTAAATAGTGTAAACTGGTATTGCTGGCATCTTGAACGTATTGTGGGTAAAACTTTATGTATCTCCGTTGTCGCAAAAATAAATATGACATGCTCAGGTGGTTCCTCAAGTGTTTTTAAAAGAGCATTAAAAGCTTCTTTAGTTAACATATGCACTTCATCTATTATATAGATCTTAAATTTTGATTTAACAGGTGCATATACCAGGGTACTCTGCAAATTTCTGATTTCATCTATACCTCTATTCGAAGCTCCATCAATCTCTATGACATCTTGAGATATTCCGCTGGAAATCTCCATACAGTTCTCACATTTTAAGCATGGTTTTTCGGTATTATCATCTGTGCAATTTAACATCTTGGCAAGAATCCTTGCAGCTGAAGTCTTCCCAACTCCCCTTGGACCATAAAAAAGATAAGCGTGATGGATCTTCCCACTTTTAACAGAGTTTATAAGTGGAACAGTAACTTGAGGTTGACCAATAAATTCATTGAAATTTTGAGGTCTAAATTTTAGAGTTATAATATCTTTTGTTGAAAAATTGTTGCTTTTCTCTTCTTTTTCCATCTTTTAAATCTTGGATTTAATTGTTGCTTGAATTTGATTAAATTATATTCGCAAAATGAATCAATCTCTTTAGGAATTTTATAAGATATTGTGCATTATTTTTAAAAAAAAGCTTCTAATAAATATAAAAAAAATAAACTGCAATCTACCATTACCTAACCGCATTTTTGCTATCTACTGTTGCTTCCGCTAGGACCTGGCAGAGTTCAATAGCTCAAATACGCAAGGATGGCAGATTGCAGTATCGGAAGGGAGGGGATTTGAACCCCTGGTACAGTTTAACCCGTACACACGCTTTCCAAGCGTGCACCATCAGCCTCTCGGTCACCCTTCCTTAAAATTTAGCTCTTCTGCCACAAAAATACCGTTAATTAGTGCTCTCCACTGGTTTTCATTTACTAAATAAAATCATTTTTGCAAACTTATAATTTCCTTAAGCAATTTTCAACTATCACTCTATAAAAGTCTTAATCCAGAACTTCCGACTATACCCTTGTAGCTTAATATTGTATTAAAAATTTTATTTCCGGACTATTAACTTTAGGCTTTGAACTTTGGTCTATTATAAACAGTGAAAAGCGAAAAAATATTAACATTACTTCAAATTCAGTCAAGTTTTATGATTCGATTTTATAGAATCTTGATTTAAAATAGTTTTTTAAAGCTAAAATTATTACTACTAACTCAAGACTGGCTATAACTAAAAGGATAAAAAGACCAGCGCAAAATATGTAATCGGTCCTTATTGTGCCATTTGCTAAAAACAAAGTTCTTCGCATTAGAGTATAAAAAATATTATTGGAATCATAAGGCATTTTTGTAAATTTAGCAAATATCTTAGTAGGTATATCTGCTAAAAATATCTTCATCTGAAAAAAGAATAGGACACTAAACAAAAGACCAATCAATATTGAATAGACTGCGTTCATGTTTTGTTTTACAGCCTGTACCGGATTTTCCCAGGAAAGTTTTGGATTTAATAGGTCGATAGAAATAGAGATCAGGTGAAAAATAAAGGAGAATAACAATGACACCAGGGCAGAAAATAGCAATAGTTCGATCTTCGGGAAAATAAAATAAAGTGGGATGTTTATTACAAGTATACAAATAAAAGAAAAGAAGAGAGCATGGGATATTTTGCCTTTGAAGTATTGCAATGGATTAATAGGTAAAGATTTTATTATCGAAAAGCTTTTCCCTTCCCTGGAAATAGAGGTAGAGGATATACTGGCAAAACTACTCAAAATAAACGAGGCAAGTACTGAGATATAAATGTAATAAATCTCTGGCATCTGTTTAAGTGATGATAAAACGTTATCCAGACCTTTTGAGGTATTGAGCTGAACAAAGATTGAAAGACCTATAATAAGAGGTAAAAGTAAAATTACAAAAGGACCATTTAGGAAAAAAGATGGTTCACGAAAGATGGATAAGTTTTCCTTTTTAAAAATAGTCAGATAAATTGGTTTTTGTTTATAATTGCTATTTCTTTTTAAGTTAAATGAAGTCTTTCTTGATCTATTTGTCATTGTCAAAATTGATACATACATCCTGCTAAATAAAACAACTATTATATAAAAAATAAATGTAACTAACAGTATAGAAAAGATTAAATAAAGATACCTAAAAAGACCAAAACTTCCACTGGCTAATCTTGCAAGGAATACAATAAAAAATATTATTGGAGATAGTATGGATTTTGATAAACTATAAGTAATACTGGCAATGGATACTGCAAAATTGTTAAGCATGGAAGGATCTGAAATGTTTTGCATAATATTTTGTTGAAAAATATTATACCCGATTACCAGTGGGAGAATTATAAATATTGATAAATAAGCCATTGTATCTTTGTTCTTTAAAAACTTGAACAGCCTTATCAAAAGTAGAGAAATAGGTATAGAGATCATAACAGCAAATAAATTTAAACAAACACTGATGATTAGATATATAATATAATAATCGAAACTTACTTTAAAATGGAAACCATAGACAGATAGGGTTATAATAGAAAGTAGCATACTGTATATTGTATTTACCAGAGTAAGATATATGACCTTACTTGCAAAAAATGTAGTACTTTTTATCGGTAATGTTAAAAAATATTCCTCTGTGCCTGATAAGGATAGATAGCTTGATATTGAAAGAAATGTAAAAAGAAAAGAGATAAGAAAAATCATTATAAAAAAGAAAGAAATTATAAGGACAATATATTCATCAAATCTTACACTCTGGCCATCGATTTGAATATCAGCTTTATCATTCAAAGATAGATACTTGAAGATACTGTTACATAAAACTCCCCAGCTACCTCCTATAACAAGAAAAGCATAGATCAAAAGACAAATCATTAAAATTCGTGAAATAACTTTCTTTGAATTTTTTGTTTTATTATTTTTATTTGAAAATAATCCTTCAAACTGGACATGTAAAAGTTGCTTCAAGTTAAAGCCGATAAGTTTAAATATTGTTTTATCCATCAACTAACTCCAGAAAAAGTTGTTCAAGAGAATTTTCCTGATTTTTAGCCTCTTTAACTTCTTCTATCGTACCTTCAAATAGAAGACACCCTTTGTTAATTATGGCTATCTTATCACAGAGTTGCTCTGCAATCTCAAGAATATGAGTTGAAAAAAATACACATCCTCCATCTTTAGCCCTCTGTTGCATTTCTGTTTTCAGTGCATGAGCAATAATAGGATCAAGGCCAACTATTGGTTCATCAAGTATCCAGTTTTGGGGATCGTTAAGTAATGATGCTATAAGCATAAGCTTTTGTTTCATCCCTCTTGAATATGTAGTGATGTATTGGTTCAAATTATCTTTTAAATCAAATAACTCACTATATTTTTCTATTCTCTCTTTTCTTTTTTCTTTTGAAACTCTGTATATATCGGCAATAAAATTGAGGTACTCCAGGCCTTTTAGACGCCAGACTATATCCGAGTTATCCGGGACATAACCAAAATTCATCTTCGCATTTAATGGTTCTTTTTTAATAGAATATCCATCGACAATAATATCTCCTTCATCAGCTGATATTATACCTGTAATCATTTTTATAGTAGTAGTTTTACCTGCACCATTAGGCCCTAAAAATCCAAAAATCATTGAGTTGCCGATTTTAAGATTTAGTCTATCGACAGCTTTTTTCCCCTTTTCGTAAGATTTACTGGTATCAATAATCTCTATCATGGTAATCCCCTATAAAAGTTAATAGAATTGGGTCTTCTTTATTTAGTGGATAAAAATAAAAACTAAATAATTAAAGAAAGTGGAAATCTTGCCTCTTTTTACATATTTAAATAAAAATATAGAAAGAAGGTAAAGATGACTACTATCAATCCGTAGCATTAACTTAACATTATATTTCCCTTTTTCAATGGATAAAAATTATAAAGTAAAATTTATAATTTTCTAACTTTTGCCAATGTGAATCCTTCAAAAAACTCTGAAGGTAGTAATCTGTATATGCTAATTTTTCTTGAATTTAAAATTAATTTTTCAATCTGAATATTTGGTAACCTATTTAAAAGAGGATGCACATCTGTATCTTCGATAGAAAAATATTCGGTTAAATTTTGAAAGATTTCCTCATTTTCCTTTTTATTTAAAGTGCATGTCGAATAAACAAAAGTTCCCCCTTTCTTAAGAGTTCTGAGAGCACTCACTGCAAGTTTCAATTGCAAACTTTGACTATTCTCAACAAGTTTTTTTGACCAGGCACTGATGGAATGTTCATCTTTAATTTGAAACCTTCCCTCAGCCGAACATGGTGCATCAAGTAAGACTTTGTCAAAAAAATCTTCATAATCTTTATACAAAATTTCACCTCTTTTATTTATACATTCAACCTTTGCTCCTGAAGTTTCAATATTGTATAATAACCTTTGATACCTTATCTTATCAAGTTCATTTGCATAGATCTTTGCCTTATTTTTTGAAAGACTACACATCAATGTTGTTTTCCCACCAGGTGCAGCTGTCATATCGAGTATTTTTTCATCTTCGTGTGGATCCATAAGATACGCAGGGACCATGCTGGAAAAACTCTGCAGATATATGTATCCTTTTTTAACTACATCAAGGCGTAAAGCGTGTTGTTCTGTTAAATTATATGAAAAATATGAATTAGGGATATAAGATGATTTCTTATAATTTATGTTTTCTTTTTTTAACTCATTTATTAGAAAATCACTATCCCCTTTTAAAAGATTTAATCTGAATGTAGTAGGCCTTTTTTTTGAAAATCCTGAAAATATTTTTTGAACTACATCTGGGCTGAGTTGCTTTGAAATAAACTCATAATACTCGTTAAATTTTTTTTCCATAAGATATTTCTTGCTTTAATCTTAATAAAACAAATCCAGCAATGAGCAGAAGATTTAGTAAGGATATACTTGCAGCTTTTGTTTCTGTTGAATAGTTGGCCACAATATATTTTTCAAACGTTTTCCCTATAGATTCAAGTTCAACTGGACTAACATTTTCTATAGTATCATTATATGTATGATAGTTAGTCTCTGGAAATTGATTGAAACTATAGGCAGAAGTTCCACAGAGGTTAAAAAAATAATGATCTGTATCCTCGCTCATACTATCTACCGATAGATACTTCCCCTCTTGAGAAAAAAAGTCCTTTATTTGTTTAGAAACTTTAGTCATTTTCGAAGAAAAATTGGTTTCATAATAAAGTAAAGATAAAACGGATTTCTCACTTGCTCCGATCATATCAAAGTTAAATATTTCTGTTTTATCAAGAGGAAATAGAGGATATAAAGAATAAAAATGAGATCCAACAAGTCCATTTTCTTCTGCGTTAAAAAGTATAATTACGAGGTTAGCATCAAGAACTTTTAGAGACAGAACTCGAGCCATTTCCAGAACAAAACCAACACCTGATCCGTTGTCTAAAGCTCCAGGAAAAAACTTGCCAGAAGGATCTTTGCCTAAATGATCTATATGAGCCGTTAAAGTAAGGTATTTGCTCTCTATATCCTTTTTAATACTTGAAGAGTTTGACATTTTTATGGCGATAAGATTTTCAGTTTGTACCTTTTTAAATATTAAAGGAACAGATATCTTTAGTTTATAACCTGAGCCATTTTTATTGTCTTTGTCTAATTTTATCAAAAAGTCATATACAGACTCTGTTACCCCAATCTTGATCAATTTTAATCCATCTTTAATATATTTTTCTTTCGATTCACCAACATAACCTGAGGCTTTTTTAACATTTTCTGAAGAAACTGGAAATATTAAAACCTTAACACCAGCATTGATATATATTTTATCTTCAAAAGGGTAGCCTAGATAATTGTTATTAACAACTACAATTTTATCCTTAAACTTTTTTCCTATAGCAGATTCAACATTTTCCTTATCAACAATAAAATTTGAAACAAATTCACCCCCTGAGGCATAGCCATCAATATACTCTTTAAAATCCTTTCTGTGATAGTATATTTTAACAGTTGAACCATCCTCTTTTAGAAGTTCGAAAACAGGAGTATCTGTAAGTTCTGGTACTAAAGCTTCAAAACTCTGATGATAAAAAGTAAAACCAGTATTCTTTGAGATTTGTCCCTCAGTATATCTTAAAGCTTTAATATTTCCAGTGGTCCCGGGTTTTCTACCATCATACTCTGCAGAAGACAATTCTTTAGCTATAGAGTATGCATTTGAGCCACTAAAATTTAACGAATCATTGATAAAACCAAGATTTAGTATAAATAATACAGTTATTAAAGTTAATAAAAGTGTAAGAAAAAAGTTTTTTTTATTCATATCTTACCTTTAATCTAAAAAAGCTCAATTTTATGCTTAAGTACTCATGATCCTTTATTACATCTAAAGCTTAAGAAAAAATCAAAAATAACTATAAACGAGACAAAACCATTAAGATAAAGGATTTTCAGGCTTGTGTTTCCCTTTTGTCATGTTTAACATAATCGATGTTAACTACATCAGATGAGAACGCAATCTTCTTCTCTTCGATTTTACGAAGTATTTCAAGGTTTATATCATGCTGAATATTGACAAATTCTATAAAATCTGGAGCCAAAATATAGTAAACAACATAAAACAAAGCTACCTGATTGGATATATCTGCAAGGTTGCATCTTTCAAACTCTATCTTTTCGCGATTTTTTAGTATTGAACTAATCACTTCATTGACTTCACCTATCTTTTCATACCCATTTGAAGTTGTAAATTTAAGCTTTAGGACAACTCTTCTTTTAACAATCTGCTTGAAATTTCGAAGTTTTATAGATGTTAATGAAGAATTTGGAATAACAACAAGTTCACCATCAATGGAGCGCAATCTGGTAGATTTCAGCCCTATATGCTCAACTTTGCCTGTAAAGTCTTCAATACTAATAAAATCGTCTATCTCAAAAGGTTTATCAAGAATAATCGATGCATAACTAAAAAGATCAGAGAATAAACTCTGTGCAGCAAGTGCTATAATAATACCACTGATACCAAGCCCGGCAAGCAAGTTGGTAATCTTTAATCCAAATTGATTTAAAATTATGATTATCCCAATAAGCCATATTAGTAGCCTGAGTATAAAGCTTATTGTATTTATATTTTTTTTTGTCAAATTTGACGAGATATGTTCCAAAAATCGAGCCTGTATGATGAAATCGACAATTGATATACAAAATTGAATCAATGATAAAATTATTGCCGTCAAAAAAATATAGTTAAAATAACTGGCTATTTCAAGATTATAGATCAAGGGATAGATAATAAAATAAAGAAGAAGAATAATAAAAACCGGAATCATTTTTTTTTGAACTTTTAAGAAGAGTTTCTTAGCTTCTTCTTTGTAACTACTTGTGATTTTTCTTCTTTTTAAATATGTATTTAAAATTTTATATATTATAAATCTGAATAAAAAGAAAATTATGACTGTTACAAGTAATAATAAAATAGGAATAAAATAATGAACCATGTTATCACTGATATTGAATAGATCTTTGATAAAAGATTCTAAAGAACCCATCATTTTTTTTGTCTACCTGATTTTTTTTTAACTTTCAGATTTTTTTTAACTTTGAATTTTCAATTATGGCCACAATTTTATAAAATGTTTCTGCATATAATTATGCTTAAAATTTTGCTTATATGAGTGGATAACAAAAAAATCTCTTGATAAAACAAAAAATATATAGAATACAAATATTATGGATAAATAAATGAAGGATAAATATCGTATGCTCTAATCTAATTTTTCATCATCTTCAGGAGTGAACTCAATATCATCGAAGTCATCATCAGAATCACACTCACCTTCACAGTTGCAATCACAATCATGTTCATGTGAATGTGAATGACCATGTTCAATCTCTTCAGCTGTAGCTTCTCTCACATCAAGAACCTGAACATCAAAATCAAGAGATTCCCCTGCAAGAGGATGATTCCCATCCAGTTTCACTTCAGTATCGGTGATATCCAGAATTGTAACAATATGGTAGCCATCTTCAGCTTGAAGTTGAAGCTGCATACCTTTTTCTATCGGCTCATCACCAAGATATGAGCGATCGATGGTAAAAATTAAAGATTCATCACGAACACCGTAAGCATCCTCAGGGTCAACATGAACTGAGAATTTTGCATCCTTCTCTTTTCCTTCAAGTGCAACTTCAAGACCCGAGATAATCTGGTGACAACCATGTAAATAGCTGAAAGGAGCTGAAGCATCGGATTGATCAAGAACTTCTCCTGCTGCATTCTTTACAGTATAGGAAAAACTAACGACTTTGTTTTCTGAAATTTTCATATAAAATCCTTATGTTATATCTTTCATTGCTGGATACGTAAAATATTATGATAGTAGCTCTAATTTTAAGCAAATCAACTTAAATCGCTCTTCACTTTTTATAATAACCTAAAGTCATAAGTCTAAAGTAAAGGAAAAAATCTAAATTTTCCTTTATTTGTAGATACTTTATTTGCATAATTTATACAAATAAATCGAAGAACCATTTTAATGATAAGTTTAAAATTAATAAGATCATTTTCTTATGCGGGTTAAAAGCATAGTTTATGAACAGCAATGCCTTTTGAAAATATACTAATAATAATAAGAAAAGTAAAGAAAAAGATATGGCAAAAAGATGAATTTAAATTGATTTGTTTAAAATTATTATTCTGAACTCGATGTCTCACCAGTTTCTTCAGTTTCTTCAATAATGTACGAGGTACACCATCCTGGATTATCCTCATACAGGGCAGCAACGTTCCATAGATACTGAGATATATTCTTATCCATTACAACTTCTTTTTCTATCTTTTTCACAAGTTTTGTCCCTGAATAATACTCAAATATGATATTTTTTTTATGCCAATCTACAACAATCTGACCAGGTACTCCTTTTGGATATTTTAATACCGGTTCAGAGTAGACCAATTTACCAGATAAATTTTTGGAAATATTATTCACAAGTGTTATAAAAGGACTTTGAGGAACAGCTCCTTTTATATGACAGGTATAGACGGCTTCAATCGTCGTTCCATCAGCAGCTACAAATCTTTCATTTATTATATGTACAGTATGTCCTTTCCCAAAATTGGCAAGTAGTAAAATAATCCCTATATATAATATTACAAGGAATATTCGTACTAATGTTCTTTTCAAGGTTGTTTTCGAAGCATTTATGTTGGCCTGGCTCATATTAAAACTCCTTCAATTCCATAAACAAAGCTATATTTTTATTCTTTTAATAATACTAAAATAGCTTTCTATAATTATAATTTCCATTTTCCAATTTACTTTGCAGATGTTTGTTGCTCTCTTAAAGCCTGTCTTAATCTTTCCTTCTCTTTTTGTCTTTTCCAGGAATAGAGAACAAGAGCTATAGCTATTATGCCATAAGATACAAATACTCTAAAATATTCACCAACCATGGCATTTCCAATAATATTTTTCCCAGCCATTGGAGATACTATAAACATAAGATGAAAGAGTATTACTCCGACAAATACATTACTAATATTTGCTGTACTTACGGTTGCTCCTCCAACCAGCAAAGATGCGGCAGCAAACTGCCCGGTCATATCGTGGCTGTTATATGTAGAAAGAGTACCAACATTCTGCAAAAATATAATCTGTCCAATACCCGCAAGAACTGTAGACAGAACTATTGAAAGAAGTCTAGTTCTATCAGAAGCTATACCTGCTGACTCGGAAATATTTCTATCCTGGCCAACAGCTCTCATATCCTGTCCAAGTTTTGTCTTTTTAAACCACACAATAAACAAACAGAATATTGCAATAAGAATAAATGTCCCAACCTGAATTCTTATACCTGGTGAAGTTGAGGTTTTAAAAAGAGTCAATGGTATAAAATCATCAAGACATTGCCTTATCCCCTGAAGATTGACAGCATTTCTTATACCATAACCGCGTGAAAGAACTAAAAGTTTATTCTTAATAGGTATAACTGAACCCATAACATATAAGACTATAAATTGATAAAATCCATTCATAAAAAAGCCAAGGATCATCGAGGTGACCATCTCCCTTCCTTTAGCTCTATTTAATATATAACCGCACAGGTACCCTAAAACAACAGAAAGTGGAATGGATATTAATATTGCAAGAAAAAAACCTGATAACCCTACAACACTCCAATCAGTTATTAAGATAAGTGCAATCTGCCCGGCCATTGCTCCAATAACCATGGCAAAGTTTATACCCATACCTGCCATAATTGGCAAAAGCAAGGATAATACGAGAAATGAGTTTCTTGCTACCCTCGTAAAAAGTTCGTTTACAAGATACATAACACTAAAATGGGATGCAGGAATAGTAAAGACCAAAAATACAACGAACATTATAGGAACCGGGTAGGTAGAGATGAATTTTACAATAAATTTTCCAAGCTCTTTTAATCTTTTATTCGAATTTTTATTACTCATGATCTCACCTTTGTTTTTCTAGTTAATGCGTAAAGAATCATTCCCATAGATATTATTATTCTGAAAATCTCAGACATATCAGTCTTAAGTGCACTATTGATAACTGAAGGTGCCATGGTTAAAATACCCTGAAATAAAAAAGTACCTATAATAACGTTACCAATGTTAGCCTTATGTACCGATGCCCCACCGAGAAGTATTGCGGCAACTGCAGGAAAACCCATATACTGAGGTCCATTATATATCTGAATAAATCCGTAACTTTGCTGATATATAATAATCCCTATTCCACCAAGAACAGTTGAAAGAACAACAGAAAGAGTTCTCGATGCATCTACATTAACTCCTGATGCCCTGGCAAAGTCAGGATTTGAGCCAACTGCTGTCATTGCAGTACCTGTTTTTGTGTGGAAAAAAGCCCATATAAAGAAACACATTATAGCAAAGAAAATGTACATCCCTGTAGGGAAATAAAAATCGGAACCAATTCTAAAGGAAAGTATGTCTGACAGTGTATTTTGCCAGAATTGATCAACTGATATTGTTGTTCTGAGACCTTTTCCTGCAAACCCCCACACCATTACAGGACTTCTAA
>Ga0208826_1000127_pt1 | contig 84318 bp, 71 predicted proteins | sample AD_UKC115_MetaG_FD_184451 | JGI IMG/M metagenome (GOLD analysis project Ga0208826, IMG submission 184451) | Active sludge microbial communities of municipal wastewater-treating anaerobic digesters from Hong Kong - AD_UKC115_MetaG (SPAdes)... | ecosystem: Engineered > Bioreactor > Anaerobic >... | reverse complement strand
GCTCGCTCGGGTATCGTCCACCGGCTCCCGAGGCGGTGCTCACGAACCCGCTTGAGATGCCGATCCTCCTACCGGAGCCGGCACGAGGTTCCACTTAACATGTGGTACAGACTTTGGGGGCAGGCCAGAGCCGTCCATGTGCAGCACATTTGACCCGGTGTTGAGAGGGTTTTCCGTCGTGCTGGACTCGTCATCGTGGACGGTGGCCCATCCACCGCTCGGTTTCCACCAGTCTTTGTCTCTCACTATCCATCCGACACCATCGGAACTTCCGTCATCCGGCTTCTCATCGGTCAGACTGCGAACGTACAGCGGCCAATCGCTAGTCTTCCAGGGCTTCTCGGGACCGCACCAGATATCCAAGCCGACGTAAGTGTAGCTCACACGGGTGGCCTCAACCGTGCCGCCATCGTCTGACTGCGACTCGGCAAACTGCATATCCCGAGGGAATATCGTGTCATTCGGGCATCTGAACACTTCCAAGCTCTTCGCGTATGCGCCGAGGGCAGTGCTCCAGTTCGACCCGGGAGGGTACAACCCCGTGGGACAATCCCATCCTTCATTGTACACCGCAGGATACACTCGCCCCTCGTAATCGTCTGCGTACATGATTATGGCGCTGCCGATCTGGCGCAGGTTACTGAGGCACTTGGATCGGCTAGCCTTCTCACGGGCAGAGACTATGATCGGCAGCAGTATTGCTGATATGATAGCTATCACTGCGATCACTACCAGGAGTTCTATCAGCGTAAAACCCGATCGCCTGCTCGTCATCTGACACACCCCTCTCGATGCCGCATCACTCCACGCTGCTAATCGGCAGTTGACGAGGCTTGACCGGCTTGCGCTCGCCAGGCTGCTTCAGTACGCGGGGCTGAAACAAGTGCATGGAAGTCGATAGCGATGAGATTCACTTACTGCTGCTCATCTGTTCGACAAACGCTAATCTAGTCCTCTAGGTATCCGATTCGAGGAGCACCGAATCCCACACTCTCTACACCGCCCGGACGTATGAGTTCCCGGGCACGCGGCGGACGAGGCCCATCATCTCTAGGAGCGTGAGCGTGCTGTTCGCCACCGACGCGCTTAGCCCGCACTCGGCGATGATGTCGTCCACGTGTTTCGGATGGAGGCTGAGCGCCTGCAGGACGGCCTTCTGCTCCGGGGTGATGTTGTCGGGGATAGTCGGCCGCTCACGGCGGTCGGAGTGCTCGACGGGCACCCCGATCTCCTCCAGGATGTCCTCCGCGCGCTCGACCAGCTTGGCGCCGTCGCGGATGAGCCTGTGCGGGCCCTCGCTCAGTTCGTTATCGGTCGACCCCGGGATCGCCCAGACATCGCGATTCTGCTCCTCGGCGGTCCTTGCGGTGATCATCGCGCCGCCGGTGACGAGGCTTTCCACGATCAGCACGCCGAGCGACATCCCGCTGATCAGTCGGTTTCGCGCCGGGAAGCGGTAGGCATCCGGCTTGGCGCCGGGGACATACTCCGAGATGACCGCGCCCGACTCCGTGATGCGCTTGAAGAGCCCGCGGTTCTCGTAGGGATACGGCACATCGAGCCCGCTCCCGAGGATGGCGATCGTGCGTCCGGCAGGGACCGCCGACGTGTGGACGACGGTATCGATGCCCCTCGCGCCGCCGCTGATGACACAGAGCCCGCGGGCGGCGAGGTCGCGGCTGATCTTCATAGCCATCGAGCGCCCGTACTCGGAGGGCCTGCGCGTGCCGACGATCCCGACGGCGAAGCGGTCCTCCTCGCGGAGTTCGCCCATGACGAAGAGCACGGGCGGCGGGTCGTAGATCTGGCGGAGGTTCGCGGGATACTCGCCGTCACGGATGGTGACGGCTCGGGCGCCGATCTTGTCGAGGGCGCGCATCTCCTGGTCGGCGGATGTGGAGGCGGCGCTCCGTATGCGCTCGGCGGTCTTGGCGCTGAGCGTACCGACCTGCATCAGCTCCTCCGCGGGCGCGCGAAACACCTCCAACGGGTTGCCGAAGTAGTCTACGAGGGCGACGGCCTTCTTCGCGGAAAGCTCGAGTTTGGCGAGACGGACCCAGGGCTCGATTTGCGACAAGATGATCCTCCTAACGGCAGGAGTGTAACAAGCCCAATGCAAACCTGTCAAGCCGACGAACCGCCAAGGCGCCAGGAACGCCAAGTCAGAGATGGAGGAACATTCCTGCAGCTCACCTAACGGATGGGTAGCTCTGATCTGGAGGGATATGGATCATGCTCCGACTGGTTTTCGCCATCACCGCAGCACTCCTGCTCGTCGGTACGGTCTGCGCCGCCGAGATGCCCGGGAAGGCCGGGGTCTACGTACAGTTCAGGGAGGAGATCAAGTCGCCTCGCCTGCTCCTGAAGGAGATGAGGGCGATCAAGGCCGCGGGGATCGACTTCATCCTGCCGACCGCCAAGTCAACGAGCGGTACGATCAACTGGGACAGCAAGGTCGCGCCGCCCGATCTGATCGCGAACCCGAAGTACATGGAGATGGTTGTGGAGTACGCCCACGCCGTCGGCCTGAAGGTCTACCCGGTCGCCTGCGTCTCCACCGAAGGCGGCAACAAGGTAGCGAACTCGCTGCTCCGGAAGAACCCGTCCTGGGCGCTGTACTTCGAGGGCGGTCGGAAGGGCTACATTGATATCGGGAACCCCGATGCCCGCGCATATGAGCTGGCGCTGATAACCGAACTGGTGTCGAAGTACGACATCGACGGCCTGAGCCTCGACTACATGCGTTGGGAGAACCGAGTGGCCTACTCAGACACGGGCCGCGAGTACTTCCTCAGGAAGCACAAGATCGATCTGGCGGAGATCGTATCGATCAGCCCGGACGTTCAGCTCGACACCGAGGGCGGCAAGCAGGCGCTCTCGAACGTGACGAAGACGGCGCGCGAGCATCCGATCTGGCCGAAATGGTACGAATGGAGGCGGGAGAAGCTCAACCAGTTCATGGGCGAACTCGTGGCGGCGGTGCACAAAGCGAAACCGGGACTGCCGATATCGAGCTACGTCTGGGGAGCGCATACCTACGTCGGCAAATACGAGACGTGCCAGGACTGGAAGACCTGGATCTCGAAGGGATGGCTCGACTGGATCAATCCGTCGGGATACCGATACACCGATGAGGTATTCCTGGAAGTGGCGAAGAACAACCGCGCGCTGGTCCCGAAGACGATGCCGATGTACGTCACCATCGGCGTCCGCACGAGCCATGGCACACTCACGATGGAGGACACCAAGCGCCACATCGCGATGTCGAAGGAGATCGGCGCGGACGGCGTGATCTTCTTCACCTGGGAGGCGCTCCGCGGGTTCCTGCCGGATGTGTCGGAGGCGATCAAGGCCTATTAGAGGCAGTGACCAGTGAAGACGTTAGGGCTGGAGTTGCACTCCAGCCCGTTTGCATTTCATTCGCATTCCCGGATCTGCGCTCGATCAGTCGTTCGGCCAGTCGACCGGCTGGGTGACCATCGACTTCAGTTCCGCGCCCGGGCCGACATGGAGTTCGCCGGAGAGGCACATCGCAAACTCGCGCATCAGGGTCAGTTCCCGGAGCGCCTGTGGGACGAACGGCGCGTCCCAGGCCCGCTCGATCGCCAGCATCGTGTCTTCGAGCTTGAGAACCGCCATGTCGATCTCGTCGGCCGCCGCGGAGAGCGCCTCGGCATCGGCGCCGTTCCCGTGCAGGCGGACACCCGCCACCATCTTCGCAAAGAGATCGAGCACCGACTTCTGCCTCATGCACTCGATGAGGTAGATGTCCTTGTACTGCTCCATGCCTGAGGCCCAGAGACCGTCGCGCTCGAAGATGTCCATTGCCTTCTGGATGTAGACCGAGATCTGGCTGAAGAACCCGAGCACGTTCAGCGGGTTCGGGACCAACTGCTCGATCAGCGGGCGCGGGTAGTTCAGGCGGATATTCGCGTCGGCCTCCCAGTTGGCGTAGAGATATGGGTACGCGAACAGCTTCGAGGCGAAGTTCATCATCGCCACACCGGCGGTCATGTCGTCGAAGTACTTGAACCCCTGCAGGCCCTCCTCCCAGCGGTCGCCGAACATCGCCTTCGCGTACGCCCGACGGAACGAGGCGACGTCCGGCCACTGGGCGGAGTTCCAAGCCTTCGCCCCGAGGATCGCAAAGTGCTGGTGATACGAGGGATGCCAGAGCCCGTATGCCTCCGTGCCCTCGGCGTCTTCCTCGGCTCCCTTCTTGACGGCGAGGAAGCAGTTGTCGAGGTGGTTCTGGTAGTTGATCCAGTAGAAGTAGCCGGTCATCGGCACGACCCACCGCCGGAGCCCGAGTTCGGGCATCGTAGTGTCGAAGAAATCGGCATAGCGCCACCAGTGAAGGATGACGTTGTCCTTCAGCCCCTCGTCCTCGAACCGCTTGGCAAGCTCGATGTTCATCTTGCCGCCGCGCGAGAAGTGATCGTGCCACATGCCGATGTGGTTGATGCCCTTCTCCTTGAGGTGCTTCGCCAGGCGGACCGCGTAATCGACGAAGTGGTCCTCGTTCGACTTCCCGGCGCACTCCGGGCACTCGCACCAGGGGTCGATCTTGAGCATCGGCGTATCCTCGTTCATGCCGACGAGCGGATAGACCTCGTCGAGCCCAAGGTGGAACCAGTCGATTCCGTTCGGCAGGAGATACCGGTCGCATATCTCATCGAGGATGTCGAACATCACCTCGAAGGTCTTCGGACTGCTCATGCAGAAGCCGTACTTTTTCGGCGCGCCGTCCGGGTATTTGGCCGACGTCTCGGGATAGTGGCGCGGGATCTGCGTGTTGTGGCCCGGCGTGTTGAAGTGCGGGCGGACGAGCACTCCCTTGGACTTGCCGTACTTGATGATCTCGCCGAAGAGGTCCTCCTCGTACATGCGGGGGACGTATTCCAGGTGGATCTCGGACTTGCTCTCGGGCGAGTAGTACTTGACCAGCTTCGGCGTCTTGAGCTTCGGATACTTCTTGATCGGGACGAGCAGCCATTCGGAGATCCGGCCGTCGTACTGGATCGGCCAGTTGTTGTGGATGCCGATGCTCAAGACGTTCATGCGCAGGTCGGCGAGGGTATCGATCGCCTGCTTCCATTCATCTAGGGTCATGTTGTCCGGCCCCCAGCGGCACTCGGCGTAGATGCCGCGGTAGGCGAGGTCGGGGTAGTCGAACACGGAGACCTCGGGCAGGACGGCCTTCTTCCGCTGCTGCGGAGTGAGCGAGCGTGACGACCCCTCCCCAACCCTCCCCGCAACGGGGAGGGAGTGCCCGGGTGAACTCCCCGCCATGGGGAAGGAGTACCTGGGTGGATTCCCCGTCGCGGGGAGGGAGTGTGAAGAGCCCGTCTCGGGGAGACGGTTTTGAGAACCTGTTGCGCGGAGGGAGATGTCGCCCTCTTCCCGTGGCAAGCTCTCTATACCCCCTCCCCGAAGCGGGGAGGGCTGGGGAGGGGTCATCCCGTTCCCAAGACCAGGAACGTATACAAGATCCCCGAGAGTCCGAGCCGCCATGAGCATCGCTTGGAAGGTGTAGCCGAGCATGACGACGTCCTGGCCCATGAACTTGATCTCGAATGCCTGGTCGCGGTTCTTCGGCGCCTCGGCGATCCGGCTGCCCTCGATGATCTTCGAGAAACGGCAGGGCCCCTCCGGCGTGCAGAGGAAGATGCCTGGCGCGCGACTCTCGGCCTTGCTCTCGGCGACGATCACCTTCTCGGGATAGCCGAGCCGTCTGCATACGATGCGCGCAGCTTCCATCGCGAGCGGATCGGCGTTGTCAGCGACGACGACCTGATATACAGGCTTCCCCGACTTGAAGAGCGGCAACTCCCTGCCGTGGAATTCGAGCAGCCTGGGCTTGAACAGCGTATTCATACCTATTCCCTCACCTTCGAGTGACTCTGGGACATAGTATACACTCTTCCGCCGCCGATTGGGTAGAGGGAGCGAGGGCTTGACAATGAGTCTGTTGACGACTGCCGCGCTATTGGCTACACTGTCCTGGACACCGTGCAAATGCCCGGACAACCCTGAGGTTCCTTAGGAGAGTACTGCATGACCGGATTGGCTATCAAGACGGAGGGCCTGTCGCGCGACTTCGGTTCGGCGCGTGCGGTAGATTCGCTTTCGCTGGACATACCCGCGGGCTCGATATTCGGCTTTCTCGGCCCGAACGGCGCCGGGAAGACAACGACCATCCGCCTGCTGCTCGGACTCCTGGAGCCGACCGGCGGACGGGCGGAGGTCCTCGGATTCGACACCCGCACGCACGCCGACGAGATCCGCACCCGCTCAGGCGCGCTGCTGGAATACACCGGCCTCTACGAGCGGATGAGCGCTGAGGAGAACCTCGACTTCTACGGGCGCATCTGGCGCATGCCTGACGCCGACCGCCGGACGAGGATCAAAGAACTGCTCGACCATATCGGCCTGTGGGACCGCAGGAAGGAGGTTGTCGGTACGTGGAGCCGTGGTATGCGGCAGAAGCTCGCCGTCGCGCGCGCCCTGCTCCACCGCCCGTCGCTTCTCTTCGTCGATGAGCCGACCGCCGGCCTCGACCCGGTAGCGTCCGCCGCGCTCCGTGAGGACCTGGAGGCCCTCGCGGGCAGCCAGGGAGTCACCGTCTTCCTCACGACACACAACCTGGTCGAGGCTGAGAGGCTGTGCGACCAGGTCGGTGTGATCAACAAGGGAAGGCTTATCGCCGTCGGCCATCCGGATGAGTTGAGGGCGAGGTCCGGCAGCCTGCGGGTAGAGGTCGTCGGACGGAATCTGGACGGCAAGGTGCTCGGCCTCGTGGAAGAACGCCCGGAGGTAGGCTCGGCGGAGATGCGGAACGGGCGCATGCTCGTCACGATGAGGGAGCAGACGAGCTTTGCCCCGATCGTCAGCCTGATGGTGAACGCAGGTGCGGAGATCGAGGAGGTCCGCAAGGATGCGGGCAGCCTGGAGGACGTGTTCCTGTCGATGGTGGAGGTGGAGAGATGATCGGCGATATCCGGACCATCATGAGCAAGGAGTTCAGGGAGATCCTTCAGGTGAAGGGCACCATGAAAGGCACTTCGTTCAGGATACTCATCTTTCTGGGGATAATCGGCGTCTTCACACCCTACCAGATGGGCAAGGAGTGGGTGCAGTCGCCATTCGTGCTCTTCTATTCGCTCTGGTTCCCGTTCATGCTGGTCTCCACCGTGATCGCAGACGTCTTCGCGGGCGAGAAGGAGCGGCATACCCTTGAGACGCTGCTCGCCAGCCGGCTCTCCGATACCGCGATCCTGCTGGGGAAGGTGATATCGGCGAGTCTGTATGCGTGGGGCATGGTGCTGGGCATGCTGCTGGTCGGGCTGGTGACCGTGAACGCCACACACGGACATGGCAAGCTCTTGCTCTACCCGGCGCCGGTCGGCCTCGGATCGGTGGCGCTCAGCCTGCTGGTATCTCTTCTCGCCGCCAGTCTGGGGGTGCTGGTCTCACTGAGGGCTTCGACCGTGAGACAAGCTCAGCAGACCCTGAGCATCGGGGCGATCCTGATCATCATCGTACCGATGCTGGGCATCCAGATGCTCCCCAATGAGTTGAAGTCGCGGCTATTGCACTCGATCTCTCACGTCGACGTGATGTCGGCCGTACTCATTGCGGTCGCAGCGGTCGTCGTATTGGACATTCTGCTGCTTGCGTTCACGATGTCGAGGTTCAAAAGGGCTCGGTTGATACTCGACTGAAACCACATTCGAACACCGTTGTAGGAGGGGATTCCAATCCCCTCCTACAGCGTGCGGTCTAGCGGTCCTCATCTCTCCAAGAGCGCACCCGCTCCGGACCCGGGCGGGCGAGCTGTCGGGTTCCGATCACGAAGCACACCGCACTGATCAACTCCATCCCTGTGCCGACGTCGAGGAGCGGCCGGGACGCAAGCCCGGTGTACATCTGCAGCGCCTCACGCAGCGCCAGCACCAGGCTGCTCGCGCCAAAGAGCATGAACCCAACCGACCAGACGGCTCCGTACGTCCCGCCATTGGGCATCCCGAGATGATGAATGAACGAACCTGCGATGATAGCTGCGATACCCATGACGACGTACTCCCGAAGCTGATACTGAGGCATCGTATCCCTCCTTTCGCTATGCGATCTGGTGCGGAAATGCCTTGCACTACTGGATAGACGGTTCAGCGCGGCGGAAGGATACGGGGGTGGGAGAATGGGAGTATGGGAGTGTGGGGGAACGGACGCCCATACGCCCCACACTCCCATACCGGATTTCCGCTAGTCCGCCAGGTTTCGGAGGAGCTGACCGGCGGCGTTGGCGATCTTCACTCCGGCGGCAGGTTCGAGAGTCGCCGAAAGGATCGGCATCGTCTCGTAGGTGCCGGGATGGAACGCATCGAGCGTCGGGATGTAGCCGAACGAGCCGTTCGCAAGCTCGCCCACGAAGGTTTGATCGAACGGCGACCATTCCTTGATGCTCAGCCCGTACTCCACGAAATACTCGCCAGGAACTCCCACTAACGCGGTGTCTCCCACGCGGATCGCCTGAACCTCTACATCGGCGATCTTGCCGTCGAGGTCATACTCCTCGATGCGGACGGCCTGCGCGAGGTCGAACTCGTGCGGCTTCTCCTGCGCGCGAATCTCTGCCGCTCGCTCGCGGAGCGCATCGGTCATCGGATGATACGTGATGCCGAGCGTCTCCGTCGAGACCGCCAGCTTCTCGCTCTCCATCGGCTTCGACAACTCGGACGCGGCCATGACCTTGCCGGCCAGAACTCTGGCGATCTTGAGCATCTCAGCCTCGCCCTTCTGCGGCTCAGGGTTGTGGATGTCCCGGTGGTTGATGTTTCCGCAAGTGCCCTGCATGTAGATCACGAGCGGCTTGCCCGCATACTGGTTGCTCACGATGCGCGACATCTCGCCGGGGAAGTCGGCGGAGATCTCGCAGCCGGTGAGCACGTCGGGGTGCAGGGCAAAGTTGGCGATGATGGCGACCGGCTGCTTGTCCGGGCCGTCGATGCGCAGGACGTTGATCTGCGGATCGATCGGTCCGTCAGGGCCGATGATGTTCGGATCCTGCTTCGGCGGGTTGAACCGGACGGTGCCGTCCCTCATGCGAAACCGGCGGTTGAAGGAGACGCGGTCCTCGTACTCCTCGCCGAGTCGGAGCGTGACGGGGCGCAGGCTCAGAGCGGCGCGGCTGGCGGCGTCGGCGATCATCTGCGGCAGGCGGCCGAGCCACGCCATGTTGACCGGCACGTGCTTGTTCTGATGCGCCTCGGGACCGGTGTGGGTGTGCGTCGCCGAGATCCAGATGTTCTCGGTCGGGATACCGGTCGCATTGTTGATCAGTTCGCGCGCCCGCTCGACCTCCGGGCGCATCACGCGGCATAGATCGCAGACAACGAAGCAGACCTTGGTGCTTCCGTCATCGAGGACGACGGCCTTCGCCATCAGGTCGTCGTGTACCCTTGTGGACACACGGTCGTGGAAGTAGCCCGCGAGCGACGTTCCCACCGACGGGCTGATCACCCAACTGCCGACTCCGGCCTTGATCATCGCAAACCTCCTTGGAACAATGGAGTATTGGAGTAGTGGAGTGATGGGTACCCGGTACTCCAACACTCCACTACTCCAATACTCCGATCTACTATCCCTTGATCCCCGACATGACGATGCCCTTGACGAAGTACTTCTGCATCGAGAAGAAAATGATCAGCACCGGCATCAGGACCGCGATCGAGGCGGCCATCATCAGGTGGTACTCCGTGCCGTGAAGGCTCTTGAACGACGCCAGGCCCAGGGCGAGGGTCTTGTTCTCCATCGACTGTATATAGATGAGCGGGCCCATGAAGTCGTTCCAGTGGGCCATGAAACTAAACACCGCGACGGTCGCCAGCGCGGGCTTCGAGAGCGGGATGGCGACATTCCAGTAGATACCGAGCGGGCTGCACCCGTCCATCTTGGCGGCGTCCTCGAGCTCCTTCGGCAGCGTGAGGAAGAACTGCCGGAGCAGGAAGATGAAGAACGCGCCGCCCCCGAAGAACGCCGGGACGATCAGCGGCTTGAGCGTGTCGATCCACTGCAGGTGTGTGAACAGGATGAAGGTCGGGATCTGCGTGACCTGCGCGGGGAGCATCATCGTCGAGAGCACGAGGATGAAGAGCGCGTCCCTGCCCGGGAAGCGCATCCGCGAGAATCCGAACGCTACGAGCGAGGCGCTCAGCACCTGGCCGACGATGCAGGCGAACGTGATGATCAGCGTGTTCTTCAGGAACAGGTGGAACGGCAGCACTGTGAGCGCATCGGCGTAGTTCTTCCAGACTATCGGATTCGGGATCCACGATCGGTCCTTGACGATGATCTTGCTTGCCTCGGTGAGCGAGGTCGAGAGCATCCAGAAGAAGGGTATCAGGAAGACGCACGACAGGCCTATGAGCACCAGGTAGCTCAGACCGATCTTCAGGTTATTGTAGAACCGGATCCGGGGATCGCGGGTTTTCCGAACGACGGTTGCCATATGGTAATCCTTGACGAGTGAAGAGTGAGGAGTGATGGTAAATCCGCCCTCCCCCTTACTGGTTACTCCTTACTGGTAATGCACCCACTTGGGCGCGAGCTTGAACTGTATCAGAGTGAGCGTCATGATGATCAGGAACAGCAGCCACGCCATGGCTGATGCGTATCCCATCCGGAAGTACATGAACGCGTTTTGGAACAGATAGAGCACATAGAAGAGCGTTGCGTTCATCGGGCCGCCGCCGGTCATGATGAACGCCGCTCCGAATACCTGGAAGCTGCCGATAATCGACATGATCAGGTTGAAGAAGATCGTCGGGCTGAGCATCGGGATGGTGACCCGCCGGAACTTCTGGATGGAGTTCGCCCCGTCGATCTCCGCCGCCTCGTAAAGCTCCTCCGGGATGCCCTGCAGACCGGCAAGGTAGATGATCATCCCGCCGCCGACGCCCCACAGCGCCATGATGATCAGCGCGGGCATCGCCCACTGGGGGTCCGCCAGCCATTTGGGCGGATTGGCGATGAACGGGACCCACTTGATCGCCAGACCATTGGCGAAGTCGATCCACGGGACCTCATGTCTCAACGCGCGGTTCAGCAGCCCGAGTTCCGGGTTGAAGATCCAAGTCCAGAGCAGGAAAGTGGCGACGCCGGCCGTGACCGACGGCACGTAGAAGAGCGTCCGGAAGACGCGCATGCCCTTCAGCTTCTGGTTCAGCAGGAGGGCGGTCCCGAGCGCGCCGCACATCGCTAGCGGAATGTGGAACACCGCGTAGTAGAGCGTGTTCACCAGCGACTTGGCTATCAGCGGGTCCTCCATCATCTTGGCATAGTTGCCGAAGCCGACGAACTCGGCGGGCGTGAGGATGTCCCACTTGCAGAAGCTGATGCAGAGCGACGCGATGACCGGCCCGGCGGCGAATGCCAGGAATCCGATCACCCACGGCAGTATGAACAGGAAGCCCTGCAGCGCTTCGATGCGTTGGAGCTTCGATGATCTCTGTTTCTTCATAGCTCAGTGATTCCTATACTTGCGGCTTGTATGGGAGTGCGGGGGTGTGGGCGCAGGGAAAACCGGTTCTCCGTTGCTCCCACGCCCCTACACGCGCCTGCTACCATACCTCGCCGGATATGGCGGCGTTGACGGCGTCGGTGAATGCCTTGCAGGCGTCCTCCACGGAACTGTAGCCGAGCCAGGCGCCCTCGAAGTTCCTCATCGCCTGGTTGAACTCCGTGTACTGAGGCGGGAACGGCGCCTGCCGTCCGTACTCGATCGCTTCGATGAAGACGTGATCGCTTGGCGGCGAGATCGGCGACTTGAGGACCTGATCGGACATCGCAACCTTCTTGTACGCCGGAAACGCGTTCCCCGCCTTGACGTTCAGGAGCGCACCCTCGTAGCCCGAGACGAACTTCAGGAACTCCCAGGCTTCCTTCGGATGCTTCGTGCTCTTCAGGATGCAGTTGCCGCCCCAGATGAAGGTCGTAGCGCGTCCGGCAGGACCCTTCGGCATGTGGGCCACATCCCACGGGAACTCGAGGCCCTTGCTGAAGAGCTTGTAGGCATACCGGCTGTCGGCAATCATTGCCGCGCGCTGAGCCATAAACATCTGCTCGTAGTCCTGCCCGAGGTTCTGAGTAGATGTCGGCGCAACGTGCTCTTTCAGGGAGAGGTTGATGTAGAACTTCAGCCCCTCGATAGCCTTCGGATCGTCCATCAGGCACTTCTTCGCGTCCGCTGAGAGGACCTCGCCGCCGTTCGCCCAGACCCACGCCGGCCAGCGGTTGTACGAGTTGACGCTTGCGAAGCCGAACTGATCGGTCGCCCCGTCGCCATCGGTGTCCTTCGTGAGCTTCCTCGCGGCCCAAAGGAACTTGTTCCAGTCCCAGGTCTCATCGGGATATGGCACCTTGGCCTCGTCGAAGAGCTTCTTGTTGTACACGAGGCAGATGGCCGAGAAATCGCTGGGCAGGCCGAGCAGCTCGCCCTGATAGCGAAGGCCGTCCACAACCTGCCCGAAGTAATCGTCGATGTTGAACTCCGGGTCTTTCTCGATCGCCGGGTTCAGGTCCATCAGCAGGCCCTTAGACGCGTAGAACGGGAAGTTCTGCTGGGTGATATGGATGATATCCGGCGCGATCTTGCCCGCGATCAGGGTGAGCAGCTTGGCGTCGTAGCCTGTATCGCCCATGCTCGAGTTCAGGCGGATCTTGATGTTCGGGTGGGTGCGCTCGAACTCCGGAATGAGGTATTTCTCGTACAGCTCGAGGAACTCTGGCGTGGCGTAGTTGTACCACTCGATGATCACCCGTCCCTTTTCATCGTACTCCGGCCGGATCTTCGGCTGAAACACCCATCGAACCAGGGGCACCGCCACGATCAGGATGATGATATAGGTTAGCAGTTTCCTCATGTTAGCTCAGAAAGAACACGGGCAGGAGTGATGGAGTGGTGGAGTAATGGAATACCGGGTCTTCCCCAATACTCCAACACTCCATCACTCCAGTACTCCGCTGCGCGCTAGTGTATCCCGAATATGCGCGCCGCGTTCAGGCCGAAGACCTTGCGCTTGTCCTCGTCGCTGATCTTGGCGAACGCCACGCGGCCGACCTGAGGCCGGATGTCGAGGAACGGCAGGTCGGTGCCGAAGAGGACTCGGTCCGCTCCCACGCCCTTGACCATGCGCTCAAGTGTACCATAAACGACGACCGAACCGGTAATCTCGCAGTAGAGGTTCGGGAACTTGCGGCATGCCTCGATGCACTGATTGGCGCCTTCCGAGCCGAAGCCCGAGTGGCCGAGCAGGATCGAGACGTTCGGATACATCTCGGCGAGCTTCTCGAATGTCTTGATCGGGTTACGGCCGCCCGTGCCGGTGTGCGAGAGGAGCGGGAGCCTGCGCTCGTTCGTCCACTCCCATACCGCGCGGTACTTTTCGTCGTCCACGGGAGTCTGGTGCAGGTCGGGATGGAGCTTCACGCCGACCATCCCGGCGGAGACACACCGTTCGAGTTCGGCGATCAGCTCCGACTCGGGGTAGTTAGGGTTGACGGTCGCGTAGCCGTAGATCCGTCCCGGGAAATCGGCCATCGCCTGCAGGACCTCGTCATTGCCGTACCGGAAGTCCGGGCCGATCGAGGAATGATGCGCGGATATGCAGGCCCTGATACCGAGACGATCCATCCACCGAACCATGTCGGCGGCGCTCGGCGCCGGAACGTTGAAGTTCGAGTAGCAGCCCATATGGCAGTGGGCGTCTATCACCAGTTCATCGGACAGGGGGATTCCCTGCGAGACTTTGCGTTGCAGTTCTGACATTTTTCAGATCCTCGGAATGCGGATGAGCTGGGAGCAATGGAGTGGTGGAGTCGTGGAGTGATGGCAAACCCAGCACTCCAACACTCCATTGCTCCAGTACTCCTCCGTGCAATCTGTGATCCCAGAGCGTATTTCAAAAGTCGAGTTCCATGTTGGTTCGGGGATCAGAGATCCCCGGGTTGCCAACGCGTACCGGATTGCAAATCCGGTACGAACGGTCTGGGCCAGTGTTGCAGGAGGGGATTCCGATCCCCGAATTCGTAGCGCTACATGGGCATTCGCGGCCGGGAAGCCGCTCCTACAACATTCTTGAAATACGCTCTAGCCGCCCCACGCCAGGAGCGCGCGCAGGTTGTCGCCTGCGATGAGGCGCTTGTCGGCGTCGCTGATATCGGCGTAGGCGATCTGGGCGATCGAGGTCCCGGCCTCCGTGACCGGCAGCCCCGAGCCAAAGAGCAGCCTCTTTGCGCCGAACCGCCGCGTGATCTCCTCGATGCCTGACGGAACGGCGTAGGTCGCCGTCTCGATCCGCAGGCCCTCGTACCTCTCCATCAGCGGATACATCATCCGGTCGCACCGGTATGACGTCCTGAGAAGGCACAGGTTCAGCCCCGGATGCGCCTTCAGGATGTCCGCCACGCTATCCCAACTCGTCTGATCCATATCCAGGAAGAGCGGGATGCGGTTCGCCTCCAGCATGTCGAGCAGATCGCCCGCGCACCAGTCCGTGAGCCGCCACTGATGGAGCACCGGGAACGCCCGGACAGCCCGAACGCCGGCCTGCTTCATCTGCGCCGGCAGGTCGTCCGGCCGGGGCATCTCGTCGGTGTGATGCGGCATCACCACCCAGCAGGGATGCATGGCATCGCGCCCCTTGATGTCGTCGAGGAGCATCCGGTTGCCCACCTTGGGAGCGTACTCCTTCGCCATCGAGTGGAAGACCAGCGCCTCGGAGATGCCGATGTGCGCCATCTCCTCAACGAGCTTATCGGCGGTCGTGAACGCCTCCGGGTGTTTCACGCCGTATCGCCCGATCTGGGCGTTGCAGTCAAAGAATGCGAGTTGGTCGTTCATAAGTCGTCTCGGAATCGGGTGGCAGGTTATGGGTTACGGGTTATAGGTTATGGGGTTCCGCAAAACCCGCAACTTGCAACCTATAACCCGTAACCCTAGAGCAGTTCCTCCACGTTCGCCTGGATCTTGGCGATCGCGGCGGCGATCTCGTCCATATCTTCCTTCGTGCCGAGGAGCATGTTCTGGCCGAACCAGACCGCCTCGTTGGCGCAGGCGTGCTCCGCGACCGGGCAGGAGACCGTGGCATAGTCGATCTTCCGGCCCGCGAACCCGCAGGCTACCGGGCAGCCGTCGGGCTCGACGTAGAACATCTGCTCCTTGTAGAGCGGGACGTACCCTGCTCCGCAGGGGACTCCCTCGGCGTTGAGCGCCTCGAGGAACTTCGCCCTCGGGAGGCCCTTGAACGCGGCGGAGTCGTATCGGAATATGTAGAGATGGTAGGCATGCGTCGTCACCTTCGGAAGGCGCACGAGCGGACGGATACCCTCGATCTCCGAAAGCCTGCTGTCGAGGTAGAGCGCGTTCTCCTCACGGGTTTTCATCTGATCCTCGAGCCGCTTCATCTGCGCGAGCAGGATGCCGCCCTGGAACTCGGTCATGCGCAGGTTGCTGCCCAGGATGCGGTGCTCGTACCATCTGCCCTCGGGGACGCGGCCGCAGTTGTGGAGGGACCACGCGGTGGCGTAGACCTCGGGGTCGTTCGTCAGGACGATTCCGCCCTCGCCCGCGGTCAGGTTCTTGCTCGCCTGGAAGCTGAACGTACCCGCATCGCCGATCGCGCCGACCCGGGCGCCGTTCCACGCGGCGCCGTGCGCCTGAGCGGCGTCCTCGACGACCGTCAATCCGTGCTTCCTGGCGACGGCGAGGATGCCGTCCATATCCGCCGGCCCGCCGCCGATGTGCACAGCGAGGACCGCCCTGGTCTTCGGCGTGATGGCCGCCTCGATCTTCGTGGGATCGAGATTGTAGGTATCGGCGTCGATATCGACGAAGATCGGGATGGCGCCTATGTTCAGCACCGAACTGGCGGAGGCGATGAACGTGTACGGCGGCACGATCACCTCGTCGCCGGCCTTGACGCCGACGGCCCTGAGCGCGACCTCCAGGGCCACCGTGCCGTTGCAGACGCAGACGCCGTGCTTCGCATCCTGGAACGCCGCGAACTTCTTTTCGAACTCGGACACCTTCGACCCGGAGAGCATGCCCCAGTTGCCCGACCTGCAGACCTCTTCGAGCGCCTTCACTTCCGAATCATCGAATATCGGCCAGCCCGGGAAGGGCTTCGTGCGGGTCTTGGCCCCGCCGTTCAAAGCCAGTTGCGCCATCGCAATCGCTCCTTAAGCTCATATTGTGTCGCCGCCAACTCAGGCAGCGTATTACATGTTCAACACTTGGGCCGGACTTCCTCCGCTTTGGTGGGAGGTACGCGACGGCGGGCGTTCCCTACGTGGCATATATCGGGAACTCCGGTGGCTCTGCTTCCCGGGACCCGGCCGCCGCACATCGATATGCCGCGCGGTCTCAATTGCGATGGCGCTTGGCCGCATGCCCAGCAGAAATGTTGATTTCCCGCGCACAACTGTGGTATACTGCAATGTCCGGCGTGTTTTGGATGCCGGTAATCACACACTCTCCCGGACTTCGGCGCTGGTGCTTGGGGCGCTCTGAGCGGAACCAAGTCGGGCCGGAGACTGATGGGAGGGGCGGTATAAACCAGAAGGGAGAATACAGTTGAGTTCACTCACCATGAAGGAACTCCTCGAGGCAGGAGTTCACTTCGGTCACCAGACCCGCAAGTGGAACCCCAAGATGAAGCGGTACATCTACGGTGGCCGAAACGGCATCTACATCATTGACCTCCACCAGACCCTCAAACTCTTCGAGGTCGCTCGCCAGTTCATCCAGGACGTCGCATCAAGCGGCGAAGTCGTGCTGTTCGTAGGCACGAAGAAGCAGGCGCAGGATGCGGTCGAAGAGGCCGCACGGCGCTGTGGAATGTACTGGGTCAACCAGCGCTGGCTCGGCGGAATGCTGACCAACTACAAGACGATCAAGACGAGAATCGATCGTCTGGCCGATCTGCGCAAGATGGAGGAAGAGGGCATCTTCGAGCGGCTGACCAAGAAGGAAGCCGCCCTGCTCCGCGAGGAGATGAGCAAGCTTGAGCGGTTCCTCGGCGGCATCAAGGACATGCCGAAGCTCCCGGGCGCGGTCTACATCGTAGACCTCAAGAAGGAGCATATCGCCCTAGCCGAGGCCAGGAAGCTCGAGATCCCCGTCGTGGCGATCGTCGATACGAACTGCGACCCGGATGAGGTCGACTACGTGATCCCCGGCAACGACGACGCTATCCGTGCCATCAAGCTGATCACCGGCAAGATCGCCGACGCGATCGCCGAAGTCCGCCGAGTGGAGACACAGGGTGAGGACGTCGGCGAGGAGACCGCGGAGGAAGAGGAAGAGGAGAAGCCCGAGCCCACCGAGGTGATCGCGGATGAGGATCTCGTGATGGCTTCCGAGTCGAGCGAGATCGATGAGGCAGAGGACGTCAGCCGCAGGATCGTGACACAGGTTGACGAGGCAGAGGACGAAGAGGAGGAATAAGATCGATGGCTGATATCAGTGCTGGAGTAGTCAAGGATCTGAGAGAGAAAACCGGCGCCGGTATGATGGACTGCAAGAAGGCTCTCCAGGAAGCCGGCGGCGATGTAGAGAAGGCAATCACCATCCTTCGCGAGAAGGGTGCGGCGGTCCTTGCCAAGCGCGAGTCCAAGGCGGCGTCCGAGGGTACCGTGGAGTGTTACATCCACACCGGCGGTAAGATCGGCGTACTCGTCGAGCTGAACTGCGAGACGGACTTCGTAGCGAAGACCGACGACTTCAAGGAGCTGGCGAAAGACATCGCCATGCACATCTCCTGGAGCAACCCCGAGTACCTGACCCGCGAGCAGATCCCGGCCGACAAGCTGGAGTGCGAGCGCGAGATCCACAGGCAGTGGGCGCTGAACCAGGGCAAGCCCGAGGCCGCTGTGCCGAAGATCGTCGAGGGTCGGATGGAGAAGTTCTACTCCACCGTCGTCCTGATGGACCAGCCGTTCATCAAGAACGAGGACACGACCATCAGCGAACTGATCCGCGAGCGAGCGGGCAAGCTCGGTGAGAAGATCGAGGTCCGGCGCTTCGTCCGCTTCAGAGTCGGCGAAGAGGCATAGAAACCTAGCATAAGACCCATCGGTCCCATATGTCTATGTGGGATCGATGGGTCTTGTGGGACATATGGGACCGAACATGACTGAACCGAGATGGAAACGTATCCTCATCAAGCTGAGCGGCGAGGCATTCGCGGGCGCTCAGTCCTTCGGTATAGATCCTGACACCGTCAAGCGGCTGGCTCAGGACATACTCGACACCCACAAGCTGGGCGTCGATGTCGCCGTCGTCGTCGGCGGAGGGAACATCATCCGAGGTGGGAGAGCGTCGAGGAAGGGCGTGGACAGAGCGAGTGCCGACTACATGGGTATGCTGGGGACGGTGATCAACGCCCTCGCCCTCCAGGACGCACTGGAGAAGCTGGGCGCGGACACCAGAGTCCAGACCGCCATCACGATGTCGGCCGTGGCGGAGCCGTTCATCCGACGCCGCGCGATACGCCATCTCGAGAAAGGCAGGATCGTCATCCTGGCCGCAGGCACGGGGATGCCGTATTTCACCACCGATACCGCGGCGGTGCAGAGATCGCTCGAGATCCATGCCGAGGCCGTCTTGAAGGCGACTAACGTGGACGGGGTCTACGACAAAGACCCACGGACGCATCCGGACGCAGTGAAGTTCGACCGCCTGGACTTCATGGATGCGATCAGCCGCGGACTCGGCATCATGGACCTGACGGCGTTCTCGCTCTGCAAGGAATACGATCTGCCCATAGTCGTGTTCGATATCACACAGCCCGGCAACATCGCTCGCGTAGTCAGAGGCGAGCCGATTGGCACATACGTTGGGAGGGTAGAGCAGTGATCTCCGATGTCATGAACGAAACCGAACGCAAGATGAAGAAAGCGGTCGAGGCCGCTCAGCAAGATTACACGACCATCCGCACCGGACGCGCGAATCCCGTACTGCTCGAGAAGGTCACAGTAGACATATACGGCAGCGCGATGCCTATCAACCAGCTTGCTACCGTCTCCGTCCCGGAGCCCAGGCAGCTCGTCATAGCGCCCTGGGACAAGAGCGCGATCCCTGCGATCGAGCGCGCAATCCAGAAGTCCGACCTCGGGCTGACTCCATCGAGCGACGGCAACGTCGTCCGGCTGAATATCCCGCATCTGACTGAGGAGCGGCGCAAGGAGATGATCAAGCTCCTCCACAAGAAGGCCGAGGAGCACCGCGTCGCCGTGCGGAACGTCCGCCGGGAAGCGAATGAGGATTTGAAGAAGCTCGAGAAGGCTCACGAGGCGTCCGAGGACGATGTCCGCAGGGCGACCGAGCAGGTTCAGAAGATGACCGACAAGTACATCGAGCAGATCGACGAAATCACTCGCATCAAAGAAGCCGAGTTGATGGAAGTCTAGACCCGTTTTCCGTAGGAGCAGCTTCCTGGCTACGACCCACCATCGCTTCGCAGTTGGGAAGCTGCTCCTACAGGCAGAGTAAGCGTGGGAGTATGGGAGTATGGGGGCAAGGGGGTTTTTCTCCCACACACCCATACCCCCATACTCCCACACGGTTTTTTCGGCGGTTACAATGGCTAACTCAGAGCAAATCCAGCAGGAAGCCGGCATCACGCTCGACCCGGAACGGATACCGGAGCACGTGGCGATCATCATGGACGGCAACGGACGGTGGGCGACCGAGCGCGGACTCCCCCGCATCAGGGGCCACATGGAGGGCTACCATACCGTCCACAAGATAGTGCGGGCAGCGAGCAGCCTTGGCATCAAGGTGCTCACGCTCTACACGTTCTCCACGGAGAACTGGCGCCGGCCCCAGGAGGAGGTCGATCTGCTGATGGCGCTCATCGAGGAGGCCACCCGCAACGAGCTCCCCACCCTCCTGGAGAACAATGTCAGGCTGCAGGTGTCCGGACGGATGCTCGAACTGCCTCAATCGCTGCAGGAAGCGCTCAACGATAACATCGAGCGGACCGCAGACAACACTGGACTCGTGCTCAACCTGGCGATCAACTACGGCGGACGGAGCGAGATCCTTGATGCGGTGCACGCGATCTGCCATCAGGTCATGGCAGGCGAGCTGCATCCGGATGCAATCACCGAGGAGCGGTTCTCGAACATGCTCTACACGGCCGGCCTGCCCGACCCCGATCTACTGATCCGCACAGCGGGCGAGCTTCGGGTGAGCAACTTCCTGCTCTGGCAGATCGCCTACGCCGAGATCTGGGTGACCTCCACCCTCTGGCCGGATTTCAGCGAGACCGACCTGGTCCGTGCAATCGCCGACTTCCAGAAGCGCACGCGCAAGTTCGGCAAGACCGCGGATCAGGTTTCGAAGTAACCTATGAAGACTATTTCCATCCTCGGCTCCACCGGTTCGATCGGCACGCAGGTGCTTGATATCGTTTCGCGCCTCCCGGAGCGGCTGAAGGTCGTCGGGCTGGCTGCGCATCGGAACGTCGAGCTTCTGGCGGAGCAGGTGATGCAGTGTCAGCCGTCAGTGGTATCCATCGGGACGGAAGAAGATGCTGCTCGGCTCAAGGCCGAACTCGAACATCGAGCATCGAACATCGAACGTCCAACATCGAGCATCCAGCATCCAACATCCAGCATCGAGATCGTCTGGGGACAGGAGGGACTGACTCGCGTCGCCACAATGCCTGAGGCGCAGACCGCCGTGATCTCGGTGGCGGGCGCGATCGGTCTCGCGCCGACGATCGAGGCGATCAAAGCCGGCAAGGAGATTGCCCTCGCCAGCAAGGAGGTCCTGGTCGCCGCGGGGAGCCTCGTGACGAAGCTCGTCGAGGAGCACGGAGTCCGCATGCTCCCGATCGACAGCGAGCACTCCGCCCTCTTCCAGTGCCTGAACGGCGAGGATCCGAAGACCGTGCGGCGGCTGATCCTGACCGCATCCGGCGGCGCGTTCCGCGATACCCCGGTCGAGGCGCTCGCGACGGCGACCGTCGAGCAGGCGCTCGCACACCCTAACTGGACGATGGGCCGCAAGATCACGATCGACTCGGCGACGCTGATGAACAAGTGCCTGGAGGTCATCGAGGCTCGATGGCTCTTCGGGGTAGAGGCCGACCGCATTGAGGTTGTTATACATCCTCAGAGTATAGTACACTCAATGGTGGAATTCGAGGACGCGTCGACGATCGCGCAGCTCGGAGTGCCCGATATGCGGCTGCCGATCCAGTACGCCCTGCTCTATCCGGAGCGACCGGACACCGGCCTCCCGAGGCTCGATATCACCGCCTGCGGGCGGCTCGACTTCCGTGAGCCGGACCCGGAGCGGTACCCGGCGCTGGGTCTCGCATACGAGGCTCTCGGGCACGGCGGGACGATGCCGGCGGTGATGAACGCGGCGAACGAGGCCGCGGTCGGCATGTTCCTCGAACGGAAGATAGGTTTCCTCGACATATACGGTATAACCAGGAAGACTATGGCAAGCCATCGGGTCGTCCCCGATCCGAGCCTCGATCAGATCCTCGAGGCGGATGCGTGGGCGCGCGAGGCGGCTGCGGCACTCGCAGAGCCCTGACGACGGGAATCGTCAGGGCATCAGAAACATGAAGACTATCCCCTGACGACTCCTGTCGTCAGGGTGGCTTCGGAGGAATATATTGCCTGATTTTGTTGTGACAGCATTCGCACTGATCGTGCTTCTAGGGACACTGGTCCTGTTCCACGAACTGGGGCACTTCACCGCGGCAAAGCTGTTCAGGGTCAAGGTAGACGAGTTCGCGTTCGGGTTCGGACCGAAATGGATCCGCCTGTTCAAACGCGGCGACACCGAGTACACGATCCATCCCGTTCCGCTCGGCGGGTTCGTGAAGCTCGCCGGCATGGAACCGGGCGAGGAGGATCTACCTAACGGCTTCAACTGCAAACCGGTCTGGCAGCGGATCATCATCTACTTCGCCGGACCGTTCATGAGCTTCGTGCTCGCATGCCTGGTCTTCTCGGCGATGGGGCTGACCACCGGCCTGCCGGTCACTGACGACATTGTGAACCGGGTGGGATTCGTGCAACCCGACAGCGTTGCCGACAAGGCCGGGTTGCGGGCCGGTGACACGATCATCGCCATCAGCGGCGAGAAGATCGACTCCGGCAACGAGATGGTGGATATCATCCACAGGAGCGCCAACAAGCCGCTCGTGCTCACGATAATGCGCGGCGGCAAGGAGATCACCATCCATGCCACGCCCAAGGTTGGCGAACTCGGCGGCAAGAAGGTCGGCCTGCTGGGGTTCATCCCCACACCGAAGCTCCAGAGAGTCGGGTTCGGCGAGTCGCTCTCCTACGGCATCGACAAGACCCAGGTGTTCGTGGTCGGCATCGTGACATCGATCTTCAGCCGCGACGTCGCGGAGTCTGTCGGCGGGCCGCTTGCGATCGCCGATGCGACGCAGACGAGCGTGAAGAGCGGACCGTTCGTGTACCTGCAGTTGATGGCGATCCTGAGCCTCAGCCTCGGTGTGATCAACCTGCTCCCGATCCCGATCCTCGACGGCGGCGCGATCATGCTGCTCATCGGCGAGGGGATCAAGGGCAGGCGGCTCTCGCCTCGCACGATCGAGATGGCGCAGAGAATCGGCCTGATCCTGATAGCGGCGATATTCGTGTCGATCATGTACCTCGATCTGTCACGCGTAGCCACGAATAAGCTGTTCAGATAGCGCGGCACATTGTAGGAGCGGCTTCCCAGCCGCGATCGCAGCTGGAAGCTGCTCCTACATGGTCTGATCGCGGCTGGAAGCCGCTCCTACGAAACGTCGATTCGTCGCAGCTGGAAGCTGCTCCTACGTGGTGGAGGTAAGCGGACTTGTACGACCGGGACAATAGACCTCACCAATCTGCCCTTAGGATGGCCCGCAATTCCGCTCCGGACTGCGCCTACTTCGTCACGAAATGTGTCAACAGATCCGTTGGCCCCGTGTTCGCCGCAAGCGAGTGCGCAAAGATACTTGCGGGGAGCTTGATCTGGGCCAGAGATAATGGCTGGTGGCGCTTGCTTGGATTCGTCATCATGCCTGATCACTATCACGTCGGGATCGGCCTCGGCAAGGTGAAGACTCTCCCCGATGCCGTGAGAGGCATAGACCAGTTTGTGAGCACTCGTGTCAACAGCCTCTTGGCCCGTAGCGGTAATCTCTGGCAAGCTGGGTACTACGAGCATCTTATCAGGGATCGAGCGGATTTCGATACCATTCTGGCCTACATTCATAGAAGTCCGGTGCAGGCCGGTCTCGTCGTCTCCGACGAAGAATGGCCGTTTTCGACCGCAAACCAGAAGTACTCTGGAGAGATAGACTGGGAATGGCTCGGGCCGTCACTCCCACCTCTGGTGAACACCAAGTATCGGTTCAGGCCGGATGCCGTGCCTCAGCGATTCCACTAGGCATATATCTGGCGGCGAAGCATTGCTCGCGGCTGGAAGCCGCTCCTACAATCGGCGATAGGCCGTGGCGTGGGCCATCGCAGCTAGGAAGCTGCTCCTACAAAGGTACAATCATGTTCGAACGGCGGAAGACAAGACAGGTCCGGGTGGGCGACGTGCTCATCGGCGGGGATGCGCCGATCTCGGTGCAGTCGATGACGAACACGCCGACGAGGGACGTCGCCGCCACCGTCGCCCAGATCCATCGACTCGAAGAGGCCGGGTGCGATCTGGTGCGCGTAGCCGTTCCGGACCAGGATGCCGCCGATGTGCTCGGGCAGATCAAGCAGCGCATCCACATCCCCCTCGCCGCGGACATCCACTTCGACTACAAGCTGGCGCTCGCCGCAATCGAGCAGGGAGTCGACAAGCTCCGGCTCAACCCCGGGAACATCAAGGACCCGGACAAGATCAAGTTGATCGCCGACCGCGCGAAGGAGCGCGGCATCCCGATCCGCATCGGCGTCAACGCCGGCTCCATCGACCGCAAGCGGTACGACCTTACCCCCGAAGGCCTCGTTCAGAGCGCGCTCGACGAGATCGCACTGCTCGAGTCGAGGGACTTCTCCGACATCGTCATCAGCCTCAAGGCGTTCGACGTGCCGATGACCATAGACGCCTACCGCCTCATGTCCGAGAAGGTCGACTACCCGCTCCACCTCGGCATCACGGAGGCCGGGCTTGCGTGGCAGGGAACCGTGCGCTCGGCGGTCGGGATCGGCGCGCTCCTGGCGATGGGAGTCGGCGACACGTTCAGGGTGTCGCTCACCGCCGATCCGGTGGAAGAGGTGAGGGTCGGCATCGAGATCCTGAAGTCGCTCAACCTGCGCCGACACGGATTCACGCTCATCTCATGCCCGACGTGCGCGAGATGTGGGATCGACCTGGTCGGCATCGTGACGGAGGTCGAGCGCCGTCTCGCGGAGATGAAGGACCTCCCGCCGATGACGGTGGCGGTCATGGGATGCGTGGTGAACGGCCCCGGCGAGGCGCGCGAGGCGGACGTCGGAGTCGCCGGCGCGAAGGACGGCGGCGTGATCTTCTCCGGCGGGCAGGCAGTCCGCAAGGTTTCCGCCGATGATTTGGTGAATGAACTTATGGCGGAAGTCCGTCGGGTGGCGGAGAGCAAGCAGTAGTATGGGAGTGTGGGAGTGCATGAACGCCCATACGTCCACACTCCTCTGAGGTGACACATGGAACTTCGAAAGGCCAGGATCGGGGACGTACCGGATATGCAGCGGCTGATCAACAGCTTTGCCGACAAAGGTGAGCTGCTTCACCGCTCGTTGAACCAGTTATTCGAGAACATCCGCGACTTCTACGTGCTGGAGGATGAAGGCCGGCTCGTCGGCACATGCGCGCTACACGTCAACTGGGCCGACCTGGCCGAGATCATGGCGCTCACCGTCGATGAAGCCTACCAGGGCAAGGGGCTCGGCCGCCGGCTCATCGAGGCCTGCATGGAGGACTCGAAGGACCTGGGGATCTACCGCGTGTTTGCGCTCACCTACAAGCCGGAGTTCTTCGTGAAGCACGGGTTCCGATACATCGATAAGTCCGAACTGCCGCAGAAAGTCTGGTCGGAATGCGTCAACTGCGTGAAGTTCCCCGACTGCGGCGAGGTAGCGGTCATCTGCGAGTTGAGGTAGAGGTACAACCACATGTCGAAGGTGAAACGGGAAGTCATCAAGATGATCCGCAGCATGCCCGATGATTCCAGCGTGGCAGACATCATGGCTGAGCTGTACTTCCGCCAGAAGGTGGATTCCGGTCTCAGACAGCTCGACGAGGGCAAGGGGCTATCCCACGATCAAGTGAGGAAGCGGCTCGGGAAATGGCTCGACTGATCTGGTCGCCGAAAGCCGCAGATGACCTGGAGGAGATCTGCGAGTATATCGCAAGGGACTCCGAGCACTATGCGCGGGTGTTCGCCAGACACGTCATCGAACTGGCGGAGCAGATCGCCGAGCATCCTCTAGCCGGAAGAGTTGTCCCCGAGTACCAGAGTGCTGACCTGCGTGAGAGGATATTCCAGAATTACCGCATCGTGTATCGCGTGAAGCCAGACACTGTTGAGATTGCCGCCATCGTCCACGGAGCGAGACTACTGCCGAATACAGAGAACCCGGAGTAGCAGATGTCTAGAGCACGCATCTTCAGCACCCGCATCTCCACCGCGCGCGTACTCATCATGCTTGCCATTCCGGCGCTCGCCGCCGGGATATGCGCCGTGGACGCCTTCTACATCGAGCCGAACTTCCCCCGAGTGGTCGAGTTGGAGGTCAAGATCAAAGACCTCCCGAAGGAACTCGACGGCCTCAAGATCGTCCACCTCACCGATATCCATCTCGTGACGGTCGATAAGCGCGAGGACAGGGCGCTCGCAAAGATCGATGCCATCAAGCCGGACATCATATGCCTCACCGGCGATTACGTCGAGGATGACGGGATCACTCCCGGCCACTACACCAAGCAGGACTGCACGCGCCATTTCAGATACTTCTGCTACCGACTGAAGGCGAAGCATGGGGTCTTCGCGGTCTCCGGCAACTGGGACCCGCTCACCCTGGAGCAGGACATCGCGGGCACCGGGGTCAAGGTACTGGACAAGAAGTCGGCCACCGTGAAGATACGCGGCGCGTCCCTCACGATCGCCGGCAGTTTCGTAGTGGAGAAGGACATGGTGAAGGCTCGCCCGCTCATCGTGCTCGACCATTTCCCCGAGGCGGCAGACAACCTCGTGCGCGCAGGCAGGCACGCGGACCTGGTGCTCGCCGGGCACTGGCACGGGGGTCAGGTGAACCTCCCCGGCCAGACGCCTCAGGTGAAGTATCTCGCAGGTCTATACCGGGTCGGCGACATCCAGCTCTACGTGGGCCGCGGGCTCGGGATGCACACGCACGCGGTGCGCTTCAGATGCCCGTCGGAGATCGCGCTGATCGTGCTGAGGGCGGAACGCGAATGACACCAATAAGCGAATGGGGAAGGGATTTGGGTTTCGGTTGTCAGAGCTAGCTTTGGTTGATAATCGTCGGCTCATGCTATCGAGTGACCGACGCACGAATGCACGGTTCGGGAGGTAAAGTGTGATCAAGATCGCGTTCATCGGCGCGGGGAGCGTCGGCTTCACCCGCAGGCTGCTTATGGATATCCTCGCGGTGCCCGAGCTCCAGGACACCGAGTTCCGGCTGATGGACATCTCGGAGGAGAACCTCGAGATGGCCGGGAACCTCTGCGCCAAGCTCGTAACGGACAACAGTCTGCCGGCCAGGATCGTCACGACCCTCGACCGCAGGGAAGCCCTCAGGGATGCCGATTACGTCGTCAGCATGGTGCGCGTCGGCGGCCTGGAGGCGTTCGCCCATGATATCGAGATACCGCTGAAGTATGGCGTCGATCAGTGCGTCGGCGACACGCTCGGCCCTGGAGGAATCTTCTACGCGCTCCGAACGATCCCGGTGATGATGGATATCGCCGCCGACATGCGGCAGCTTTGCCCCAACGCCCTCTGGCTCAACTACTCGAACCCGATGGCGATGAACACCTGGGCGGTGCGCAAGGCGGGCGGAGTCAACATCATCGGCCTCTGCCACGGGGTTCAGCACGGCGCATCTCAGATCGCCGATGCGCTCGGCATCCCGCTGGAAGAGATGGAGTACATCTGCGCGGGGATCAACCATCAGACGTGGTTCACGAAGGTGACGCACAAGGGAGTCGATCTGACCGACAGGGTGCTGGAGGCCTTCAAGAAGAACGAGGCGCTCATGAAGAGCGAGCCGCTCAGGATCGACGTGCTGGAGCGATTCGGCTACTACTCGACCGAGTCGAACGGCCACCTCAGCGAGTACCTGCCCTGGTATCGCAAGGGCGCGCAGGAGCAGAAGGAGCGGTGGTACAATCCCGACTCCTGGGCCGGCGGCGAGACCGGCGGATACCTGCGCGTATGCCGCGAGAATCAGCACTCGTACAAGGAGAACTACCCGAAGTGGATGTCCGGCGAGCTCGATCAGATCAAGCTCGGACAGCGGTCGAACGAACACGGATCGTACATCATCGAGGCGCTCGAGACCGGCCGGCGATACTGGGGCTGCTTCAACGTGGCGAACACCGGGCTCATCACCAACCTGCCGGAGGGATGCACGGTCGAGTTGCCGTGCATAGCGGATGGGAACGGCATCCATCCGATGTTCGTGGGCGATCTGCCGGTCCAGTGCGCGGCGACTTGCTCGGTCAGCGTGAACGTCCAGCGGATGGCGGTCGATGCGGCGCTCACCGGGGACCGTAACCTGGTCAAGCTGGCTGTCCTGCACGATCCGCTCACGTCGGCGATCCTGACCCCGGACCAGGTCTGGGCGATGTGCGACGAGATGTTCGAGGCGCTCGCACCCTGGCTGCCGCAGTTCTAGCCGGCATATGCTCTAGCACAATTAGGAAACGACATTGAAACACAAGTTGATGACCGCTGAGGAAGCGGTGAAGTTGATAAGGGACGGCGACACCGTGGCAAGCGGTGGATTTGCCGGCAGCGGTCACCCGGAAGAGATCACGCTATACCTCGAGAAGCGGTTCCTGAAGACGGGATTCCCCCGGGACCTCACCATCGTCTGCACGGCGGGCCAGGGCGATGCGAAGTGCAAGGGACTCAACCACCTGGCGCACGAAGGCCTGGTCAGGCGGATCGTGGGCGGACACTGGAACCTGATGCCTAGGCTCGGGGCGCTGGCCCTGGAGAACAAGGTCGAGGCGTACAACTTCCCGCTGGGAATTATCTCCCACTTGTACCGCGACATCGCAGCGGGTAAACCCGGCACGGTCTCGCACGTGGGTCTGCATACCTTCGTCGATCCGCGGGTCTCCGGCGGCAAGCTGAATGACAGGACCACGGAGGACCTCGTCGAGCTGGTCGAGCTTTCCGGACGGGAGTGGCTCTTCTACAAGGCATTCCCAATCGACGTCGCGATCCTCCGAGGCACCACCGCCGACGCAAAGGGGAATATCACCCTGGAGAAGGAGATCGGCACGCTGGAGATGCTCTCGATGGCGCAGGCCGCGAAGAACTCCGGCGGGATAGTGATCGCTCAGGTCTCCCGGATCATCAACAAGATCAACACGAGTCCATGGCTGGTCAAGATCCCCGGCATGATGGTCGATGCGATCGTCGTCGCGCACCAGGAGAACCACCATCAGACCTATGCGGAGGCGTACAATCCCGCCTACTGCAAGCACCAGGGCGACGATGCCGACATCGTCCTGGAGCGGATGCCTCTGGATGCGCGAAAGGTGATCTGCCGACGTGCAGCGATGGAGATCGATCGCGAGTCGATAGTCAACCTCGGGATCGGCATACCGGAGGGGATCGCCAAAGTAGCGGATGAGGAGGGCATCAGGGACCAGATGATCCTGACCGTGGAGGCGGGAGCGATCGGCGGGGTGCCGGCATCCGGCCTCAGCTTCGGCGCGACGGTCAACCCGGAGGCGATCATCGACCAGGGCGCGATATTCGATTTCTACGACGGCGGCGGGATCGACAAGGGATTCCTAGGCATGGCGCAGGTGGACAAACACGGCGACGTGAACGTCAGCAAGTTCAACGGCAGGATCGCGGGCGCAGGCGGGTTCATCAACATCACTCAGAACGCGAAGGAAGTCGTCTTCTGCGGCACCTTCACGGCAAACGGGTTCGACGCCGAGGTGAGTGACGGCAGGCTGAACATCCTCAACGAGGGCTCGCACAGGAAACTCGTGGACACCGTGGAGCATATCACCTTCAACGCGGCCTATACCAGGAGCCGGGGCCACAAGGTGATGTACGTCACCGAGCGGGCGGTGTTTGAGATGACCGAGGAGGGTATGGTGCTCACCGAGATCGCGCCCGGCGTGGACCTGAAGCGCGACGTCCTCGGGCAGATGGAGTTCAAGCCGATCGTGTCCAGGAATCTAAGACTCATGGACGAACGGCTCTTCCGCGAGGAGAGGATGGGGCTGTTCATGGGAGTCGATTCCGGCGAGTAGGACCGCCGCCAATCTCCCCTGCCCCGGCCGCCTGCTCTCCCAGGTTCACCGGCATGCCCGGCGGGTATAGATGTGCCGTGAGCACATCGGGCGTAGTGCGGGATATGCAGGGAGCCGTGAATGGACAGGCGAGAGGATTTCCCCAGATCCAGCCCCTTCTACAAGGTGACGCCGTCCGTCGAGGACGTTCGATACTTCTGCGAGCGATATGATATCGGCGAGCTGGTGACGGTCCACGGCGGACTCGGCGGCTTTCTGAACGTGAACCTGAAGGTGGAGACGACCACCGGGCTGTATGCGATCAAGGTCCTCACAGGATTCGCCACGGTCGAGCACATCGAGTTCACGCGGCGAGTGATCGCCGTCCTGCGCGACGCTGGAATCCCGACGCTTCGGCCGATGGAGACGCCCTCGGGACGACCGTATATCCGGTGGAACGGCCGATTCGTAACGGTGAGTCCGTTCGCGCCCGGTCACGCCTTCAGGAACCGGGTCCGCCACGCACGGGCGAGCGGCAGGATGCTCCGCAGGTTCCACGACACGCTGACCAACCAGGAGTGCGGACCCGTCCCGGCATGGTCGGACTACCCCTCGCAGGAGATCCTGATCGAGGGGCTCCGGCGGCTTCGCGCGCTGAACATCCCCGCTGACGAGATCGCGGATGCCGAACGTCTGCACGAGATGGTGATGAGCCGGTGGAGCGCAGTCTGCCTCGATCTGCCTCAGACCATCATCCACGGCGACTGGCATCCGGGCAACCAGCTCTACCTGAACGGCAAGGTGAGCTGTATCCTCGACTTCGACTTCATCCAGTGCGCCGAGCGGCTGCACGATGTGGCATATGCGCTCTGGTCGCTGATGCCGGGGAACACCTCCCGGTCTCTCTCGAAAGCGTTCCTGGAGGGCTACGGCCCGCTGGAACGGATCGAGCAGACCGAGCTTCCCCTGGCCATCGCACGCGCGGCGCTCTTTTTCGTCTGCAGCGCCTCGTTCACTCTGCATCCCGACGAGGAACTGAGAGTTCAGCTCGCCCGCCAAGGCCCCCTGATCGAGTGGCTGCTCTCCCCGTCGGGCATGAGCGCCATCCACCGACTGCTCCCACCGGAGTCGCTCAGAAGAGCGGCGTGACCCATAGTCGGCAGGAATACGGCCCGGACCGCCCGAACTGATACTATCGAGGTTGATGCCTGATGGACAAACCAACCACAAGAGACGAAGTATTGCGAATACTCAAGGATCATCTGCCCGACCTGCGCGAGAGATTTGGTGTAGAAGAGATTGCCGTGTATGGCTCCTTCGCAAAGGGCACTCAGACGCCGGGAAGCGACGTCGATCTGATAGTACGCCTGTCCAGACCGTTGGGTCTGGAGTTTGTCAGCCTCGCGCAGCACCTGGAGGAACTCCTCGGCAGACCGGTGGATCTGGCTACTTTCGAGACGCTGCAGAGGAGCAAGACAGACCCGAGGCGGAAACGAGTGGCGGATGAGATCGAGAGGTCCCTGGACTATGTCTGAGCGCCAGGACGCAGACTATCTGGGTGACATCGTCGAGGCCATGGAGAGGATCGTCGAGTACACCAGCGGCATGACCTGCGAGCAGTTCATGGCTGACAGGAAGACACAGGATGCCGTCATCCGCAATCTGGAAGTCGTCGGAGAGGCAACGAAGAGTCTTCCGACCGATTGGCGAAACCAGTACCATGACATTCCGTGGAAGGGTCTGGCAGGCGTCAGAGACAAGATGATCCACCACTACTTCGGCCTCAACTATGACATCGTCTGGACGATAGCCTCGGAGGAAATCCCCGTACTGCTCCCCCAAGTTCGTGAAGTCCTGGCAAAAGAAACCTCGTAAGGAGCGAACCAACATGTTCTTCAGGGCGGTGATTCTGTTGGCGATGGTCGGCATACTGGCACACGCGTCTTCGGCCGGGGAGTACAAGGGGCGTTATATCAGCGGCAGAGGTGATACGGAGTTTCTGCGGCTGATCGACCGATCCTTCGATTACTTCCACCCGAGCCCCGACGTGCCGAACATATCGATGCTCTACCTCCCCGAATGGGACTGCCTCATCGAGGGCGCGAGTTGGCATGGCTGGTGGATACAGAACTCCTACGGTCCAACCTACTGCGCGCTGCCGTTCCTCCAGGACCCGTGGCGCACCTTCCTGCAGAACAGCCATGACCTGTGGTTCAAGCACCAGGGTGACGGCAAGAAGGGAGGCTATGGCCAGTTCGCCGAGCTCATCGGGCCTGAGGGGTGTCTCTGCGACTGCGCGACCCCCGAAGGCGCCGTATACCGGCAGGGCGACTGCAACTGGCAGATGCACGACTGGGGCTTCGAGTTCACCGCCGCCGGAGTCGTCATGCAGTCCGAACTGCTGCTCATCGACCGAGACATCGACGCCATCCGGCGCTACCTGCCGAACCTGGAGCGAGCGTGCAGCTTCATCGAGACGCGACGAGACCGCGAGAACAACCTGTTCCTCGTCGGACCCGCGGCGAACCTGCTGGCCCCGAGCTACGGAGGCGTTCGGCAGGCGGACGGCTCGTTCGGCAGAGCATATCTCGCCGGGCTCTCCATCACGTATCTGGCCGCGCTCGACCGAATGGTCGAACTGCAGAAGCTCGTCGGCGACGAGAAGAAGGCCGCGTTGTATGAGGTCCGCCGCCGGAAGACCCGAGACTCGCTCGCACAGTTTGTCACCCCCGAGGGATACTTCGTGAGGTCGATCGATCCGGACGGGACCAGGCACGGCGTCCTCGGCCAGGAGAAGTACGGCTACTTCGAGGCGGTTACGAACGTCGACGCGATCGCGTTCCGGGCGGCGAGCCAGGCTCAGTCGGAGAAGATCTACTCCACCATCGCCGCCGAGCCGAAGCTGCGGCCGCACGATTTCATCATCACGAACTACCCGTCGCTCGACGACATGTACGACAACTGGGGCAGCCGGGAACACGGAGGTCTCTGGACTTACGGTATGTGGGTGAACGGCGGCGTATGGTCCACGGTCGAAGCCCGCGCGATCATGGCCTACTACCGGCTCGGAAAGTATGAGGACATCCGCAGGTCTGCGCTACGCTCCGGGATGCTGGCGAAGGACTACCAGATGGACGCGCCGCTGAAGGATTTCGGCGGGAAGGTCTGGTTCGAGGACAAGCTGACCAACCTCTGCTACGACGCCCTCGGAATCCCGGCGGCGACCATACGCGGGCTGTTCGAGTATATATACAGGGCCGACAGCCTCACGCTCTACCCGCACGTTCCGTCGTCGATCGAAGAGTATTCTCAGAAGGAGCCGGTCCGGTTCGGCGAGAAGCGGATCACCATCTCGATCAGGAACGGCGGGCCGGTGGTCAAATCGGTCAAAGTGAACGGCGCCGAGTGGAAATCCGATGCCCTGGACCACGTGACCTTGCAGTATGACAGGCTCCCCGAGAAAGCCCACGTAGAGATCACGACAACCGGCGGATGGCCGGCCAGTGAGGCGCGGGAAAGCGGGGACACGGTGACGCGGGGAGAGGCCGGACTGATCGAACTGCCGGAGAACCTGCGGAAGCCGTACGAGACGCTCTGTGCGATGCGGAAGAAGCTGGACGCTGGTTACGAAAGGTCGTACGTCGATGAGGCGCTGAGAGCGTTCGAGGCATACCGGGTGCGCGCATCCCGCGACGCCGCCGGCTGGTATGACGACCTCAAGGCCGAGAAGCGTGCGGCGATACTGAAGATGTACGAGGATGCGGCGCTGGGCCTTTACGCGGGTCTGACGAAACGATCCGGTGAGATGTAGGCTAGGCATTGGCTGGATACACATGTTGCCGTAGGGGCTAAGCATTGGCCCACCGGACAACAACCAGCCTCCGGGCCGGATGCCAATGCTTCGCCCGCATGCGCGATTACGAGTACGATTACGAGTAGGAGTACGAGTAGGATTCAGGAGTAGGATCATGCCCGATATGCTTGTGAAGCTGTACACCCTCCCCGACGACAGCGAGGACGTGGAGAGGCTGAAGAACGAAGGGATCACGATCCGCCGGGTCGCGTCATACGAGATCTCGGCGCTACGGCGGTTCGTGCTGGACAACTTCTCGGAGTTGTGGGCGGATGAGGCGATGATCGGCTGCTACCAGCACCCGCGCACGACGTTCATCGCCACGCACGAGAAGAAGATCATCGGGTTCGCCTCCTACGAATGCACTCGGCGCAACTACTTCGGCCCGACCGGCGTACTGGAATCGTACAGGGGCAAGGGAGTCGGCAAAGCCCTCTACCTCGCGTGCCTCCGCGCGATGTACGAGATGGGATACGCCTACGCCATCGTCGGCGGCGCGGGACCGACCGGCTTCTACGAGAAGTGCTCCGGCGCGATGATCATCCCCGACAGCAAGCCCGGCATTTACGTAGACATGCTGGAACGGAACGCCTAGAGCGCATTTCATAGGTCGAATTCCGCCTTGTAGGAGCGGTTTCCCAGCCGCAAATTCGGGGATTGGAATCCCCTCCTACAACAGGTTTGAAACACGCTCCAGCGCCCACAGCCTTGTGCCATTACCGATCATGCGGATAGCCACGGACCAACCGTGTGGCGGACTGCCGCTGTTCGACCTGCTTGACACTCCGCCCGCCAGGGCCTATAATCAACCTCGGTTTGTGCAATAATGCACAAATGGAGCATCAAGGAGAGGTAGCGCCCTGGGAATCGCACACTGCGGAGTATTCGACTGCAACACCTGCACCCACCTGCTGAAGGATCGCTGTCCCGGCTGCGAAACCGGCAACTCGGTTCTCGCTTCCACGGGCGGCGAGGTCTGCCGCATCTACGCATGTACGGAGTCCAAGGGATTGGAGTCCTGCAAGGCGTGCACCGCCGCCGTATGTCCGTTCCCCCACGATATCGAGATGGCCTGCCCGGTGCGCGCTCAGTTCGAGAAGAAGCGCTGCTACAGCAGGAAGCTGGCCGACTACTATACCTCCCGACAGCAGTCGGCCGCGCCTGACGACAAGAAGATCTCCGACCGGACCATTACCCGCCTGAGATGGTATCTGACGGCCCTGAACGGTTTCATCGAGCAGGGAACGGTCCGAGTATCGTCCCAGGACATCGGCCGCAAGGTGGGGGTGAAGCCCGGACTCATCAGGCGCGACCTGAGCCACTTCGGGGAGTTCGGAAGGCCGTCGATCGGATACGACGCCGTATTCCTGCGCGACCGGCTCCAGGATATCCTGCACCTGGATAACGCCAAGATCATCGTCTGGGTGGGTCCGCGCCGGCTGGCGGAGGATGCCTCGCTCATGGGGCGCTTCGCCGAGCAGAATTGCCACGTGGCGGCTCTCTTCAGCACCGACCCCGAGTGGATCGGCAGGAACATCGCAGGCATGGAGGTCCATCCCGTCAGCTCACTGTCGGAGAAGGCCATGGCGCTGGGAGCACAGGGCGCGGTGATAGAAGTCCCTCCCGAGAAAGCGCAGTCGGTCGCGGACCTGCTGGTGTTGGCCGGGGTGACCGCGATGCTCAACCTCACGTCGGCGGTCATCGTGACTCCGCCGGGGGTTGTGGTTCGAAATGTAGACGTTGCAGCGGAACTGTCGGCGCTCTCCTACTACTGCGGCACGAAAGACAAGCGGGAGTAGGACGACGGAGACATCTGCGGCATCCGACATAACAAAACGGCCCGCCGGATCGGCGGACCGTTTTCGTGTTTCTTGGCGATGGTGCGGGGCAGGGTTACTCCGCTGGGGCCTCTTCTTCGCCCGCAGCAGCAGGCTCGGCAGCGGCCTCTTCGGCGGGAGCGGCGGCCTCGACCCGAATGTGCGGCAGTCTGACCGTGACTACCACGTTATCAGGAGCGCTCAGCATCTCGACGCCCGCGGGGAGCGAGATATCGCTCACGTGGAGGGACTGACCGAGGCCCAGCCCGGAGATATCGACGTCGATATGGCTCGGGACCTTATCGGGCAGGGCCTTGACCTGCACATCGCTCGTAGGCTGCTCGATGACTCCGCCCTCGCCCTGACCGGGAGCCTCTCCCACGAGAGTGATCGGGACGGTAGCAGTGACCGGCTCGTTCATCGAGATGCGGTGGAAATCGATGTGCCTGATCTTCTTGCCGATCGGCTCGCGCTGGATCGACTGGATCATCGCGGGATGGCCCTTCTCGGCCTTCCCATCGACCTTCAGGTCGATGAGAGCCAGCCTTCCGCCCGGGGTCTTGAGGAGCTGGACCACGTCATCCAGGTTCAACTCGATCGATCTGGAATCGATGCCCTTGCCGTAGAGCGTTGCCGGTATCTTGCCTTCATTGCGGAGTTTCTTCGTATAACTCTTGCTGAGATCTTTTCTCGTCTCCGCCCGGAGTTCGAGTCTCATAAACGCCAACCTCCTGATCGAGTGCGGCTCGGAACTACTGCAGGGCGCGTGCCCGGATCACAGCTCTGCACTCGTCTCGCATAATGGTATCCGCCTCGCTGGCCCGGTTCGGATGCCGGCCGCCGGCGGTGAATAAGGCGACACGCCAACGCGCAGTATACCAGTTCCATCACCGAAAAGTCAAATTCGGCGTGATGGCGGGCGTCATCGGAGACTACTGCTCCAGCTTCGGAGCCTTCGGGTACTGCGCAGGTATCAGCAGGATCTCCTTACCGTCCACGAACTTGCTTGATCCTCCGGCGCACTTGATCTGCTCGCGGGCGATCCTCTCCGTGGCGGCGACGGCGCCGTCGAACGTGTACGGCGTATAGCTGAACTTCTTGTCGGCCATGACGGGGAGCCCGGTCTTGTACTGCGCCGGCAGGGCGTCGAAGCCGATGATCGTGCCGAGCACGCCCATCGCGTTCGACGGATTGCAGTCCGAATCCTGGCCGCAGCGCGTGGAGATCTCCAGCGTCTTGTCGATGTCGCCCTCGCCGTAGAGGAGGCCCATGAGGATGTACGCGCCGTTCACGCGGGCGTCGATGTTGAAGTCGCCGGTCGAGCAGCGGCCCGTCGGATTGGCGACCCACTTGTCCTCGATCAACTGCCACGTCGCGCGCCAGTCCGTCGGGTTCTTCTTGTGCCAGCGGATCACGTCGCGCATGCAGGCCGAGTATGTGCTCGACAGCGGGATCGACCTGAGCGACAGATCGATGATCTTCTCGATGTCGCTCTCGAAGAACGCATGGGAATACATCGCGGCGACGAACATACCGGCGTAGAGGCCGTCGCCGTAGTTCATGATCCGGCCGAACCGCTCGCCGAGCGCGTTCGACGACTGCGGCATCCCCGGGTTCAGCAGGCCGAAGAGGTCGGCTTCGATCTGGAAATCGATGTCGTCGCAATGAGGATTGTTGTCCTTGTGCCCGGACGCAGGCGGCATGATGCCCTTCTGGACATTCTCCCGGCCCTGCTTGTTCGCGTGCCACAGCTTGAACTCGGTCTCGGCGAACGCCTTGCCGGCCTCTTCCCAGGTGATATCGACGCCGTACTTCTCCAGCGCCTGGAGGAAGCTAAGCTCCACGTAGATGTCGTCCTGGCCGATCGATTCGGCGATCCGCTCAGGCGACCAGGGCTTGATCTCCTCGTCGTAGATGCGCCTCTGCGCCTTGAACTCGGTCGGACCGCCGTAGACGACGCCGATCATCTGGCCGAGCCAGCCGCCTTTCATCTTGTCCATGTAGACGTCGGCGGGCAGTTCGCGAACGCCGGCCGCGGATACCATGCCGCACAGAAGGATCATCGCGGCAAGGGTGATAAGCAGAGTTCTCGTCATCAGTCACCTCCGGGTGGTGGATCCAGACATTGTATGGTTCATCTGATGAGCCCGGGTATCCTTCGTTGAGTCAGCATCGACACACCGGGGCCGTGACATTCGCAGCCATTCCCGGTATAATATGCCGGATACCGCTTGCATGGAGGATGATACGATGGCTTTCCTGGACGAAATCGCGCAACAGGGCCGGGTCCTGCGTGACCTGATCGAGTTCTACCGGGGCAAGAAGGGTGACGGGCTGCTGACACTCGCCGGGAGGATGGCCTCCTATCGACCGAGAAGCATCACGTTCACCGGCATGGGCACATCCGAATTCGTTCCGCTGACGGCGCTCGATTATCTCAGCGACAGGTGCTCGGCCCCGGTGCTGGTCTGCGAAGCCGGAGAGCTTCTCCACTACAGCATCGACAGCATTCGAGACGACGACGTGGTCATCGCCGTCTCGCAATCCGGTGAGAGCGTTGAGACCAGGGGAGTCGTCGAGCGGCTGAAGAACCTGCGCTGGCTAATCTCGGTGACGAACGACTCGGAGAGCACGATGGCCAGGCGCTCGCAGCTCGACCTGCAGATGATCGCCGGGGAGGAAGCGTCGATCTCGAACAAGACCTACACGAACAGCCTGGCGCTGATGCTGCTCCTCAGCCGCGCCCTGGTGCTTCAGGAGTGGGCTCCGCTCTTCGACGACCTTGCGGCGGCGGCCGACGAGATGGACGCGTTCATGGCCGACCGCAAGCCGGAGATCGACGAGGCGGCCGAGCTGCTCAGGGATGCGCAAACCGTCTACTTCGTCTCCCGCGGACCTGCAATGGCGGCGGCGAGGCAGGCGGCGCTCACGTTCCAGGAGGGCTCGCACGTCTTCACCACCGCTCTCTCGGGCGGGAGCATGAGGCACGGGCCGTTCGAGATCGTAGGGCCGGGGCACTACGCGGTGATGTTCGCGCCGGAGGGACACGGCGGCGACCTCGTGAGGAGCATGGCGAGGGAGATGGCCGAGTTGGGCAGCAAGGTGGTGCTGTTCACGGCGGTCGAAGTCGCGGGACACGGCAACATGGTAGGCATCGTCCTCCGTCCCGGCAGCCCGGAGCTGTTCTCGCTGGCGTGCGCCGTGCCTCAGGAGCTTCTGCTCACCCGCATGGCGTCCGATCGAGGCTGGACCGCGGGAGTCTTCCGGCGCGGAGGGAAGATCACGGCGAGAGAGTAGCAGGCCGGAGTTTAGGGCACTCGGACCCGACGGTATAGTTATGCGACTGCCGGAGGAGAGTGCTCATGCTCGTCACGGAACTCAGGGATGAGACCCAGCTATATGACCTGCGCCCGGAATGGGACGACTTGCTACGCCGGAGCCGAACAGCCGGCATCTTCCAGACCTGGGAGTGGAACTCGGTCTACTGGCGGTACTTCGGCGTCGGAAAGCAGCTTACCTTACTGTGCGTTCGCGACTCCGACCGGCTCGTGGGCATCGCACCCCTGAAGACGACGCTCATCCACGGGCTCCCCCTGCGCAGGGTCAGGCTCCTCGGAAGCCGGGCGTCCGACTACCTCGATCTCATACTCGATCAGGAGGCCGAAGCGGAGGCGCTGGAGTCCGTGTTCGGGTGGCTAGAGACCAACGAAAAGCGGTGGGACATCCTCGATCTCGAGAAGATCCCCGAGGACTCCCCCACCCTGGAACACTGGCCGGAACTGCGCCGACGGTTCGGCTGGCGGAACAGCGCGTCACCCTACGGCATGTGTCCATACGTGCCGCTGCCTCGATCGTGGGACGAGATGAGGGCTCTGCTCAGCAGGAAGCAGCGTTCGAACCTCAGCTACAAGGAGCGCCTGATACGGCGAGACTTCCACGCGGAGATCGGCCCGATCGAGCGGGACGGCATCGACGAGGGGCTGGATGCGCTGGTCCGCCTCCATACACGGCGGTGGGAAGAGCGGGGACTGCCGGGCGGCCTGTCGCTGGAGGCGAGCCGGCTGTTCCTGCGGGACATCTCCACCCTCTTCTCGAAGCGCGGATGGCTCCGCATGTACGGACTCCGGCTTGACGGCGAACTGCAGTCGGTCCACTACTGCATGGCCTACCGGGACAAGGAATACGGCTACATCGGCGGCTGGGAGCCTTCGCTCGCAAGGTACGGCCTGGGATCGGTGCTGACCGCTCACGCGATCAGGCAGGCGATCGAGGAAGGGCTGAGCGAGTTCGACATGCTCTGTGGGGACGAGTCTTACAAGTCCCACTGGGCGCGCGCATCCCACACGAACCACCGCCTGATCGCGCGCAAGGGCGATCCGCGGTCCCGATTGGCCGCGGCGCTCTCGCGCGCAGAGCGGAAGATCGGCATCAAGACGAAGATGCTCCTCAGCCGCTGCTTGGCGGCCCTGAATATCAGACGCTCCGGGTGATCCGGCGCCTACCCGTCGTACTTGTCCCAGTACAGCACCTCTGAAAGCGCCTTCTTCGCGGGCGTCGGCTGCTGGTCCGAATAGCCGATGGGGATCAGCGAGATGAGCCGATAGTCCTCCGGCAGGCCGAGCATGTCACGAATCTGCGGCGCATACGGCTTCTTGTCGCCGGCGACCCAGCATGAGCCGAGTCCATGGGCGCGGGCGGCGTTCAGGATGTTCTGGGTCGCCGCACTGCCGTCCTCCAGATAGTACTTCGTGTCCTGGCAGAACACCGCGATACATGCCCCCGCTTGCTCGATGAACTTGCCGTGATCGGTAGTGTCGGCGATCCGCCGTTTCACGTCCGCATCCGTCACGACGACGAACGCCCACGGCTGGATGTTGATCGCCGACGCCGCGAGCCTGCCGCAGTCCACGATGTCCTCCAGGATCTCCCGCGGGACGGGCTTGTTCTTATACACTCGAACACTTCTTCTGGTCTTCAGGCACTCAATCGCATCCATGATGTTCACCTCCGCACAGTGATTCGGTAGCAGGCGCGATGCCTCCTGCAAAGGGATTGGGGCGATGATGAGACAATAGGACTGGTGGGACGTATGGAACAGACGGGAGGCACGATATGCGATATGCTCTTTTGATGGTCTTGGCGGTCTTGGCAGCGCAGGCATCGGGGGCAACGATCGTCGTCGGCAGAGACGCATCAGCCCTGGAGAGACTGGCGGCGAAGGAACTGCAGAAGTATCTCTACTCCGCGACCGGAACGCTGCTCCCGATATCCGGCGCCGCGGATGGAGACGCTATCGCGGTTGGAACGCCGGCATCGAATCCGCTGGCGGCGCGGTTCAAGCCCGACGTGTCGGGGCTCGGAGACGAGGGATACCTCCTGCGCACGATCAGGGACGGGAAGCGCAGGATCGTATTGGTCACGGGGAAGAAACCGCAGGGCGTCCTCCACGGCGCGTACGCACTGCTGGAGGAGTACGGCTTCGGCTTCTACCTCGGCGGAGATGCGGTCCCGACGAAGTCAGAGTTCAAGCTGCTCGACATAGATATCACCCGCAAGCCCGCGCTCAAGATCAGGGGTACGCTCCCGTGGTACAACTTCTTCAACTCCCCGACCGCGTGGGACTTCGAGGACTACGCCTGGTTCTTCGACAACCTTGTGAAGACGAAGAACAACTTCATCGGCTTTCACTCCTACGACGCCGAGCCGTTCGCGGGGTACAAGGAGGGCGACAAGTACGCGTGGGCCGAGCCGGTGGTGAGCACTGCCGTCAGCACGTGGGGCACGTCCCCGATGAAGACCGGCGAGTTCGGCGGCGAGACGAGCAAGTACTTCCACACCGACTACTTCGGCTCGAAGCCGTCGCTCTACCGCGACGACCGGGAGCGCTCGATCAGGGACTCCCAGGACCTCCTCGCCAAGGCGCTCGACTATGGCAAGGCTCGCGGGCTGAAGATCTGCGTCGGCTTCGAGACCGGCGAGGCGGACCCGACCGACCCGGCCGCGATCGACCGACTGGAGAAGCGGCTCAAGCACCTCGTCGCTCAGTATCCGATGCTCGACCACATCTGGATCTGGGAGCCCGAGGCCCAGGGACTTCGGGGCCGCGATCCCCTGCCCCTCGACTCCGACTTCGGCGCGTACTACCGCAGATACGAGCCGACGTTCGCCTACCTGAAGGATCCGCGCCGGATCACCGAGGCGGTGCGCATGACGATCTACGCTCGGGAGGCCTACCGAATCATCAAGGAGACCGCGCCCCACATCAGACTCGTCGTCTCGGCGTGGGGCGGCGACCATCATCTGCGCTTCACCGACTTCTACCCCGGCATGGACAGGCTCCTGCCGAAGGACATCATATTCTCCGCGCTCGACGACATAGTCGTGTCACCGGACGTGAGCGAGGCATACGGCAAGCTCTCGAAGGGACGCGAGTACTGGCCGATCCCGTGGTTCGAGTTCGACGGCGATCAGTGGCACCCTCAGCCGAATGCGGACAACTGGCTGAACGCCTGCCGTGACGCGCTCAGGAAGGGAAGCCAGGGCATCCTCGGCATCCATTGGCGCACCCGGGACGTCGAGGAATCGCATGCCGTCATGTCGCAGTTCGCGTGGGACCCAAGCCTGACGCTCGACCGGTTCTACGCGGACTACGCGGCGAAATGCTTCGGCGAAGACTACGTAGCCGCGATGGCGGAGATCCTCATGGAGTGGCAGTCGCTCGGGTACCGGCTCGTCGGCGGAAGCGGTCAGACGGAGTGCGGACACTTCGGATGGGGATCGCCGACCGATCCGGCGAAGATCGAGCGCCTGGAGAAGACCCTGGCCCGGCTCAGGGATATCCACGAGCAGATGATCGCTCGGCCGGGGTACTCGCGTCAGGCGGAGCGAGTGGCGTACATGATCAACACCGCCGAATGGGCGCTCGGATACGAGCGAACATCGAAGCAGCTCAGGCCGGAGGGTGAGGTCTACCAACTCCTCATGAAGGCGCGGCAGGCAAGGCAGGACGGCGACAAGGACGGCGCGTCGAGGCTCGCCGGGGAGGCGCTCCGGAAGCTGGAGACATGCGACTTCGTCTCGGCGCTCGACGCGTGTGCCCGAAAGGTCACGAACAAGGGCGAACTCGGCGTCCTGGCGACCGTGAACACGAAAGCCTGGGCTTCGTATCGGGCGGTGCAACGGGAGCTGGAGACGGACTGCGGACTGCAGACCGCAGACGGCATCCCGTCGGACAACAATGATGCCGAGTCCCGGACCCGGACTCCCTTGATGTCGCCGATCAACCCTAACACTGTATGGACCGCGGGCGAGCCGATGCCGATCAAGATCGTCGCACATCAGGACGGTTGCCGGGTGAGGGTCGTCTACCGTGAGATCGGCAAGACCGGCGGCAGGTCGGTGATGCTCAAGGGACTTGCGCCGAGGTACTTCGAGAGCACGATCACGCCCACCGGAGTCGGCGTGGAATACGCCGCCGAGCTGCTCGATGCGTCCGGCGGGATGATCGAGCGTTGGCCCGGAAAGGACCTGTGGCATCAGGTCGCGCTCATCCCTCCGGTGACGCCGGCCAAGGCAGCCGCCGCCCCGAAGCTCCAGGCTCCGACCGCATCGAACCTGGCGGTCAAGCCGGGCGACGGAGGATCGCTCGTCGCGCGGTGGATGGGATCGGTCGGGCGCTTCGAGGTGCGGCGCGCGGAAGACGATGGCGAGTTCGCGCTCCTCAAGGTCACGAGTGACACGTGGTTCGAGGATCGAGACGTCGAGGCCGGCAAGGCATATCGCTACTCGATCACTCCCGTCGGCCCGGGTGGAACCGGCAAGAAGATCGTCTCCCAGTGGATCAGAGCCCCGGAGCCGGACGAGTTGGCGGCTCCGGTGGTGACTCCCTCCGCCGGGCCCGCCAAAGTGAGGCTGCGCTGGGACAAGGCGGAACTCGGCGTGTCGGGCTTCAACGTCTACCGCTCGGCCGCGCAGTCCGGGCCCTGGGAGACGATCACCGGCGATCAGCCGGTCCCCGCCAATAGCTGGTACGGCCATCTATTCGTGACCCCAGCGGAGCCGGGAGCGCAGATGTGGTACAAGGTCGTTCCCCTCAACCGAAACGGCATCGAGGGCCGGGCGTCCGAGCCGGTCCGCTGCACGGCGCAGACGAAGGGCGAACCGGGACTGGTACTCTCCCTGGACTTCGACGGCAAGCTGCCGGAAGGAAGCTGGGGAGGAGTGGCGGCATACGAGCCGGTGAACGGAGCGCCGGCCGCTCACTTCAGGCACGGCAACCACGTCGTCGTGCCGAACCGTCCGGAGTTCAGCCCGCGGGACGAGATCACGCTCGCAATGTGGGTCAAGCTGGAGGACCCGGGCATCATGCCGGTGCTCCTGTCGCACGGCCTGTGGGGCGTTCAGGGATACTTCGTTCAGATCTACGGCGGGCAGGTGCGTTTCTACCTCCACGGCGTGGGCACGGTCGATGCTGGATCGGTCAAGGCCGGTGAGTGGCATCACATCGCCTGCACCTACGACGGATACGAGATGTCGGTGTACCTGGACGGCCGGCAGGTTGGCCGGCTGCTGGGGAGCGGAGAGGTGTCCCAATCCGCGTTCAATCTGTACGTCGGACGGTACGAATACCCCGGCCCGGACTTCGAGACCGACTGCCGGATGACCGGCGTCAGGATCTACTCGACGGCGCTCACGGCGGATGAGATCAAGGCGGAATACGACCGCCTGGCGGGGAAGCTGCGGTAGGCGGAGTATGGGAGTGCGGGAGCGTCGGACCCCGGATGTGCCTGCGACAAATACCTGTGAATCCTACGGGAAACATGGAATACCCGCAATAGCGCCGGCGCTCGCCGGCCTGGGAGGATTCCATGAAGCGCGTATTCGTCCTACTGGGATTGCTGGTTCTCGTGGCAGGCTGCGGTGGCGGTATGGAAGGCACCGCCCTTCTGGACTCATCGCAGGCATCCGGGAACGCCGCGGCCGACTACGACATGCCGCCCCCACCCCCGGCACTCGATGAGCCCGATACGGAGCAGCCGCCGGTTGCTCCCGAGTCCGAACTGCCCCCGGGACCTCCGGGGCTGTAGACGGGAGTGGTGGAGTATTGGGAACCCATCACTCCAGTACTCCATTATTGCATCACTCCACCCCCCTCCCCCACCCTTGACGTCTGATCGCCCGGCGTGGCATGATGTGGGCACGTACCGAACGTAGCCCGAGGAGACGTGCCATGACCCTACGAGACTTGTGCCATCCCCTGATCACAGCCGCTATCTGCCTGCATGCCCTTGCCGTCTCGGCCCAATCCGCTGACACGACATCCTTCCGCCCGCCCGCGATTCCGCTCGTCACTCACAACCCGTACTTCAGCGTATGGCAGATGAGCGACGAGCTCACGGATGACTGGTCGAAGCACTGGACCGGAGGCGTGAACGCGATGGGCGGGATCGCGTGGATCGACGGCAAGGCTTACCGCTTCTCGGGAATGACTCCGAACAACATCCCGGCGATGGAGCAGATCGGCCTGCGGGTCACTCCGACGCGCTCGGTCTATCGGTTCAGCGCCGCCGGCATCGAGATGAGCGTCACCTTCATGTCGCCCGTTCTGCCGGACGACCTCGACCTGCTGACGAGGCCGGTGAGCTACGTGACGTTCGACGTTCGTTCGATCGATGGAAAGCCTCACGAGGCCGGGATTTACTTTGATGTCACCGGCGAGTGGGCGGTGAACTCTCCCGATCAGAAGGTGCGCTGGAACAGATACCAGCTCGACGATATGGACGTGCTCAGCATCGGCACGGACGAGCAGCCGATCTTGAAACGCAAGGGCGACGGCGTGCGGATCGACTGGGGATACGTATACCTCGGAGCGCCCGGCGCGACTGATACCGTCATCATGGATGGGAATGAGGCGAGGGCCGAGTTCGCACGCACCGGCAAGCTCCCCGGATCCGACGACATGCGCATGCCCCGCGCCGAGCATGACGACTGGCCGACGATGTCCTGCATGTTCGACCTCGGCAGGATCGGCGCGGACAGGGTCTCACGGCATGTGATGATCGCCTACGACGAGGTCTTCGCCATCGAATACATGGAGAGGAAGCTCCGCCCGTACTGGAAGCGAACCGGCATGGACGTCGGCCAACTGCTCACGACCGCCGAGAAGGACTACGAATCGCTCGTGAAGCGATGCGAGGCATTCGATGAGGAACTCATGACCGACCTGACCAGGGTCGGCGGCGCGAAGTATGCCTCGCTCTGTGGGGCGGCATACCGTCAGTGCGTCGCGGGGCATGGGTACGCAGCGGACTTCGACGGCTCGCTGATGGTCTTTTCGAAGGAGAACACGAGCAACGGGTGCATCGGGACGGTCGACATCGCTTACCCCGCATCGCCGTTCTGGGTGCTGCTCAACCCGGAGGTCCTCAAGGCGAACCTGACCCCGGTGCTGGAGTATGCCCGGTCGGCGCGGTGGAAGTGGCCGTTTGCGCCGCACGATCTCGGCACGTATCCGCTGGCGAACGGGCAGGTCTACGGCGGAGGGGAGCGAACCGAGGAGAACCAGATGCCGGTCGAGGAGTCTGGCAACATGATCCTGATGGTCGCCGCCCTTGCGAAGATCGAGGGGAACGCCGACTACGCCCTGGAGTATTGGCCCCTGATCTCGCGCTGGGCGGAGTACCTGCGGGAGAAGGGCATGGACCCGGAGCACCAACTCTCTACGGACGATTTCACCGGTCACCTGGCGCACAACGCGAACCTGTCGATCAAGGCGATCGAGGCGCTCGGGGCATACGGGATGCTCGCGGATATGATCGGTCGGAAGGAGACCGCCGCCGAATACCGAAAGCTTGCGAAGGAGATGGCCGCCAAGTGGGTCGAGATGGCGGACGACGGCGATCACTTCCGGCTGGCGTTTGACAAGCCTAAGACATGGAGCCAGAAGTATAATCTCGTGTGGGACAGGCTGCTCGACCTCGATCTCTTCCCGCGGGATATCGCCCGGAAGGAGATCGCGTTCTACAAGACGAAGCAGAACGAGTTCGGCCTGCCGCTCGACAGCCGTGCCGCCTTGACCAAGACCGACTGGCTGATCTGGACCGCCGCGATGGCCGAGCGAAAATCCGACTTCGAGGCGCTCGTCGGCCCGGCATACGACTACTTCGACCGCACGACCGCGCACGTAGCGCTCACCGACCTCTACTTCACCGACAACCTGGATAAGGCGTGGCTCCACTCGCGCCCGGTGATCGGCGGGGTGTTCATCAAGATGCTCTCGGATCAGGCGGTCTGGAAGAAGTGGGCGGGGAAGTGAACAGTCATCGGTAAACAGTACTGACAGTACTAGTTGCTCTCTGTGAGCGTATCGAAGGACAACCTCAGCGTTACGAGCCATGGAGAACATGGGGATGATAGACGGAAACGCAGGTGAGTACCAAGGGGACTTCTTCGCGGTCTATGGGCTGGATGCACCGAGCTTCCCATCGGATGAGATATGGGGACATGGTCCGTATCTAGACAGGAAGCTACGGTCGCTTTACGGCTGGAGGCCTGGATGCCTGCAGCGCCTGTTCAGGCCGGGGTCGTGCACGATGGAGGAACTGGAGGGCAGTCTGCTTGTCATAAGCGGTGGCTATATATCTTTGGATGGCACCGGTGAGAGCATCAGGTCGGATCAACAGAAGATGCGCATGTCGGGCGTTCTGGGCATGCAGCATGGTGAGGGTGCCCGCTTCGCTGAGAAGGCGTTGGCTAGTCTGATCGAACCTGACGATCGAGTGACGATGTTGCGCTATACTTTCCGGGATGACGTGAGTGAGTACCTCCCTGTCTTGCAGGAGGCTGGCTTCGATGTGCTTGAGTCGGGGGATGCAGCGCATGAAAAGACGGTGTTTGCGCTCTGCCGGGGCACAGGCCGGATGTTGGCGGCATGCCAGTGGCTCGAACACGTCTGGTACGAGCCGTTCTTCGTCCATGCGAATCGTGGCCCGCACAGCCGGCTTGAGAGCAGCGTACTAGAGGCAGCGCTCTCCCAGATCAATCCGGAGTCAGCCATCGTGCAGTTGCTTGAGGAGGTGCAGAAGCGACCGCAAGATGCGGAGCGGATACTGGGACAGGACTATGTACATATCTGCTTCACGGATCCAGATTGGCAAAGCCTGCATATCATACGTCAAGACCCGGATACAGATGCTGTCCCGGGCATCCTGAGCCGAACCGCCAAAGCGGCTGGTCTTGCACTCTACGACGCAGGTAGCCTGCGTCAGCCGGACAGCCATGGGCACTACTTCACGGAGTTTACGCACTGGGAACGCTGTGCACCAATACCGGAGCACTGGAGGAAAGTTCTGTGAGACCATTCAGAATCTTAACATTTCTAGCAGTTGCGCTCTGCCTGATCGGGGGCATGTCATACGCCGGGCCGGAGCCGGCTGTGGCGGATCTGGCCGGCACGGACTTCAAGGGCGGCGCGGCCGATCTGTACGGCTCGATGGCGGCCGGCGAGATGCAGGTGAACTATGTCTACGCGGCGCCGACCGGCGACCGATCGAAGATGCAGGCGACGTTCGAGTTGAGAGCGGTCCCTGACAAGCCGATGTTCCTGCACATCAAGGGGCGGGATGACGACGGCCCGAATCAGTGCGCCATCTCCATCGAACTGAACGGCAAGACGATCTTCAGCGGCCCGAACAAGTTCGAGGAGAAGGACTGGAAGACGATCAGATTCCCCATCCCCGCCGGGACGCTCAAGGTGGGGCAGAACACAATCGTCGTGTCCAACCGCGAGCCGGAGGGGAGGATCGGCTGGTTCCCTTGGTTCCAGGTCGCCAAGTGCGTGGTCGGACCGGAAGACTACGTGATCGTCCGCGACCTCAGCAAGGACTTCTGGATCGAGCTGCCGACCAAGAGGCGTCCGTTCCCGGAGCCGCTCGCCGCCGGTCAGAAGCCCGGGTTCGCCATGCGCGGCACCAAGGGCTGGATGTGGACCCCCGAGCAGACCATGGCCGAGATCCCGGTGCTCGCAAAGTACGGGATGAACTTCTTCCAGAACTGCTACGGGAGTATGTGCGACATCGAGCACTACCCGTGGGGCAACCCCGAGGTCAACCGCTGGTGGGAGGAACTCCCGGCCGAGAAGAAGGCCGCCTACGATAAGATCGTGCGCCTGTGCCGGAGATACGGCATCGAGTTCTGCTTCAGCATGAACCCGAACCTCTGCAGCAAGCGCCCGCTCGACTACAAGTCGGATAAGGACATCGACGACCTCTGGAAGCACTACTCCTGGATGCAGAGCCTCGGCGTGAAGTGGTTCAACATCTCGCTCGACGATATCTCCCAGGGGATCGATGCGTCCGGGCAGGCGCGGGTCGTCAACATCATCTTCAAGCGGCTGAAGGAGAAGGACCCGAAGGCGCAGATGATCTTCTGTCCGACGTTCTACTGGGGCGACGGCACCGATCCCGCCGCGAAGGCGTATCTGGAGATCATCGCGAAGGAGCTCGATAAGGACGTCTACCTCTTCTGGACCGGCGACAGCGTGGTCGGCAACATCACTCGGAAGGCAGCGGAGACCTACAAGAGCATCGCAAAGCACCGCCTCTTCCTGTGGGACAACTACCCGGTCAACGACGCGCATCCCACGATGCATCTCGGCCCGGTGATCAACCGCGACCCGGACCTCTGCGAAGTGGTGGACGGCTACATGAGCAATCCGCTCTGCCAGCAAAACGAGTGGAACCGCCTCCCACTGCTGACCTGCGCCGACTATGCGTACAATCCGTACGCCTACGATCCGATGCGGTCGATCGGCCAGGCGATCCTGCATCTCGGCAGGACACCCGAAGAGCGCGAGGTGCTCAGGGAAGTGGTCGAGGTCTATCCCGGCTTCGTGATCTGGGGCAAGCCGCAGACCGGTCTGAACCCGGTCCGCGAGCAGCTCAACAAGATCATCGCCACGCCTCATTCTCGCTACGTCGCGGAGGCCTATATCAGTCGGTTGGAGGCGCTGGCGGACAAGGCCGACCGGGTCTTCCCGGATCGCTGCAAGGCCGAGCGCCAGACGATCCGGAACGATATCGCGCACGTGAAGGGCCTGCTCAAGGCAAGATATGGGAATTAGGGAGGTGTCCGCATGAGATTCACGATGGTGTTGGTCGCTGCTTTCTGCTTGGCATTATGCTGTATCGGAGGAAACGCGTTTGCGCAGGAGGGGAGTGCTATGCTGAAGCCTGAGGAGTTCGCAGTACTGCCGTGGGGCACCACTCCGGGTGACGAGGCCGCGCTGAACGAGATCCGTGAGTGCGGGTTCAACCTGGCGGGGTTCGTTGCCCCGGATGACTTGGACAAGGTGAGTAAGGCGGGGCTGAAGTGCCTCGTCATCGACGGAAGCAGTCACGTGGGCGATGCCGAAGCTCAGCTCGGCGACGAGGAGATCGCAAAGCGGGTGAAAGCGCTGACGGCGCGCACCGCGAAGCATCCGGCGGTGTACGGCTACTACCTGCGCGACGAGCCTAGCGCCAGGGTCTATCCCGGCCTCGGAAGATGGGCCGCGGCGTACAAGAAGGAGGCGCCGGATGCGCTACCGTACATCAATCTCCTGCCCAACTATGCTTCCGCCGGGCAGTTGGGGACCTCGACCTACGAGGAGTATCTGGAGTCCTTCGTCCAGACGGTGAAGCCGAAGTTCATCAGCTACGACCACTATGCCCTGATGGACGACGGCTCGCTCAGGGGCGGGTACTTCCAGAACCTCGAAGCGGTCCGAAAGGCAGCGCTCAAGCATAATCTGCCGTTCTGGAACATCGTGCTCTCGAACTCCCATTTCCACTATGCCGAGCCGACTCCTGCAGGCTTCCGGTTCCAGCTCTATACCACCCTGGCCTACGGAGGCCGCGGGATCAGCTACTTCACGTATTTCGCGCCGAAGATCGGCAACTACCGCCTGGCGCCGATCGATCAGTTCGGGCACAAGACCCCTACGTGGGATATGCTCCGGAACGTGAATCTGCAACTCCACAAGCTCGGTCCGACCTACATCAAGCTGAAGAGCGTAAACGTCTTCCACCATCCGAACGTCCCGGAGGGCTGCTCCGGGATCGATACCAGCAAGTACCTCGCCTCGGTGAGCGGCGACGATCTGCTCGTCGGCGAGTTCGAGGGACCGGGCGGCGTGCCGTACGTCATCGTGGTCAACAAGAGCCTTCACACCTCCACCCCGTTCGGTGTCCAGTTCAAGGAGCCCGGGCAGGTCATGCGGGTCAGCGCCTACACCGGGACGACCGACCCGTGGGTCGGCGAGGACTGCTGGCTCGCGGCGGGTCAGGGGATGCTGCTCTGCTTGAAGAAGTAGCTGAGGATCGCCGACTGGGCGAACACGGAGTTCCGGATGATCGATCGCACTGCACGAGACAAGCTGGCTCTGCTGCTCGAGGACGTCTCTACCGGACGGATCAGCGAGGACGAGTTCCTACGCGGGCTTCCGATGGATAGTCGGGACCGGGCGGTGGTCGAGATCGCCGACCAGCCTTACTGGATCTCACCTGAGCTCTCTCAGGAGGATTGCCGAGGGGATATCGACACGTGGGTGCTGTTCCTGCGAACCGATCTGCAGTACGAGTGGCCATCACTCCCAACTGAAACAGGCTGGTGGAAGCCCATGGCCGTTTCGGCCCTGACCGCCTTGCTCCTCGGTGCGCCGGCGCTGCTCATATCCAGGTCTCGGAATGTTGCCCTCTTATGCGCAATACTCGGCATCCTGGTCGCAGGCATCTGGTTTGTAGTGCGGACCGGACAGCGGCGGATAGCGTACGATCGTGCCGGCGACAACGACGTCCGGCCGTTCACCTGCCGCTCTGACTACGAAGAGGCACTCGGGACTCGGACCGCGTGACGGAGGAACTCGACCGTCCGATGGTGAATTGCTACGTCTAGCGGCATCGGGTGCTTGTACCCCTGCCGCATTTTCGCGTAGAATACGGACGGAAACCGACCTTCACCCCCGGCCCCTCTCCCTCAGAGGGCGAGGGGAGACGTGTCTCCGACCTTAAGCGTGAACGGTTCGACTTTCATTATCAGAGAGGTGCAGCACTAACATGGATTACTTCTTCACGGAAGAGCAGCAGATGATCCGGGACGTCGCCCGGGAGATCGCCGACAAGAAGATCCGGCCCGTGGCCGCCGAGTTCGACGAATCCGGCGAGTTCCCGTGGGAAATCACCAAGGCGATCGCCGAGGCCGACCTCTTCCGCGTTTTCATACCTGAGGAGTTCGGGGGCATGGACCTCGGCTCGCCGATCATGAACATGTGCATCGTCACCGAAGAGCTGTCGAAGGCATGCGGAGGCATCTCCCTCGGCTTCGCGGCAACCGGTCTCGGCACGATGCCGATCCTCATCGCGGGCAACGACGAGCAGAAGGCCAAGTGGCTCCCTCGGATCGCCGACGGGACGCTGGCGGCATTCGGCCTGACCGAGGCCAACGCCGGGTCCGATGCCGGCGCGGTTGCCACGACCGCCGTCCTCGACGGTGACGAGTGGGTCATCAACGGCACAAAGCAGTGGATCACCAACGGCGGCGAGGCCGAGATCTACACCGTCTTCTGCGTCACCGATCCGACCAAAGGCGCTCGCGGCGTCTCCACCATCGTCGTCGAGAAGGGCACTCCCGGTTTCACCTTCGGCAAGAAGGAAGACAAGATGGGCATCCGCGCGTCGGCGACCCGCGAACTGATCTTCCAGGACTGCCGTGTGCCGAAGGAGAACGTGCTCGGCAAGCCGGGCTCGGGCTTCTTCAACGCGATGAAGACGTTCGACATGTCCCGGCCGGGAGTCGCCGCCCAGGCGCTCGGGATCGCGGCAGGCGCGCTCGATCTGGCCGTGAAGTACTCCCGCGAGCGCAGGCAGTTCGGACAGCCGATCTCCGCTTTCCAGGGACTCCGCTGGATGCTCGCCGACATGGCGATGAAGGTCGAGGCAGCCCGCGCGCTGGTCTATTCGACCGCCCGGTGGATCGACCAGGCCAAGCCGAAGAAGGCCGCGACCTACTCCGCGATGGCGAAGTGCTTCGCCTCCGACGTGGCGATGGAAGTCACGACGAACGCGCTGCAGGTCTTCGGCGGGTACGGCTACATGAGGGAGTACCCAATCGAGAAGTACATGCGCGACGCGAAGATCACCCAGATCTACGAGGGCACGAACCAGATCCAGCGCGAGGAGATCTCCAAGGGTCTGATCGCCGCCGCAGCCGCCGGGGAGTAGTCGCCGAAAGCATACCTGTAGGAACTCTGCTGTGTGCTAGAATGATGGTACGGGATGCGAACACATGAAGGTCCGTGACATCATCAAACGGCTGAGTGACGACGGATGGCAACTTGATCGACAGACTGGAAGCCACCGGGTCGTCAAGCATCCTTCGGGCAGGAGAATCGTCGTTGTCGCGGGTCACCCGAGCAAGGATCTGCCTGCAGGTACGGTGAAGGCAATCTTCGAGCAGGCTGGCTGGGAGAACAGACCATGAAAGAGTATGCTGTCATCTATGAGAAGGGTCCCACGAGTTGGGGAGCGCACGTCCCTGACCTCCCCATCTGTGTTGCGGCTGGCGACACCCTGGAGGAAGTTCAGAAGCTCATCAAAGAAGCAATCGAGCTGTATATCGAGACACTGAAGGAAGAAGGAAAACCTATACCCGAGCCGGTAACGGATGTCGGGAAGATTCGTGTAGCCGCATAGACGAGACTGGAAACGATAACAAGCCCCGATTCTCCCGTGAGAGTCGGGGCTTTTCTACAAGGAGCAAACACATGCCGAAGCTGTTCATCATCGCACTGATCTGTATCTCCGCGCTCGTGGCACTCGGTCCGAGCGCATTTCCCGCCGGCTCGGCGAAGACCGGAAGGACGACGATCACCGACGAGGAGGTCGCCACCGCCCGCGAGAACATCGCCAGGTACAAGTGGGCGCAGGATATCGTCGCCGGGTATAGGAAGGATGCCTTGCGTCACTGGAACGACGTCGGCAAGTCGGCCGAGGATCTGCTCGACGTTCCCGACGAGCAGCTCTGGAACCTGATGCCGGACACGCGCATCCACCGGGAGTACTATGTCAACCAGCACAAGGGCTGCCCGGTCCACGGCATCGAGATCAAGAAGTTCGGCGTCTTCCATCCCTGGAAATTCGATCCCTTCAACAAGCCTTTCAAGATCCAGTGCCCGGTCGGCGGCGAGTGGTACCCGTCGAACGATTTTGCGAACGGCGACCTCACCTCCGGCGACTTCCCCGACGACGGCACGGGCTTCAAGAAGGACGGCGATACCTACTACTTCATCGGCGAGTACATCCACGCCATCTACCTCGGCGCCGTCCGCCCGGCGCTCGACCGGCTCTCACAGCTCTATCTGCTCACCGGCGACAAACGGTATGCCCACAAGGCGGCGGTGATACTGATGCGCATCGCGGAGCAGTTCCCGAATTCCTCCGACAAGGCGGACCGCTGCTACGGAGGCTCGTGGGCGTTCCGCAAGGGGCTGATCACCGACTGCATCTGGTCGTGCGGCGACGTCGCGGGGATCGCCGCCGCCTACGACCTCATCTGGGACTCGCTCGATGAGCCCGAGACCGTCGCGTTCGTCTCAAAGAAGATGCCGGAGATCAAGACCGGCGACGACATGCGCTTCTACGTGGAGGAGAACATCATCCGCGTCGGCGCCAAGGCCCTGTTCGAGAAGGTAGTTCTCGGCAACTTCGGCATGCATCAGAACACCGCGGCGACGTTTGCCCTCGTCCTGGACGATGTGAAGGGTGTGAACAAGCCGGACTCGCTCGATCTCGTCAACTGGCTCTACTACGAGTGCGACGGCCCCCTTCGCACCTTCGCGCGCAACTCGCTGTTCAAGGACGGCGGCGGTGCTGAAAGCATCGGCTACAACACCAGCAAGCTCGGCATGCTCCCGACCATGGAGAAGGTCGAGCAGCTTCGGAGGCGGCATCCGGATCAGATCGATACGGCCCGCTACCCCATACTCTGGGACGAGCCCAAGCTGAAGGCGATGGTCAGCAGCTACTTCATGGACCTGATCCTGCTCGACCGCTACTATCCCGGCATCGGTGACTGCGGCGGCCCGGAGCCACTGCATCCGACCGACCGCCCGAGGGGATTGAGATCGCTGCTCTATGGACACAACGAGGCCATCTTCCGCCAGTACGGCGATGAGCGGGTGGCGACTACGCTGATGGACTCGAACGGCAACATCGCCCATTCGTCGATCTACGACAAACCGATCGATGACAAGGTGCGCAAGGCCGTGAAGAAGCTCGGCGCGTTCCTGCCGAGGAAGACGCAGCTATTCGACGGCTACCGTCTTGCCATCGCTCGGTCGGGCGTCGAGGAGGACCAGAAGGCGCTCTGGGTGTTCTACGGCGCTCATCCGTTCCACCTGCATCACGACCCGATGAACTTCGGACTCGAGGCGCTCGGCAAGGCGCTGACCCCTGACCTCGGATATCCCAAGTCCTGGACTTTCGCGGGCACCTGGGAGGCGCACATCGCCACGCACAACACGGTGATGATCGATCAGAAGGACCCGACGATCCACGACTTCGGGCGTCTGGTTGCGCTCCAGTCGGCGAACGGCGTCGAGATGATCGACGCGCTGGAGGACCCGTATCGCACGGAGGAGCAGGCGTTCGGAGAGGGCGGCGATCGGCTCTACCGACGCACGAGCCTCCTGATCGACCTGTCGCCTCAGGACTGCTACGTGGCCGACATCTTCCGAGTCCGTGGAGGCTCCGAGCACTGGTTGAGCTGGCACGGTCCGGCGGTGGAACCGGTGTACGAGGGCCCGGCGCTCGTTCGGCAGGAGAAGGGTACCCTCGCGGGCGAGGATGTCGAGTACAACACCGAACGTCCCGGCCCGGACGGCAAGCCGCTGCTCGACTACAAGGCGATGTTCACCAACGTCCGACGAGGCCCCATAGCAGCGCCCTGGTCGCTCGATTACGACTGTAACGGCGAGCGCAAGGTCCACGTCCGCATAACCGGCCTCCCGGAGCCGGGAACGGAGCTCGTCCTCGCGGATGGACGGCCCCCCTCGCAGCCGGATGACTACACCATCACCTACTCGTTCGCATGCCGCAAGAGCGACACGCCGCTAACGAGTCAATACCTGACCGTGGTCGAGCCCTACTCCGAGAAGCGCCTGATCGATAGCATCGAGCGTCTGGAGCCGCAGGGGAAGGCGATCGACGGCTACCGACCGGCGGGCATCCGGGTGACGACCGGTGAGGTCGAGGACACCATCCTCTCCACCGGCAGGCCCGACGGATCGGCAAAGGTCGATACCGTGTCGCTCCTCGGCGATACGGGGCTCGTTCGGCGGAGCGGCGATCGCATCGAGCGACTCTTCCTGTCGAGCGGCACGCGGCTCATGGCTGATGACGCATCGATCGGCTTGGCGCGAGCGGAGATCGTCGGGCAGATCGTCGCGCTGGATCGGGATGCGAACGAGATCACCGTCGCCATGGAAATCAGCGATCCGAAGGCGCTGATCGGCCGCCGAATCAGGATCGAAAGCGCCGACCGAGGTGACGCCTACGAGATAGTCGGAGCGGAGTCCGCCGGAGCCGATCAGGTGCGCCTGACGCTCGGCACGACCAGCCTCCTCGGCGAGGGAGTCGCCCTCGGCTTCGAGGACGGCGTCATCCGGAACAAGACGATGCTCGACTTCGCCGGCCTGATCCTGGCTGACGGCAAGTGGCGTCAGAACTACTCGCTCTACCGGGGCGCGGTCGTCGAGAACGAGGCCGGCATATCGGCCGGTCGAGTCCTCGGCTCACGGTACAGAATCGAACCGTATGCGGACCGATACAACGTCGTCCTCGCGGAGGGGAGCAAGCGGACCGCCGACGAACTGAAGTCGATCTTCACCGACGCGGACGGCGACGGACGAGCAACCTTCCGCCTCTACGAGTACGGCATCGGCGACAGGGTGGTCGTGCCGGGACTGGCGACGCTCTACGCAAGTGGTCACGGCTACATCCTGGAGGCGACGGACGACGTCGCGCTGAGCCTGCCGGGATCACGGTTACTCATGCGCGAGGCGGGAACGTCGAAATGGATCGAGATCGGCCGGTCGAGGACCGGTTCAGTCAGTACCTCGATCCCCCTCGCCCGCTTCGGCGGCAGGGCGGAGCTTCAAGTTGACTGACAGCCGTCATAACACGTAGCGCATGCTTGGCTACCACACTGACCTATCGCAGAGTCGTGCGCTGCCATTAGGGATCGGGCGTCATGATTGAGCCCGGACCCAACGATTACGCTAGGAGGTATTTGTGAGCAGGACACCGAACGAGTTGCGCTACCAGATGGACGTGTACTTCGAATCGATGCCGGAGATCGATGCCAAACAGCTCGAGGATTTCATCAACGGCCTCGAATCCGACCAGGAGGAATGCAGCGTCACGCTCGTAGACCCATCCGAGCTGGGCGAGACTGCGCCTCAGGGCATCACCGTCACGGGATTCACGGCAGTACAAGGGAACATGGGCCTGATGGGCCTGGTGCACAGCGTACCATCGCCGGGCGCAGAGATCATCGAACGCTGCAGCCTGAAAGAGGAGCAGAAACAGAGACTGATGGCACATCAGTCTTTCGCACTGCTCACCGTGCTGGGCGGCGTCGAAGCCGATCCCGTCGCGAAGTTCATCTTCCTCTACAAGGTAGCTGCCGGTCTTTGTCGCCAGGGAGGGCTGGGACTAGGCCTGCCTCACGCGGGCATCTGCATCCCCGGGCCGTTCTTCCTGGAACTGATCGAGAACACAAAGACGCTCAAGACCGATGACGGGAAGCCCGTGACTCTCTGGCGCACGCTTCGTGAGGATGCGATACCGGAGTACCTGCTCACGAGTATCGTGATGCTGCCGCCGACTATGCTCGCCCCCGACGCCGATGGATACGGTCTCGTGATGACCAGGGGCTTCTCCCATCTCGGCTTCCCGGATCTCATGGTCCTGGCAAGCGATCAGAAGGAAGCCGGCGGGCTCAGGGACCTCTTCAAGGTCGGCTATCAGTGTATCTTCGAGGGCAGGCCGGCGTGGGCGCTGGGTCACACGATAGAGAACTCAGCCACGAAGGTGGTCTACCGGCTCGTCGAGCCGCCGAGCACCTTCAACCCGCCGTTCGAGACCTTCGATCCGCTCCTCCTGAGTCCGGAATCGAAGCCGAAGAAGAAGCTCTTCGGCATCTTCGGCTAGGCAGACAACAAGAGCCCAGCCCGTGCGTTCGATGGAGGATTCCGAGCCCGACAGCCGAATAGAGTAAGTGAAAGTATTGGCAATCGAGCGTTGTGACGACTGCAAACTCCCAATCGCTCGTGCACCTCAGGAAGGAGCAACACATGGCAAGAGCTTACAACTTCAACGCAGGCCCTGCAGCCCTCCCGCTCCCGGTTCTCGAAAAGGCGCAGGCGGAGATGACCGACTATGCCGGCAGCGGCATGTCGGTGATGGAGCTGTCACACCGCTCCAAGGAGTTCCAGGCGATTATCGACGCGGCGGAAGCGAATGTCCGCAGCCTGATGGGCGTCTCGGACGACTACGCGGTGCTGTTCCTCCAGGGCGGCGCAAGCCTCCAGTTCGCCACCATCCCGATGAACTTCCGGCGCGAGGGCAAGACCGCCGACTACGTCGACACGGGGAGCTGGGCGTCGAAGGCCATCAAGGAAGCGAAAGTCACCGGGTCGACTCATATAGCATGGTCCGGCAAGGAAGCGGGCTATCCGCGCTGCCCGAAGCCGAGCGAGCTTGACATCAGCCCGGACACCGAGTACGTGCACATCTGCTCGAACGAGACGATCGGCGGCATCCGGTACACCGAGTTCCCGAAGGTAGACAACCTGATCGCCGATATGTCGAGCGAGATCATGTCGCGCGTGATCGACGTCAACCAGTTCGCGATGATCTATGCGGGCGCTCAGAAGAACCTCGGCCCGTCCGGTCTGGCGCTGGTCATCCTGCGGAAGGACCTGATCGAGCGCGAGTCCGCCAACGTGCCGATCTTCATGAGGTACAGCACGCACGTCGAGAACGCGAGCCTCTACAATACGCCGAACACATGGGGTATCTACATCCTGAAGCTCGTCACCGAGTGGCTGCAGGGGCTCGGCGGCATCGCCGGGATCCAGGCGATCAACGAGCGCAAGGCGAGCAAGCTGTACGCCGAGATCGACTCCAGCGACTTCTGGAAGTGCCCGATCGACAAGGAGAGCCGCTCGATCATGAACGTTGTGTGGCGCCTGCCAAGCGAGGAGCTCGAGGAGAAATTCGTCGCCGAGTCGAAGAAGGCCGGACTGATCGGTCTGAAGGGCCACCGCTCTGTCGGCGGACTGCGCGCGAGCATCTACAACGCCGTCCCCGAGGAGGCGGTCGATGCGCTCGTGGCGTTCATGAAGGACTTCAAGGCGGCGAACGGATAGTCCGATTTGGATTTCGGATCGGAAACCGCCAAGGCGCCAAGAACGCCAAGATATGTGATCAAGGGGAGGGCATGTGTGCCCTCCCCTTTGATTTCCTGATCGCTCACCTCCGGAATTTGCACTAAGGATCTTGACAAAGCGTTCCGATATGATATCATGGTGATATCATTTTCATATCAAGGAGGCGAGGCATCATGTCGCACGAGCGTGAAGTCAAGGCGATATCGGGCTGGCCGATGTTGGCCCTGTTCATCGCGATTCTGCTGGCGGCAATCTGGGCGATATCGGCGCAGATCGTCTGGCTCGGGGTCACGTTGTTTGTCGTGGCGTTCCTCATCCCGGCGGGTTGGGTCGCGATCGAGCCGAACGGGAGCAGCGTTCTGCTTCTGGCCGGGAGCTACCGGGGCACGATCAAGGAAAGCGGGTTCAAGTGGACCAACCCGTTCTACACCAAGCGCAAGGTCTCCCTGCGCATCCGGACCCTGAACGTCGAGAAGCTGAAGGTCAACGATCTCGCGGGCAATCCGGTCGAGATCGGAGCGATCGTGGTGTGGCGGGTGAACGACACGTACGATGCATCCTTTGAGGTCGACAACTACGTCCAGTACGTCACCCTTCAGAGCGAGACGGCGCTCCGGCACCTCGCGTCGTCGTATCCCTACGACGCAGAGGACGAGTATGCATCGCTGAGGAGAAACGCCGAAGAGGTCGGCACCGCACTCCAGAGGGAGCTCCAGGAACGCCTCTCCAGAGCCGGCGTCGAGGTCATGGAAGCGCGGCTCTCGCACCTGGCCTACTCCCCCGAGATCGCCGGGGCGATGCTCCGACGGCAGCAGGCGGCGGCGATCATCGCAGCCCGACAGAGGATCGTCGAGGGTGCGGTGGGAATGGTGGAGATGGCGCTCGACCGGCTTGAGGAATACAAGAAGCTCCCGCTGGACGACGAGCGGAAAGCCGCGATGGTGTCGAATCTGCTCGTGGTGCTGTGCAGCGAGCATGCCGCCCAGCCGGTGCTGAACACGGGAACGCTCTACCAGTAGGCGTGTCGTCAGGGGATCGGGCAGAGGAGATCGATCGCTCGACGACGCCTGTCGTCGAGACCCGAGACGCTGACGGTATGCATTCCCGCAGCATCCTGTGTGCAATATGCGGAGCGGGACGGCGGCTGACCCTACATACTGGAATGAGGCTGAATGGTGAAGAAAGCCTTTCCTTTGCGAATCAACATGGGGCTCTGGGATGACATCCAGCGCCTGGCCGCGGCGGATCTCAGAAGCGTGAACGCGGAGATCGAGTTTCTGCTGAGAGATGCCGTGGCCAGGCGCATGAGACGCTCGGTGCAGGAGAGCGATGACTCCCCGTCCGACCAGGCGGAGTGAGGCCGGGCGCCGCTCTTGACTGATGGACCGGCATCGGGTATACTGCGCTCAGATCAGGCGGCTCCGGGATCCCGGAGCGCGGCTGGGCCCGGGTCATTAGCCTCGGGCAGCAGGAAGGAATCCAGGCCCTGCGGGACTGCCAAGGTCCCGTAGGGCTTTTTGATTACCTGGGTGAATCGCCTCGACGACGGGAGTCGTCAGGGCATCTGTGAACTGATCTTCCGACGACTCCTGTCGTCGGAGCCAACAGGGACTTGCATGGATCAACAGAACCGCGAAACAAATGTGGCGCTGCTCTCAGTGGCATCGAACGCCGGCCTGGTCCTGCTGAAGCTCATCGTAGGACTCGCGACCGGGGCGGTCTCGATCATCTCGGAAAGCATCCATTCCGGCGTAGATCTGCTCGCGGCAGTGATCGCGTGGTTCGCGGTACGGACCTCCGGGCAGCCGGCGGACGAGGACCATCCGTTCGGCCACGGCAAATACGAGAACGTCTCGGGCACGGTGGAGGCGCTGCTGATCTTCCTCGCCGCCGGATGGATCATCTATGAGGCGGTGAAGAAGCTGATCGATCCCGTACCCCTGGAGCATGTCGGACTCGGCACGATCATCATGCTCGTCTCAGCGGGCGTGAACATCATCGTCTCTCAGAGGCTGTTCAAGGTCGGCAAGGAGACGAATTCGACGGCGCTCCAGGCGGATGCGTGGCACCTGCGCACCGATGTCTATACCTCCGCGGGCGTCATGGTCGGACTGCTGCTGCTCTGGCTGAACGACATCATCGCGCCGGAGGTCGATCTCCACTGGATCGACCCCGTGGCGGCGATCGTGGTGGCGCTCCTGATCATCAAGGCAGCCTATACGCTGACGGTCGAATCGGCCCGCGATCTGCTCGACGTGAGCCTCCCGCGGGAGGAGGAGGACTGGATCAGGCAGCGCATCACGGAGTGGAGCCCGACCGTTCGGGGCTTCCACCGACTGCGCACACGGAAGTCGGGCTCCCACCGGTTCATCCAGTTCCATCTGCTGGTGGACGGCGAGATGTCCGTGGATGAGTCGCACCGCATCCACGATGAGGTCGTGGCGGCGATCAAGAGCCACTATCCCGGCAGCAATGTCGTCATCCACATGGAGCCGTGCAGCAGGCCGTGTCAGCCCCAGTGCCTGCACGACTGCCTGCTGGACGAGAGCGAGCGCAGATCCGTATCGCCGGAACAGAACCGGGTGTGTTGACCGCATAGCGAGTAGACGGCTCGGAGGTATTCTCCGGAAGAAGCTGAATCAGGAGACTGACAGACCGTGAGCTGTCCCGTATGCGACGCAACTCTGCGCACCGTCACCAAGTACAACGCAGAGGCCGATATCTGCCCCGACTACAAAGGCGTGTGGCTCGACCGAGGAGAACTCGACAAGATCCTCGAAGGGTTTGGCGGCGGCGATGACTGATTCCCTCGTCTTTCAACTGCATATCACCGCTCGGGCCGGGGTCATACTCCGGCCCGTTCCGCGTCCCGTTCCGTCCGTTTCGGGTCGATACCAGCGGCACAGGACGGCGGCAGTGCCCTACATAGACAGACGCCGCCTGTAGGGACGGACACTGTCCTGTTCCGTGGGTGTAGGTATCCAACGACGGAACGCGACGGCGGGCGTTCCCTACACGGCATGCCCGAAAGGCTTCGGTAGCGCCGTTCGCGCAAACCGCGAACTCGGCTTCCGAAGCATCCAGCCATCGCAGGAGGAGTCTTGCGGACGGTTTGTGTCCGCTAACTCCGACGTCGGGATTAGCGATCCTAAGGGATCGCAAAATCCCTCCCACCAGGTTTGGCGTATCCGCCGCACTTCCCCGGGTAGACTGATAGCAGCACTAATCCAGGGAGGCGGACATGATCCGGCTGATCAAGGCGAGTGAGCGGTATCTCCACCAAAGAAGCTGGCTGCACACCTACTTTCTGTTCTCGTTCGCGGAGTATTACGATCCGAACAACATGCAATGGGGCGCGCTGCGCGTCTTCAACGATGATCTGATCGATCCCCACAAGGGTTTCGCGATGCATCCCCACGACAACGCGGAGGTGGTCACGATCCCGCTGAGCGGCGAGATCACCCACGAGGACAGTGCGGGAAACCGAGGCACGGTGCGCGCCAATGAAGTTCAGCGGATGTCGGCCGGTTCGGGCATCGAGCATTCCGAGTGCAACCACTCCGACGAGCCGGTGCATCTCTACCAGATTTGGATCATGCCGCGCATGAGGGATATCGAGCCATCGTACGACCAGAGAGCGTTCGATCCCTCATCATGGAGGAACATGCTCTTCCCACTAGTGTCGGGCGAGGGCATGCACGACACGATGACGATGAATGCCGACGCGACGATCTACCGCTCGCACCTCGACGCCGGGAGACAGATCGACTACATGCCGGGCACGGACCGCTGCGTCTTCGTCTACCTCACATCCGGCAGGCTGCAGGTGGACGACAGCGTACTGGAGACGAACGATCAGGCGAGGATCAGCGGGGAGTCGAGCCTGCACATCAAGGCGCCGGAGGAGTCGGAGTTCATTCTGGTCGATGTGCCTCCCGCGGGCCCGGCGGAGAGGATCGAGTAGAGACAGGCTCCCGCGCCTGCCGAAACCTTGTTGTAGGAGCAGCTTCCAGCTGCGATCAGACCATGTAGGAGCAGCTTCTAGCTGCGATCGCGGCTGGGAAGCCGCTCCTACAATCTGTCGGTTCATCGCGGCTGGGAAGCCGCTCCTACAATAGGGACGGCGTTGAAGGCCTAACCTACCGAACGTAGATGATCCTGCGGCCGATGTCGGTCTGGCCGAACATGTCCGTCGAGCGAACCTGTACCATGTGCGCGCCGACCGCGAGGTTCGCCGGCAGGAGCGCCTCCCAGGTGTGAGAGCTGTTTCCGGGGGCCGACACGCCTCTCCACGGAAGCGGCTTGGCGACCTTGTCCTCCAACTGCTTCGCCATCAGGTAGCCCGGATCAGGCTGAGGCACCCGGGCCATCGGGACCCAGGGGCCGTCCCCGAGCCTCATCTCGACCTTCGATCTGTCGGAACTGCTGAAGATGTTGGCGACCACCTTGGTCTTCCCCGTGTCGGCGGCCGGGATCTCGTTCGGCGCGTAGACGGTCATCTGGTAGTCGGCCGGGCGTCTGGCGGCCTTGAAGCGGACAGAGTACTTCGTCCCGTCGAAGGTGATGATCGAGTACCCATTCGGCGTGCCGTCGGCGCTCGATGCGTGAGGAAGGCCCACTTCGTCGGGCGTTCCCCGCCACCATGCGCCGCAAGCGGCGCCGTTCACCAGGTGGTGATGCGGCTCCGAGCCTTTCCATCCGGTGGTCTCGTCGTAGAAGATGTGGTACATCGTGTGGGTATGTCCGGATATCGAGAACGTGTTCGGACGATCCTGGAGTAGGCTGAAGATCTCAGCCCGATCGGCCATCCGATGAAGCGGTATGTGCATCATGAGCACGACCAGTTGGTCCTTCGGCACGAGAGCGAGGTCGCGTCTAAGCCACGACATCTGCGTGAAGTCCAGCTTGGCGGTGTACCCGGATTTCTGCCCGAAGTACGGATTGTTCAGGACCACGAAATGAACAGGGCCGTAGTTGAACGAATAGTATGGAGGGCCGAATACTCGCGCCCAGGTCTCGTAGGTACGGTGGTGGTCCGGCTGGCCGTCGTAGTTCGTGTCGTGGTTGCCCTTGACATAGACCCAGGGGATACCCGTGAGCCCGTGCGCCGCTGCGACATCCTCGTAGAGCGAGAGGGTGTTTCCGACTACGTCGCCCAACGTCACGCCGAACGCCGCATCGGAGCCCGCCAGTTCCTCCATTATGTCGTGGCTCATGTAATAGACCGTCTCGTTGTTGTGAGGCTGGGTATCGCCGAGAAAGAGCGCCTTGAACCGGTCGGGCTCATCCTGGCGGCAGAGCGGGAAATCGATCGATTCGGGGAGCGGACCGGTCGGATCCACGCCCTTGTACTTCATGGCAGGGGAGCCCTTGGGCTTGTGGACGTAGAAGAACCGGGAGATGTTGTTCTTGTCCAGAGGCGCCCTCCATCCCCTGGGCTTGATGACGAATATGATCGTATCGTCATCGACGGGCACCTGATAGGCGCCGTCCGAGCCTGTCTGCACGATCATCGATCCGTTGGACACGCCGACGTTCGGCAGTCCCTCTTCGCCGGAATCGCGCACACCGTTCATGTTGGCGTCATTGAAGACGACACCCTTAGCGTACTGAGCACTCTCATCAGCCTGAGCCGCCGGCAGGATGACCGCAAGCGTCAGGACCGTCAAGACAAGGAACTTCGCAAACTTTCGCATGTTACTACTGATACTCCCTCGTATTTGCCGGCGTACAACAGACGCCTGAGCTTGTTACAGTATAGGGCTAAGATACCGTTTCGGTCAAACGTGGGGGGAGTGGAGACCGGATATCTGGAAGCAGCACCGGGACGTAGATGCACGAAGGAGGAGCAGGCTGTGAGCCCGCTCCTCCTGGGCGGCAGTGTATCGGTACAGGGACAACCCGATTACTTACCTCTGCCGACAACCTCGATCTCGGCCTCACCGAAGATCTGCGTGCCATCAACCAGATTACCGACAAGTGCGACGACATTCGCGCCCACCTGTAGAACGCCGCGGAGTTCCTCGCGGCTGAACTGAACCATCAGGTCCGGAATGCCGTCGTCGTCATGGTCGCCGAGAGCGCCTCTGTCACGCATCGGCTCGACCCCCGCCAGTCTCAGCGAGGTGAAGTCGATCTCCTGCGGAGTCGGGCCATCGGCGGGAAGCTCGATGAAGCAGTTGACCGGCCCCTTCGACTTCGTGTTGATCTTGTTCGGCGTCAACTCGACAGCCGCTGTCACCAGCGGACTCGATTCGGCCATCGGCTCCCAGATGGTGGCGCGGACTACGCCGCTGCCGGTGACCGTCTTGCCGACGACCACACCATAATCATTGATGCCATAGGCCTGGATTCCCATCGCGCCGTCCGGCACGGGAAGGTCCGTCCGGCTTCCATCGGGATTCAGCAGATAGGCTGCCGGGTATTCCCTCATCACTACCTGCCCTGAGTTGTTTAGGTCCGAGACCTCACCCAGGCCCAGGTCGACGACGGTGCCGTCGGGATTCCACAGGACACTCCGATAGCCCAGAGCGCCGGAGGCACTGCCGATGATCTGCCCGGCGTCGTTCATCCGGGAAGGCGTGCTGTAGGTGGCGCCAGGCGCGGGAGCGATCTCGATCAGGCCGAACCCATTGCTCCAGAGGAACGGCCGCGCGCAGGACTGCCCGGAGTTGAGCGAGTAGCCCACAACCTGGCCGAGGTTGTTGACGTCCATAGCGAAGCCGGTTGCATCGCCGACCAGAAGGTCAAGGAGTACCGTACCGGCCTCGGCGCTCCATACGAGCCCCCGATAGCGGCCGGTGGAGACCAGCATGTAGCCGGCGACCCAGCCGTAGTCGTTGATCCTCTGCGGGTAGAACTGCCCGGAGATCACCGAGCGGAGGTCTAGGACCGTGCCGTCGGGATTGCTGATGAACGACCCGATGGAACTCTGCACCAGTACCTGGCCGGCGTTGTTGATATCGACGCCGTAGCCCTGTCCGAGATCGACCATCGTACCATCGGAGGACCAGCGCATGGCGTGGGACCGGCCGTCAGCGTCTGTGAAGAGGCCTGCGGCCTGGCCGTAGTTGTTGATGTCGAGAAGAGAAGCACCGTCGGGCAGACCGGGAGCTTCGCGTACGGTGTAGGTCGTCGCACAGACGGCGGACGACAGGACAAGCAGGCAGAATACCAGAAGCGGCTTCGTGCTCACTCTACGCACCTCCTTGTGACCTGCGTGTGCCCCGGAGAGGAGATACCGGCCGGTCAGAGGCGCAGATGATATCTACACAGTGGTTATTCCACGAAATGGAGATGTATGGTACGCACGATTGCGCTGCAGACGCTCGAATGCCTATCGCATGACATGAGACAGGCTGACTCCTCGGCCAATCGTCGAGCTCTCTTGTGTTGCTCAGGCATCAGACTGATCCTGGGTCGCTTCATCCTGAGTCTGTTCGCGGTTGGCGAGTCACCCCACTACTCTCACGATGAGGTAACTTATCAACGCTTGACTTCGCCCGACTGCAGATCGATCTCGACCAGTTCGCCCGGCTCGAGGCGAACCTTGTAGGTCCGATCCTCCCACGTGCGCTCGACGTCGGCGGGCTTGTCCCCGTTGTTGTAGAGCAGCATGATGTCCGGGAAGAGGGCGGTCCAAACGTCGTCCCTCCGGCTGTCGATCTCGGGGGCGGGCTCGCGCGTCGTGTGAGCTTCCACGCGGTAGACGGCTGTGATCACGACATCGGAAAGCGTCTGTGCGTTGGTCCTGTCCGGCTGGTCGGGTAGAGACATGACCAGTCCCCTGCCGAGACTCCCGAAATCGAAGCCCGCTTCCGCCGCGACCGGAGTGCGGAAGAGCTTGTCGCTGATATCGGTCCGGCCCTCGACATCGGTCGGCTTGTCATCGCATCCCCAGACGAGGATGCCGCCGTCCTCGACCCACTTGAGGATTTTCTCCAGCACCACACGCTCGGTCACCGAGCCGCCGAGCCAGATCAGCACACGGATGTTGCTCTTCGTGAGGTAGTCGTCCTCGATCAGCAGCTCGTCCGCTACCTCGAAGTCCGTGATGTCGCGCAGGGAATCGGCAGTGCGGATCACCGGCCAGATATCGCCGTTCATCCGGTACCAGGTCGTCGGACAGTAGACCGCCACATCGGTGATCGAGGGCATGCCCCGGTAGAGGTGAATCCACTTCACTCCGTCCGCCTTGTGCTTTTCCCACTCGTAGCTGAACATCTCGGACGCGCCGTTGGAGGCATCCATGAAGACGCGGCGCAGGAAGGTTCGCTGATCGAGCCCGCCCGCAGGCTCGGTGGTGAACGGAATGCCGCAGAACCGGTACGCTGTGCCGTACCATCGGTCGCCGAACGGTCGTCCATGGCAGTCGGCGGGCTGGAGACGCATGTGCCACTTCGCAACCGCCTTAGCGTAGCCCGGACAGTAGGTCCCCCACGCGATAGGATTGACTCCGCCTGCCGAGCCACCGGGCTTCATCTTCAGCTTCTCGATGGGGATGTACTTCTCCGCCTCGTTGGTCACGTCGACAGAGAAGTCGATGATGGACTGGTGGTACCACTTGATGAAGTCGATCCACCGTCGCCGCGCCTTCGCGTCGGTGTATTCCCCAGCCTTGAGGAGCTTGCCGGCCTTGATCTCCGGCGGGAAGTCCACGTCATCCCACCTGGCAAAGTCGGTCCCCCAGGCGTCGTTGAGCACCGGGAGAGTCTTGTACTGCTTGCGGAACGAAGCGATGAACGCCTTGAGGGCGTACGGATCGCCGCACCAGTAGCCCTCGTGGGAGTGGCCGATCTTGACCCAGTCGGGGATCGGAAGCGGGTAGTTGCCCTCGCCGTAGGGACCGGGGAGCGCGACGTACGTGCGCCCGAGCTTGTCGCCGAGCGCCCGGGCCATGTGCTTGTACCAGCGGCCAAACCACTTCACCGTCGCCGGGTCCCATATCGAGAGAGTGTAGGTCTCCTCGCCGTGCTCCAGACACTTCATGAGCGTGTAGTGGTCGGGCGCATCGGGATCATCCGTCGGAAGCTCGCCCTCGCGCATCCATGCGGGCGGGTTCATCAGCCAGAGGTAGGCATCGTATTCGAAACCGCCCGCGATCTGGTTGGTCGCCACCTCGATCTGTCGGCTCCAGTCCCACTTGCCGGGCTCAAGCTCGACCGCACCCCATGCGACGTAGTCCTCGTAGACCATCAGCCCGGACTTCTTGTGCATCGCCCAGTTGTCCGGGCCGGGCACCGGCTCACCGTTCCAGTTGGGCTCCGGCCACGCGCCGATCGGCGAGTGCTGGATGTGGTTGACGCTGAAGTTGCCGCTGATGATCGGCAGCTTGTCGGCCGCCGCCAAGACCGGGATCAGTGCGAGTATCAGTGCGAGCTTGATGGTCATGTTCGCCTCTCGGGGGTCCTCCTTGTAGGAGCGGCTTCCAGCTGTGATCAAGCCGTGTAGGAGCAGCTTCCAGCTGCGATCGCGGCTGGGAAGCCGCTCCTACAATGCGTCGATTCATCGCGGCTGGGAAGCCGCTCCTACAATGGGTGAGTCATTACTTCGCCGGTACGAGCTTGATCGCATCGGCGAGGACGTTGCCGTCGGCGTTGTTGGTGAACGTGATCGAGCCGGATCGGCCCTTGTCGAACCGGTATGCGCCGAGTTCGATCCACCGGTTGTCGGTCTGCCGAAGGTTCACGGTGGTCGTCTTCACTCCGTCCGCCGACTTGATCTCTATCGGCGCGTTCGTTGCATGATCACTCGCCGGGTCGGGGCCGAAGAAGACATACACCTCGTATGTGCCTGCCGTCGGAACATCGGGCGTGAAGACCGCCTTCGCGCTGCCGTCGCCCTTCCAGGCCCAGCGGGTACCCTTGAGATAGCCGATCTGCAGGTCGAGGTTGTTCGGCGCGATCTGCCACTCGCCGGCGAACGCCACACCCGGCTCTCCATCGGAATCATCGACGACTATGGCGTCGGGCTCCTCCTCGGGTCTGAGGCTGAGCAGATAGGCCGGCGGAGGGGTCTCAGTGTTCTCGATGTTGTTGTTGATGATCACCGATCCCTTGGACTTGCTGATGACCGTGCCGGGGCCGTAGAACTCGTTGCCGGTGATGACGGCGGCTCGGACTTCGGGGTCGAGGACGATCGGACGCCTGTTGAACGGCGCGTCGTACATGTTGAGGAACACGCAGTTGGTGATGCTGATGCGTCCCTGGCGCACGCGGATGATGTCGTCGGCCTTGATGCTGCGGTCGATGCAGTAGAAGTGGCAGTTGTCGAACGAAACGCGGCCTCGCCCCGAGATATCGGCCGCTCCGATGTTGTTCTTCGAGTGCTCGCTGCCGAAGATGCCGCAGCCGGTGAAGCGGACCATGCCGATGTTCGTGTCCTTGACGATGATGTCGCCGAAGATCTGCGAGTTCGAGAAGCTGATGCCGCTGTGGCCCTGCGACTCCTCGACAAGCACGGCGATGTCGCAGGCGTCGGCGCCGCTCTGGGTGAGCAGGTAGTTGCCGGCGCCCTCATACGGGCCGGTCCCCTGCCCCCTGACGAACTTCATGCCGACCTTGTAGCTGATGGCGAAGCAGTTGGTGACGTACTGCCAGTCCGAGCGCCCGAAGATGAACGCCTCGCCGTGCTCCAGCATGAACTTCGCAACGGGGCTGTCGGGATCGCCGGCGGTCCAGAACGGCCAGAGGTGGATGTTCTCGATCCGTCCGATGTCGATGCAGTAGTCGATCCACACACCGCGTCTGAGCGGCTGGGCGTAGAGGTTGCGGATGAAGTGTCGGCCTGAGACGCGGGAGCCGAAATCCACTGCCTGGTACGGGTTCACCAGCAGACAGTCGATGATCGAGCAGTTGTCCGCGCCGACCGTGGCGATGCACCAGGGATAGGCCTTCGGCGGGTTGGTCTTCGTCTGCTCGGGATAGAAGATCGTCACGCCTTTGAGGGTCGAGCAGCGGTCGAGCGTGATGAACGGCGTGCCGTTCTCGTTCCCCGCCCCTTCGACGGCGAGCAAGACGCTCCCCGTCAGATCCGGGCCGGACTCGGGCTTGCCGGGGACCTTGTGGTATTCGTTGACGCTCGCGGGAGCGCGCCAGGCGCCCTCCAAGGTGACGGCTCGCGGGATGGCGAGGTGGGTCTTGATCAGGTACTTTCCGGCGGGAACCTCGACGATCCCCCCGCCCAGCTTGGCACACGCATCGAGCGCCTTCTGGAACGCGGCAGTGTCGTCGGTCCGGCCATCGCCCTTCGCGCCGAAGTCGCGGACATCGAGCGCGCCGGGCGTAGTGTGGGCGAGGCATGTGACCGCCAGGATGAGGATCAGGATACAGATGATGAGTATTCTCATTGTGCTTTTCATCCGTCCCATGGGTCCCATCAGTCCCATGGGACGGATGGGACTGATGGGATATATGTGACCGCTATGGCGTCATGCAGGTCACCGTCGGCTCCAGGGGAGCGTCCTCGCTGATGACGGTGACTCGGGCTCGTGGATTGATACCGGGCAGGCCCGTGCAGTCGAAGCTGACGGCGTTGTCGCCGCGCTCAAGGACCGGCGCGTCACCCTCGGGCTTGACGTCGCGGATGAGCGCTCCCTGCGGGCCGTAGAGCTTGCAGTCGGTCATCGAGTTGAACTCCAGATAGCAGCCGCTCTCGATCTCGACCGGGAACGTGATCGCCCTGCCTCCGACGGTGATCTTGGGATTCACCAACTTTCCGCTGACGAGCGGCAGCGCCTTGATCGGGCTGAGGTAAGTCGTGACGGGCTTGCCCGAAGTGAGGTTGTTATACCAGAGGCTGAGCTGCTCCACCTTGCCGAAATTCACGCTCTCGCGGTAGATGTAGTAGCATCCCAGGATCCAGTGAGGCTGCTGGCCCTCGACCTCGTTGAAGGTGTTGTTCCACTGAGCCTCGGGACGGTTGTACGGCCACGAGTAGTCGGCAAAGCGCTCTCCTTCGGGCTCGATCAGCTCGAAGTAGCGCCAGCCGGTGAAATCCAGCTTGATGTAGTGCTCGCCGATCGCCTCCGAGATGTGCAGGGGGCTGCGCAGTTGGACGTTCAGGATCGCCCCGCTCCCATCGCCGTGGACCCAGACCCCGAGCGCCTGCTTCGATGAGAGATCGATGGGGGTCTCCCACTTCCGGCCGACCATGGCCCACGCGCCGCGCCTGCTAGATAGCTTGCTCTCGGCGGTGAACTTGCCGCTCGCGCTCCCGGCCTTGATGGGATCGGATACGCTGGTCAGATCGGCTTTGATCTCCGGCGGACTGAACCGGCGAAGCATCTCCGACGGATCGGAGAAGTCGACGACTGTGACGGCATCCGGCGAGTCGTAAGGGGCGGCGGACATCAACGCCTCGATGCGAATCCGCGCGGGCTGGCGGTCGAAGGCATTGACGACCGTCCACAAGTTGCTCCAGCCGTCGATGCCCTCGACCCGGTGCTTGTCGTACTTTACAGGACTGAAGGTCCACTTGCCCGCGTTCTCCCGGAGCGTGAAGTCCTTGCCCGGCTCGCGGAGGCGCGCCTTGATCGATTCCGGCGCGACGCCGGCCGCTCGGAGGTTCTCCCAGCGCCGTATGATGTCCGCAAGGCGCATCATGTACGGGTTGTTCAGGTCGGCGGGCGAGATGCCCATCAGCGCGAGGCCGGTGTCGTTGCCGAGACACTTGGCGCAAAGATACTCGATGTCGTCGGGGAAGGTCGGCTCGGTCTGCGCCCCGCCCCACGTCTTCACCGCCCACCAGCCGAGTTGGGAAGGCATGAAGATGCGCTTGTTGTTCTCGTTGGCGAGGCAGTGGTTGTCGATGAACTTCTTGTAGCTGCGGGTGGGATGGTCCCAGGCGCCCATCCGCGAGCGAAGATACCAGAGATGGTGATGGAAGGTGCTCATCTCCATCAGCGCAGGCCGCTCCAACCGGTTGAACAGCTCGAAGGCGAGCTTCGACCCGTAGTACCAGCCGTACTCGCGCCCGTCGAAGATGTCCTCGGCATCGAGCGCGTCGAGGTAGATCGTGTCGAAGCCGCAGCGGTTGAAGGCTTCCGCCGTCTTCGCAGCCACCTCCGTGAAGAGGGTGGTCTTGTGGTCGGGCTGGAAGTAGCCGAAGACCTCCTTCAGATGGCCGACCTTCGCACCCTTCTTGTGCTCGGACACCTTTGTCCCGAGTGCCCCGCGCGTGCAGCCGGTGAAGGCATACGGCGGCTCCTTCGAGACGCCGGTGTAGGTGATCAACTCGTCGTCGATCTGCAGGGTCACGCTGTTGCGGACGAAGAATCCGGTGACCGCCGACATGTTCTCCGTCGTCTCGAGCACCGGTACGGTGGTGTCGTCGGCGTCCATGTCTTCCGCCAGAGTGAAGACAGCATCCTTGCCGAGACGCGGATCGGGGACCGGCGTCACCCAGGGACTGTGCTTATCGATGCAGGCGGAGTAGGTATGGAGGCCTGCCTGAATCCCGGCGGCATGGAGCTTGTCTATCGCGGCCTTGAGGTCGTCGAAGCCGTTCGGATACCGGGCGGGATTCGGCCGGCAGTCTCCGAACCGGAACGAGCTCCCGCCGTGGAAGTCGATCTGGGTGATGCCCAGGGACTTGGCGAGCTTGATCCAGTCATCCGCGGTGTCAACCGTGATGCCGTCGAAGTTGAAGAGGTACGAGCGGCGGTTGTCCGGCCCGTCGAGCGCCCAGGGACCTCCGACCGACGAGTGCGGCAGGTCATCGGCCGATGCGACGACCTCCTTCATGATGTCACGGAGTTCGGCCCGAGGGCAGCCGATCAGCGCGACCTTCGCACGGGCGAATCCGACCCGGCGCATGCAGCTCGCACTGAGAGCGCTTGTCGGCCCCGGAAGCGGTGACACGTAGGTCATCACGTTCAGGGCGAGCGCGCACGCCGCGAACGGCTCGGTCGGCTGCCCCTTCAGGGTGAGCGGCACGTCCACGAAGGTGAATTGCTCGACGACGCCGCCGCTGAGCGACATCACCTCGAGTTCTACCCAACGCTTCATCGGCGTCGCCTTCAAGACCGCCTCCACACCGGAGTCGCCGAACTTGACTCGGATGCCGCCGGGACTGCTCTTGACCTCGGAGGCGGCGAATTCCCTGCCGTCCTTACTTACCCTGGCAAACGGCGATTTCTCCGCACGCGAGTAGTCGGTCCCCGTCTTCCTGTCGATGAACCGGAGTCCCAGGCCGTCCGGTGAAACCTCGAGCCTGAACAGATCGTTCTCGATTACAGCGCCCATATTCCCTCCTGATCCCGCGGTACTCGCCCCACAGGCGTAGAGTGTCACAACCAAACAGATGATAAGCCTTACCATACGCGATTCCCGCTTTCTCTTGCGCACTCGCGACGGACGCTGACTCCGTCCGCTGTCATGTCAGTTTTCGACAGAGCGGGTTAGTTACCTGCGTTCGGATCAGCGTCAGGCTCAAGACACGGCGGCGCTGATCCGTTTATGATTTTGTGATTTCGGTAACAATTCGACCGAACGGCATTGCAATACGCACTCTTATCTGCTATGCTGTGATGGAGCTAAGGAGCTTATGCTCGATTCAGGGGCTCGCACGCTTGAGCGAGGCCCTGTTTGCGTATCTCATGGGGAACTGGAGTGGTGGAGTGATGGGAAACCCAGTACTCCATCACTCCAGTATTCCATTCCCACGTTTCGGAAAGGAGGTCTCCGAGTGGAGAGGAAACTCGGCTTCGACACAATCGCACTGCACGGGGGTCAGGCGCCCGATCCGACGACCGGATCGAGGGCGGCGCCCATCTATCAGACGACGTCCTACGTGTTCAAGGACACGGACCATGCGGCCCGGCTCTTCGCGCTCAGCGAGCCCGGCAACATCTACACTCGTCTGATGAACCCCACCACCGGCGTACTGGAGGAGCGAGTGGCGATGCTCGAGGGCGGCATCGGCGCGCTCGCCGTGTCGTCCGGACAGTCCGCGGAGACCGTCGCAATCCTGAACCTGGCGAAGGCCGGTGACGAGATTGTCTCGTCGTCGAGCCTCTACGGCGGGACGTACACGCTGTTCAGGTACACGCTCGGCCGGCTAGGGATCGAAGCGAAGTTCGTCGATGGAAGCGATCCCGCGAACTTCGCGAAGGCGATCACGCCGAAGACCAAGTGCCTCTACACGGAGACCATCGGCAACCCGAGGCTGGACATACCCGATATCGAGGGCATCGCCAAGGTTGCGCACGACGCGGGCATCCCACTGATCATCGACAACACGTTCGCCACACCGTACCTTTGCCGACCGATCGAGCACGGCGCGGACATCGTCATCCACTCGATCACCAAGTGGATGGGCGGGCACGGGACCTCCATCGGCGGGATCGTCGTCGATTCGGGCAAGTTCGACTGGACGAACGGCAAGTTCCCGGACTTCACGCAGCCCGATCCGAGCTATCACGGCATGGTGTTCTCGGAGGCGTGCGGCTGTGCGGCGTATATCACGAGAGCGAGAGTCTCGTTCCTGCGCGACCTCGGGCCGGCGATCAGCCCGTTCAACTCGTTCCTGATCATGCAGGGCATCGAGACGCTGTCGCTCCGCATGGACCGGCACTGCTCGAACGCGCTCAAGGTAGCGGAGTACCTGGACAAGCACCCGAGCGTGTCGTGGGTGACGTATCCGGGCCTCCCGAGCCATCCGAACCATGATCGGGCGAAGAAATACCTGCCGAAGGGCGCGGGCGGGATGCTCGGCTTCGGCATCAAGGGTGGCAAGCAGGCCGGGATCAAGTTCATCAACTCGGTCGAGTTGCTCAGCCACCTGGCGAACGTCGGTGACGCGAAGTCGCTGGTGATCCACCCGGCGAGCACGACGCACCAGCAGCTCACGCCGGAGGAGCAGCTTGCGTCGGGCGTGACCGAGGACTTCATCCGCGTGTCGGTAGGCATCGAGGATGTCGATGACATCATCGCGGATATCGAGCAGGCGCTGGCGAAGTCACAGGAGTAGACTGCAGGCCGCAGACGGCAGCAGCGGAAGCAGACGGGACTAAGATGAGCATACGGATCAACTGCATCGGGGAGCATCAGACGGTACGATATGCGGCGGGGGAACTGGCGAAGTACCTGAGCCGGATGACGGGGACCGATCCGTCGGTCAACATCGGCAGGTCGGATGAGGGGATCAACGTCGGATTGGCGTCGGACCTCGGGGTCGAGATGCCCCGGGTCGCCGACCCGGTCGTGGACGATGCCGTCGGCATCGACGTGAAGGGCGGCAAGGGGTACGTCGCGGGGAACAATCCGCGGAGCGTGCTGCTGGCCGTTTACCGATACCTCACCGAGCTTGGCTGCCGATGGGTCCGTCCGGGCGCGGACGGCGAGCTCATCCCCGCCCTCTCCGGCCTGCCGGACGTGAGGCTGGCCGAGACGCCGTCGTACCGGCACAGGGGACTGTGCATCGAGGGCGCGGTGAGCGTCGAGCACGTGTGCGACACCATCGACTGGCTGCCGAAGGTCGGGATGAACGGCTACTTCATCCAGTTCCGTGAGGGGCACACGTTCTTCGACCGCTGGTACGCACACGAGAACAACCCGCTCATGGAGAGCAAGCCGATCTCGATCGATCAGGCGCGGGAGTACACCGCTCAGGCGGTCGAGGAAATCAAGAAGCGCGACCTGCTCTACCACGGGGTCGGCCACGGATGGACCTGCGAGCCGTTCGGGATCAGCGGGCTCGGATGGGTGAAGTACGAGGGCGAGGTGCCCGAGGAGTCGGTCAAGTACCTGGCGGAGGTCAACGGCAAGCGCGAACTCTGGGGCGGAATCGCCTTGAACACGAACCTCTGCTACGGCAACCCGGAGGCGCGCCGGATCGTCATCACCGAGATCGCCGATTACGCGGAGGCGCATCCGCAGATCGACATCATGCACTTCTGGCTCGCGGACGGGGTGAACAACCACTGCGAGTGCGAGCTGTGCCGAGATCATCGGCCAGCGGACCTCTACGTCCGGATGCTGAACGAGCTCGACGAGTTACTCACCAGCAGAGGACTGAGCACGCGGATCGTCTTCCTGATCTACGTCGATCTGCTCTGGCCGCCGCTGGAGGAGAGGTTTGCGAACCCGGAGCGGTTCATCCTGATGTTTGCGCCGATCACGCGTACCTACAGCACACCGTTTGTAGGAGAAGGTTCCAGTTGCGATCGCGGCTGGGAAGTCGCTCCTACGGCGTCGGTGCATCGCGGCTGGAAGCCGCTCCTTCCGGAGTTCAGGCGCAACAAGCTCGAATTCCCGAAGAGCGTCGATGCCAACGTCGCGTTCCTGAGGGCATGGCAGCAGCTCTTTTCGGGCGACAGCTTCGACTTCGACTACCATTTCATGTGGGACCACATGCACGATCCCGGCTACACTCAGACGGCGCAGATCGTGGGTCTCGACATGCGGGGACTGAGGGATCTCGGGCTGAACGGATTGAGCAGTTGCCAGGTCCAGCGCGCGTACTTCCCGACCGGCCTCCCGATGACGGTCATGGCCCGGACGCTGTGGAACCGCGACCTGAGCTTCGACGAGATCGCCGGCGACTACTTCGAGAGCGCATTCGGACCGGACGGAGCCGTCTGCCGGGAGTACATGGCGAAGCTCACCGAGCTATTCGACCCGGTGTACATGCGCGGCGAGAAGACGGTCGTCGATCCGGAGGCCGCCGAGCGATTGAGCCGAATACCCGACGTCGTCAGGGAGTTCCTGCCGGTGATCGAGCGCAACACATCGAGCGACAACGCCTGCCGGGCCAAGTCTTGGGAGTACCTGCGATACCACGCCGGGGTCTGCACGCTGCTGGCAAAGGCATTGGAGGCACGGGCGCGCGACGACAAGGAGACGGCGCTCGCGGAGTGGGAGCGCACGAAGCGCTTCGTCCAGGAGAACGAGCCGGTGCTCCATCCGGTGCTCGATGTGTGGAACTTCGTGAACGTGGGCGGATGGAAGTTCAGGTTCTAGGGTGTAGCGGCATTGCCGAAGCCCCTCGGATATCCACGTAGGGAACGCCCGCCGTCGCGTTCCGTCGCGGAGGTCTACAACCACGGAACGGGACAGCGCCCGTTCCCTACGCATATCGCCGCAAGGCATGTAGGGAACGCTCGCCGTCGCGTTCCCTCGCGGAGGTCTACAACCAACGGAACGGGACAGCGTCCGTTCCCTACGTATCTGGGCTCCGGGGTGCAACCCCGGGACAGCGCCCATTCCCTGCGCTGATGCATCCGGGGGATGCGTTCGGAGTTGCCGATCTCCGATCGGAAGACTCCTACAACGCGCGGCATTTGACGTTGACGCCCCCGAACATAGATAATAGAACCATGATCGAAGAAGGTTCAGTCGGAATCGTAGAGACTCAGTATTTCACATTCGCCGAGCCGCCGAACGAACTCGAACTCGAGTGCGGGCGGAAGCTCGGACCGATCACGCTCGCCTACGAGACCTACGGCGAGATGAACGAGGCGAAGGACAACGTCATCCTCGTGCTCCACGCGCTCTCCGGCGATGCACACGCCGCCGGTTACAGTAGCGCCGACGAGGAGAAGCCAAGCGGCTGGTGGGACATCATGATCGGCCCGGGCAAGGCGATCGACACCAACAAGTACTTCATCGTCTGCTCGAACATCATCGGCGGATGCAAGGGATCTACCGGCCCGAGCTCGATCAATCCGCAGACCGGACGACCGTACGGACTCTCGTTCCCGGTCGTCACGATCCAGGATATGGTCACGGCTCAGAGGGCGCTGCTCGACCACCTGGGCATCGAACAGGTGCTCTGCGCGATCGGCGGCTCGATGGGCGGCATGCAGGTTCTCCAGTGGGTGTGCAGCTACCCGGAGATGGTGCGGCTGGCGGTCCCGATCGCCACGACCGCACGGCTCTCGGCCCAGGCAATCGCGTTCGATGAGGTTGGTCGGCAGGCGATCATGTCCGATCCCGAGTGGATGGGCGGCGATTACTACGGCAAGTCGATCCCGCACCGAGGGCTTTCTATCGCGCGCATGATCGGCCACATCACGTATCTGTCCGACAAGTCGATGCACAACAAGTTCGCCCGCCGCCTGCAGGACAAGGCCGAGTACGGCTACGACTTCGTCACCGATTTCCAGGTGGAGAGCTACCTGAGGTACAAAGGCGACAGCTTCGTGAAGCGGTTCGACGCGAACTCATATCTATACATCTCGAAGGCGATGGACTACTTCGACCTGGCGCAGCAGTTCGGATCGCTTCGCCAGGCGCTGTCGAAGACGCGGGCGAAGTTCCTGGTGATCTCGTTCTCCTCCGACTGGCTGTTTCCGTCATACCAGTCGAAGGAGATCGTCAGCGCCCTGCGGTACAACAACATCGACGCGATCTACACCGAGATACAGACCGACTACGGTCACGACGCATTCCTGCTCGAGGCGGATCAGCTCACCCGGCTGATCTCGAACTTCCTGCAGCATGGTTATGCCACGGAGGAAGTAGGTAGCAAGTAGTGGGTAGTAGGTAGTCTTTGTGCCCTGACGGCGTGTGTCGTCGGGGCATGGGTTGGCGATTTGGTTATGGCTGGGATAGAACAAGTCAGACTCGAAGAAAACGGCACAATCCTGCATCTGGGACCCGAGCATAAGGTCATCATCGACCTGATCGAGGACGGCAGCCGAGTGATGGACCTCGGCTGCGGCGACGGCGATCTGCTCAAGGCGCTGATGGTGCTCAAACACGTCCGCGCCGAGGGCATCGAGCTGTCGGAGGAGTGCATCCAGGCATGCGTCGAGAAGGGTCTCTTCAACGTCCATCATGGCGACCTGGACGAGGGTCTGGCCGACTACGCCGACAAGTCCGTGGATTACGTGATCCTGACGAACACCATCCAGGTGCTCCACCGCCCGCTCTTCCTCATCAAGGAGATGGCGCGGGTCGGCAGGAAGTGCATCATCAGCTTCCCGAACTTCGCCTATCTGCCGATCAGAGTGCAGCTCTTCCTCAACGGCCGCATGCCGAAGAGCCCCAGGCTGCCCTATGAATGGCATGACACGCCGAACATCCACCTGACGACGGTCGCCGACTTCCGCGATTTCTGCCGGAAAGCCAATCTCAGGATACTCAGAGAGATACCTCTCCGCACCACGGATGACGGCAAGTGCCACATCGTGAAGTTCCTCCCGAACCTGATGGCCGATGCAGCGATATTCCTGGTTGAGGAAGAGGAACAGGCCTGATGCGCCAGGCGGACTACCGCACAACTACCTGATTTCTCCCCGCAGCCCTATCTACCCTAAAGATCCGCGTGCCGGCCACCGAGAATCATGTGTGGGTGATTACGGCACTTTGTCGTCATCCAAGATAGGTCTTCATTCTCGATAGCCTGTTCCTCCGGGGACGGGCTGTTTTTTGCCCGGACTGAGCACGCGCCAATTGGGTATAAGTGTCTTGCTTGACTCTTGATCCGGCAGTGGGTATATGCTACCATGACTCCCAACGTCAAGCTCAGGTGGTGCTCAAACATGCTCTCAGACGTCGAGATTGCCCAGAATGCTCGGCCCAGACCTATCACGGAGATCGCAGGACGGCTGGGAATACATGAAGACGAACTCATGCTCTACGGCCGGGACAAGGCCAAGGTGTCGCTCTCTACCCTGGAGCGGCTCAAAGACAGGCCCAAGGCTCGGCTGATCCTCGTAACGGCTATCACCCCCACCCCGGCCGGCGAGGGAAAGACCACTACCACCGTCGGTCTCGGGGATGCGCTCAACTGCATAGGCAAGAAGGTCTGCATCGCCGTCCGTGAGCCGTCGCTGGGCCCATGTTTCGGAGTCAAGGGAGGAGCCGCGGGCGGGGGATACGCCCAGGTCATCCCGATGGAGGACATCAACCTCCATTTCACCGGCGATTTCCACGCCATCACGACCGCTCACAACCTTCTCGCCGCGATGCTCGACAACCACATTCAGCAGGGCAACGCCCTCCGCATCGAGCCGCGGACCATCACCTGGAAGCGCGTCATGGATATGAACGAGCGCGCCCTTCGGGACATCGTCATCGGCCTGGGAGGCAAGGCAAACGGAGTGCCGAGGGAGTCGGGCTTCGATATCACCACGGCCTCAGAGGTCATGGCGACGCTCTGCCTCTCGAACAGCCTGATGGACCTGCGCGAGAGGCTCGGGCGGATAGTCGTCGGCTTCAGCGTCGAGGGGTCGCCTGTCACCGCGAGTGACCTGAACGCGAACGGAGCGATGACGGTCGTCCTCAAGGCTGCGATCATGCCGAACCTGGTCCAGACCCTCGAGGGAACGCCGGCTTTCGTTCACGGCGGCCCGTTCGGGAACATCGCGCACGGATGCAACTCGCTCCTGGCGACCAAGATGGGACTCCATGCGGCGGACTACCTCGTGACTGAGGCAGGGTTCGCCTCCGACCTCGGAGCCGAGAAGTTCTTCGACATCAAGTGCCGCGCGGCGGGATTCACCCCGGACGCGGCGGTTGTAGTGGCGACCATCCGGGCGCTGAAGATGCACGGCGGCGTGCCGAAGGCCGATCTCGATCAGCCCGATACCGCGGCGATCGAACGCGGACTCCCTAACCTGATCAAGCACTGTGAGAACATGGCGACATTCGGACTGCCGTTCGTCGTCTGCGTCAACAGGTTCGCCCAGGATACTCAGGAGGAGATAGACTACCTGCTCGGGAGATGCCGCGAGCTCGGGCTGCGGGCAGCGATCGCCACCCATTTCGCGGACGGCGGCAAGGGCGCGGTCGATCTGGCGGAGATGGTGCTGGAGGCGCTCGAGAAGCCGAGCGAGTTCCGTTTGCTCTACGACGCCGACGCGCCGATCAAGGCGAAGATCGCCGAGATCGCTACGAAGATCTACGGCGCCGATGGAGTCGACTACACCGAGGACGCGGAGAGGAAGATCAGGCAGATCGAGGGACTCGGATTCGGCAACCTGCCGATATGCATGGCGAAGACTCAGAACTCACTCTCCGACAACCCCAACCTGCTCGGCCGACCGACCGGTTTCAGGATCACCGTGAAGGACGCGAAGGTATCCGCGGGCGCGGGGTTCGTGGTCGTCTTCACGGGGAGCATCATGACGATGCCCGGACTGCCGAAGAAGCCCGCCGCCGAGGGCATGGACATCGACGAGAACGGCCGGATAGTCGGGCTGTCATGAAGCATGGCGTCGGGTTGCAGGTGATGGGTATTGGGGTTCCCAAACACCCATCATCCATCACCGGATACCTACTCCCCTGAGATCCTCATCACTTCCGCCCAGGTGTCGCGCCGGAGGAAGCTGCCATCCACGTTGTCCTCCATCTCGCGGAACAACGCGTATGGGGCGGCAAACGAGAGGATATCCTTGCCGACCGACCGGTTCGTGATCTTCCTGGCGGACAGATCGGTCAGCCCGATGATGCCTCTCGGATACTCCGACTCGCCCTCCTTGTAGGCCAGGATGCCGATCTGCTGGCAGCCCGCGCCCATCGGAGCGATCACGTTGTCGCACGTCTCCCGGCCGTAGTTGGCGAGGACTACGAGCGCCGAAAGCTGATCCGGGTTCACGAGGAACACGATGGTCTTCGGCTCCTCGTTTGCCGCAACCATCTCCAGCGGCTTGAACACGACGTACTGCGCCGGGATGTCTCTGATCGGCAGGGCATCGACGAACTTGCGCGCCAGTTCGGGCGTCTTGATGTATCTTTCGCCCTTGTCCATATCCGGCATGGCCTCCGCCATCCTCCGACCCTGCTCCGTCCTGCAGAACTCCGGGTTGCCGTTGGAGAGGAAGTGCTCGATCCCGCCGGGGAACCTGTCGTAGGTGCTCCCGAACCCCATGCCGCTGACGCCGCCGTTGCAGCCGACCGTCTCACGGCTGCAGACCGCGATCCTCCCCTTGGCCGCACTGGCGACGAGTGACATCACGCATCCCCACCGGCCCTGTTGGAACTCGACGGCGCCCTCGGGCTTCTCGTCGCTCCACAGCACCGCAACCGGGGAGTATTTCATTCCGATGGCTTCCGCGATCTTGCTTTGCATATCTCCAAACCTCTTTCGCTGATTCGTGGGTAGAGCGTATCTCCGAGCCGCAGGAGCGGCTTCCCAGCCGCGAATGCCCAGGTATCCGCCCCGAGTTCGAGGATCGGAGTCCCCTCCTGCGGCAGTTTCGGAACACGCTCCAGTCTTCTCGGATCGCTGTCGATTATAGCACAAGTGTTGCGGGCCCGTGCTGGGTAAGAACATACCGACTACGATTTCGGAGGATCGACATGCCAGTCGGATACGCGGTAGTCGGGCTCGGCAACTTCGCCCTGGACCGAATCCTGCCGGCGCTCATGCGAACGAGACACTCGAAGCTCACGGCGGTGGTCAGCGGCGACCTCAACAAGGCTCGCAGGATCGGGGCCAAGTACGGTGCATCGCGCATCTACAACTATGACAGCTTCGATAGCATCAAGGAAGATCCCGACGTCGATGCGGTGCACATCGCGCTGCCGAACAGCATGCACTGGGAATATACGGTCCGTGCCGCGAAGGCGGGCAAGCACGTCCTCTGCGAGAAGCCGATGGCGAATTCGCCCGCAGAGTGCCTGAACATGATCGAGGAGTGCCGGAAGAACAACGTCAAGCTGATGATCGGCTACCGCGTGCACTTCGATCCGGGCAACCACGAGGCGATCAGGCTGATCGAGGACGGCGCGATCGGCTACCCGAAGTTCATCATGGCTGCGTTCAGCCAGCGGACGACGGAGCCTGATCAGTGGCGGCTGAACTTCAACCTCTCGGGCGGGGGCGCGCTCATGGATATCGGGATCTACTGCATCAACGCCTGCCGGTATCTACTCGACAACGAGCCTGAGTCAGCGATGGGGATGGTCTCGTCTACCGAGCCTGCGTTCGCCGAGGTGGATGAGAATGTGCTGGCGCTCCTGCAGTTCCCCGAGGGGATACTGGCGTCGGTCAACTGCAGCTACGGGACCCGGCGGGTCGATGGGTATGTGGTTGATGGTAGCGAGGGCTGGATCGAGGTCAGGAGCGCGTTCGACTACTGGACGCCGAGGGAGGTCAGCCTGAGGCGCGGGGATTCGATCACCACGCGTAAGTTCGACCCAGGCGATCAGGTGGCGGCGGAGATCGACTACTTCTCGGAGTGTATCGAGGCGAACATCGAGCCTGCTCCGAATGGGCTGGAAGGGCTGAAGGACATGATCATCATCGAGTCGATCTACCGCTCGGCGCGCGACGGGTGCCGCGTGCCGGTGAACTACCAGTCCGTGGCGTCGGCGGCGTGACCGGGTATCCGGCGGGTGGATCGGATGGCGGGCGGCCGGAGGATGTCCAGGGTTGCCCGGGTGCAAGAGCATGCCGAGAGAACGCCCGGAGCTGGAACCTCCGGGCTGCGCCGTGCCGGAAAACCCCTTCGGGCTTGGGGTATTGCGCACCGGAGACGCCTGGAGCTGAAACCTCCAGGCTACGCCGTGCCGGAAAACCCCTTCGGGCTAATCGGGCTAGTATGATTTCCAGCTCCCTTTAGGGAGGTTTGCAGTGCTAGCCCGGAGGTTCTAGCTCCGGGCGCTCGCTTCCCGGCGGCCACCCCCAGGATACGCCGTACCGCAAGATCCCTTCGGGCCAATATGGCTCTCAGCTCCCTTTAGGGAGGTTTGCGACGCTAGCCCGGAGGTTCTAGCTCCGGGCGCTCGCTTCCCGGCGGCCACCCCCAGGATACGCCGTACCGCAAGATCCCTTCGGGCCAATATGGCTCTCAGCTCCCTTCAGGGAGGTTTACAGTGCTAGCCCGGAGGTTCTAGCTCCGGGCGCTCGCTTCCCGGCGGCCACCCCCAGGATACGCCGTACCGCAAGATCCCTTCGGGCCAATATGGCTCTCAGCTCCCTTTAGGGAGGTTTACAGTGCTAGCCCGGAGGTTTCAGCTCCGGGCGCCTCGCTTCCGGCCATTCTCCAAGCGACCACCAACCGAATCATCCGACCCCTACTCCACCTCGCATTTCTCCATGCTCAGCCAGATCTCTCGATCCCGGTGCCGGTCCTCCTGGTGCTCGATGTAGTCGACAACCCGCTTCACATCCTTCGCCGCTATGGACAGAACGCCATAGCCTTCCTGCCAGTAGAAGCGCCTCCGACCGAGCAACTCGTGGTTCACGAAATGCGAAGATGCTCCCTTCAGGTCTGCGACGAACTTCGAGAGAGCGATGTCCGGAGGCAGGCTGACGAGCAGGTGGATGTGGTCCTTGATGCCGCCGATCGCGTACACTCTGGCCCTGTGTTCCTCGCACTTCTTGCGAATGTAACGGAATAGACGGTCTCGGATCTCAGGGGTGATGAGCGGCGCCCGCTGGTTCGTGGTCCAGACAAAGTGGTAGAACAACTGCCAGTAGCTGCCAGGCATTTTGGCGCCTCCACGGTTTGTTCTTGTACCTAGAATCGCCAGAAGGACGCCCAGGCTGAAGAGAATGCCGAGAGAACGCCTGGAGCTGAAGCCTCCAGGCTACACCGTGCCGGAAAACCCCTTCGGGCTAATGTGGTTTTCAGCTCCCTTCAGGGAGGTTTGCAGTGCTAGCCCGGAGGTTCTAGCTCCGGGCGCTCGCTTCCCGGCGGCCACCCCCAGGATACGCCGTACCGCAAGATCCCTTCGGGCCAATATGGCTCTCAGCTCCCTTTAGGGAG